>Ga0067045_1002691_pt1 | contig 80828 bp, 68 predicted proteins | sample TerdegcTABiofilm_FD_59184 | JGI IMG/M metagenome (GOLD analysis project Ga0067045, IMG submission 59184) | Combined Assembly of (Gp0054472, Gp0054536) Wastewater bioreactor microbial communities from Singapore -Terephthalate degrading... | reverse complement strand
TTAACATCCAATATACCCACATCACTCAATTTCAGCCGATACATTCCGCCTCCTGTCCCCGCAAAAAGATATTTATCCGTTGCTAATAATTTGTAAATATTTGCATTCGTTAATCCCTTATTATATGGTCGCCAAATTCGATTATATCCACCATAATTTTTTGCAAAATAAACACCTGCTATTGTGTTCATCGCAACAAATGCATAATCTTCTATATTTTCTATTGATATAACCCCTAAATAATATGGTAAACCGATATTGACCTCTTTCCAACTTTTTCCAATATCAGTCGATAAAAATATACCCCTGCCATCACATTGTTCTAATAATGTTTTTGTTCCTATACCAGAATAATGTATAGTTCCAACATATAAGTACGGATTAAATTGGTCAGAAATCGCTTTAATTGTTTCTATATTTAACTCATAATCATTAAATGGTATTACAGAACTGTTCCATGTTGTTCCCTTGTCACTTGATATCATCATTGTATTATATCTTGTTCCAGCAAATATATAATTACCATAACATTCTATCGTATATATTGGTTTGCTTATTAAATCGACACTCAATAGACGCCACGATTGACCCCAATCACTTGAATAATATATACCTGCTTTTGTTCCAACATATATTATATCCCCATAAATTTTTACTGAATAAAATTGTAACTCTTGTAATCCCTGTGATTCTGTAATTTTATTGAATGTTTTTCCACCATCTGTTGAATAATATGGTTCTTTATTATAAAAACCGTCCCCTATAATAATAAAGCTATCTTTTACTGCTACTTTTGAAACGTTTTTAGCTAAAAGACAATTCCAAGTATCCCCATTATCTGTTGTTTCCCAAAGTCCTGAACTTCCTATATTATATCCATACCCAATAGCTGCATAAATTTTTTCTCCATTTGTAGCCATATCTCTCACTACATCTCCACATAGTATCTTCCCTTGAATAATATCTTCAAAATTAGTAATCGAATCACTTGAGAAATACAAGCCATCACTTCTTTTTATTAACAACTTATTATCAATTGATAATATTGTACTTGCTCCTAAATAAGGTATCCATGCACCATTTATAATTTTATATGGATCAGGAAATTGCCAACTCTCCCCTTCATCACGTGAATATGCAACATTACCATCAGATGTAATTGCATATATATAATCACCTTTAACATAAAGTGCATATATGCCATAATCATAAGCTGTTGTCGAATCTTCGTATCTTAATCCTTTGTTTTTCTTTATCCATGTCAGCCCTTCGTCAGTAGAAACAAATAGACCGCCTGTTGTCCCCATATATAATTTTTCGCTTTTTTCTGCAAAACCTGTTATATTATAATGATCTAATCCATTAATTGTATCCCTTATACTTATTAGACTTCCATCATCTATCGAAAATATATATAAATTAGGCAAATTAAATTTTGAAGAAGAATCACATCCTATAAATAATTTATTATGGTAAATAATTATATTACGAAATGAAGTATGGACTGTATCTAATTTGAAATATTCTTCCCATTTAAATTTATTGTAATTATATACATATACCTTGCTAGAAAAAATTGAATATATATTTTCATTATTTTTATAAAATTGTTTAAAGCGGTTAAGCCAATAATCAATTCCTTCATTATTTTTTTGCCAACTAATACCATCATCTGTGCTAACATAAATTCCATAATTTTGATCTAATGCTCCTCCATCTGTATAAACAAACAACAGATCTTTAAATTTATTAATTGTATATATATTATTTAATAATATATCAGAATGATTATTCAATTGTTGCCAGTTTTCCCCTAAATCAGTAGATTTAAAAATTGTGTTTAAAATTGTTATATATATATCATTGTTATTTACATCAACACTATGAACAATTTTATTGCTTCCAGGTCCCTTCAGCAATTCCCACTGAGAATAAGATGTAGCTAGAATAACAAAAAATGCTATTAAATAAATGATTCTTTTCATAATATTTTCTCTTCTTTAAAATTATAATATTTTTCGTTTAATAATTTTATTAAATATTCCCCCCTGCATTATAATCAGGGGAGAATATTGTTGTACTATTATTCACATTCGTTTTTTAACCAAAAACATTGTGATTCGGGAAATGGGTTTTCTGGTGTTGGTGGAGGTATAGAATCATCCCCAGGTGGATCCTGTTGATTTATGCACACACTAATGCATCCTTCAGGATTCTTCCAATATTCACAACCTTCCTTAATAACAAATTGACTACCATTCCAACAAATAGTATCTGTCCTTTGACAAGTACATATATCATCATCACAAGCTGAAATAATGATTCTTACTTGGTTATTATCATCTAAATATTTGATTTTTTTCCAACAATAATGAGAAACTACAGTTATCTCGCGTGGATTCCATTCGCAGGGCCCCCATCCTGCAAAGCAATCACGGGCTATGTTGGCTTCTATCCACTCAGGATCACGTATTGCTTGTATAATTGCTCCTCTGGCTTCTCCAGGATCAAAGCCACAATCTATTGGATCAGCTGAAAATTCTTTTAATTCAATCCTAAATGGCATTGGATATGTTCCAGCAGGACAACTAACACATAAACCTATTTTATAGCGACATATTATACCATCAATTGTAATATTAACATATTCCTCTAAATGAACGTAACCTTGTAGACAATTAAATGGCGGTAATTGAGAAAATAGATTATTTCTTCCTGAAATAATCATTATTGCTATTATTATAGCAAAACTGAAAACTTTAATTGATTTTATTCCTTTCATAATTTGTAATTGTTTAAATTTTTAAAAAATATTTTTTATTTCCCCCTTTCTTAATAAATATTCTCCTTCTTTATGCTCTTATTCCGCCTTCTTTTCTTCAATTAAAGAAAAGCACCGACTTTTTTATTTCCACACTTGGGAATAAGCATTTCCGCTTTGCTCTCAGGCACCTAACAAGGTACCCTCGAGCTGGCGTTTGATGAATTTGAATTCGCAGTTTTTCATAAATATTCTTGATTTATATAATATAAATTTATGAAATATTTGTTTTGTGTATAATTTTCGTATATATATATATATATATAGGGAAATATAGACTTACAATTTCCCTATAATAATGAGGTAATAATGCCAGATCTCTTGCCTGTGCTATACTTTCCACAATATTTTTAATGATTCTAATCACTTTCGCAGAACCGAGCATTTTTATTATGTCTAAATTAATAAAAAAAGTAATATAAAAATAATATTTTACGAAATGAAAAAAGAAATCTATAAATTAGACCTATATGCATTTAGCATTAAACCTATGATGGCGTAGTTTGTCATAAGTGCGCTACCCCCTGCACTCATAAATGGCAAGGGAATACCCATTGCGGGGAGCAATCCCAATACCATTCCGATATTCATCAGCGTATGGTAAAGCAAAATGCATCCACCCCCAAAAATGATCACGCTGAAAAATCTGCTTTTTACTTCTGTTGATAATTTAAATATCCTTAGAAAAAGATAAAACAGTAAGCCAAGCACAATAATTGAGCCAATTAATCCAAATTCTTCGGCAGGTACTGAAAAAATAAAATCCGTGCTTTGCATTGGAATATAACGTAGTTGCGTTTGAGTGCCTTGCATAAATCCTTTGCCAGTAATACCGCCACTGCCAACTGCAAGCACTGATTGCGCTACGTTATAACCCGTATCTTTTTTATTTGAGCTGGGGTCCAAAAACGTACTTATGCGTGCTTTTTGATGAGGTTGCAAATTTTCGTAAATAATTGGTGCAGAAAATACAACAATAAGCGACAATCCGATTGCAATAATTGTTGAGAGCAATTTCCTTTTGAAAAATAAGGCAATTACAACAAATATTCCAAGTCCAATCCAGGGAAATACACCCCCTTTGAGTGCTAAAAGCAATAGGATAGGCAGCGCCAAAATTGTATATATAGCAAAAGTATTGAAACCCGACCAATATAATATTCCTAATAACAACGCGAAAAATACAGTTGCAGTGCCGACGTCGGGTTGAAGCAAAATCAAAACAGTAGGCAAAAGGAATGTGCCAATTACTATTAGAAATGTTTGAAGATATTTGATACTGACATTTACATTTGAAAAAATGAATGCAAAAGCCATTAAAGTTGCCAATTTCGCAAATTCACTTGCTTGGAAAGATCGCCCTGCTATCACAAGCCAACCACGTGTTCCATATATTGTTGTTCCAAACAATAAAGTTGCTATTAATAATAAAATTGCTATTGAATATATTGGAATTGAAAGATAGTGCAACCATTTCTCAGGTGTTAGAGCAAAAAATAACATAATAATAAACGATATGCCAAAAGCAAAAATCTGATTTTCGAACTGATTGTTATTTGGTAAAGTAGCTGTTGCACTATAGATGGAGACAAATCCAATTATTGTTAATAAAAGAACAGGAATAAGCAATTTGAAATCAATATAATCCCAAAATTTCTTTTCAACTGATATTTTTCTCATTTTGCTTATCCCTTTTCATATTCAAATTAAAATCCAAGTTTATCCTTGCCAATAATCATTTCAGCAGCTTGCTTATACCGTTCATAAGTTTGATTAATAATTTCCTTAGGCAGTGATGGGGGTTCAGAATTTCTATCCCAATCGGTACCAAGCAAATAGTCACGGAGAACTTGTTTATCGAAATTCAATTGTGGTACGCCAACTTGATATTTTTCTTTTAGCCAATATCTTGATGAATCGGGAGTAAGTGCCTCGTCAATCAAAATGATTTCTCCATAATCATCCATTCCGAATTCAAATTTTGTATCTGCAAGAATAAGCCCACGCTCAAATAAATAATTATGAGCGAAATTATACAAAGCAAGAGATAAATCGCGCAATTGTTCAGCGTCGTCAAGCGAGACATATTCTCTCATTTGCTCAAATGAAATATTTTCATCATGGCCTGTTTCAGCTTTTGTTGATGGAGTAAAAAGAGGTTCGGGTAGCTTCTCAAATTCACGCAATCCAGTGGGCAATTTTATTCCATTGCAGGTGCCGTTTGCTTGATATTCTTTCCAAGCTGAGCCAGTAATATAGCCACGTACAATGCATTCAATAGGGAATGGCTTTGTCTTTTGCACAAGCATTGAACGATCTTCTAAATCTGCTTTGTATTGTTTGCAAATGGATGGATACTCGTTAATGTCGTCAGTAATAAAATGATTTTGCACAATATGGCGTGTTTTATTGAACCAAAATACAGCAATTTTATTTAATATTTTGCCTTTATTTGGAATTGGTTCCTTCATTATATAATCAAATGCGGAAACCCGGTCAGTTGCTACAATCAAAAGCTTATCATCAAGATCATATACATCGCGGACTTTCCCACGTTTGAAAAGCTTTAGATTTTCAAAATTTGTTTGAATTAATCCTTTCATATAATATTAATTAAATTTTAGAAAACTCATTATAAAAATTAGCCGATGCTTTTATTCCACCAAAATAATTCTCAACGGCGAAGCTCTCATTTGGTGAATGTATATTATCATCGGGCAAACCAAATCCCATCAATACAACAGGTGCCTTAAGCACCTGCGTAAATTTTTCTACCACGGGAATTGAACCACCCTCACGCATAAAGACGACTTCCTTTCCAAAAGCATTTTTTAAAGCTGCGATTGCAGAACGAATTGCTCCATTATTGGGGTCAATCCTGACAGGATTTGCCCCTGAAAGCGACTTAATTCTTACTTTGACGGTTGGTGGAGCTAATTTCGTAATATGTTCAAGCACAAGGTTTATAATTTTTTCTGCGTTTTGATTTGGAACAAGCCGACAGGAGAACTTTGCCCACGCTTTTGAAGGAATTACCGTCTTTGTTCCCTCACCTGTATATCCACCCCAAATACCATTGCAATCCAATGTGGGACGTGTCCATACTTTTTCCAAAGTAGAAAATCCAACCTCACCATTAAGCTCTCGCACGCCTAAATCTTTTTTATATGTATCAAGATCAAAAGGTAATTTTTTGAAATTAGCTTCCTCATCTTCCGAAAGTGTCAATACATCATCATAAAAATGGGGAATAGTTATGCGACCATATCTATCTTTCAATTGCGTTATCATCCACGAAAGCACCTGAATTGGATTATCAATCGCACCACCATAACTTCCCGAATGCAAATCACGGTTTGGTCCCTCAACTTCCATCTCAAAATATGCCAAACCTCGCAAGGCATAGCAAATTGATGGCATACCTGCTTTGAACCATTCAGTATCGGAAATCAACACTGCATCGCATTTTAACAGTTCGGGGTTTTGCTCGATAAAATCTTCGATGTGCGATTCGGCTGCTTCCTCTTCTCCTTCGATGATGAATTTCAAATTAATTGGTAACTTATTATCGGTTTTTAAATAAGCTTCGGCTGATTTAATATGAGTAAATACTTGTCCTTTGTCATCAGCGGAACCGCGAGCATATATTTTGCCATTTTTTATTATAGGTTCGAAAGGTGGATTCTCCCATAAATTTAATGGATCTACGGGTTGAACATCGTAATGCCCATAAACAAGCACAGTCTTTGCTGAAACACCTGCTCCCATCCATTCAGCATAAACAAGTGGATGGCCTTCGGTTGGAATTACTTTTGCATTCTCAATTCCTGATTTTTTTAAATTTTCTACAACCCATTCTGCAGCCGTATTTATATCATTTTTATGTGATTGCTGACTACTTATGCTCGGAATTCTCAAGAATTCGAAAAGCTCATCCAAATTCTTCTCTTTATTAATTTCTAAATATTCAAAAACTTTTTCCATCTTAATACGTATTTTAATTTTATAAAAAAACAAAACTAAATCAAAATTTTCAAATATTATATTTTCAAATGGAAATTTTAAAAGTTGATTCAATTTTAAAGCAATTTGGAACTTATAGGGCAGTTGATAATGTGTCTTTTTCAGTTGAGGAAGGAAAAATTTTTGGATTGCTCGGTCCGAATGGAGCGGGGAAGACCACAACTATCCGAATTATAACAAATATTATATTGCCTGATAATGGTGAGGTATATTTATTTGGCGAGAAAATGAATTCCAGCTTGCAAGATGCAATTGGCTATCTTCCCGAAGAGCGAGGTTTATATAAAAAATATAAGGTAATTGAACAATTAGAATATTTTGGTATGCTAAAAGGATTAACTCAACGGCAGGCAAATGCTCAAGCAAAATATTGGCTAAATCGTGTGGGCGCTGATGGATGGGAAAATAAGAAAATTGAGGAATTATCTAAAGGTATGGCTCAAAAGGTGCAATTCATCATAACTGTTATGCATAATCCTAAATTTATCATACTCGATGAGCCTTTTTCGGGATTTGACCCTATAAATACTGATTTAATCAAGCATATTATTATGGAACTCAAGGAGCAAGGCACTACTTTTATTTTATCTACACATCAAATGCATCAGGTTGAAATGCTTTGTGATGAAATTCTAATGATAAATATAGGCAAAGTGGTGCTGTATGGAAACTTACGAGATGTAAAGAAAAATTATGGCAAAAATCATTTGATTATTGAATTTTCGGGTACTGGTTCATTTACAAATAGTATTGATAAAGAAAAAATTATTGATATTTCTGAAAATAGATTAGAAATGAAAATATCAAGCTATTCAGAAGCTCAGGCGATTCTCAGACAAGCCGCTTCCGAAAATGAAATTACAAAATTCGAGATAGTTGAGCCATCGCTTAATGAAATTTTTATTGATGTTGTACAAAAAAGTATGGAAGAATATGAAAAAATCTAATAAAATGTGGACTATATTGCAATTTGAATTTTTAACACGTGTTAAAGCAAAGGGATTTATTATTTCCACAATATTAGGACCATTATTTTTAATAGTAATTATGGTAATTCCCGCTTTAATTGCAACAACCTCAATTAGCGAAACAAGTAAGCAGATGGCGGTGCTTGATGATACGGGTTATATTGGAAAACTGCTTGTTGATTCCGATAAATCCAAATTCTTCTTGACTAATAAAACGCCTCAGGAACTCAAAAAAGAAATATTGAACGATAAATTAGATGCCTACATTCATATTCCCGCCAATGTACTTGAAACAGGTAAAGTCGAAGTTTATACACCTGGGGGCGGTGGGATTGGATTATTAGAAACAGTTAAAAATAAGCTTGGTGATATTATTTTAGAAAAAAAATTGCTCGACGCAAGAGCTGATAGTTCATTAGTTAATTTCGTTAAAAATGGTATTGATGTATCAAGTATAAAAGTTACAGAAGCTGGGATTGAAAAAGATTATACAGAATTTTATTCAATTTTTGGTTATTTTCTTGGATTTTTAATTTATGGATTAATGTTTTCTTATGGCGGAATTGTAATGCGTGGTGTAATTCAAGAAAAAGCTAATCGTATAGTTGAAATATTAAACTCGTCAGCTAAACCTATGCAAATAATGATGGGTAAAATATTTGGTATAGGAGCAGTTGGATTATTTCAATTATTGATTTGGGGAGTGATTATTATTATTTTGTCTATTGCGGGTTCATCATTGTTGCCTATGTTTTTCCCGAGCTCAAACCCAACTGAAATAATTAACGGAGCTACTGCTATGGCTCAGACAAAAGGTAGTCTGCCATTTGATATTCCTGTGATACCAATTAGTGTATGGATAGGTTTTGTTTTCTTCTTTTTTGCGGGTTATTTTATGTATGCTTCATTATTTGCAGCAATTGGTTCAGCAGTGAATCAAGAAGAAGATGCTCAGCAGTTGCAAATGCCAATTACAATGGCTTTAATTATTCCAATTCTTTTTATGCCTGTAATTATGGGCAATCCCGATAGCACGCTTGCGACAATTTTATCGCTAATACCACCATTTACACCAATTCTAATGACAGCACGTATCGCAGCAACTACTGTTGCCTCCTGGCAAATACTTCTATCGGTTGTCTTGACCCTTGGCACATTATTACTCTCAATTTGGATTGCAGCAAAAATTTATAGAATTGGCATATTAAGTTATGGCAAAAAGCCTTCGTTCAAAGACTTAATTAAATGGTTGAAAACATCTGAATAAATCAAATTCAAATGTTAGTATTATTATTAGTTAAAAGAGTTTTGACCCAGTTAAGGTATTTTTCTGAACCGTAGGAAACTGGAACTGCAATAATTTCAGGAACCTTATATTTATGAAGTTGCAGTATACGAGTCTCAAGCTCATTAAGTTTGTACAATGTGGTTTTTATTATCATCAAATATTCATTAGATTCTGTAAGTTTATCTTCCCAATAATAAAAAGAAGTTGCATTTGAAATAATTGTGCAACACGCTGCTAATTGCTCTGAAATAATATTACGTGCAATCATTGATGCATTTTCATAATTATCCGTTGTAACAAAAACTAATTGTAGGTCTTGATTTTTTTCCATAATTTTGCTCTTTTATTTAATTATTAAATTCTAAATTAATCAAAAATGATTGATTTATTGATATTTCATATAAATATTATTGTTGCATTATATGCATTTACAAAAAATTGGCAAAAGGGATCGATAAAAGATGGTATCCTTGCCATTTTATTAATAGGACTGCTTTTTACAATAGGCTGGGCATTGACTGCATCTCTTGCTTATGCAATTTGGCCTAAAAAGTGGGATAATTTATATTTCACTCACGATACGCTCTCGCTTGTTATGCTATTTATTCCTGAACTTTTCTTCTTTTATCATTTCTTTTTTAATGATAAATCTAAAAGCAAAGCTAATACTGAAGATAATTCTTAATTTTTTCAACAATTTCTTCCATTTTCATTCCGCGAGATCCTTTTACTAAAATAGCAGTATTAGATGAAATTTCTGATTTTAGACTTTCGAATAATTCATCTTTATTCTCGAAATATTTTATTTTTGAATTATTTAATTTATCAGAAGCTTGCTTAAACTCTTTTCCAAAAATATAAATACTATTGGCAATTTCACCAGCTTTTTTTAGCACATTAATATGTTCATCAATTGAAACCTCACCGAGTTCAAGCATATCGCCAAGCACCGCAATTTTTTTGGTTGCGTGATTATATTTTTGCAATGTTTGCAATGCAATGTCCATCGAATCAGGGTTTGCATTATAAGTATCATTAATTAAAAGCAAATCCCCAATCTTTTCTACCAGACCTCTTCCATAGCTTTCTGAATTATCAGCTTGGAAATTCTCAAGAGCATCTTGAATATCGGAAATTGGAACATTATAATGCACACCAACGCTTGCAGCTGCTATAGCATTATAGGCAAAATTCAATCCTTGACATCGCAATTTTGCTGTGAAATCAAACTCATCATTAGAAAATTCAATAATAGGATGCAGATCTTCATCAAATTCTATTTTTGCATTTAGATTGGATTTGAACTCACCCGTGCTTCCAAATGTAAATTTACTATCCAAAATCCAAAAATATTTACGTAATATAGTGTCATCATTATTCAAAAAAAACATTCCTTCTGTTTTCTTTAAATAACTAAGCAATGTAGTTTCTTCGAGTTCGACGCCATCTAAATCAATAAATCCTTCCAAATGCTCTTTGCCAATATTTGTAATGATCCCCGACGTAGGTGCAATCATTTCGCTTAAAATCATTATCTCCCCGGGATAATTTGTTCCTATTTCAATTACAGCAATATCAATATCATCATTCAATTGCAAAAGCATCTGCGGAACACCAATTTGGTTATTATAATTTTTATATGTTTTTAATATTCTGTATTTTTTAGAAAGAACTGCCGCAATCATTTCCTTTGTTGTTGTCTTGCCATTTGAGCCAGCAACCGCAATTATATCGCCATTAAATTTATAACGATGAAATTGCGCAAGTCGTTGAAATGCTTTCAAGGTATCTTTTACAAGAATCAAAGGGAGATTCTGCATATAGTTAATATTTTTTTCATACCAATCCTTATTAACTATTGCCAGTGCTGCACCTTTATCAAATGCCTCTTGCAATTTTGAATGTGCGTCGATATTATCTCCGACTAACGCAATGAAAATATTGCCTCGCTCTATTTCTCTTGTATCTATTGATACTCCGGTCGTTTCTATTTTAAGATCTATATTTTGAAGTGAAGACTCGCCAAAAATAGCAGTTAATTCAATACCTGAAAATTTTACCTTATTTTTTAACATAATGTTATTATTTGTCGATATTTATTTATTTAATATTATCCGTATTACGCGGGTAATTTGATGTATATCTTTATCTTTTAAATAATTATTGAATTCAATGACTTTTTCTTTATATACTTTATTTGAATTTGCTAAAGCTAAGTTATTGGAACGCAAAAGCATTAACGCAGAATTAGATAATTTATTTCGCTCTTGCTCAGAAGAAACAAATTTTTCTAAGCTAATAGGAGTTTCAGCATTAGTGCTATATCTTATTTTGCTTTTCATTATAATTAAATTAAATAAGTATAGCCATATAACCCTGAGCGATAAATTGCAAGAAATTGCTTGCCTTCCTCGGGGGAGATTTTCCCTGATTTTACTGCATTAGAAACCCAACTTTCCATATCTTTTACAAGCTTTCGTGGATTATATTGAACATATTCCAGAACATCTGCAACTTCTTCACCATCAATAATTTGCTGTATTTCATATCCGTCCTGAGTCAAAACAATATGTGCAGCATTTGTATCGCCAAACAAATTATGCAAATCGCCCAATATTTCCTGATATGCACCAATTAAAAATACACCAATAAACAATGGTTTATCCTCAGTAAATTCAGGAAGTGGCAAAAATTGATGAAAGTTGCCTTGCCAAATAAAATTATCTATTTTGCCATCGCTATCGCAAGTTATATCTTGAAGTGTAGTATTGCATTTAGGTTGCTCATTTAATCGATGAATTGGTGCAATTGGAAATATTTGGTCAATCGCCCAGCTATCAGGCAGCGATTGAAATAGCGAAAAATTACAGAAATACTTATCAGCAAGCATTTTTGGCAATTGCTTGAATTCGTCGGGTATATGCTTTAAATTTTCTGCAAGTGAATTAATCGCTTTTGCCACCGTCCAAAATAAACTTTCAATCATTGCGCGATTTTTCAAATTGATAAGCCCAAGTCCAAAAAGTTCGATAGTTTCCTCTCTAATTTGTTGAGCATCGTGCCAACTTTCAAGCATATTGGCTGGAGTTAAATTATGCAGAATTTGATATAATTCTTGGACATGTTCATGGTCTTCATCACCAATCTTATAATTTTCATTCCAAGTCAGCAAGCTTGTTTTTTCGAGCACATCAAATACGAGCACCGAATGGTGAGCCGTTAAAGCGCGCCCAGATTCTGTTATTAAATTTGGATGTGGTATATTATTTTTATCAGCTACTTCTTGCAATGAAAATATTGCATCATTCAAATATTCTTGCACAGAATAATTAATACTGCTTGGATTTGATGAGCGAGAACCATCATAATCAACGCCCAATCCGCCGCCGATATCCACAAATTGAATATTGCAATCCTCCTTTATAAGTTCGACATAATATTGCGACGCTTCTTGAATTGCACTTTTGATTTTGCGAATATTTGTAATCTGACTCCCAATATGAAAATGCACTAAATTTATATTATCAAGAATATGATTTTTCTTAGCAAATTCAATTGCTTGAATAAGTTCAGTTGAGGTCAATCCAAATTTGCTCTGGTCACCACCAGATTCTTCCCATTTGCCACTTCCAGAGCTTGCGAGTTTTACGCGAATCCCAATTGATGGGGCAATATTATATTTTCTTGCAATTTTTGTGATTAATTTTAATTCATTTAATTTTTCAACTACAATAATCACATTTTTGCCCGTTTTTTTAGCAAGCAAGGCAAGTTCGACATAAACCTCGTCCTTATATCCATTGCAAATAATCAAAGCATTTGGATTGCTCGAAAGTGCTAGAATTGCCTGCAATTCAGGTTTTGAACCTGCTTCCAATCCAATATTAAACTTTGTGCCATACCTTAAAATCTCTTCCACAACAGGGCGGGATTGATTGACTTTGATTGGATAGATAGCGTAATAATTTCCTTTAAAATTATATTCAGTTGCGGATTTCTGGAAGCTTTTCATAAGCATCTCAATCCTATCATCAAGAATATCAGGAAAACGCAATAGCACAGGCATTTCCACATCTTTGAGCATCAACTCATCAATAATTTCCTTTAAATCGATTTGCCTGCCATTTTGGCGAGGTGCAACATAAATATTTCCCTTATCGTTGATTCCAAAATAGCCATTCCCCCAACCCGTTATGTTGTAGAGTTCATTGGCATCGTCAATAGACCATTTTCTCATTTATATATGTAACAGATTTTTAAAATTTTATAAAAATGCAAATTTAATTAAAATAAAAGATAATTAATACGATTTTTTACTTAATTTTGTGTAAATTAAAATATAATTTTTATGGCAAATAGAGGATTTAATAAAGTTGTATTAGTTGGTAATCTCGGAAGAGATCCTGAATTACGTACAACACCAACAGGTCATAGAGTTTGTTCTTTTTCTATCGCAACAGGTGACAATTACAAAGATCAAAATGGTAATTGGGTTGAACGTACTGATTGGCATAATTTAACTTTATGGGGTAATCTTGCAGAAACTGCATCTAAATATCTTAAAAAAGGTGATAGAATACTTGTTGAAGGTAGTATTCATCCCCGTGATTATGAAAAGGATGGGGTTAAACACTATACGTATGATATTAGGGTATTGAATATGGTAATGCTCACCCCTAAAGGAACTCAAGAAAACTTCAATCAGCCAAGTCCCGATGAGGTTCTGAATGAGGATTTCGATGCAAATGAAGGCGGTGAAGACGAGGATTTGCCCTTTTGATTTCTTCGATGAATAGATACTTACTACTTTTCGATATTGATGGAACGCTACTTCGATTGTATCCAAGTGTTGCTGCTCCAATTTTTGCTCATGCAATTAAGCAAGTACTCAATATTAATATTAGTTTGCATCCATCTTTAAGCTTCGCAGGCAGAACTGATTATGGTATCTTGCTGGAAATATTGAACCACAATAAATTCTCTGGTGCAAATTTAAAAGAAAAAATCACTGAAATATATGACATCATATATCAAAATTTCCAGAAGTTACTTACAAATGAAACTATTACAATTTTGCCTGGTGTTCGGGAACTATTAGAATTATTAAATAATGATAATCGCTTTACACTTGCTCTTTTAACGGGTAATTTTGAAAAAAATGCATATTTGAAAATTGGATATTTTAATCTTCAGGATTATTTTAAATTTGGAGTTTACGGCGATTTTATTGCAAATAGAAATGAATTGCCATTACAAGCATTGGAATTAGCTAATTCAAAAAAATACAATTATAATTTTTTACCTGAGCAATGCCTTGTTATTGGCGATACTGCAAGCGATATTGAATCAGCAAAGCAAGCGCAAATGCATTCCCTTGCTGTAGCAACAGGTGTATTAAGTAAAGATGAATTGGCTAAATATTTGCCCGATTTGCTCTTTGAGAATTTTGCTGATTATCAAAATGTTTATAGTTCAATTTTAGATTTATTTAATATCAAATGAGAAAAAATGGCATTATCATTGCAATAGATGGACCTGCGGGATCTGGTAAATCCACTTCTGCTCGACTAGTTGCTAAAGCACTAAATTATATTTATATTGATACAGGTGCAATGTATCGTGCAGTTACTTTGTTTTGGCTTCGGTCTGGCAAAGAACTATCTGAAACAGCAATGGATGAATTGCTACCAAAAATTGAAATATCGCTTAAACAAGGCGAGTTGGGTCAGATTGTGCTTTTAAATGGTGAAGATGTGACAAATCAAATACGCACACCCGAAGTAAATCAATATGTAAGTCCAATCAGTGCAATGCAAAATGTACGTAATAAACTCGTTGCTGAGCAAAGGCGAATTGGCAAAGATGGTGGAGTAGTGATGGATGGAAGGGATATTGGTACAGTTGTATTCCCTGATGCCGAGTTAAAGATATTCCTTATAGCATCTATATCAGAACGCGCTCGCCGTCGCTTTCTCGAATTGGAATCTCAAGGCATTTCGACAAATTTTGAGGAAATCTATTCTGCAATTGAAATGCGTGATAGATATGACAGCACCCGCCAATTAAGCCCACTCAAAAAAGCTCCTGATGCTATCGAGCTCGATACCACAAATTTAACAATTCCCGAGCAATGCGAAATAGTATTAGAATATGCTAAAAAATATATAGAGTAACTCAATGTCATTTCCATATATTTCAAAATTTATCATTAATTTTGAAAATTTTAAAGAATTGCAATGAGGCAAAGTCATTATTTTGTTCCTACATTAAGAGAAGTTCCAAGTGATGCACAATTTCCTTCACATCAGCTGATGTTAAGAGCAGGACTGGTACGCCAAGTTGGTGCCGGTATATTTTCATTTTTACCATTAGGCTTCAGGGTATTTCAAAAAGCAGTTAATATTATACGTCAGGAGATGAATGCAATTGGAGGACAGGAGTTTTTGCTTCCTGCACTTAATCCTATTGAAATTTGGGAACAAACAGGCAGGGTCGAAGCAATGGGCGATGTGCTTTTCCAAATTAAAAATCGTGAGGGGCTTGTTCTTGCACCAACTCACGAAGAAATTATAACTTATCATGCATCGCACAATGTTAAATCATATAAAGATTTGCCTCAAATTTGGTACCAAATTCAAACTAAATTTCGCAATGAACCAAGACCAAAATCCGGTGTGCTTCGTGGCAGACAATTTACAATGAAGGATGCATACTCATTAGATATGGATAGAGATGGATTGGATTTATCTTATCAAAAGCATTATGATGCGTATTGCAAAATATTCGATAGATGTGGGTTGCAATATATTATTGTAGGTGCATCAAGTGGAGCAATGGGTGGCAAGCAATCGCAAGAATTTATGCTTGAATCCGATGCAGGTGAAGATATTGTTGCAATTGCCGATGATGGTTATGCAGCGAACCTTGAAATTGCTCAATCGGGATTGAAGCCACTACCCAGAATTGAACCTAGTCCTGAATTGACAGAGTTCCCAACGCCAAATGCTAAAACAATCAATGACTTAGTTGAACAATTTAATTTTCCCGAAATGATTTGTGCTAAGTCCGTTGTTTATATAGTGAATAATGAACCTATATTAATTCTTATGCGTGGCAATGACCAATTGAATGAAAGCAAGCTTTCCGCTGCATTGGGAACAAATTTGCTACGTCCCGCTGAACCTGATGAATTACTTAAATATACGGGTGCCAATGCAGGTTCTATTGGTCCGATTAATCTTAAAACGAAAATGAGAGTAATAGCTGATTTGCTTTTGAAAGATGCAAACGGACTTGTCAGCGGTGCAAATAAAGATGGCTATCATTATAAAAATATTGATTTTATACGTGATTGTAAAATTGATGAATATTATGACTTGCGTATAATTAATGAGGGTGAGCCTTCTCCAATCAATGGCGCTCCAATTAGAATTTCAAAAACTATTGAGTTAGGACATATATTTAAATTAGGTACCCGTTATTCTGAAGCTTTGGGAGCTAAATTTCTTGATAAAGACGGCACAGAAAAGCCAATTATAATGGGGAGCTATGGCATTGGCGTTGAAAGAATTATCGCATCATTTATTGAGCAAAATTATGATGAGCGCGGTATTATTTGGAATAAAGCTCTAACACCATTTGATATACATTTGATTTCTATTAATCAAAATAAATTCCCTGAAGTATTTGATTTCTCGCAAAAAATGTCAGATAATCTTGAAAATGCGGGATTTGAAGTGCTTTGGGATGACCGCGATGAAAGTGCGGGTGTGAAATTTAATGATGCGGATTTAATTGGTATTCCAATTCAATTAATTATCAGTAATAAAAACCTTGCAAATGGCAATTTAGAAATAAAGTTACGTCAGACAAATGAGCGTCGTTTTATTCCTATTGAAAATATAATCAATGAATTGAAGCAAATTTATTCGGAATTGAAGTAATGGGCTAATCAATTGCTTTTTCTATAATTGCGCCACCCACTAAATCATCGTTTTCATACATTACAACGCTCTGTCCGGGTGTAATTGCCGCTTTTGGTTCGAGAAATTCGACTTTCAATTTATCGTCTGGTGTTGTATTGCAATATGCCATTGCACTTTTTCCATTATATCTGATTTTTACCTCAAATAATCGCGGTTCATCTAAGTTATTGTATTTAATTAAATTAACAGAATGAGCAAGCAAAGCTTTGCTGTAAATTTCATCCTCAGTACCTACCTCAATTGTATTAGTTTCGGGGATAATACGCTTGACAAATAATGGTTCTGCATAAGAAATGCCAAGCCCGTGCCGTTGTCCAATTGTATAGAATGGATAACCCTTGTGTTTTCCCATAATTTTACCGTGAAAAACTATATAACCATCCTTTAAAGTATCAATTATATTTTCTTGAGTTTGATATAGATAATCTTTATAATTATTATATGGAATAAAGCACACATCCTGCGAATCTGTTTTATTATGATTTATAAAACCGTGAGACTTCGCAATTTGGCGTATTTCCTTTTTATCATAATTACCAATTGGAAACTTGATGCGTGAGATTTGCTCTTCTTTCAATCCCCAAAGCACATAAGTCTGGTCTTTATGTTTATTTGCAGAGCGATAAATGATATGCCTTTGCAAATTTTCATCATATCGAACATTTGCATAATGTCCCGTGGCAAGCCAATATGCGTCAAGTTCATCGGCAAGCTCGAGAATGCGTCCGAATTTTATTTCGGGATTGCATTTTGTGCAGGGGTTAGGGGTTCTGCCTTGCATATATTCAGATAAAAAATAATCTATAATTTTTTTCTTAAATAATTGTTTTATATCCAAATAGATATGCTGAATGCCAAGTTTATCGCAAACCTCTTTTGCATCATTTTCGGAAAAGCAACAAGTGATTTGAGGAGGCTCATACGGTGCAAATGTCACACCAATAACTTCAAAACCCTCTTCCACAAGCATTGTTGCGGCAACAGTTGAATCCACCCCACCCGACATTTGCACCAAAACGCGCGATTTATTCATATAACTTATATTCAATGTTTGTCTATTGACGAATATATAGGGGATATAAATAATAAATATATAGGTAGAGTTTTCACATCTAATTGCAAAGTAAGTGAAGAATAAATAATTGGATTAAATAACGAATTTTTTCTTAGGCAGATATGACATAATTATTTAAGAAAAAATTATAGATTTCTTTTCTACTGAAGCTTTAAAGGCTGAAAAAATCACTCTTCGCTCCAAAAACCTTGATATTCTCTCTTTTTATGCTTATGGAAAACCCTGGCAAGATGTATTATTGGATCATAAAAAGAAGAAGAAAAGGGAAATGAGAATGTAAAGGAAAATAATCATGAAATATCTAATGACTCTAATCAGCCAATTATAGAACAATTGTCTCCTGAATCAAACATTATCGAAACCCCTGCAATCCAATCGAATACATTTAACTTTAAAAGTATTATTATGATTGCTCAATACCCAATTTTTCTTGCAATTATAATTTTTTTTGGTACAAAATATTTCAATTTACGTAGCCAAATTACAGAAAAGGATAGAGAATATCAAAAACTTAAAGAAATTTATAAATTGCCCATATATAAATTGCCCTCACAATTCAATATATTTTGCGTCAATATCCTTTTTAGCGAGATAAGAATTTAGCATAAGATTAAACATTTTATTGTGCCTAGGATACCTTAAATGTAATAACTCATGGACAATAACTTTTGCCCTTTGCTCCTCTGATTTATTCAGTAATTCAAATGAAAACGTTAACCTTCCTTTGCTTGAGCAACTTGCCCATTTTCGTGTCATCTTACGAATTTGGATTTCCTTAGGTTTAACTCCAATTATTTCTGACCAATTCCGAACTTCTTTTTTAAAATCATTTATCATTATCATCTATGATTTCCCTTCAATAATTTAAAAATATTTTTAGCAATTTCGGATAATTTATCTATATCTAAACCTTTGTCTAATAAAATCTTAGTAAATGTCTTATTTATCTCACGCTCATTATTAGGATTTTCACGCCAATAGGGATACTTCTCAAACTCTGTCCCTATCTTATTTGCAATTTCTTCTGCATCTTGTATCTTATTGCTAGATAAAATCCAATAAATTGAAAATACTTCATCTGTCATATTTTTATTTTTTCTTTCAGCTCTTGCTTTGTTAATTTCTGCTACAATATTCTTTAAATTTTCTAATGTTTCAGCTACACTCATTTGATTTTCTTTAAATCTTCTTGCAATTTCTTCTGCCCGCTCCCCAATAGATATTAAATATGTATTCTTTTCAGCATCGCGTGAAACCTCTGCCTCTATACTTTTTATTAAATTAAATATTTGTTCAATTTCAGATGCATTGCTTTTCTGCAGCTTTTCTATTGTTTGGTCATTTATTTCATATATTTCTAATTCCGATTTTAATCCACCAAAATTTACATTCTCCTGAAGAAGCTGCGCAGTCTTTCTTGATAGTGTCGCTGGTATCGGCTCTTTCGAGTCATAGTTTTCTTTCAAAATCTTATACATCCTCGAAAGAATATTATAATCTTCTAAATATGGTGATAAAAATTTATCAGGTGAAATTACCTCATACATTTTCGATAATTCATTATAAAAATCATAAAAATTCGCTCGAGTTTCTTCATCTTTAAAATGAGTGAGCACCGCTTCAATTGCTTTGTCCCGCTTTATTCTTTTGGTAATTGACAAATAATCCTGCCTTGCAATTTCCATCTGCTCGGCAAACTTGTCTTTTAATATTTGTATATCATCAATCACCCCGCTTATATCCACACTATCAAATGCTAAAGCTGCTTTCAAATTATCCAATACACCAACAAAATCAACTATAAACCCGCACGGTTTTTTAATTCTATCTTTATCCTCATAAGGTCTGTTTACCCTTGCTATTGTTTGCAATAATACATGATCCCGCATCGGTTTATCTAAATACATACAATATAAAATTGGTGCATCATAACCAAATCAGATATTCTTCTAATAGAATAGAATGTAAATATTGAAATTAGATATACAGATTGAGATATTCCATTGCCTTATCTTCACCTTCTTCTATGGCTATTTCAACCGCTCGCTTGGCTTTTTCTAAAAGAGTTTTAGCTTCTCGGCGTGCTGTATGAGATTGTTGAACTAATGAGGCAATTTCTTCTTGTTTTTCGTATGGGATATTAGGAACAATAATATTTGGTAATGATTTCGCAGGTACTGCAGCAAGAATAGTACCTGATGATTCACAGCGTAATTGTTCTTGAACAATAGTGCTTTTTACCAGAGCAAGCAAATAGCCACTTGAAACTAGTGATGGACGTAAAACAAAAAATCCAGTTGAACCAATTGCTTCGTTATATTCTTCTGAAACCATAGCGACTTTATCCAGAGAGCCTTCAACTGATGAGGCAATAATATCTCCTTTTCTCAATAACATACGGGCACGACTTGGTGCATATTTTCCTTTTATATCATTTTCACTTTCAATTGTACCAATCGATTGATTAATGTCAGCAAGTTCGATATAATGGTAATCTTTATTTGGATAATTACGAGGTTCAACTATTTCTTCCGATTTTTTTGCAATATCAGTAATTCTATAATAGCCATTCGGATAGTTGCGAATACACGATCGAAGTTCCTCATACTTTGGCTGAAAATGCTCTGCGTCCATTCTGTGAGCAGAGAAGGCAACGGAAAGTTTGGCAGTATATGTTTTTTTAAATTTTGGCTTGAAATCTTTTAGCCCGAGTTCTTCTAAAAGCAGGTTTTCAGCTTCGGAGTAGAAAGTTAAAGAATCTAAAAACATTTTGAATGCAGATTGAACTATTTTTTTAATTTCCTTATGAGTTTGCTCTGAAAGTTCTGGAAGTGGCAATTTTAAGAAGTAATCTTCATTAAATCTTGGATGTTCTGTTCCTGTTATGCTCCATGCGAGAATACTTTGTAATTCCTTACTAATTAAGTAAGCAAATAATGTTTCGGGATAATAGCTTATATCTTTTTGCCTTAAAACTATAAATTCGGTTGATGCTAATTTTAACCCTCCATTAATTCCCACAAAACTTACTTCTTTTAAGTATGGTCTTAACCGTGATATTAAAACATCATTTTGGAGAAAGATCTTTTTATTAGAGCCAACTTCTTCTGATGAAGTTACTTTCCTTCCACTGTAAAGAAAATAAGAGGTAATATCTGATAGATCAAAAACTATCCCCTGTTGGGATAAATTCTCTTTCTGGGGAGCAAAAATTTCTCTGACACTATAAAAATAGTCTTTAATCTTTTTTGTGCTTACATTTTCCAAGAATTGTTTTGATAATATTTTACTTGGATGGTAGAATTCTGGCGTTAATATTTTTCCACCTTCAAGTTCCGATACTTTTACAATGTTAAATACTGCCATTTAATTACCTCCAGAAATCAAAACCTTGTTCTTTAGCAAATTTAATGAAAGCGTCTGCTATTTCGTCCAAATCATGGTCAATTACTGGGTGTTCGTGTTCATCTAAAACAAATGAGCCATCAGGATTTTTCTTGTATCTATACTCTCCGCTTTCATCTTTTACTGGTTTTTCATTAACAGCAAAGAAAATCGGATAATCCATTTCTTGCATCACTTTTCCATCAAGCCAGTATTTCTTAAAGGCTTCTGTTAGCTTCTCTTCGTTTAAAACTAAGTTTATTTGTCCTGCTAAAGTTCTTTGAGAAATCTCTTTCGTGAGTTTATCTATCCTATTTTGTAGAGTTTTTATTTCTTTTCTTAATTCCGCTTTTCTTGTGTCAGTTGCATTTTTTAACTCATCCTCTTTATCTTTTAACGCTTCATCTAATTCAGATTTCTCCTGAACCAAAACAGCAAGGGGTTTCTTTCCTTTGCTTTCTTCTGTCTCGTCTGTTTCTTCATTCTCAGTTTCTTCTCGTGGTATTTCCTCAATCTCTTCTCTGGCCTCAAAATAAGTTTCTAAGAACGAGTTTAATTCTTCTGGTATATCTTCTTCATTTACTGAGCTATCCCAGGCTATATTTTTATATTTCTCTTTCAGTTTTTTCAAAAATTCCTCCCATTCACCTTCATATTTTACCCTTGTCTGCTCAATGTTTTGTTTCTCTTTATCTGTGTATTTTTGTAAAAACAAAACGCTTGTCTTGGTTCCTGTGTGTGGCTTAAAGGTGTTGACGTGCAAGCCTACTACTGCTAAAATCCTTGCTTCGTCAATAACAAATCGACGAATATATTCGGCGTTTGTATTGTTAAGCAATCCCTGAGGTAAAACAATAGCCATTCTTCCACCAGGTCTTATAAATTGAAGAGAACGCTCCAAAAAAAGAATGTGCCTTCCAATTTTGTTTACCCATCTGCCGTTTTTTTCTGCCAGGTTATAGAGTTTTAAAATATCCCTTTCCTTTACTGTACCAGCAAAAGGGGGATTGGTCATTAACACATCAAAATCAAATAACAGGAAGTTATCTTGATTTTCTCTGTCTTTTTCAGGATTATCAGGAAATCTTAGAAGTCTGCCCTTTAAACCTGATTTCGTTTCATCTTCCCATGTATGAGGTGCTAATGAGTTGTCTTTATAAACATGAGACTTACCATCTCCGACGATTAAGTTAATCGCTTTTGCTATTTTTACCGCCTTTTTGGCAAAATCAATTCCATAAATCTTATTTTGAGCAAAGTTTCTTGCATTTTCTGGTAAAGGTTTACCACTAATCATTCCTCCAGCAACATGCATAACGGAATGTAAGAGGAATCCAGCAGAGCCAGAGGCAGGGTCAATAACAAATTCATTAGCCTTTGGGTTAAGCATTTTAACAACCATATCTTCAACTGGTCGAGGAGTAAAAAACTGTCCTTCTTTCTTTTTAGAAACCTGAGGTATTAGATATTCAAAAGCCTCATCAATTATTCGCAGGTTAGAGTTGAACAACTTTATTTTTTCTAAGAAGGAGACGCAAACTTTTAAGTGGTCGTTTCTCAATTCAATTTTATCTGTTGGCTCAAAAACTCCCTGCCATTCTCTCTTTGCACCTTCTAATAGATTTGATATTGCTTGCTTTACCTGTTCTGGACTTCTATCACCAACAAAAAATTCTAATTGATAGGATGAGTCGTTAATTCCTTTCCATTCATCGTAGAGTTTGGCATAGATTAATTTAAAAATTTCCTCAAATGGATCAACTCCTGCATTGCCTAAAACAAGCTCTTCTAAGTCCAGCAATATCTTTTTAAGTGTTGTTTTGCCCTGCTTTAATTCATCATGTTCTTCAAGCCATCTAAGAGTCCATCTTTCTTTTAAAATATCTCTAAGTGTTTCTGTAACTTTTGGTATTCTTGGAATTTCAACAAAGATGTTTGGTTCTTCGCGATGAAGCCTTATAATTTCATTTCCATTTGACCAAATACCAATCGGTGCACCTTCGGCATTACAATAACTTTTTAATTGTTCCAGTCCTTCGGTTCTTTGAGGTCTCTTGATTTCAAAAATTATGTATGGATATCTTAAATTCTCTTGAAGGACAACTATATCAGCTAAACCAGAATCCCTTGAGCCAAAATAAACTACTCTTTCAATATCTATCCTTGCTTTTGGATAGTTATACTCGGTCAGTAGTCTATAAATCCAGAGTTGCCTTACGATTTCCTCAGGTTTTGCTATCTTGTATTTATCTTTAATTTGGCATTTGATATGAAATTTCCCATCGCGTTCTATAATCATTGCTTCCACAGCTTTGATCTCGTTGTTTGTGAAAAGAGATAGCCCGTGTTTCACATCTGAAGCCGAGAAAATTTGATTTATTTTTGAATGATTATTTGGCATATTTTAACCTCCTGAATATCCATTTGTACCCACCTCCCAGTGTCCGCCTTTATCGGAACCTATACGCTTGATTATTCCTTCTTTCTGCAATTTCCGTAGTTGCGATTTGAATTCTATGTCCTGCTGCTCGTTCATATTTTTATTTCTCCCTTTTTTAGCGCCAACTGTTTGACAAAATCGTCAGATAATTGCCTTAAGCCAATTGGTTCTCTTATTAAAAATATTTTGTAATTTAAAATCATTATCTGTATCATTACTTTCATTACCTGATCATTTACTAATCACCATTTTTATTCCTCCTGGTGTCTTTATGGCTTCTTTAATATATAATTTGTCCCTTTGCCTGTATCTTTTAAGCTTGCATACATATGTTGCACCCAACCCCAATCAGCACTGCTTTTTGGCGGTGTTCCAAAGCCAAATCTTCCGAGACCATCCTTTTCATAAATGCTTGTGTCTATATTATTCTGATTCCACATCGGGTTTGCAAGCACAATATCAAATTGTCTCAATGTGCCATCAGGGTTTTTAGTAGCAGGATTTGTCATCGTATTGCCAAGATGGATTTCAGCGTTTATATTATGAATAAACATATTCATTCTTGCCATAGCATAAGTATTATGCAGAATTTCCTGACCAAAAAATTTTAATGGTTTGATATTCGGGTCATCATCATATTTCTTATGAAAAAGTAGAAAACATTTAATTAGTAATCCACCTGAGCCGAGGCAAGGGTCATAAATTTCATTGCCTTCCGAGGGATTCATAAGGTTTGCCATTAATTGAGCTACTTCTCTAGGGGTATAGAATTCGCCTGCACTTTGCCCAGAACCTTCAGCAAATTTCCGAAGCAAATACTCATAAGCTTGTCCTATAATATCGGGGTCAGCATTTTGTTTCCCAAGTCTGTGTTTGTCAAGAATTTGAATTAATGATTTAAGATTATCATCATCTAGCACTCTTTGTCCGCCTGCCGTTTGATTAAAATCTGTAATATCGATAACTCCTTCGAGTTCTGGATTTTCTTTTGCAATTGCTTTCACTGCCTTGGTTAGAGAATCTCCAACATTTATGGTTAGCTTTTTAATTTCAGACCAACGTGCCTTGTCAGGTATTTTTATACGGACAAGACTGGGGTTCTTGTCAAGTATTTTTTCTACTTTAGATCTATCACCATAATATTTGACTAATTCTTCAAATTCGTCATCATAAACATCCGAGAGCCGTTTGAGGAATATCAATGGCAAAATGAAATCTTTATATTTGGGTGCATCGATAGGACCGCGAATTGCACAAGCAGCTTCCCATAGCCAATTTTCAAGTGTTTTTATATCAAGTTTTTCCGTATTGTTATTAGAATCTTCTTTTCCCATCAAAGTATATAAATTATTAAAATGCAAATTACAAATATTACTCAAAAAATTGAAATTTTTGCAATACCATCCTTGCAGGTGGCTAAAGCCATCTGTTGCTCATCAGGTTCTCCCGCAGCAGAGGAGCTTTAGCCCTATGCAGAAGCAAAGTTGCTTTTGCTGCAAAATTGTCAGGCTCAAAATTTTAACCCCTCCGTTATTCCGCGCGCCCTAACTCTACCAATCCCCAGCCTCTTGCACCCCACACCTTCAATGCGGCTTCATATCCATATAATATAACATATTATTTCCTTATTTTTGTCTTTTGTTATTATGATAATTATGAAATATCAAGATAAAATTGCTGAAAGCATTCGCGAATCCATTGAAACGAAACAGCGTGTGCTTGATACGCTTGCTGATAGGATTGAACAAGTTGCGCTAATGTTAATTGATGCAATTAAAAATGGTGGAAAAATTATGTTTTGCGGAAATGGAGGAAGCGCCGCCGATAGCCAACACCTTGCTGCTGAACTGGTTGTGCGGTTGCGAAGCTCATTTTCACGTCCTGCGATTCCCGCAATTGCCCTCACAGTTGATACTTCAATTTTAACGGCAGGAGGCAATGATTTTGGTTTTGATTATGTCTTTTCACGTCAAATTGAAGCACTTGGAAATAAAGGAGATATACTTATTGCACTTTCTACAAGTGGCAATTCTGAAAATATTTTGCAGGCTATACGTTCAGCTAGACAACAAAATATCAAAGTCATTGGATTGCTTGGTGGTGATGGTGGCAAAATAAAGGACTTATGCGATGATGTCATAATTGTTCCAAGCAAAACAACTGCTCGCATTCAGGAATCGCATATAATGATTGGGCATTTATTATGCGAAATTATCGAAGAGGAATTATATAAGCCCTGATTATTAAAGGAATTGCTCTTGCCATAACGAAAGCGATAGTAATGAGTATATTTCCTTTGAAAAATTCGCTTTGCCTCTGCGGTGGGTTTGCATTATTTTATTGATAAATTCTTTATTAAAAATTCCTTCTCGAACTAAGTAAGATTTTTCGATTTTATCTTTTGCATAATCATACCACTCATTACGCAGCCACTCCGACATTGGTGCCGAAAAACCTTGTTTTTTACGATAAATTATTTCATCAGGAATAATGCCTTTGGATGCTTTTTTTAGCAAATACTTCGTTGTACGCTTATCGGGAATCTTTTTTTGCAAATTCAATGCAAATGTCATTTCTACTAATCTATGATCCAAAAATGGAACACGAGCTTCAATGCTATTTGCCATTCCCATCTTATCCACACGGTCGAGCAACATTTCAGGCAATCGCTGAGTAAACTCAAGAAATATAGAACGTTGCGAGTAATCAGCATTGCTATTGAATTGCAATGCAAGATTGTGTAAGGATTTTGCATAAGCGTGAGTATTTTCCATTCTATAATGCTTTTTATTGTTAAGCAATTTTAATATTTCCTGATTTGTAAGCATTGGGATGCCACTCCAATATTGTTCCCAGGAATGCCCAGTTCTATCGAGATAATCGAGCGCGAGATATTGATTATTTGCTATAAATAATGGTTTTGCGATATTAAAATTGAATTTACGCACTAATTTTGGCAAAAAATTATATATTTTCCAATATGTTTCGTGAAATTTAAAATCGCGCAACATCCAATTATATCCAATAAATTGCTCATCGCTCCCCTCACCCATCAGCACCATAATAGTGCCTTCCTTCCGAGTGTGATTGCTCAGAAAATATATTGGAATTGAGACAGGATCGGCGTTTGGCTCGTCCAGATGCCAAGCAATTTCATCAAGCATTGGCAATGCCATTTCATTATCAATAATAATTTCGTGATGATTTGTTTTGAATATTTTTGAAACTAAATCGGCATATTCAAGTTCATTATATTTGACTAAGTCCTTGAAACCAACGGTGAAAGTATCCACAGGGCGGTCCATAAATTCGCTCATCAGTGCCACATTCAAACTTGAATCAATTCCACCACTTAAAAATGCTCCAAATGGAACATCGCTAATCATACGGATGCGGACAGAATCACGCAATAATCGCATAATTTCATTTGTAATCTCATCTTCGCTCCATTCTGCATAATTGATTTGCGATTGAAAAGGATTCCAATAACGCTTAATTTCAAGATTTCCCTGTGAATTAATTTTTAAATAATGTGCAGATGGCAATTTATTAATTTTTGAAAAGATAGAAGAATAGCAACTTGTTGCACCAAACGTTAGATAATTTGATAATTCATCAAAATTTATATCTTTATGATAATTTGGATATTGTAGAATAGCTTTAATTTCGGAAGCAAAAACAAAATCGCCATTATTATAATAATAATAAAATGGTTTAATACCCATTCGGTCACGAGCGGCAAATAGCTCCTTTGTTTGTTCATCATAAATTGCAAATGCCCACATACCAATCATTTTGTCAAGTATTGCCTCACCCCATTCTGCATAACCATATAAAATTGATTCTGTATCAGAATTTGAGCGGTATTGATAGCCTTTTGCCATCAATTCCCGACGCAATTCCAAATGATTGTAAATTTCGCCATTGAAAACAATTGTATAACGTCCATCAGGGGTATGCATTGGCTGACTGGCATTTTCAGATAAATCCAATATTGCAAGACGACGGAATGAAAATCCACAATTGTGATTGCGAGAGAGCCATACTCCATCGGAATCCGGGCCCCTATGAAATAGAACTTCACTCATTGAATTCAATAATATATCATTGATTTCAAAGTTTGATTGATTTGTTTTATAAATACCCGCTATTCCACACATAGAAAATTATGATAAATTAAAAATTTGCAAATTACAGAATTTCTCTTGCTTGTGCATCTGCATTATATGAACTACGAACAAGGGGACCCGATTCTACAAATTTAAAGCCCATTTTTAAGCCCTCGTCTTTGTACATTTTGAATTCGTCAGGAGTCACATATCTATCAATAGGTAAATGTTGCTTTGTTGGTTGCAAATATTGCCCGATTGTCAATATATCACATTTATATTCAATTAAATCGTGCATTAACGCAAGCACTTCATTAGGTTGTTCGCCAATTCCCACCATAATACCACTTTTTGTCCGCAAATTATGATTTTTGAACCATAGCAATAGTTCGAGGCTCCGCTCATATTTTGCTTGTGGGCGGACATAAGGATACAGTCGAGGCACAGTTTCCAGATTATGATTTAGAATATCAGGTGGATTTTGTATAATTATTTCAAACGACTCCTCATCACCTTTGAAATCGGGAATTAGAATTTCTATTGTTGTATCGGGCATTATTTTACGGATTTCTTTAACAGTTTCAGAAAATATTGTGGCTCCACCATCAACCAGATCATCTCTATCAACCGATGTAATGACAACGTGACGCAAATTTAATTCCCTTACGGCATCTGCAACTCTCCGCGGTTCTTGCAAATCTAATTCATTAGGACGTCCGACCTTGACGGCACAAAATCCGCAGCTCCGTGTGCAAGTATCTCCCAAAATCATAAATGTTGCCGTACGATGCCCCCAACATTCTGCAATATTTGGACAATCTGCTTCCTCGCAAACGGTATTTAATTTTTGCCTGTGCATCATTTCCTGCAAAAAATCGTAGTTATTACCAACGGGTGCTTTCACACGCAACCACTCGGGACGTTTGAGTTGAGCAGTTTGATTTTTCTCAAGCGATTCTTTATATTCTGCTTGCGATTTATTTAAATAATCATTATTCATTTTTATCCTTTATATTTGTTTACATAATGTGCCTTCATCATCTTGATGAAGTATTTTTGTATCTTCATCATCTTGATGAATATTAAATCCATTTTCAACAATATTCAATAATTCTGCTTTACTAATTTCTTGATAATTATTATAATTAAATACTTTTTTAAAATTTTCTACTAATAATTCCTTCCCTTCTTGAATATCAACTTTATGGGAAATTTCACGTTCAATTGAAGTCACGTCTTTATCCTTTATACCACAAGGAATTATGCCTTTAAAAACTTCCAAATCAGTATTAAAATTAAATGCAAAGCCGTGCATTGTAATCCATTTTTTAATTTTAACACCAATCGCTGCAATTTTGCGTTCATTATCAATCCAAACACCTGTATGGGGAGGAAATCTATTGGCTATAATACCATAATTTTGGCATACATTTATAATCATTTGTTCAAGCCCACGCAAATACAAATGCGAATCCTCGTGCCAATTACTTAAATTGATTATTGGATAGCCAACAATCTGGCCAGGACCGTGATAAGTAACATCTCCACCGCGGTCAATCTCGAATATTTTTATATTATATTTATCAATAAATTCTTGCGATGCAATAAGATTTTCCTTGTGAGATGTTTTCCCAAAAGTATAAGTATGTGGATGTTCAAGGAGTAAGAATATATCGGGAACGTTATTTTCTATCCGCAATTGCAAAATTCGCTCTTGCAAATCCCACGCTTCCTTGTAATCGATAAATCCCAAATCGCAATAAAGAAACGTCCTGTTATTATTAATATGATTTTCCAAAGAATTGTAAAAAATTAATTTAAATAATAACGTAATTCTGGGAAATATATTAATATGTGCCAAAAGCATCCCTGCTTTTGGAAAGGGTACGTATTGCTATGCGCCTCTCCAACTTTGCAGGTGGCTGAAGCCACCTGTTGCACTTGGGCCCAGAATATGCAACAGAGGGCTTTAGCCCTCTGCATATTGAACAAGGTATGTTCCACACCTTGTTCATTTACATCTCCCCTGGATTAAACGGGAATTCTGCACCAGGATGGTGCAGGCACAAATAAGTGCCAAAAGCATCCTTGCAGGTGGCTGAAGCCACCTGTTGCACTTGGGCCCAGAATATGCAACAGAGGGCTTTAGCCCTCTGCATATTGAACAAGGGATGTTCCACACCTTGTTCATTTATATCTCCCCTGGATTATACGGGAATTCTGCACCAAGATGGTGCAGGCACACAGATATTAATATTTATTCGTCTATAAATTATATTGTTATTTATTGAAAATATATTAATTTTGTGAAAGTTATTAGGGCAAAAGCCCTTTTTTTTGTAAAAAAATTTTTTTAAAGATGGCAAAGTTAAGAAAAAAACAACCGATTAATAAGCAGGATATTATCGAAGCCTTTACAGAAATGGCGAAAGCAAAAGGCATCGACAAAGATTTGCTGCAAGGAATAATTGAGGATACATTTTCATTGCTTATAAAAAAGAAATATGGGAATCAAGCAAATTTCGATATAATCGTCAATATGGAAAGGGGAGATATAGAGATATATTTAACAAAAACGGTTGTTGATGAAGTCACTGACCCTGTCACAGAAATATCACTTGAGGAAGCTAATCAATCGCCGGATGAGCAATATGAGATTGGTGATGAATATGCTGTTGCCATTACACTTGATACAATAAGTGAAAATTTTGGAAGGAGATTAATTACTCTTGCAACACAAAGTTTAACGCAGAGGGTAAAAGAAATTGAAAAAAATAATATATATAATGAGTATTCAGCGAAAATAGGGGAGATAATAATAGGCGAGATATATCAGATAAGACGGAACGACTTATTGATTATGCATAATAAAGTTGAGATGCATTTGCCAAAAGAAGAGCAAATTCCAAGCGAGGCAATGCGTTATCGAAAGAATCAGACAATTAAAGCCGTTATAAAAGCAGTTAAAAAAACAGGTCCTTCGGGTTTGCCCGAAATTATTCTCTCAAGGGCAAATGAAAAGTTTCTTGAACGTTTATTTGAGATTGAAATACCCGAAATATATGATGGATTAATACAAATAAAAGGCATTGCACGTGATCCGGGTAGGCGTTCAAAAGTAGCAGTGCAATCATTTGATGAGAGGGTAGATCCAGTGGGAGCGTGTGTTGGTATGAAGGGAGTAAGGATTCACTCTATAGTTCGTGAATTGAATAATGAAAACATAGATTTAATCGAATATAGCAATGATCCTGTAACTTATATTCAAAGGGCAATGCAACCGGCAAGGGTGAAAGAAATTCAAGTATTTCCCGAAACAAGATCGGCAAATGTGATAGTTTCTGAAGATCAAGTGCCACTTGCAATAGGAATGAATGGACAAAATATAAGATTAGCATCACAATTGACAGGATATTCATTGACTTTAATCAAAGAAGGGGTCGAAGATATTGATATATCAGAATTTAATGAAGAATTTGGTGAGCCTCTTATCAATAAATTAGTTGAAAATGATATAAAAACAGCACGTGAATTTCTTGATGCTGAACCAGAAAAATTATTATCAATAGAGGGATTGAATCAAGAAAATATTAAGGAATTTAGAAATATAATTTTAGCGGAATTCGATGAAGAGGAAGACCCAAGTTATATAGAAAAATTAGAGAACAAAAATTAAAAAGAAAATAAATATAAAATATGGCGGTTGAAGAAAAAAATATAAAGCTATTCAAATTGGCAACAGAAATCGGAAGGATTGCTGAGGATATAGTGGAATTTTTGCATTCCAAAGGGTATGATATACCAAATAAACCAACAGCACAAATATCCGAAGAAATGGCTGAACTTGTTCGAGAGAAATTTAAAAAGGATATTGCAAGCCGCCAAAAAGTTCGTGAGAAAATTGAAAAAAGTAATATTTTACATACAGTACCAGCGAATGAGCAAAAGAACCTTGAAGCTGAAGTGCAGCAATCCAAGCCTGCTCAAACACAAATTCCTGTAACTTCTGACAAGATTCCAATACAACAGATTGAGAAAGAAGCAGAACAGCATAAGAAAGATCTTGAGAAAATGCCAGAGATTAAACCACCATTAGAATCTGCACCAATTCCTAAAGAAACCCCTACCGAATCTCATTATAAAGAAAAAGAGCAACTTGAAAAGGTGCAAGCACCTATTAAAGAGCCCAGCTTGGAAACAGAATCTATTACTGACAAAAATGTTCCTACATCTAAAGAAGAGCAAAAGCAGGGACAAAAAAAGAAAACGGGAAAAACAATTGAATCAAAACCTCAAGAAATTCCCCATAAAATTGAAGAAAAAATAGAAATAAGTAAAAAAACCGGCGAGAAAAAACCTCAAGAAACTGCTAAAGAGATAGAGAAGCAAAAAGCAACAGAACCCATATTAACCACGATAGAGAACAAGGAACAAATAAAAGCAAAGCATGAGGTGAAGGTTAAAGCCCAAGATGAGCAATTAGCTAAGACTAAAGAGGTAGGAAAAGGTGAAAGTGCATTTGATAGGCAAAAGAAAAAACGGCAAAAAGTTATTGAGGTAACACCTGGGGAAGCTCCCAAATTAAGAGGACTTACAATAGTTGGTAAAATTGATTTAGATAAAGAAAAAAGACAAAAAGAAGCTCAAAGAGAACAAGAAGAAGCAAGGAAGCAAAAAGGTGAATCTTATAATCGACAACAAAATGGAGGAAGAGAACGAGGAGAAAAATCCAATTTTAGGAAAGGTGATAGTTCCACTCAAAAACTTCGCATTACTGATAGGAAAGGTGCGGAAGTAAAAGCTACGGGAAGGCAACCCTTACAAATTATTTTACCGTCACAACAACGACAAAAGGAAGAAGAGTCCTTATTTAAAAAAAGGGAAAAGACAAAGAAACCGACCTTCGCTGATGAATCTGAAACAGTTGAAAAAGCACCATTAAAATTACGAGTAAAGGATAAAACCAAATTAAAAGAAGAAAAATTTGTTAAGAAGCATAAGAAATCAATTCGTGAGCAAATAAGCGAAGAAGATGTTCAGCGAGCCATCCGAGAGACTATTGTTGATTTAGAAACCATACAACAGCAAACAACAAAAGCACGAATAAGGCAAAAAAAGAAAATCGAGAAAGAGGAGAAGGAAATATCTCGTCAATTACGAGAGCAAGAAAGAGCAAAGGTCCTTGAGATTACAGAATTCGCCACAACCGCAGATTTAGCAAGGATGCTAAATATTAATCCAAATCAAATTATACTTAAATGTATAGAAATGGGATTAATGGTTACAATAAATCAACGCTTAGATAAGGATACAATTACTCTTATTGCAGAAGATTATGGGTATAGAGTTGAATTTCTAGGGGCATTTGAAGAACAGATTGAGGAATTACCAGATAGGGAAGAAGATCTTGAACCGCGAGCACCAATAGTAACAATAATGGGACACGTTGATCACGGCAAAACAACACTGCTTGACTATATTCGGCAATCAAATGTTGTGGCTGGCGAGGCAGGTGGCATAACTCAACATATAGGTGCTTATCAGGTGAAATTAGATAATGGAAGAAAAATAACATTTTTGGATACTCCTGGTCATGCTGCTTTTACAGCAATGAGAGCAAGGGGAGCACAAGTCACTGATATAGTAGTACTTGTTGTAGCAGCAGATGATAGTGTTATGCCTCAAACACTCGAAGCAATAAGCCATGCACGAGCTGCGGGAGTTCCAATTGTTGTAGCCATAAATAAGGTAGATAAGCCCGATGCTAATCCTGATAGGATAAGGCAACAGCTTGCTAATCACGGTGTGCTTGTAGAAGAATGGAACGGCAATGTTCAATCAGTAGAAATATCAGCAAAATATGGGAAAAATGTAGATTTACTACTTGAAAAGATATTAATCGAAGCAGATTTGCTTGACTTAAAGGCAAATCCTAAGAGGGAAGCAATTGGTACAATTGTAGAAGCAGTGATGAAAAAAGGATTTGGTCCTGTTGCAACAGTAATTATACAAAATGGAACTTTAAAAATATCCGATCCTTTTGTTGCTGGTAATTCATTTGGTAAGGTTCGTGCATTACTTGACGAAAGAGAAAATCGTATCGATAGCGCTGGACCATCCGATCCTGTAATAGTTGTTGGATTTAATACTTTGCCACAAGCGGGTGATAATTTCCGTGTTGTAAATAGCGATACAGAAGCTCGTAATATTGCTATAGAAAGGTCTCGTTTGAGGCGTGAGCAGGAATTACGTCAATCTCGCAATATTTCGCTTGACCAAATCTCGCAGAGGATTCAAGAAGGAAAAGTTAAAGAATTGAACCTTATTTTAAAAGCAGATGTTTCGGGTTCAGTCGAAGCATTAAGTGATTCAATTATGAAATTAAGCAATGATGAAGTGCGAGTCAAAATTATCCATAGTGGGGTTGGTTCTATATCGGAAACTGATGTAATGCTTGCAGCAGCATCAGAAGCTGTAATAATTGGATTTAATGTCAGCACAGATCCAAATGCCCGAAAGATTGCTGAAAATGAAAAAGTTGATATACGTCACTATGATATTATTTATGATTGCCTGAATGAAATCCAATTAGCGCTTGAGGGTTTGCTTGCACCTGAATATCAGGAAGAAACTACAGGTGTGGCGGAAGTACGGCAATTATTCAAAATTTCAAGAGTTGGCACAATAGCTGGTTGCTTTGTTCAAATGGGAAAAATTCAAAAGAATGATAAAATCAGAGTACTTCGCGATGGATTAGTCATTCATACGGGACATATAATATCCTTGAAACGAGGAAAGGATGATGTGCGGGAGGTTGACGCAGGATTTGAATGTGGAATTCAAATTGCCAATTTCAATGATTTTCAAATAGGTGATTCAATTGAATCTTATAAAGTTATTGAAGTTAAAAGGAAATTAAATTAAATGAATAATTATAGAGCAGAGCGAATTGGCAAAGAAATTAGAAAAATCATTTCGAATGAGATCCAAAGATCTACTTTTGAGTTAGGTGATGGGATAATTAGCATTTCATCAGTGGTTGTATCAAAGGATTTTTCGAGTGCTAAGATTTATGTAAGTTCTTATAATTCTAAACTTACTCCATTAGAAATAATCAATTTATTAAACACGAATAAAAATTATTTCAAAGAGCTAATTGCTAAAAATATGAAGTTAAGAATTATACCTGACATTAAATTCTTTATGGATGATACATTAGATGAAATTGAGCATATTCAATCCCTTATTAAGAAAGTAGAAAAAGAGGATAATGAACATACTCACAAATCAAAATAGTAATGATATTCAAAGATGGTATAATGAATCCCAATCAAATGGTGGATTTATTCTGATTGATAAATATGAGGGAATAACTTCAAATGAAGTATTAGGAATAATTAAATCACATACACATTTCAAAAAAATTGGTCATAGCGGAACCCTTGACCCACTTGCATCGGGATTAATGATAGTAGCTTGCAATAAATATACTAAGCTAATCAATGAATTAATTATTGAAAACAAAGCATACATAGGTACAATCAAACTTGGCGCCACAACAAAATCTTTCGATAGAGAAACAAAAGAAGAATCACATTCTGATATATCACATATTACAAATAGACAAATCAATGAACTAACTTCATATTTTAAAGGAAAGATAGAGCAAATCCCACCCCTTCATTCTGCAAAGAGACTAAAAGGCAAAAGAGCATATCAATATGCCCGATCTAATTCTAATATTGAATTGGAGCCACAAACAGTCGAAATTTTTGATTTTCAAATAACAAATATTGAACTTCCATTTGTTTATTTTTATATTCAAGTTTCAAAGGGCTTTTATTTGCGAAGTTTTGCAAGGGATTTTGGCAAACAATTAGGGATACCATCATATCTTTATTACTTACGGAGAATTACGATTGGTGATTATAGAGTAAATGATGCTGTTACTATCAATGATTTTACTACAAAATTTAAAAATTTTCAAGAAAATTAGTAAGTTAGCTAATAAAACCTTGTTTAATTTTTTGTAATATTTTAATTTAGTTTTTTTAATCTTTTTCTTATGGATATATACGAATCTCTCGAAGACATTCCTTTTAATCCAGAAACTTATTTAACGATAGGTACTTATGATGGTGTGCATCTTGGGCATAGGCTAATACTCGAAAAACTTGTAGCGGAATCTAAAAATCTAAATAAAAGAGATTTGGTAATTACTTTTGACCCTCATCCTCAAATTGTGCTGAAAAAGGTAGACAAACCTGAGTTATTTCTACTTACTACAATAAAAGAAAGACTCTATTTGCTTAAAAAATTCGGAATAAATAATGTACTAATTATTCCTTTTTCTTGGGAATTTTCACATATTGAAGCTGAGGAATTTCTCGAAGAACTTTTAATAAAAAAAATAGGTTTGGAGAAGATATTTATTGGTTACGACCATAGTTTTGGTAGAAATCGAAGGGGAAACGCAGAATTATTGCAAAATTTATGTAATAATCGATATGAAATTGAGCAAATTCCACCATTTACTTATAATAATGAAATTGTTTCGAGCACAGTAATAAGGAATTCATTAAAATCAGGCAATATTGAAAAAGCAAATGCAATGCTTGGCTATGATTATTTTGTGCATGGCAGAGTTATTTTTGGTAGGGGGATGGGGGTAAATCTTGGTTTTCCAACAGCAAATATCAAACCTGAGAATATACATAAGTTATTACCTTCGTATGGTGTGTATATAGTTTATTCCATAATCGATGGAGTAAAATATTATGGAATGGCTAATATAGGCGTCAGGCCGACATTGACAAATGATATAAAACCAACTTTGGAAGCACATTACTTGGATTTTAATGGGGATCTCTATGACCAGGAATTGATAGTTTTCTTTTTGCATCGTATTCGACAAGAATTAAAATTCCCTAATGCAGATTTGTTAATCGAAAGAATGCAAGAAGATGAAGAATATACAAGAAATTATATTTTTGAACATAATTATATATAATATAGATTTTAAAAGGAAAAACAATGAAAACATTACCATTATTAGGCGATGAAGCAATAGCACAAGCCGCTATAGATGCTGGAATAAGTGCAATTTATGCGTATCCAGGGACACCATCAACAGAAATAACAGAGTATGTAATGGGGTCAAAGCAAGCACGTTCTAGCAAAATTGTTTCTCAATGGACAGCAAATGAAAAAACAGCTGTTGAGGGAGCTTTAGGGGTTTCTTATGCGGGAAAACGCGCAATGGCCTGTATGAAACATGTGGGGCTAAATGTTGCGGCTGATCCCTTTATGAATTCTGCTATTACAGGTGCAAATGGAGGGATTGTTATTGTCGCCGCGGATGATCCTTCAATGCATTCGTCACAGAACGAACAGGATTCACGTTATTATGGCAATTTTGCCTTGATCCCAATTTTTGAACCGCACGACCAACAAGAAGCTTATGATATGGTTCATTTTGCGTATGATTTTTCTGAAAAATATCAAATACCAATATTGATGAGATTGACAACCCGATTAGCGCATTCCCGTGCAGGGGTGACATTAAAAGAGCAAAGACCTCAAAATGAGCATCATCTTCCCGAGGATTTCCGCCAATATGTTTTGCTCCCTGCAATTGCAAAAAAACGTTATCAAGCGCTTTTATCAAAACAAAGTATTTTTGAAGAAGAATCTGAAAATTCTATTTATAATTTTATCATAGAAGGCACAGACCGTTCATTAGGAATAATTGCAGCGGGAATTTCATATAATTACTTAATGGAAAATTATCAAAAAAATAATCTCAAATATCCTGTATTAAAAATAGGGCAATATCCATTGCCGAAAAGAATGATAAGTAAATTTACAAAGATGTGCGATGAAATTCTTGTGTTAGAAGATGGTTATCCATTTATCGAGGAGAAACTAAACGGGATATTTGAAACACCAATACAAATTCACGGAAGATTGGATGGAAATTTGCCAAGGGCTGGTGAACTTAATCCTACTATTGTTGCTAAAGCATTGAAGTTACCTGCAAAAAAGGTTTATGAAATCCCCGATATTATTGTTGGAAGACCTCCTGAATTATGTCCAGGATGCGCACATATTGATACGTACAGAGCTTTAAACGAAGCAATGCAGGATTATCCAAAGGGGCATGTGATGAGTGATATTGGATGCTATACCCTTGGCGCCTTGCCACCATTTGAAGCAATAAATTCCTGTGTGGATATGGGAGCGTCAATTACAATGGCAAAAGGTCTTGCCGATTCTGGCGGATTCCCTGCTGTTGCTGTAATTGGTGATTCCACTTTTACTCATTCTGGAATTACAGGTTTGCTAGATTGTGTGACATATCATTCGGATGTTGTGATAATTATATTAGATAATGAAATTACAGGAATGACTGGTGGGCAACGTTCGCTTGCTCTAGGTAAATTGGAGCAAATTGTAATGGGATTAGGTGTGCATCCAAATCATATGCACGTGATTGACCCACGCAAACGAAATCACAAGGAAAATGTTGACATCATTAAAAACGAAATTGAATATAATGGCGTTAGCGTTATTATTTCACGCCGTGAATGTATTGTTGCAATTGATGATATTCGTGAAATGAAAAAAGAATTAGAATTACAATCATTATAAAGGTGAAGTGAATTATGAAAAAAGATATAATTATAGCTGGTGTAGGCGGGCAAGGTATTATTTCTATTGCATCCGCAATTGGGTTTGCTTCGATTGAAGCAGGATTATTTTTTAAGCAAAACGAAGTCCACGGTATGAGCCAACGGGGTGGAGAAGTTGTCAGCCATTTTAGGATTTCGGATAGACCGATTTTTTCCGATTTAATTCCTGAGGGCGAAGCTGATTTAATTATTAGTATGGAACCTCTCGAAACCCTTAGATATGTTAATTTTTTATCACCTGATGGTTGGATTATTGCTAATAATAATCCATTTGTGAATATGCCTAATTATCCTGATAAAAATTTAATCCTTGAAAATTTGGAAAATTTCAAAAATTCTATTATACTTAATGCTGATGAGATTGCTCGGAAACTTGGCAATTCTAAGGCAACTAATATGGTCTTGCTTGGTGCTGCTTCCCCATTCATAGGTATTGATTTTGAAATATTGAAAAATAGTATTCGTACAATTTTTGCCCGTAAGGGTGATAAAGTAATTGATTTAAATATTCAAGCAATGGAAAAGGGAAAGGAATTTGCATTGCAAAAAGTATAATTTTATAAATTGGCAAGAATTCTAATAGATTTTTTTATCTATATTTTCTTAAAAATTTGTTATTTTTGTAAGAAATAAGAAGAGATTATGGTGAAGAAAAACTTGCTTCTTGTTTCCTTATTAATATTTTCATATAATTTTTGCCAAGCGCAAAAAGATCTCGAAATTGGGAGAGAATTTGGAATTTTTACTTCAAAAAATCTCTCAGGGTTTGCCAAACCACTGTTTACTACTATAAGCCAAAGTTTGAATAGCAATTTATGGACAGTATCTAATTATAATAATGGGTGGAGCTTTGGATTGGATTTTGCTGTGATGGGTATGTATATTCCTAATTCACAAAAAACTTATAATGCAGAGCTCCCAGGAAGTTTTGGCAATACAAATGTTGTAATTACTGCTCAAAAACGTGGTCAAGAAATTATTTTAAATCCAAAAGGTACAGTACCTGAGCCTACGCTTTATGGTGGTATCTCAACACCCGTTTTTGCGGCGCCTCAGAATAATTTTCCACCGGATTCCTTCTATAAAACTGTAGCATTTGTCGAAGGAAATAATATAAATTTTATGTCCGGTTTGCCAATTGTTCAAGCTTTTTTAGGACTTCCAACCAGAACTCAATTGAGATTTAGATTTCTTACTATTCCTAACACTAATGTGGCTTTGACTTATTTTACAGTTGCACTAAATCAAAATATTGATAGAATTTTTAATCCATCAAAAGATCCCTTTTCTCCCTATTCTTTTGCATTGCATCTTGCATATCATTCAATAAACCGTAATCCAGGTATTAATGTGCAATCATATTCGATTGGTCCGAGCTTCTCAGCTGTATATTCCTCAGGAATAGGATTTTATCTTGGAGCTCAATATGAAAATTTAACAGGAACGATTAAGGCAGTACGAAAAAATTCAAATTTAGATGAGATTGTAAATAATCCTTACGAAGAAGTAAGAATGGGATTACCATTAGATGTAAAAGTGGGGACATTTACAAATTATAGAGTTCTTGGTGGAATTTCAGCGAGATTTGGATTTGTCGAGCTCCATACTGATATTGCTTATGCATCGCAACCTGAAGTGTCTGCGGGGATTTCACTTTGGTTGTTCGATACAGGAGAGCGAGTCAAAATCAAGGAAAAAATCAAAATACCTGAAAAAGTAATTATTGATAATCCTTATATTTCATATTTTAAATCAAAACCGATACAAACAATTATTCCTCCATATATTTCTAAATTGATAAAACCATTAACAATACATTTATCTATCACGAATGATGAAGGTTCTCCAATTGATACAATTTTTATTGAGTCTTACCGCTCGCGACAATTGAGACCTTTTCTTACATATGTTTTCTTTGATGATAATTCCTCAGTTATACCTTTAAGATATGTTCAATTCTCAAAAGAACAAGCTGATAAATTTTCGATCAGGGATTTGCTTGGAAGAAACTCCCTTGAATCATATTACTATATACTAAATATACTTGGGCAAAGGTTGAAAGAAAATCAAAATGCTACGATTACTATCACGGGTTGCAACTCAAATCAAGGAAAAGAACGAAATAATAAAAAATTATCTGCGCAAAGAGCAAATGCCATAAAAGATTATCTGGTAAATATATGGGAAATTGAGCCCACAAGAATTAAGACAATTGCACGAAACTTACCTGAAAAACCATCTAACCAAAAAGATCCAGACGCAATAGCAGAAAATCGTAGAGTTGAAATAACTTCTGATACATGGGAAATAGTAGCTCCCATTGTTATAGATGATACTTTAAGATTTGTAACACCTGGAGAGGTTGTAATTAAAAGTAGGGTAGAAAGTGAATCTCCAATAAAATCTTGGGAATTAATTGCAAATTCGGGGAATGAAAATATAGCTTATTTTAGTGGAAAAGAAAAATTGCAAGATCAATTTTCATTAAACTTCGCAAATAGCGAATACTTAAAATCTAAATTGAAAGAAGATTTGCAAGCATATATGCGAGTGGAAAATCCCGAAGAAACCTCTGTCTCGGATTTAGTAAAAGTTCCTGTAAAGATTGTTCCAAAAGATTCAAGTATAAATATTTANAACTTAATCTTATTCGATTTCAATAGGTCTGATTTNAATTCAACGAATAGGANGATTGCAGAATTTATTGATANCGATATAAGNGATGATGCATCAGTCCAGGTTGTNGGACATACCGATAGAATTGGAGATGATAGTTATAATTTGAAACTTTCCGATGCACGAGCCAAATCTACTGCTGCGGTATTAAAAAACAAAAATGTTGAGGCTTATGGAGTAGGTGAGCAAAATTTACTATATGATAATACAACACCTGAGGGTAGATTTTACTGTAGAACAGTTCAAGTTATCGTAAAACAAAAAAATTAAAGAGGAATAGTAATGAATTTTTTAAAGAAAATATTAATTTTTTCATTCTTGAGCGTGTTGTTAGCTTCTTGTTATACTCAAACTATTGATGATTTTAGCCAATTTACAGTGCAAATACCAATTTATTTTTATGATAAAAGCACTGACAGAAAAGTGCCTGATGTTGGAATAAATTTTTCAAATTTATATCAGTATGATGAATATAATTCAAATAAAGACAGGATTGACAAAGCAGAAGTATTTCAATTTAGCATTTGGATTGATTCATTAGTTTTACCAGGCGATCCACCAAAACCATTTGTTCCTAGTGTCGATGAAGTGATATTTGATCATGTAAGATATACTATTGTTTTTGCTAAACCTAAAATTCCAGGAAATGACAAATCGTTAAATGCAGATGATTTTGAAATTGATAATACTCTTCAACCTTTTGTGCTTGCTGATTTTTATAATGTAAGTGTTACAGATTATTATAAAAATCCTAAACATATTTATTCTATTCCTCAAGAAGAAGCAATAGTAATTTCTGATTTATTAAAGACCAGGCCTTATTTTTTTGTCCTGGCAGAATATAGTAAATATCAGAATCAACCATCAGATACAGTAGTCTTTCCCTATTCTGAATACAGAGGCGACCTTGTTGTAAGGCTTAAAATAAAATTATAGAATCGGCTAAAACCATTGTTTGAATGGTGGAAACCAAATTATTCCAAAGCGGGGAATAGAATAGAACGTTGTAATATCGCTCGGTTTATAACAATCAGGTGGATTATAGCGGGGATCATAAGATCTTTTTGTATGACTAAGCATAAAATTTAGCCTCCATTCTGCATTAAGGCAAAATAAACCTGCATTTTTTATTGGAATATTTACAAAAAAACCTAATCCTGTTATTAAACCCGTTTTATTTATGGTATTCCTGTGTTGAAGTGGATATAGTAAGGAGTCATATTGGGAAAATATATTAGTAATATTCGATATTCCTGAAATAAGATAAAAATTGACGCGGCTATGTGGATTAACTACCCAATCTAATGTAAATTCAGTAAAATAATGTTCATTTGCCGGTAGAGGATGAAGGGAATCATATATTTTTGTATCTTTTGTGGGTTTTGTATTATATGAGTAAATCAGTGATAATTGAGCAATTACCCAATCAAATGCTCCCCCGTATAAAATGGTCCCCCCTGCTGCAAATAAGCCATCATGAGAAATATCTTGGCTTTCAGGATAATATGTTTCAACGATTGTATTAATTCCCAAAATTGGTCCAAAACCTATGAACTTCTTAACAGGATTTTCATATTGCTCTAATGAATCTTCATTTTCATATTCATTATTATTGGCATTAGATTGAGAATAACTTGTGGATGTAAATATGAAGAACATTATAATTGAAGCCAAAGAAAAAAATAATTTTGCTGTTTTTGTTGTCATTATTTTTACCTCATTAATTGAAATTGATTTAATTTCTGCAATTTTTTCTGCAATTTTTATAATAAATGATGGTTCATTCCTTTTGCCACGATAGGGAATAGGAGCCATCCAAGGTGCATCTGTCTCGAGCATTATTTTATCAAGTGGTGCAAGCTTTACAACTTCACGAAGATCATTCGCATTTTTATATGTGATATTACCCGTAAATGAAATATTAAAGCCCAAATCCAAAGATTTATTCATAAATTCTATATCCTGCGAAAAGCAATGCATAACACCTCTTAGATTCCCATCTTGTTCTTGATTTATGATTGAAATAATATCCTCTGATGCATCACGATTATGGACTATTATTGGTAAATTATATTCTTTTGCAATCCTTATTTGTTTTAAAAATGCTTCTTTTTGTTTTTCTTTTGGGCAATAATCATAATAATAATCAAGCCCAATCTCTCCAATTGCTTTTACTTTTGGATGCGAAACTAATTGATGAATTCTTGCTTCTGCTTGATTGTCATAACTTTGTGCATTTTGTGGATGCACACCAATTGCGCAATATAATTGCTCATAATGTTCAGCCAGTTTGATAACATTATCAAATGTAGATGGCTCAATTGCAGGCATTATAATATTTTCTATACCCATAGAGAAAGCCCTCTCGAGCATCTCATCTCTATCGTTATCGAACTGCTCAACAAATATATGCGAATGTGTATCAATCATTTAGATTGCAACTCTTGCAATTTTGATAATACTTCATCAACATGTCCTTCAACTTTAACATCTCGGTTTGCCCATCGGATTATTCCTTCTGGATCGATTATAAAAGTTGAGCGTTTTAGTCCCATCGTTGTTTTTCCGTACATTTTCTTTTCGCCGATAACTTCATACATTTGCGCAATTTTCTTGTCTGGGTCGCTTAACAAAGTGAAATTTAATGAATTCTTTTCTTTAAAATTAATATGGGAATTTGTTGAATCAAAACTGACCCCAAAGACTTTTGCATTATGTGAAGTTATTCGTTCCATATTGTCTCGAAATGAGCAAGCTTCTTTTGTGCAGCCTGGCGTATTATCTTTTGGATAAAAATATAACACAATCCAATTTCCAAAATTGTCAGATAACTTAAAATTATCGCCACTATCTGTAATAGCTGTGAAATCAGGGGCTTTATCCCCAATATTTAATGGCATAGTGTTCTCCTCAATTATTTTCTTTTGCGTTAAAAATTTCAATTATAGCTGTTTCTAATTCTGTTATATTATTATTTTTTCTTTTATTAGAATTTGAATCATCATTAATGTTTTCTTTTGACGTTTCTAATGTTTTTGTCTTGTTTTTTTTATTATTTTCTGCGGGAGAAAAATTTGCAATAACATCAAATTTAATTTGATTACCATAAAATTCTTTCAGGAAGCTTTCAATTTTGTTTTTTCTTATTGGTGAATTAAAATTTTCAAACACTATTTGTGATTCTGCTATTAATTCTACTAAATTATCTGAAAATGAAAATGTTGCATTTGATAGCGATGTTAATGTATTTTCTTTTGTTGCATATTTGTCAATGAATTCATTCCATCGTGCTTCAATTTCTTCCTTTGAAATAATATCTGGTGATTTTACTGTGGCGTTTTCATTGATTTTCTCGACGACCTTTTCTTCCTGAGTAATTTTATCATCCGATACTTTTTCTTTTGCTGTGCTGGATGAAGAAAGAGAAGGTTGGGAAGATTGTTGCGACTTATTTAGTACCGAAATATTAGCTTTAGATTTTAAATTTTCTATTTCCTTAATTAATTGTTGTAAATCAATTGAATTAGGAATTGATGCAAGCAATGACAAGACAATTTCAAAACGTATCTTTTGCTGCGGTGAAAATTTCAATTGTTGCTCAGAATTTGAAATAATTTGAATAAAGCGTATTAGATCTTGAGTCTCAAATTCTTTTGAATATTCAATATACTTGTCAGCAAAATATTGGGATGTTTCTAGAAATTCGGTTGAATTGGCTACCTTTACTGCAAGAAGATTTCTGAAATGCTCGAGCAGTCCTTGCAAGGTTTCTAAATAATCATATCCTCTTTTTGAAACCTCAGATGAAATTTCAAAGACTTTCTTCAAATCTTTTGAGACAATTGTATCTGTAATATCAAAATAAAAATCATCATCTATAAGATGCAATGCAACAGATACTTTTGATAAAGTAATCTCTCCATCCGTGAATGACACAACTTGGTCAAATATACTTTCGGCATCGCGCATTGATCCGTCAGCTTTCTTTGCAATAGCAAATAGCGATTCATCATCAATTTTGATATTTTCAATATTGGAAATTGCTCGCAATTGCTCTGTCATTTTTGAAATTTCCATCCTATGAAAATCAAATCGCTGGCACCTACTTACTATTGTTGCAGGAACTTTATGTGGTTCTGTTGTGGCAAAAATGAACAACAAATGCTTTGGTGGTTCTTCCAATATTTTCAGAAGTGCATTAAAAGCGCTTGTCGATAGCATATGCACTTCGTCTATTATATAAATTTTATATTTTCCTTGAATTGGTGGAAATTTTGCATTTTCCCGTAGTGCCCGCACATCGTCAACACTATTATTCGAGGCGCCATCGATTTCATTTAAATCCATTGAGCGATTTTCAAGCATTGTGCGGCAATTAATACATTCATTGCACGGTTCGCCATCCTTAGGATTTAAGCAATTTAAAGCTCTTGCTAATATTCGTGCTGTTGTAGTTTTGCCAACTCCGCGGGGACCACAAAAAAGATAAGCATGATGCAGTCTGCCAGTTTTTACAGCATTTATCAACGTCTTTGTTATATGCTCTTGCCCGACTACATCGCTAAATTTTTGCGGTCTGAATTTAAGTGCTGTGACTGTATATGGCGCTTGATATTCCATAAAAATTATAATTTAAATTCAATATCAGGATATTTATCATAATCCATATTTTCAAAGACGATTTGAGCAATGTCTTTAACTTTTATTTCTTCTTTTTGTAAAGATTTAATCCCATCTGTAATCATAGTGTTGCAAAATGGACAATTCAATGCAATTAATGATGGCTGAGATTGCGTAAGTTCTTCTGTTCTCGCAATATTAATTCTTTTCCCTTCAGTTTCTTCCATAAACATTTGTCCCCCTCCTGCACCACAACAAAATCCTTTATCTTTACTTCGTTCTGTCTCTATCATATCTAAATTATCTATACCCGTTAAAATCTCTCTTGGCTCATTATAAATTTGATTATATCTTCCAAGATAACACGAATCATGATAGGCAACTTTGATATTTTCAGGATTATTATTTTTTAATATTATTTTATTCTCTTTAATTAATTGATTTATTAATTGAGTATGATGAATTACTTCACATTGCAATCCAAAATCAGGATATTCATTTTTAAATGTATTATAACAATGCGGGCAAGTTGTGATTATTTTTTTCACATTGTATTGCTTCAATGTTTCGACATTTCCATTAATTAATGAATTAGCAAGATACTCATTTCCACTTCTGCGTGCGACATCTCCATTGCACATTTCTTCATTGCCGAGTATTGCAAAATCTATATTTGCGGCTTTAAGAATTTGAGCAAAAGCTCGAGTAACCTTTTTTGCATTATCATCATAGCTCCCCGAACAGCCGACCCAGTAAAGATATTCAAAATTCGGTTCATCAGCTGCAATTTTTATATCTAAATCATTTGCCCAATCGGCACGGTCAGCTTGGGCAAATCCCCAAGGATTACCAGCATTTTCCATATTGTCGTAAGTTGTTTGCAACTGAGTTGGAAATTCTGATTCCATCATCACAAGATTGCGTCGCATTTCTACAATCGCAAGAACGTGTTCTATAGTCAATGGGCATTCTTGCATACAAGCGCCGCAAGTTGTGCATTGCCATAATGCTTCTGCGGAAATATAATCTCCAATTAACTTCTTATCTAAAACAGATTTCTCTTCGGGCAATAAATCCGTTCCATTTGTATTTTTTGATTCATTTTGCTTTATTAATATTGGTGCCAATTCATCTGTTCTTTTTCTTATTCCTATCATAATTCTGCGTGGATCCAGAATTTTACCTGTATTATTTGCAGGGCATACGCTTGTACAACGCCCGCAATGAGTGCAACTATATCCATCAAGTAATGATTTCCAAGTAAAATCTGTAAATTCCTTTGCTCCATATTGTTCGATTGTTTCATCTTCAAAATTGATTGGATTTAATTTATTTGGAATTGTCTCAGAACCAAAAAAAACATTAAATATGGATGTATAAACGTGAAAATGCTTTGAATAAAATAAGTAATTAGCAAAAATCAGAATCGTTCCAATATGCATAAACCAGAATAAATAGTAAAATGTCTGTGGAGGATTGAAGATAATCATTGAACTTAATAGTGCAGACACAGGATGTATTGAATAATCTGGGGGAGCAATATATTCACTGCGTGCGGTATTTTGCAAAAGTAATGAACAAACAATGATAAAAATAAAACCAAGCACAAGTGTAGCATCAATTTTTTCAGATTTATCTCCTTGCAATCGTTTGACTTTTATCCCAAATCTACGCCAAAAAGCATAAATTACAGCAGCAAGTATTGCGAGAGCAAATAAATCAGTTAGAAGTGTAATTACTGAATAAAATACACCCAGAAAATTCCAAGAAAATTTCGGGAAAAACCCTTCAATTAGAGCTTCGCTTGCAGAAAATAAAAATATTAAAAATCCCCAGAAAATTGCAACGTGAAGCCATCCCGCATTTTTATCACGTAAAATCCGCGTTTGCCCAAATGCAATTTTTAGTGTGGTCCATAATCTACGCCAAAAATGGTCAATTCGATTAGCTGGTTTTGCTAATTTTAAACTTTTAAAAAATCTTTCAGCATTGAAATAAAAAAATGAAATTGCACCTAAAAAGAAAAATATAAAAAATATGTTAATTGTGTTAAACTCCATTACTTACCTTTGATATTATTACCATTAGAATTGAAAAATATAAAAGAATTAAAATCTAAATATAATTGAATTTGCTGATTTTCGGAAAATGATATTTTTTCCTGTGTCCTCATTGTATAATTATTATTTTTATATGTAAAATGGATTAGCGTTTCATTGCCAAGATATTCTATGAAATTGACCAATGCGGATATTCCTATTGCATTGGGATTTGTTTTAATATTTGAAATATTCTCGGGGCGAACTCCAATTGAAATTTTGCTATTAATATAATTTTGTAATATTTCCATTATAGGAAATGTTAATATGTTCTGATGATTTTCCTCGAGCATCATTCTGTCGTTTTCATACTTTAGAATGCCCTCAAACAAATTGATTTGCGGTGTTCCAATAAATGTTGCTACAAAAATATTTGCGGGATTATGATAAATTTCTTTAGGTGTTGCAACTTGTTGGATTTTCCCTTGATTTAAAATCGCAATTTTGTCTGCCATTGTCATTGCTTCAATTTGGTCGTGTGTGACATAAATAGATGTTGCTTCGATTTGCTTATGTATTCTTACCAGCTCGCTTCGCATTGAGGAACGCAATTTTGCATCAAGGTTCGAAAGGGGTTCATCGAATAAAAAAACACTTGGATTCTTTGCTATTGCACGCCCAAGAGCAACGCGTTGCCTTTGTCCGCCCGATAATTCCTTAGGTTTGTATGATAAAAAATTTGATAATTCCAGCAAATCTGCAATTCTATCAACTTTCGAGCGAATTTCTCGCTTCTTCATCTTTGCAATTTTCATTGGAAATGCAATATTATCAAACACATTTAAATGTGGATATAAAGCATAATTTTGAAATACCATACCAATTTGTCTATCTTTTGGCAGAACGTTATTCATAAGCGTTTCATCAAAATAAATCTCTCCCGCATCAGGTGATTCCAACCCTGCAATAATTCGTAACAGTGTAGTTTTCCCACATCCTGATGGCCCCAAAAACACACAAAATTCTTTATCTTCAATAGCAAGAGAAATATCATCAAGCACCTTCCTATTTTTATTGAATGATTTGCTTATCTTGGTTAATTCAATCCTCAAATCAATTCCCTCGATATGGAATGCCATTAATAAGCCAATCAGGGGCTGGCGCTCCCTTCAAATAATGATCGAAAAATTCTTTCATTTTCTTTGCATAATCAACCTTATTATAGTATTTCCTAACAATATGTGGCTCATTCTGGTATTGCAACATATAAACAGGTTTTTGCAATCGGCGGTAGGCTAAATAAAGCTCAATACCTTGTTGCCATGGAACTGCCTCGTCCTCATCTCCGAATTCAATTAATAAAGGCGTATTTGATTTATTTGCTTCGAAAATTGGTGAATTCCTTAGATAATTATTTAATGAATCCCACAAATTTCCTCCTATTCTGCTTTGTTGCTTTTCATATTGGAATTGCCTTGCAAGCCCGCTTTCTAATCTAATTCCACTATATGCACTTGTCATATTGCCAACAGGTGCGCCAGCTACTGCTGCTTTGAAGAAATCAGTTTGAGTGATTATAAATGCTGTTTGATATCCTGACCAGGAATGCCCTTGCAATCCGATAGCATTTGAATCTGCAATGCCCATCTCTATTAATTTCCTTGCCCCTGATACTAAAGCATCTGCTGCTGAATAACCAGGATTTCCAACTGTATATTTAATATCGGGATAAAACATAATATAACCATCATTCAAATATATTAATGGATTTGGTCGATGATTTATTTGTGGCCTTTGAAATTCATTTGCCATATCGGAAAATCGTTCATAAAAATGTATAATTACAGGATATCGTTTCTTAGGGTCATAATTTTCAGGTTTCATTATAAATCCCGTCAATGAATCCCCTTTTGAATTTGTCCATTTGATAAGTGATGTTGTTCCCCAATAATAATTTGAAAGCTGTGTGTTCAAATCTGTTATTTGCGTTAATGAATCACTTTTATTAAAAATATCGGTTGTGAAATATAAATCTGGAAATTTATCAAATTTTTCTTTTGTTATTATTGCACTATTATTATATTTTGCTTTTGCTTTGACATAAAAATTGTATGGTGCTTCTCGCAATATTGTTTCTGAACCAAGTATTCTAAAATCTTGGAAGTAAATAGAATTATATTTTTCGCGTGTTCGAAATCCATAAAGAATTAATGTATCATTGATTGTATAGTATTCTTTATCTTTATCAAATTCTACCGCACGGAAAGTCACTCTGTTTCTATAATCTCGTCCATTAAGCATTGTTAGACAAGCCATTGCATCAGGTGACTCCGTAATAACCATCCATATATCAAATTTATCATAAAATAATATTCTTTCACCCTCATCAAACCATCCAAGTATCCCGTAACTTGGTGCCTTATCTGGTTGGTCCCAATCCTCATTATAAAAAGGTGTTACTGACATCTGCTTGTTTAAATGACGTGTTGAATCTACAACATTATCATAGGCATACCAATTGCTATCTTTATAAAATGCAACATACTTACCATTTGGAGATAAATATGCAGGCTCTTGTAAGTCTTTAGTAATCAATTCCCTAGAGCCATTATTTAAAAATACTTTATACAGATCGAAGTGTTCTGATTGCCAAGTGCTTTGTACTTTATATGGCGTTTCATCATATCCAATTGTAAAATTAGCGTTATTTGTATATACAATCTCGCTGAGAGTTTCGTCAGATAGCGGAGTAAGCTTACTTCTTTCAATATCGTATATAGCTCTATAAATTTTATCTCTTGTTTTTTCCCAATCGTGTCTTTGTTGTGTCATAATTTGGGGATCTTTATAGCTCCATAATAATACAGAAGATTTGCTCTGCACAGAATCCAAATTTGTGATGTTTGAATCGTTAAATTTTATCTCATATTTTTCAGGTGGAAAATGTTCTTTATTTGGTTTCAGACCCAACCATAACCTCTTTCCATCATTTGTAAATTTCATATCATTTTTAAAATATAAATACCAATCAGTTGAAAATTTTCCCGCCTGTAAAATTGTCTGTGTTATATTTGGATTACTTGCATCCCAGAATTTCAATGTGCAATCTTGTGGATAACCATTTTTAGAAATTGGTGCTTTTAAATACGCCAATACCTTAGATACCATACTATATGTTAAATTTGAATACAATGTGGAATCGCTTTTTTCAATAATATATTCAGGTGCAAATTCTTGTGTTAAATTTCGATAAAATAATCCATCCCCTTTCCCATTCGGTGATGATATTGCATAAATAAAATAGTTAGAAAGCGAATCAAATTGATATTCATAAATATTATCTATTTCAATTTTTGTCCCCGATTCTAAATGAATAAGTCCAATATTATTACCAATTGGTTTATATTTCAAATTCTTATCCTTTTCTATTTCTTCATCTTTTTCATAAACAAGCCATTTGCCATCATTTGAAAATTTATAATTTTTGACTTTTTCAATTGTTCTGCTTTCAAAATCCTTTAGCTTTACAATTTCGAGTGAACTTTTTGGCTTATCTTTTTCCCCTTTAGAATTTTCTATCTCATATAATTTAGGTTGAACGATTGCTGCAAACCAATTCTCAGAATTCATTGGGAATGCAAAGCGGTTGCCACGTTGAATTGTAAAATGCTTATGTGTATCCTTTGTTGATACAATTGTTGTCCAACCTTCACCCCAATCAGGCGATGTCTCATAAGCAACCCAATTTCCCCAACTGCTCATTTTTAATGATTTAATATATTTAAAATCGCGTGCGTCTTCAAATGCTAACTTTTTCTTTTTTGGGAGGCTTGTGCTTTCTTTCTTTTGCGAAAATAAATTTGTATTTGAGCACAATGCCACAATTATCAAAAATAATATCTGCCTTTTCATTTGTCAATTAGATTTTTAAAAATTTGTAATTTACGAATATTAAAAAAAATAACATTGATAGTAGTGAGTGGAAATGAAATAAAATTAAAATATTTTGGTATCATCACTTCAATTTCAAAAAAGAATAATCAAGTGATATTGAGCGATTTCCCCAAAAATATTAAGCAATTACCTAATAAGATAGAAATTGAAATAGGATATTCTCCCAATTTTACAAAAAAATATACCGCTCAATCATTTTTATTCTCAAATAAATCAATAAAAGTAAAATTAAGTCAAATATTTTCTGAGAACGAATTGAAGTCGTTTATTCGTCAAGCTATTTATATTGATGAAAATATAATTAAAGCAAATAATCCCGATATTATTTTGCCTGAGGATTTGCTTGATTTGGAGGTAATTAATATTTCTAATAATGAGGCGATTGGTGTAATATCAGACGTGCAAGATACAAATGCAAATCAAATTTTAATCGTAGAAAATAATGATTTTATTTTGCCAATTCCTTATATAAATGAAGTTGTAAAAAAAATAAATTTAAAAGAAGGCAAAATATATATTGAATTAATTGAAGGGTTATTAGATCTAAAAGAGGAGAAAAAGAAATAATGGCATTAATGAGATTTGATATAATTTCGGCAGTCCCTGATTCAATTAAAGAATTTTTGAGTTATAGTATAAATTCGATTGCTAATAAGAAGCAAATTGTTGAATATTATTTTCATAATCTTCACGATTATGCTGATAATGCTTATCGAAGAATTGATGATTATCCTTTCGGTGGTGGTCCGGGAATGATTATCCGCTGCGCGCCTGTTTTTAAATGCATTGAGCATTTGAAATCCGAGCGTCAATATGATGAAATTATTTATTTCACACCCGATGGTGAATTACTTAATCAATCAATTATTAATGAACTATCTACAAAGCAAAATCTCATTTTGCTTGCAGGACATTATAAAGGTATTGACCAGCGAATACGCGATGCACTTATCACGCGTGAAATTTCGATAGGTGATTACGTTTTATCGGGTGGTGAACTTCCTGCAGCCATACTGATTGATGCAATTGTACGGTTGCTACCGCGTGTGCTTGGCGATTCTCAATCTGCTCTTGATGATTCATTTCAAAATGGATTGCTTGAAGCGCCTCTTTATACAAGACCATCAGATTTTCGCGGTATGAAAGTTCCTGATGTGCTTTTGAATGGAAATCATAAAGAAATTGAAGTCTGGAAAACCGAACAAGCTTTAGAAAAAACTAAAAAGCTTAGGCCTGATATGCTTAAAGATTGATTTTGAACGGATTATTTTTGTCTTTTCAATTATTTTTTCAACAGCATTTTCATCTGTATAATATGATGGAAAATTAACATAATCATATTCGCTTCCGTGGAAATCAGAACCGCCTGTTTCTATCAAATTATATTTTCGTGCGAAATTTCTGAAAAACTTTTGCAATTGCTTACTATGCAATGGATGAATTACTTCAATTCCGTCTATTCCGTCTTTTTTAATATTTTCAAGTTCTTTAACTGAATAAAAATTTGATGGGTGTGCAAGTACTGCTATCCCTCCCGAATGATGGATTAAGTTAATTATTTCTTTGCAACTTGTATATGGTTTCGGGATATACGCTGGTCCATTATCATAAAGATATTTTGAAAATACTTCACGGGTGTCTTTTGCCAAGCCAGCATTTACAACAGCCCGGGCAATATGAGTTCGTCCAATTGGTGCATTCTTTGATTCCTTCAAAATATCATCAATTTTGAGATCCATCTTTAATGCATTGAATCTATGGGTTATACCTTCGGCACGCTTTAATCTTTCAATTTTATAATTTTCAAAATATTTAATTAAATCATCATCACCTGGGTCAAAATTATAAGCCAATATGTGATAATCTTTCCGATTTTGATATGCACTTACCTCGCATCCAATCAGAAAATCCACTTTCTCATTTTTTGCCAACTCTATCTCTTTGGAAATATGCTCAATTGTATCGTGGTCAGTAATGCTTAATATATCTATCCCATTAACCTTAGCTAATTTGTATAATTCCACCGCTGTCAATAATCCGTCTGAATATAAAGTATGTGTATGGAGATTTGCTTTAGACATTTTGTAATGTTATTCAATATTAAAAAGACGTTTTATCTTGCCTAGAATTTGAAAATCTCATTAATATAGCACAATAGAATATCAATATTGTAAATCGATTGATATTTTATTTCTTTTTTATAATTTAGTAATATTGTAAATTTTAAAGAGGTGTTAATATGAAAAAACTATTTTCATTTTTCATTGCAATTATTCTTGCGTATGGATTGAATTCGTGTAATTTGAATAATAGCGAAGGTCCCAACGAACTTGGTGGAAGCACTAATATTCCACTTGCACAAGTTGGGAACACTTTTTCTCTATCAGCTAAAGTTGCAGGACAAAATGTTGATTTGAATGACACGATGGAAATTACTAAAAATGAAGGTGGATTGCAAACTATCAAAGTCAAAGCGACAGTTCCTGATGATCCAAAATTGCAACAATATGCGAGCTATCTTCCCGCATTTGTTTTTGATTCTCCAGGGCATATAAATACAGAATTCAAAATTAAAATGACTTCTGAAGGTATCCAGGACTTTTTCAACAAGGACCAAAAAGCGCATACCTTAGTAAAATATGATTGCAAGGTTGGAGACAAATATCAACTTACAAAATCCAATGGTGTTACGATTACCCGCACAGTCGTGGCAAAATCCGACAAAGATGATTTTCCTTATGCTTTCTGGAATATTAAAACTGTTACAGTTGAACAAGATTCACGTATCCCAGGAGTAAAGAAAATTGTATATCGCGCAAATCACAAATTCGGATTAGTATGGGTTTCATTTGAAATGGAAGATGGTACGTCAAATAGTTCGTATATATTTACAACTAATTACTAGCTCATATTCAATTCTATGAAGAATACAAAGCCTTTTTATTTATTACCGTCGATATTTAAATATTTATCATTGATTTTTTTGGTTCCAGGTGCTGTTCTCTATTATCTAAGATTTATAAAGAATATTAGATTTAAATTTCTTGATTGGACGGTTTTTGCTGTTAAGTCTCAATTTATTGAAACAAAAAGCTGGACCTTTATCCAAAATAATATGAGCGAGGAGATAATAGGTATATTCTTGCTTTGTGGCTTATATTCTCTTGCATTTTCTCGTGAAAAGATTGAATCTCCCGAAACAAATGAAATTCGTTTGCAAAGCTTTCTTTTGACTGCTTTTATCAATACTATTTTATTAATTATTGCTTTTCTTTTGTTTTATGGAATTTCATTTTTAATGGTTGTGATAATTGATATATATGCTGTATTTATTATTTATTACATAATTTTTAGAATTAAATACTCTGCAATGCTTCAGTCATCGAACAGGCAGTGATTTTTATTTCTTATGCATTTATCTTTTGCTAGTTTTTTAGCTTTTACTAAATGGCTCTACTATCGGCTTTACGATTCTCAATTTTTTTATATTGACTATTGGTCATTTGTGCATATTATATCAGGATTTATGCTCGTTGTTATCCTTTTAGCTCTTAATTTAAAATATAAAAAAACTATCTTTATCAGTCTTATTGTTCTATGGGAAGTGGTTGAAGTTTTATTTAAATATTTTGCCCTGAATATTTTTCGTCCCGAAACAATTAAAGACCAAATTAATGATATTGTTATTGGATTATTAGCGGGATATATAACTTATTTATTTATAAAATATAGAGCGGCTATATTTTCAAAAAATCATATTTCTACTCAATTATTATCTAATTTCTTTACTGCTTTAATACTTGGATTCTTGTGGGCAGGCACTTACCAATCTCAAAAAAGCATTGAAATTTTTAACGCAACAGGTTTGAACTTCCTAAATTTTCTTTTCTGGACTTTGTTAATTGCTTTTTTTATTTTTGCTTTATTTTTTTTAAATCGTTATTTAAAGAAATCTTGGATTTCATTTAGTATCGTTAGTTTACTTTACTATTTTTGCTTATTCACAATAAATATTATTAGTCAAAATGCTGAAATTAATACATCACCATCTAATTTATCGCTTATGTTTCTTTTTAGTTATATTCACGACAATCAAATTATTAAGATAGGTTTTATTATTGCCCCTTTCATAATAATCTCGCATTTCCTTATGTTAAATTGGATGTTAAAAAAAATCCACCCACAATCATTTGCTGATTAATTTCATTTCTATAATTTTGGTATATAATTTTTGTGAGGTAATTGGTACTTTCTAAAAATTAGTGCCATTTCACTTTTTTATAAGTGCTAAATGTTTATGTTTCATTATAAATAGTAAATTGAAAAATACAATATTTGATAGATTTGAAATATATAATTGGCTATTTTTCGACTAAAATCCAAAAATTATGAATAATAATATCAATATTCGCTTGCATAATACAAGAAATGAAATTTGGGAATTATTAAATCAATATTATAATCTTACTCACCTTGAATATTCTCGTATAAAATATGAATATGAATATCATTTTGGGTGCATCACTGAAAAGATAGATTATTATAAAAAATTAGAAGAAAAAATTAAACAAAATTATTCAAAGCTACAATCAAATGATCAATTTAGGGTAAATTCTCCTGAAAATTCACAATACCAATCTCCCGATGATTTTGAGAGCAAAAATGATGGTATCGAAGATGCTCAAACAAATCAAAATATTCGCAAATATTATATTGAGCTTGTGAAATATCTTCATCCCGATGTATCAGATGCCAAAGATGATTTTACTCTTTTTTGGAATCAAATACAAGATTCTTATAAAAATTTTGATGAATTTCGTTTAGAATTATATTGGCGTTCATTAATTAATAAAGTAGAAGAGAAAGATTATGATGATGAAGACGCTAAAAATTCGGCTATTGAAAATGAAATAAATATCTTAAATTTTAAAATACAAAAAATTAAAAAATTGATTAATGAACTATATTCTAAAGAACCTTATGTTTTTGCAAATAAAATAAACGATGGACTTTGGAGGATCACTCATCGCAGAGAATTAGAAAGTAAATTATTTTATCTAAAAAAGAAATTCGTTCACATTGAGCCAAAACTTGCTAAGGCTTAATTTTCTTATCTAAGACTATAATAAATAATATTTCTTAACGTTAATTTATTTTATTTCTATTCTATATCGAAAATGAAACTTCATAATATAAACTTGTTAAATTTCAAAGTTCTTATAATTATTTCAATTTTTTTATTTACTTCTTCACAATTACTTCCGGCGGAAATAATGACTTCAAATTGGGAATTATATTCTTCTCAAATCGATTTGACTTGTGCTACAATGGACAATAATCATAATATTTGGGCGGGTTCTATTGGTGGATTGTTTGTTTATAATTTACAAACAAAAGATGTGCATTCCTTCAATAGTTTGAATGGGATCTGGGATAATGAAATTAATGAAATTTATTATGATGCTCAATCAAATTTAATTTTTGCGGGAAGTTCAGCTGGTGCGCTTAATATTTTTAATGACAAGTTTCATACTTCAATAAATCTTGATATTAATAATAGTACATTTGCAAATAAGACAATCTATTCTATTACAGGAAGTAATGGTAAATTGTTTATTGGTACAGGTTTTGGATTGGTTGCCTACGATATTTCGCGAGGTATTTTTATTGAGACTGTGCTTAAGTTTAATGATTTTCCTACAAATACTGCGGTAAATAAAGTTATGATTGTTGATGACATTGTTTATGTTGCAACAAATCAAGGCATTGCTTATTCTTCTGTTAATGGGCAATTAGCTAATCCAAAGAATTGGAACACAATTAAAGCACCCTCTGGATTTTATAATGAAAAATTTAAAGATATAGTAATTTTCAAGGGTTCTATTTATACAATTTCAAATAATAATATTTATAAAATTGAATCTGATAGCCTTGTTTTTCTTTATACTTCTACAGATGCAATTTTGAACTTGACAAAAGATGAAAATACAGTTTATTGGGTAACGAGTAATGCAGTTTATGACATTAATTTTAATAATATAAATCTTAATAAACCATATAACTTAAATAAATTTGAAGTTTTTGGCAACAACAGAATTGCACTCTTTACTCAAAATGGAATGGGAATATATTCTGGCAATGAGTATGAAAATATCGTTCCCAATTCCCCAGTTTCAAATAAATTTATTGATTTAGATATTGATATAAATAATAATTTATGGATAGCCACAGGTCGCTTTGGATCTTTAGGATTTATGAAATTTGACGGAAAAAAATGGGAAAATTTTACTTATAATAAATACCCTAAGACAATGGGCACTCAATTTATGTATATAACATCATTGAAGGATGGCTCAGTTGTTGCGAGTGGATGGGGACAAGGATTAATATTTGTTTCAGAAGTAGATTCAAACTATGTATTTTCTCAGAGAACTTATTCAAATTCAGCATTAATAGGTATAATGAGTAATCCTGGTTATGTTGTTACGGGAAATGTTCGCCAAGATGATTCAGGGATAATTTGGGTTGTGAATTATGGCGAAAATTCTGCAGGTCCTTTGCTTGTTGCCTTTGATAAGGATTCTAATTCTTATGGTTTTGAGAATTGTGTATCTCCTCTTGACCGATGGTATTTGGATCTTGCAATTGACCAAAATGGAACTAAATGGATTGCATCAACCTTATCAGGTGGGTTGCTTTATTATAATGAAAATAGAACACTTAATGATAAAACTGATGATATTTGTGGAAAAATTGATAAAGACAATTACCCTAATTTATTATCTAATATTCAAACTTCACTTGCAGTTGATAAGCAAGGTCAGCTTTGGATTGGAACGCCTAGTGGCCTCGCATCTATATTTAATCCTAATGCAGTGCTTTTCAATCAAAAACCTTTCGTACGTGCTATTAGACAGTTAAATCAACAAACAATCAATTGTATATATGTCGATCCAGTTGATAATAAATGGCTTGCCACAAATCAAGGTTTATGGGTCCTTAATCCTGATGGTAGCGAAATCCTCAATGTGTTTAATAAAAAGAATTCACCTCTTGCAACTGATGAAATTATCTCTGTGGTTGGCAATCCAAATACAGGTGATATTTATGTTGGTACTCAACTGGGATTATATAAATTTACAACAAACTATGTGCGAGCTCTTATGGATTATAATATTACTTGTTATCCACAACCTTTTAAAATTGCAAACGATGGAAATTTAGTGATTGATGGCTTGACACAAAATTCTGAAATTTTTATTACAAATATTACAGGCGTCTTGGTTAAGCGGCTCTCGACCGATTCTCGTAAAGTACTGTGGGACGGTCGTGATGAACAGGGTAATTTAGTGGCAACGGGTATTTATTTAATTTATGCACAATCAACGTCAAGTTCACAATCGTCGGTTCAAAAAGTGGCAATAATTAATAATAAATAGATGGAAGATTCTCAATTGAGAATAGCTTTTTTGTGGCATAATCATCAACCTTATTATGCTATGGATGGTAAATTTATGCTGCCGTGGGTGCGTTTCCATAGCATTAAAGATTATAGAGATTTGCCATTGCTTTTTAAAGAATTTCCAAAAATAAAACACAATATTAATATTGTTCCATCTTTATTCTTGCAAATTCAGCAATATATTAACCACCAAAAATTTGACAGAGTGCAGGAACTTACTTTAATTAATGCAGACCATTTATCAATTGATGAAAAAAAGGAAATACTCTTTCAATTTTTTGTTTGTAATGAGAAGCATTTGATAAAACCTTATCCCCGATATTACGAATTGTTCCAAAAATCAAAAAATGAAAATGCACTTGAATTATTCACATCTCAAGATTTTAGAGATTTGCAAGTTTGGTATAATTTATGTTGGTTTGGCAATTATGCTCGAAAAGAAAAGCCAATTGCCGATTTATTTTTAAAGGGGAGCAATTTCTCTGAAGCTGACAAATCAATTTGCTTAGAATATCAATTAAAAATAATGAACGATATTCTTCCATTGCTTAATGAAATGCAAAAAAATTCACAAATCGAAATTTCAACAACTTCTTTTTATCATCCAATAATCCCATTAATTATTGATACAAATTGTGCACTTGAAGCGAATCCAAATAATCCAAAGCTTGAACAACCTTTTCAATTTCCTCAAGACGCTGCCTTGCAAATTTCAAAGGCAAAAGAGTTCTATAAAAATATATTTGGATTTTATCCAATTGGAGCCTGGCCTTCCGAGGGTGCAGTCTCAAATGAAGCATTATGTTTAATTGCGGATAACAATTTTCAATGGGTTGCTACTGATGAATCCATCCTTTTTGCAAGCGAAAATTCTACTTCTGGTCTCGAAAAATATTTCCCAAGAAAATATAGTAATCAAAATAAAGAAATTACGCTATTTTTCCGCGACCATCATTTATCTGACAAAATTGGCTTTGATTATCAAAATTGGTATTATATAGATGCTGTAAATGATTTTATTTACAATTTATCAAATATACGAAATGCAATTTTAAATCAATATGGTCCCGATGGGCTTAGAGCAGCTATTGTACCAATAATCCTCGATGGTGAAAATTGCTGGGAATACTATGAAAATAATGGAGAGGATTTTCTAAGAGAATTATTTAATCGATTATCTGTTTCTAATGATTTTACAACTGTAAGATTTTCGGATATTCTAAATGATGGCTCGGATAAATTTTTAGCTGGACTTTCCAATATTCGTGCAGGAAGCTGGATCAATGCTAATTTTGATATATGGATTGGAACTGACATTCACATCAAAGCTTGGAAAATGCTTCAAGATGCGCGTATTGCTTTTGAAAATAATCGCAATAAACTTCCCGAAGATATTGAAAATGAAATTATAAACGAAATTATGATTGCAGAAGGCTCTGATTGGTTCTGGTGGTATTCTCCATATAATCAATCTGACAACAAGAAGGATTTCGATATATTATTTCGATATCATATTGAAAATATTTATAAGTTGCTGAGCCTTCCAATTCCAGATGAAGTTAATAATCCAATTGATGGTAATAACATAGAGTATTTACAAAATACTGCAACAAATCAAAATTCCACAATGCATAGGGCATGCCAATGATATATTTCTTTTCTGATGTGCATCTTGGATTCAGCAGTCGTGAAATCGAGAGAAAGAAAGAAGATTTGATGCTTAATTTCCTTGATGAAATTTCAAAAGATGCGGAAAAAATAGTTATTGTGGGGGATTTTTTTGATTATTGGTTCGATTGGAACAGGACAATTCCAAAAGATAATTATCGAACTTTAGCAAAACTCGATGAACTTATTCAAAAAAAAATTGAAATTGAATATTTAATAGGAAATCATGATTTTGGTCACTATCGCTTTTTTAAAGAAAATTTAGGCATAGTTCCAATCGAAAATGATATAGAGCGTGTATTTTATAATAAGAAGTTTTATATTTCTCATGGTGATGGCAAAAGTTATAATGATGGTGGTTATAGATGTATGAAACGCATTTTACGAAATAAGTTCAATCAAAGATTATATCGTTTTTTGCATCCTGATTTTAGTATTTGGCTTGCTTCAAAAAGTTCAAAAAAAAGTCGAGGAATGACGGGAGTAAAAAATTATGGCGAGCGCGATGGTATGAGAGATTTTGCTTTTAAAAAGATTGATGAGGGTTTTGATTATGTGATAATGGGACATCGCCATAAAGTCGAATACTTGCCTTATAATAGTGGAATATATATTAATTTAGGAGATTGGTTGGAATTGAAACCTCATTATGCAAGCTTTGATGGAGAGATTTTACAATTAAATGAAATAAGTCTTGATAATATAAAAACTTAGATGCTTCTAGATTATCGATTATGGGCTATTTCTTTTGTTCTTTTTCTTTATATTCTTTTATAATTTCTTCTTCAATTGATTTCGGTACAGGTTGGTATTTCATAAATTCCATTGTAAATTCTCCTTTACCTTGAGTAAGGCTACGCAAATCCGAAGAATATCCAAACATTTCGCGCAATGGCACATCAGCTTCAATTGTGATATATTTTGCGTCTAAAGTAGTATTATGAATAATTCCACGGCGTTGATTTAAATTGCCAATTACTACACCTTGAAATTCTTCAGGCACAGCAACCTCCAACTTCATAATAGGTTCCAAAATAATTGGTCTTGCTTTAGGTAATACTTCTCGTAAAGCAGAACGGCTTGCCAATTTGAAAGCTAATTCTGACGAATCAACGGGGTGAGTGGAGCCATCATTAAGCGTGACCTTGACATCAACAATAGGTTGCCTGATAATAAATCCTTCGTGGAGCTGCTCTCGGAATCCTTTATCGCAAGCTGCGATAAATTCTTTTGGAATAACACCTCCTATTATTTTATTTTCAAATAAATAATGCTCATTATTAGGTTCTTTCAATGGTTCGATATAACCCGCAACACGTGCAAATTGGCCAGCGCCACCTGTCTGTTTTTTATGCGTATAATCAAAATCGGCTCTTTGAGTGATTGTTTCGCGATATGCTACTTTTGGTTTTCCAACAATAACTTCAGTATTATATTCTCTACGGATGCGTTCTACATATATCTCGAGATGCAGCTCACCCATACCTTTCATTATTGTTTCGCCACTTTCTTCGTCGCGATAGACTATAAATGTTGGGTCCTCTTTTTGAAATCTGTTTAATGCTTTAGAAAAATTAGCTTCTAATGTTCTTTCTTTTGGTGCAATAGAAAGTTCCATAACAGGTGTTGGGATGTGCATTGATGTAAGTGAATAATTGAGCCTTCCATCGGTGAAAGTATCGCCTGAAGAGCATTCTACACCAAACATTCCAATTATGTCGCCTGCATAAGCTTCGTCAATATCTTCCATTTGTGAAGCATGCATTTTAACAATACGGGGAACTTTTAATTTTCTGCCTGTATGGATATTAACAAGCATATCGCCTTTTTTAATGCTACCTTGATAAATTCTCATATAAGTCAGTTGTCCGTATTTTCCATCTTCAAGCTTAAAAGCAAGTGCAACTGTAGGCAGAGATTTATCGGGAATGAGCTCCACTTGATTTTCATTGTCATCAAGATCTACTGCGTAATTTTTAACTTCATCAGGTGCAGGTAAGAACAATCCTATGCCATCAAGCAAAGTTTGAATTCCTTTATTTTGCTTTGCAGTGCCAACATATACAGGTGTAATATGCATTGCAATTGTTGCTCTACGTATTGCCGCAATTAATTCATCGGTGGAAATTTCCTCATCTGCGAGATATTTATTGGCAATATTATCATCATAATCTGCAATGCGTTCAATCATTATTTGACGTCTTTTTCGGGCTTCACTAAGTAAATGATTTGGAATTTCTTGTTCAATGACATTTTCACCATTATCACCTTCATAATATATCGCTTTCATTTTTATAAGATCTACAACACCTTTAAAATTATCTTCTAATCCGATTGGCATTGTAATCATCACAGGTTTATGGTTTAATTTTTCTTCTAATTGATTTATAACCCTATCAGGATTTGCACCTGCTCGATCAACTTTATTAATAAAAGCAATACGTGGAACATTATAACGCCTCATCTGTCTATCGACAGTAATAGATTGGCTTTGAACTCCTGCTACCCCACATAATACTAATATTGCTCCATCCAATACACGCAATGCACGTTCTACTTCAACCGTGAAATCTATATGTCCAGGTGTATCTATCAAGTTTATTTTATAATCCTTCCATTTGCAATAGGTTGCTGCAGATTGAATTGTAATTCCTTTCTCTCTCTCCAAATCCATAGAATCCATTGTTGGACCCTCACCCGTTTTACTACGCACCTCAATCATTTGGTGAATTCTCCCTGTGTAATATAGAATCCGTTCGCTTAGAGTTGTTTTTCCTGAATCAATATGAGCAGCGATACCTATATTTCGTACTTTTGATAAATCCATAATCTATATTAATATATCATTATTTTGACGTTTAAAAAATTTAATATTTTAGAATATTATAAGTTTAAATATCCATCATTTCGGGAAAGTAATTCAAGCCCTTCAACCTTCTCTAACAAAGGAAGTATTGCATTCAGATGATTTAAAAGATATTCAAGTCTTTTGTTTTCTGATTGCATTTCAAGTAAATATTGACGTTCTTCTAACGTTAATCCTGATTTCATTGCAATCTGAAATGAGGGCTGAGTATATGTAATTTTTTCAATTTCAATTGGTTTAATTTTGAAATTCTTTGCTTTACCAGCAATTATATTAAAAAGGTTTACCGTTTTTTTGAGCAATTCTAAATCGATTGATGAATCAGTATCTTCGAATTTTTCTATTTCTGCCATTAAGTATGGTCTCTCTCCATCATAAATTTTTGAAATTTTAAATCTTTGTTTTCCCGAAATTATAATATCAAGATTTCCATTTTCTTTGACATCCATTATATCCGAGACAATTGCAGTGCAACCTATACTATACATTTTTTTGGGTGTGATGAGATTAATTCCAAATAATTCCTGATTGTCCCAGCATTCATTTATTAATTTTTTATATCTATCTTCAAATATATATAGTGGATATGAAGATTCGGGAAATAAAACTATACCAAGTGGGAGAATTCCGATTTTTTTCATTTTTTATTTATTTAATAATTATTCTTGATTTGCTATTGCCTGTTGAACCTCAGCCTCTTGTGCAACAGCTTGCTTTGCTTTTCTTCTTTCTACTCTTTTGACCACTAAAATGCTTGCTTCATATAATAAAAACAATGGTATTGTAAATACTAATTGATTTACAGGGTCAGGTGTTGGTGTTATAATTGCAGCTACAATTAATATCAATACCATTGCGTGGCGCCAATATTTTTGCAGAAATTTGGAATTCAAAGCACCAAATTGCGCAAGTATAAACGATATTAACGGTAATTCAAAGACTAAACCTGTGCCAATCATTAATGTTGTGAAAAAAGATAAATATTCATTTACATCAATAATATTGTGGATACCCTGTGAGCCAAAATTTGCAGCAAATGCAACCATTAATGGAAGCATTACAAAATATGCAAATGCAATACCTGCAAGAAATGATATAGTTGCTGAAATGGTCATTTTTAAACCCCATTTTTTCTCATTTTCGTATAACCCAGGGGATATAAATCTCCAAAGTTGAAAAACGGTAAATGGCAACGAAATAACAATTCCTGCTATAAATATAATTTTAAAATATAAAACAGGTTGTCCAAAAGGTTTTAAATTTTGTAATTGTAACTTATTATGTATTGCAGGATTTAATATCAATTTTTCAATTATAAAATTGACAAAAAAACCTGAAATTCCCATCCCCACGGCAATACCAATTAGTGAATAGATAATTCTCCGACGCAGCTCATCGATGTGATCTAAAAATGTCATTCCCTTTGTTTCATCAGGCGCTGATTCATCTCCATTTGTTGAAGTATCGTCACGAGTAGCTTCCGTTGATGAAAATTGGTCATCGTTGTTATAATTATTATTAGATTCATTTTCAGAATCAATGATGCCTTTCGTAGGTACAGTTTCTTCAAAAGTAGATTCTTTTGTGAAATTTGGATCCTCCTCTTCACTTTTAGGCATTCCCTTATCGGGATTTAATTTATTTTCAAAAGTATTTTCGTCCAAGTTACAAATTATTTCTTTATAAAAATGGTGAATAATATTATTCAAAAAAATTAAAAATGTAGATTTATTCTCACATTTTCTTTTATAAAACTAATTTATTTATATTTTCAAAAATTTATTAATTCTCTATTATTTAAGTAAATTCAATCAAAATTGACGTTAATAAAAATAAAATATTAAATATTATAGCTTATTGGCATATCAATTGTCTAATTCAAAATAATTTAAAAAATTGAAATATTGTGTTAAAAGAATTTTTTACAGCAGCATTGGGGATGCAAAATCAACAAACACGTTTGGAGGTGATTGCAAATAATCTTGCAAATGCTAATACAAATGGTTATAAGAGCGAAAATGTGTTTGAACGCAACTTAATTGATGCACGTGAGAATTTCTATAATGTTAGTGGTAATGTGGAGCAAAATGATCCACCAATTGGTTCATATTATGATTTATCGGCAGGGACATACACAAAAACAGATAATCCATTAGATATTGCAATAGATGGGGAAGGATATTTTGTAGTGCAGGATTCTGAGGGGAAGCAATTCCTTACTCGTAATGGCTCATTTCAACTCGCAGATGATGGGACAATTGTCACTAAGGATGGTAAAAAACTAATGAGCGCAACAGGTGAGTTCAAAATATCTTCAGAATTCTTTTCAAATCCAATAATTACACAAGATAATAAGGCATTGAATCTACGAGTATCAGAATTAGGCGAAATATATATTAATGATAAACTGATTGGCAAAATTAATATTGCAATTCCCACAAATCCCTATAGCTTGCAAAGGATTTCTAATAGTGATTTCATCCTCACAGGGAATGGTGACATTCAGTACCTTGACCCCACCGAGGTCAAGGTACACCAAGGATGGATTGAAGGATCGAACGTTAATATAATAAATGAAATGGTGAAAATGATTGAATTGCAAAGAAGTTATGAGGTTGGAGCAAAAATGATACAGGTAAATGACCAAACTTTAGATCGCTCAATTGCACTTGGAAGATATATTTAATTCGTTGATTAGAAAATAAGGAGTGAAAAGATGGATAAAACATTAAGAACAGCTGCCACAGGACTTGCAGCTGAGCAGAAATATGTTGAGATTATTGCTAATAATATATCGAACGTAAATACAACAGGTTTTAAAAAAGTTCGACCTGAATTTCAAGATCTGCTTTATGAAACATTACAACCTGCTGGCGCAGTTAGCCAAGTTGGAACCGAACCACTAAATGAGGTGCAAATCGGTTCGGGAACTAAACTTGTTGCAACCACTCGAATTCTATCGCAAGGTGATGTCACCCAAACAAATAATGCACTCGATATGGCAATAAATGGAGAAGGATATTTTATGATTCGCAAACCTGATAATTCCATTGCATACTCACGTGATGGAACTTTCCATCTTGATGCACAAGGTCAGATTGTGAATTCTCAGGGGTACTTGCTTGAACCCGGTTTTACAATTCCCGATGATACAACTGATATTCAAGTTTCACGCGATGGATATTTGCAAGTAATGTTGAGTGGAGAGACCCAAGCTCAAGTTTTGGGGCAAATTGAATTAGCTCGGTTCATTAATCCAGGAGGATTGCGAGCAGTGGGGGATAATTTGTTTGTTGAAACACCTGCCTCAGGACAACCCATTTATGAACAACCAGGTTCAAATAATACAGGCGAAATTTTGCAAAAAAGTTTGGAAAATTCAAATGTGGATATTGTCGAAGAAATGGTGAATATGATTATTGCACAGCGTGCTTATGAATTGAATTCTAAATCTGTAATGACTGCCGATAATATTCTTGCAACAGCTGTAAATTTAAAACGATGATATTAATTAATATTTAAGTAAATGGATATTAAGAACATATATAAACAAAATAAAATAAAATTATCAATTAAACTGATAATTTTAATGATTACTATATGTTCGATAATTTCTATGAAATTATATGCAAAATCTACATTTTCAGCTGATAGAATTCAGAATTATTGCGAAAATTATATAAATGCAAATTTCCAGAATGTCCAATCTATAGAATTTTTAATAAAATTTTCCGATATTCAATTTATAGAAGATGATGTCAATGCAAAAATTGAATTTGAGCAAAACCAAAATAGTTCAATACAAAAATTGAGATTAATATTTACAAAAGATGATAGAGATTTAAAAATATCAGAAATTCCATTTCGTATAAATCAAATTCAAGAAGTCTATATTGCGCAACGTGATATACATCCAAATGAATTAATTACAGAAAATGACTTTGAAATTTCAAAATCACAAACTCTTGCCTCACCTGATATTATTATAAATTCAAAGGATATTGAAAATAAAATTGCAAAACGCACGATAAAAAAAGGCGAGATACTGCGAGCAAGTTTTATTGAATCACAGAAAATTATCTTCCGAGGCAAGCAAGTTCAAATCGAAGTTATATCGGGTGGTGTTAAAATAGAAACAACAGGCACAGCACTGGATGATGCAGGTGTTGGCGGTTCAGTGCGTGTGCGACGTGATGATTATGATTCTAAATCGATATTAAGTGGGAAAGTTAATAGTGAAGGTATTGTCCAAATTATATTAAAATGAAAAAATGAGAAAGATAATTAAAATATTATTCATAATATTTATTGCTATATTATATAATGCAAATTCTCAGTTTATGGAGAATGCTTCAAGGTCGCTTTTTTCTGATATAAAGGCAAATAAGGTCGGTGATGCGGTGGTTGTGTTGATAATCGAAGAAACGCAAGCTGATAACACAGCAACTACATCAAACGGTCGGAGCACAACACTTTCAGGGCAGGCAAGCGGTCAGGTTGGTAATACAACAACTTCAACAGGTGGCTCAGCCCAGGGCAGTTTGGGCGCTGGTACTAATTTCAAAGGAAATGGAACAACCACACGCAAAGAAACAATTAAATCCAAATTATCTGCTCGTGTAATGCAAGTAGATTCAAATGGCAATCTTAGAATACAGGCAACACGGAAAACCAAAGTTAATGGAGAAAATCAATTAATTACACTTGAAGGCTGGGTGCGTCCAATTGATATTTCGAGCGACAATACAGTACCATCCTATAATATTATGGATTTGAATTTAATTATCGAAGGTGATGGAAGTATTTCAAAAATTCAAGAACCGGGATTAATCACAAAATTCTTGAGGATATTATTCTAATGAAAAATGAGAGAATACATATTTTCAATAAAGATTCAAAATTAATCATATTGATTGCAATATCATTTTTTGTATTTATTTCTAATATTTATGCTGCAAGAATAAAAGATATTGCCGTAATACAAGGCACAACCGAGGTGCAGGCAATCGGTTATGGTATAGTTACGGGTTTAAATAATACAGGCGATAATCCGCAGACATATTTTACTAATCATAGCTTGAAAAATCTCTTGCTGCGCTTTGGAATCACAATATCGCAAGATAATTTAAGGGTGCGAAATATTGCTTCTGTTATGGTGACGGCTACAATTCCATCATTTTTAAAAAGTGGTTCAAAAATCGACGTGACTGTTTCATCAATCGGGGATGCAAGTTCATTGCAAGGTGGTGTGCTATTACTTACACCTCTTTCCCTTTCTAATGGAGATGTTATTGGAACAGCACAAGGACCCATCTCGGTTGGTGGATATGATTTTTCTGCTTATGGCTCGAGGATTTCCAAAAATATTGCCACAACTGCGCGAATTCCAAATGGAATGGTGCTGGAAAAAGATATAAATGCAAATATTATTACTGATAATAAGATAAAAATTGTATTGCGCGAACCTGATTATACAACAGCAATGCGTGTGAGAGATGCTGTTGCGAATTTACCGAATATGAATAATTCAGCAAATACAATAGATGCAGCAACAGTTGAGGTGCAAATGCCCGCTGGTGCTAATCAAAATCAAATTATACAATTGATTTCTCAAATTGAGTTGTTGAATATAGTTTCTGACCAAGTTGCTAAGGTTGTTATTAATGAACGGACAGGTACAATTGTGGTTGGTGGTAATGTGCAATTACTTCCAGCTACTATCGCACATAGTGGATTGGAAATAACAATACAGAAACAAGTGATTATTCCGCAACCAGCTCCATTTACAATTTATCCACCTTATCCTCCAATTGAAACTGCTGAAATCACTGCGAAAGAAGAAGCAACGACAGCTAATCCTTTAGTTGTGCAGGGCGCTACTGTGCAAGATATGGCAAATGCTTTAAATGCACTAAAAGTTAAGCCACGCGATTTAATTGCAATTTTCCAAGCATTGAAGGCAGCTGGCTCGCTTCAAGGTGAACTAATTATTCAATAAGGAGGGCAGATGAGCATCCCATCATTAAATAATTCAGAAAAGTTAAATTTTCAACCTATTGATAATTCTAAAAAATTTATTGAATTACCCAATAATTTACAATCAGTCAATTCGCAAGCAAATTCAAAAAATGAAGAAATTAAGAAGGCAGCTGAGGGATTTGAAGCGATATTTTTGAATATGATGATGAAAGAGATGAAAATGCCTTTGTTCGGCGATGGAAATAGCGTATCGGGTGCTGAAGGTTCTGATAATTTTGGCGCAAATACTTTGCAATCATATTTCTCGATGCTTATAGCCGAGCAAATGGCAAAAAATGGCAATGGAATTGGCATTGCAAATTTAATTTATAAGCAATTAACGGGTGAAGATTTAAAGCAAAGTACAGAACAATCTACATTTCTCCAGACAATTCAAAAAAATAATGAAGACACCAAAAATTCAAATACAAATAATATAAAACCACCTCGTATAAAATTAAATACAGAAACCCAATCTCAAAGTGAAAGTAAAATAACGGGCAATTTTTTAGAAAGGGTAATGAATAGATTATCAAATTATGATGATACAATTTCGGGTGCGTCGGCAACACATCAAATTCCCAAAGAGCTAATTCAAGCTGTAATTACAGCCGAATCCGCGGGACGTTCTAATGCTGTATCCAAAGCCGGTGCAAAAGGATTGATGCAATTAATGGATGGTACCGCGCGTTTATTAAATGTTCAAAATTCTTTCGATCCCGAGCAGAATATACAAGGTGGCACTAAATATTTAAGGCAAATGCTTGACCGATTTGGTAATAATTTGCAACTTGCTCTTGCAGCTTATAATGCAGGTCCAGGAAATGTAGAAAAATATAATGGTATTCCACCATTTGAAGAAACCCAAAATTATGTGAAGCGCGTAATGCGGTATTATCAATATTTCACAAATAATAACGAAGGAGATAATATTTAATAATGATTGAAAAAATATTAAAGATTGTAGAACTTGAAAAGCAATTCATTATCGAAATGAATGATGTGCTTGCAAAACAGCAAAACGCATTGGTTCATTTGCAAATTGGTGATTTGCCTGAACTTAATTCGTATCAAGATGAAATTGCAAAGAAATTGAAATCGCTTGAAGCAACTCGAATTAATATGATTGCCACAATGTTCAATATTCCAAGTAGTAAGGCAGTGGCAATAACAATGACAGATCTTGCAGCAATGAGTGACCCCAAATATGCGCCATTGCTCAAAAGATTACGGGACGAAATGAATGCGCTGAATATGAAATATTCAAATCTTGCAAATACAAATCGTATGCTTGCAAATCGTGCAAAAAATAGCTTTTCCCAAATTATTTCTGTTCTTACAAATGGCAATAATCAAGTTTATAATGTTAAAGTATAATTTTTTTACACTGTATGAATAATGATATACTATTGGCACAAAGCAAATTATTAAAACAAATTACCGATAATTTATGCAAGAAATTACCCCAGGGAGGTATTTATAATGTATCTCGAAATTTGCAGGATTGCCTGGGGAAATTGCCTGAGATAATTCAAGAATATGAAAATGCAGAAGATAGACTCATTAGAATTCATAAGGCTAATCAGATTCAAAATATTTTAGATGAATGCATAGAATATTTAGATTTTATTTCATTAACTCGGCAATTTAATAGCAGTCATTTACTCGTTGAATTTAATGAATTGCTAATTCAATTTCGTAAGAAAGAAATATCTAATCTTAATAGCGAAGAAGTGCGAGTAGATTTTTTAAATTTAAATTAATATGAAATGTCAAGTTTTTCATCATTGGAAATAGGGAAGCGAGCGTTATTGGCTCAAAAATTTGGGATTGATAATACATCAAATAATATCGCAAATGTAAATACACCGGGATTTTCCCGCCGTACTGTAGTAATGAGCGAGACTGATGCATACAAAACAAATGGAAATTATCAAGGCACAGGCGTACAAATTGATTTGCTTAGGTCATTTCGTCAGGAACTATTGGATAAAGAAATGAGAGGAGCAATTTCCCAGCAATCAGGTTATGAAATTAACCAATCATATTTGCAACAAATTACAACTGTTTTTAGCGAGCCATCTGATACTGGAATTAGTGAGCTCACAACGGAATTTCTTAATTCGTTTAATTCACTTGCGCAAGATCCTGAAAGTGTTGCTCTAAGGCAATCAGTATTGGAAAATGCTCGAGCATTGACAGAGGCATTTAATTCCACTGCACAAGGTTTAATACAATTGCGCGAAAATGCTCGTTCTAATATTTCACAAGATATTACTAAAATAAATAACTTATTGAAAGATATTGCGAATTTGAACCAACAAATTTCCCGAAGTAAATCCCAAACAAATTCAGATGTTCAAACTTATGTTGACCAGAGGGCTACGAAAATTGAAGAACTGGCTAAATTAACATCAGTTACAACTTCCACAAATGATGATGGAAGTGTTAATCTATTTATCGATGGTTCAAATGTTGTAAATCAGTCCTACTCGAGTGAATTGCGAATAAACGAATCTATTAATCCAATTACAGGCGAAAAGACTTTGCAATTGCTGAAATATGATAGCGAAAGTGGTTCAAGCTCAATAATTGATCCTCAAGCAGGGGAGTTGTCATCTTTATTGAATATGTATAATGTGACGCTTGATGATAAGGATTCGACAGGTGGATTTTCAATTGCAAAATCTTTGGATAATTTTGCAAATGCACTCGCTCAAAGCGTTAATTCAAAAACAATCAATGGNTATGGATTAGATGATACTACAACACCACCNGNGGGGAGAAATTTCTTTGANCCGTCTGTTGGATTTATTTCTGCAAAAGATATAAAAATATCTGNTGATATTGCTAATCAGCCTCGGAATATNCCACTATCAAATCAACCAAATGAACCTGGTAATAATAAAGTAGCACTTGATATTGCAGGTATAATGAATGACCAAACATTTTTGGATAATCAAAAGCCTATTGATTATTATGCTAACTTTTTAGGGCAAATTGGAACTTCATTAAATTTGGCGAATAATGGGGTTAGCACTACTACTTCAATACAAACTCAATTAGAAACACAGCGACAGTCTGTAATGGGTGTAAATCTCGATGAGGAGGCAATCGATTTAATCAAATATCAAAGAGCATTCGAAGCTGCATCACGTGTGATAAATACGGCAAATGAAATTTTATCGACAATTATTAATTTAGGGAGATAAAAATGAGAGTAACACAATATTCAGCCATAGAACCATATAAAAACAATCTTCAAGAAATAGGACAAAGACTGCTGAATAACCAGATGCGTATTGCAACAGGCAAAGATATACAAAGCATTGGCGATGCACCTGATAGAATTCCTGATATTAAGAAATTAAGTTCTTTAATATCATCAAATGAAAATTTTTTGACAATTATTGAAAATCAAATTTCAGAATTTCAATATTCTGATAATCAATTGCAAGGTATTTCTGATATAATTCAAAAAACACGTCAAACAGCAATTGATGCTACTCAAGTTGGGAATACAGGTAATATACCAGTACTTGCAACAGTGATTAAAGGGTATATTGAAGATATGATAAAAAATGCAAATGCAGATTATAATGGTAGATTTTTATATGCAGGTACAAAAACAAATTCCGATTCCTTCGACCCAACCGTACCAAATTCAAACAATTTGCCTTTTGAATTAATACAAGATACTCCAACTTCATCAAATCCATCAGGACTCAAAGTAGTGTTTAAAGGAAATTTTGAAGATAAAGTAATAAATAAGGACCAAAATTCAAGTGAGGTTATTAATACAAAAGCTGATGAAATCTTTGGCGCAGGAGGTACAGAATTTTTCGATACAATGATAAATTTATATAATTTATTAGAATATAGAACAGATGGAACACCTCGCACATCATCCGATGTGTTCAGCCAAGAAGAAATTGGAAAATTAAACAATTTGCAAAAGCAAATTTCTGATTTTTCGGCACAAATTGACAAAACCATTGCCCAAAATGGAGCAAGGTCAAATAGATTTGATGCTCTACGATTGCAAATTACTGACGAAAATACTTACCTCAAGGATTTATTATCATCAAAGCAAGATACTGATGTGGCAAGTGTTTCGCTGGAATTGGCAAAGGACCAAAATGCTTTGCAATATGCTTTACAAGTAGGAGGAAGGATAATTCCGACATCGCTTTTAAATTTTTTGGATTAAATTTCTTATTTTGCTTTTTATGAAAGCGACAACTCTTATAGGATTATTAATAGGTTTTATTTCCATTTTTGGTGCTTTTATTTGGGAAGGTGGCACTGTTGATGCATTGTTTATGCTTCCTGCACTTTTGATTGTGCTTGGAGGCACATTTGCTGCAGCAATTGCAGGAACGTCCTGGGAACAATTCAAAAAATTCCCAACACTAATACGTGTTTCCTTTTTCCCCGAAAAGTACAACACTATTGAAATCATAAACCAAATTGTAGCATTTTCTGCGATTTCTCGCAGGGATGGCATCTTAAAACTTGAATCTCGATTACCAAATGCTAAACATCCATATTTGAGGAAATTTTTGGAAGTATGCATTGATGGCGGCGACCCTGATACTCTTGACCAGATTGCTACTCTTGAGATAAATGGACTTACAAATCGACACAATCAAAATATTAGTCTTTTCACAAAAATGGGCGGGTACTCCCCTACAATGGGAATTATTGGTACTGTGCTTGGATTGATTTCGACTCTTGCAAGTGCGGGAAGCGAACCAACTGTGCTAATTCATCATATTGCAACTGCATTTATTGCAACAATGTGGGGCATTTTGCTTGCAAATCTTGTTTGGCTTCCAATTGCAGATAAATTGAGGTATCTGCATAACGAAGAAATTGTGCTTTTAAATATTATTTTGGAAGGCGTTCAAGCAATTCAAGTTGGCGAGGTTCCTATGGTAATTCAAGCTCGCTTGATAAGTGCTTTGCCAATCAAAGAGCAAAATAAAATTCTTGCCGGAAGGCAAGCTCGTTATGTTTCACCGGATATTACTACGAAACTGCACACTACATCCCAACAAAATCCACAGGTGCAAGAGGGACAATAGAATTTTATCTATATAATGGGTTGCTTCTTTTTTCTAGCTTTAAATCGCGTAATTGCGGTGATTTAATATTAAATCTTAGATAAAATCCATTATTTACACCCGACGGCACCCAATTGAAATATAATTCCCAACAATGAAGATCTTTTGTAATAGTGATTTGAGGTGCAAGCAATTCCTTATTTAAAACATCATATTGAGTTGTAGCGGTTAACCTTACAGTTTTTGTGACTGTTAAATTTAGAGATATATTTAAATTTAAACTGCGAGAAATGGAATGCAGACTATATTGCGAGTACCCATAATTTCCACTAATTGATATTGACCAAGGCATTAATATTGGCATATAGCCTGGTGTATGGTCACCAAAATAATCAAATTCCTCTTCTTCGACATTTAATCTTTGCATAAATCTTTCCCCCGGTTGGATTGTATCCTGTTTTGCAGCAACATTTTGTGCTATGCTGGGTCCGAGCGATATTCCTTGCGAGGAAAAATTTGTGGAAAATGATAAATTTATCGATGTCAATCTTGCTAATCCTTTTCCTTGGGATATTAAGAACTTATTAATTCGATTTGTACCTCTATAAATTCCATTTGAATCAAAAATATTCACCTCATCATAAAATGTAAAATGCGAATTACCACTGAAATTTATGAAATCAAGCAAAGGTGAGCGAAACGAAAATGATAAATCTGATAAATTCATTGAATCAGCAGCGAAATTATAACCTGTTGAGAAATTTAATGTTAGAAGATCCATTTTTTTTTCGGGGAGTGTATCTTTTGAAGGTAATTTTATTGAAAAAGTATGATTATCAGAATATGTCAATGTTTGGCTTAATCCCTGTGGGGCGTGTGTGCTTCCTTCATTTATAAATCGCGAATATTTTATATATTTATTTTGTGAATAATCATAATATGTGCCGTATAAATTATAATTGGGCTTAGAAAAATCAGGTGTAAAAGAAAAAGATAAATTTGGATTATAAGTGTGACGAAAAGCAGATATACCAAATATTTTAGGAGATATAATTCCAAAAAGTTTATTCCTTGTATCCCATATTCCATATAATCTTGTTGAAACGCCAACCCCTATTGAATACCAATATTCCCAAAATAATCCATTTTCATATTTATTAGATATTGTGCTGTCAAGTGGATTCATTTCGCGGGTTAATCTTCTAAAAAAATTGTTTGCTGAAAATGAAATATTTGGCGAAAATGTGAAATATGAAAATTTTGGAGAAATATTTATACTTGGCCTATATTCAATATATTTATTTTCTGTAATTTGAGTTGTTGTATCAATTTTAGTTGGGTCAATTTTATTAGTCAAATAATTATGTTGTAAATTTTGAGTATATGACCCATTTGTCCTAAAATTAAATGAAATATCACGAATCCAGCTATCTCTTGGAATAAACGAAAAGCCACGCAAGGGATAGATAATTGGAACAGAATAAGAAATAGGCACGTTTTGTGTATAATCATTTGTTATTATATTTTGATTTCTACTATATGCAAGCGAAAGCGATGTGCTGTTTTCAAAAGTTTTGTTATATCCAATATTCGAGCGGAGATCTTGAACAACTCTTGAGGATAGATTTGTCAATGTATTACGATTGAAATTTTGAGAAGCAAAGGAAAAATTGCCATTTATATTTTCCATTGGTGTAAAAACTTGATTATATGTACCATCAATACGCCAATTTGTAGAAAAAGGCATATCATATTTTTCACGGGTTTTTCCATAATCAAGCTCAATATCCGAATTCAAAGCGTCGCCAATTTTTACGACTGTTTTATTATGTACCATATATCCACCTTTGGAGAAATAATCAGCTGATAATTGAGTGTCCCAATAATCACTTGCGGCAAAATAATATCCAAGCTTTTCCAATACTACACCACGAGAATTTGAAAAGAAGAATGTTGGCACCATCAGTCCTGATTGTCTGCCCGTTTTATTTGGAATATAAAATCCAAATGGAACAAGAAAAATTGGCATTTCCTCAACATAAAAAATTAATGGGTCGACATATACTTTATCTCCCAAAACGATTTTCATTTTTGGAGAACCAAAATAATAATGCGGTTGAGGTACATCACAAGTTGTATAAAATCCATCTTTTACATTTAACTCTTTATCAGAAATGCGTTTTACTTGTTTACCAAAGTAAAATCCTTCAGAAAGTTGGGTTTCACCTAACTCTATTGTTCCTTTTTGAGTTTTAAAATTATAACGAATGACTTTGCCATAGAATTCCTCGCCTTTATCATTAAATACAGGGAAATTTTTAACCTTTCCACTTGAATCAATTGTAGGCTTCGCAAGCAATGTGGCATCCTTTAAGCTCATTTCGACATAATCAGCAGTTAGAACTTGCGTTTTATATGTTAACTTCGCATCACCATATAATTTGATAACTTGCAATTTAACATTGAAAGTAATTGAATCACGTGCTTTCCCTGTGACAAGGCTATCAATTGAACTTTTTTTCTTTATTTTTAAACTATCTCGTTTTATAGATGCTGTGTCTCTTTGGATATTTTGAACAATAGAATCAAGTGGAGGTATTGGTAGCTTTACTTGAATATTATTTGTATCAATTTGAAAAGCAAATAACTGATTTGCGAAAATTGTGAAAAAAATGAAAAATGTTCTGCTTGCAAGTTTCAGCATAGCATTATTCTACCGTAACACTTTTAGCTAAATTTCGTGGTTTATCTATATCCTTTCCCAATTCTTTAGCAGTGTAGTAAGCAAGTAATTGCAATGGAATCACGGTCAATATCGGTGTTAAAATTGGTAATGTATTAGGAATATAAATGATATGGTCTGCAATATTATTCAAATCGTCATTTCCCTCATCAGTGATTGCAATAACATTACCTTTCCGAGATTTCACTTCCAGAATATTAGAAAGGATTTTATCATATATTTCATCCTTGGGGGCAATAAAAACAACTGGCATATTTTCATCTATTAACGCAATAGGTCCGTGCTTCATTTCTGCGGCAGGATAACCTTCTGCATGGATATATGATATTTCTTTTAATTTTAAAGCACCTTCTAGTGCAATTGGATAATTAAATCCTCTGCCAAGATACAGGAAATTCTTAACGTTTGCATATTTTTTTGCAATTTGCTCAATGTGCGATGCAGAATTAAGAATGCGTTGAATTTTATCGGGAATTAGCTCTAATTCACGGGCAATTTGAATTCCATCTATTTGAGATAATGTTCGCATTCTCCCTAAATATAGTGCAAGAAGTGTCAATACAGTCAACTGCGATGTAAATGCTTTAGTAGAGGCAACCCCAATTTCAGGTCCGGCGTGAATATAAATACCCGCGTCAGTTTCCCGAGCAATAGAACTTCCAACTACATTTACTATTCCGAGAACGCAAACCCCTTTTTGCTTTGCTTCCTTAACCGCAGCTAATGTATCTGCGGTTTCTCCACTTTGAGAAATTACAAATACAATATCATCATCATATAAAATAGGCGATCGATAACGGAATTCAGATGCATATTCAACTTCAACTGGAATTTGTGCTAATTGCTCGATTAAATATTCGCCAACCAATGCTGCATTATAAGATGTGCCGCAAGCTGTGATAATGATGCGCTTGGCATCTCGCAATTTGTCTCTTACTGTACGCAAACCTCCTAGCTTCACATTTCCCTCCTCAGTAAGCAAACGCCCACGCATTGCGTCCTTAATTGTTGTCGGTTGCTCATAAATTTCTTTCAACATAAAATGGTCAAATCCGCCCCTTTCGATTTGCTCGAGTTGCATTTCAAGGGTATGCACCTCGCTATTTGTTTTGATATTTGAAATTGTCTTTGTTATAAATCCATCTTTTGTGAGTATTGCCATCTCATCATCTTCGAGGTATATTACATTTTTGGTATGCTCAATAATTGCAGCTGCATCGGATGCTACAATATATTCATCATCGCCAATGCCTAAAATTAATGGGCTACCTCGTCGTGCAGCGATAATTTTATCAGGTTCGTATTTTGACATTATTGCAATTCCAAAAGTGCCTTTGACTTCATTTAATGCTAAACGTGTGGCATATTCCAAATCGTGTACATGGTCGTTAAATCGTTCAATAAGCACAGCAAGAACCTCTGTATCAGTATCTGTGCTAAAAAAATATCCTTCTTTCAATAATTGTTTCTTAATTGCTGTGTAATTTTCAATAATTCCATTATGCACAATTGCAATATTTCCCGAATTATCTGTGTGAGGATGTGCATTCGTATCATTTGGGAAGCCATGAGTTGCCCACCGGACGTGTGCAATACCAATATTAGAGTTTGATGAAATGCCATTTAATGTTCTTTCTAAATCGGCAATTCTGCCTTTTTTCTTTTTTATAATTAAATTATTATTATCATCAAAAATCGAAAGTCCCGCAGAATCATAACCCCTATATTCCATACGTTTAAGCCCTGTAACTAATAGATTTGTTATTTCCTTATTTCCAATATAACCAATTATTCCACACATTTTGTAAGTTTTTTAATTTTTTAGAAATGCAAATTATTATTTTTTTCTTAATTTGAAATATTACAAACTGCAATAAATGAAAAACATTAGGAATTCCCCTGCATTTAAATTCCTTGTTTTCTTGCTTTTAGGATTTATTCCTTCAAGTTTATTCCAGTTTAAATTGACATTAACGATTATATTTGTTTTTTGCTTTATTATAATTGCGTTAATCTTTTATTTCCTTTCAAAAAAATATCATATAAGTTCTCCAAAAATAGAATATAAACAAATTAGCAACTCTGATACATTTCAAGATGATTTATCTAATGAAAAATTTGACTTTGAAAGTTTATGCTTAATTATCTCATTTGCATTCATTGGAATGGCAACAGGCTTAGCAATTTCGTATCAATCTAGGGCAGATTATATGATTGATAGTAAAATAGTTGGTAAAGAATTCAAAGGCAATTTCAATGGCCAGGCAATAAAAATACTTAAGGAAGCTCCAAAATACACACGTATCCTTGCAAAAGGCGATATACGTTTGCAAAATTTTGATGAATTGAAAAATCAAACAATCCAATTAACTATTTTTACTAATCCTGATGATAGTTTAAAAATAAATTATGGAGATAGAATCACTTCCTTGATTCGATTCAAATATCCTCAACAGGCAAATTTGCCACAGGAATTCAATGAGCAAAATTATATAAAATATCTTGGTGCTGATTTTTCTGCCACATGCTCTGCAAAAGCATTGCATTTCAAATCCCAAAATTTCTCGGTTTCCATTAAACATCAAGTGCTTGATGCAATTAATAATAATATCAGCAAAATGTTTTCAAAAAACACAGCAGGTATTGCAAAGGCTCTCACAATTGGAGACCACAGCGATATTTCAAAAGAAATGAGGAATGCCTTTTCAGTTACAGGTACAACGCATATTTTATCAGTAAGTGGCTTGCATATTGCAATAATTGCAGGAGCCATATTATGGTTATTTTCTTTTTTAAAGAATGATTGGTTAAGATTTTTTCTTGTTGTTCTTTCTCTTAGTGCTTATATTTATTTGATTGATTATCCAGCTTCTGCTGTACGTGCAGGATTAATGGCTACGTTATATTTACTTGCTAAAACGGTGCAAAGACC
>Ga0067045_1027617_pt1 | contig 80957 bp, 63 predicted proteins | sample TerdegcTABiofilm_FD_59184 | JGI IMG/M metagenome (GOLD analysis project Ga0067045, IMG submission 59184) | Combined Assembly of (Gp0054472, Gp0054536) Wastewater bioreactor microbial communities from Singapore -Terephthalate degrading... | reverse complement strand
TATAGCAGAGCGGGCATTTCCCTCAAAACATAGCAAAAAAAGTTAGAAGAAAAGACCAGCATTGCCGAATAAGGTATGTAAAAATATAGTTTTGTGAGATAATCATTATAATGAGAGAGAAACTGAGGTTAGTTTGAGCAATGCTGGTTAAGGGGTGGGTGGGTGGGCTCTAGGGGGGGAAAGGCGTTTTCAGGGTCTATCTAAGGTTTTTGTTGATTTATGTATATATATGATGGTATAGGTTTATTAAAAATTAACGCATTCAAGAAAAAATCTTTTATATCAGATAGGTTTTTTATTAGTGTTATTTATTTTTTTATAGTGATAATTGTTTTTATAAGATGGGATGGGACAGATGGGACATTGGTGTTAAATTGAGTAAAGAAGTTAGTTATTACGAATAATAATACAAATAGACACGAATAAAAACGAAAAAAGTTTGTTATTCGTGTATATATGGCTCGTAAATCCTGTTGAATTGTTTTTTATGTAGCAGAAGCGTCCTCGTTTCTGGTATATTTAAGTGGAGAAATCTTACAACCACAAAGGACACAAAGACTTTGCACAGAGTTCACAATGTAGAGGCGAAAAATTTTTTGCCTTTACCCCTCTGTGTCCTTTGTGTAAGATTTCCTTTGTGTCCTCTGTGGTTAATTTTTTTATCACGAAGAGCACAGAAACTTTCACAAAGTCTACAAAGAGAAAAGAACACGAAGCCATGAGGCTTCATCTACAATTGGCACTGCCTGCTATGCCCTTACGAATGGGAAGAAAATATAAGTCTGTTATCTATGTCCTAAAAGTTATCAATTTATCTCCTCCCCATTTTTTGGAATAATATTTAACGAATAAATTAATAATACTTTTAATTCAACCCGTTTTATTAAATGGGAAAGTAAAGAGGTTTAAAAAAATAATGCGCCCCACTGGGAGGCGCTACGCTTGACCTTGACGGCTACACGTTTGAAAAGGTTAATAGGTTTGTTTTTAGTAATCTCCGTAACCGGTGTTAGACTTATTTTAGGTATTCTCTGGGGGCTTTTCTCAGGTAGCGTTCTGTGAAAATATCGTCGGGTAGATTAATGTCGTATTGGACATCGGAGTATTCTAATAGAGTTTCTCCACCTATATTGGTGTCTGTCATTTTGGATTTAACAACAGTTGGATAACCTTGAATTTCTTTTACTTCGAGTGCTTCTGCTATACGGTAGACTTTGCCTCCTTTTTCAAATTCAGCCTTTACAGGTATAAATGTTCCTTTATGGACATAGACTTTATATGAGTCGAATTCAACGCTTTTAGGGTCTTTGGGGGTGTTTTTGATGACATAGAAATTTTGTGTGGTTTCGATTAATTCGTGATTATCTTCGTCAATACCTCTGCCTGAAACATCTTCATAGAAGAAATGTGAACCGACAAAACTGGTTCGTTCATCGGAAGCGGCAATTCGTTTAACGACATCGAGAGCAGGGAGGTATAACCAGCGATCATCATCTTTGCCCACATGTTTATGAACCAAAAAGACCGTATCGCGGACATCTGCGGGTTGATGGAAATATACATAGAAGTTTTGCTCTTCGTCTTTGTCGTCCATGTTTTTGCGAAGGATGGATAAGTCGCGTGTTCTTTCTCTGCCCTGGGCATCTTTGATGGTCATTTTGACACGGGCTTTACCGTCTTTGCCTTTATAATATGCAGCATGATTGGCTTTCTTGACGATTTCATTTACATCAGTCAAATCTTGTGTGAAACCATGTGGCATGAGCAGAGAAATTGCCACGATTGCTGTTAATAAAATGGATACATGTTTCATAATAAATCTCCTTATTTTCGGGTTATTTATTTTGATTTTCAGAAGTTACTTCAATGCAAGGTTTGCACTGATTTCTACGCGAACTGATGAAGCAAATGATGGAAAGGATAATAATGGCTACTAAGGAAATCCAACTGATAGTAGTCCAGCCGATATTTAAAAACTGGTATATATTAATAGCCACAGCACCTATGATTGTAATACCGGTGACGATACATGTATTGCACATGCAGGTAATACTGCAAAACCTTGTTTTGGGGAAAAGCAATGGCTCAAAAAGTCGGGTTAAAGCGGGTAGAATAATTAATGTTCCAACGCCGGAGAATAGCATGATAGAAGCCATAAAAGTTCCTACTGTGATATAAGGAACAAGAGGTGCAAATAGTAACGGTGTAAAGCCTAATGCGATAACTATAATATTCCGATACAGTGCCCGTGAAGTTTCTCCAAATAAAATATTATGTGCTTTTTCCCATGAGCCTGTTTCGTTGAATGCAACCCTGCCGCGTGCGAGGAAGTGGATGGCATAGTCAACGGCAAGACCGAGTGTTAATGAGGATAATACGGCTACAGGCATATCGTAGTATTTCCCTACCAGACCTAATGCACCATATATAGCACCGATGGTGATGGTTAGCGGAATCATGCTGAGTAGTCCCCATAATCCTGAACGGAATAAGATTATCATCATGGCTAAAACGACTAAGAAAGAGCCGAAAAATGCCTCTAACATACCGATAACCATTTTCTTTTGCCATACAACATTAATGTAGGTCAATCCATACCAGTCGTGTTTCATGGGGAAGGGAGGAGGATTCTCTTGAATAAATTTATCTACTGTATCTACTACTTTATTCATATCTTTATTGTCGCCACTTTTTAATTGGACCCATACACTGGCAGATTTATAGTCGGGTGTAACGAAGTGATAGATGTCTTGTGGGCGGTGACTCCCTTCGTAGGTGATGATACATTGTGCTACGGCACGCGAACTATCCGGTATACGATATTCCTTTTCATCTCCTCCCATAAGTTCTCTATGGACTGTTTTTACAAGGGTAGGCAATGAGTTTGTTTTACCTACAATACCTGTTTTCATCATGGTATCATTCAATTGGTCTATATAATGAAGCACTTCAGGTTGTTTAAATATTTCGCTTCTTTGTAATTCAAGACCGACGAACCTTTCTGTAAGGTCCCAGTTTTCCTGATTTTCCGTATTGGTATTGTTCAGTTGTTCCTCACACCAATTCTGAAGGGATTCAAGTGTAGATTTTAATTCATTATCACTGGATTGTTTATGGAGATTAAGAAGTTCCGAGTAAACTTTACCAACAATTTCATTGGCTTTTGTTTCATCGGTTCCGTTTTCTTTTAACCAATTAAAAAGTCTTTCCTTAAAACCTTCTTTGTAGTTGTCAAAAGAAAACTGGCTTTCATCTGATTTCAATGCCAAGTATGCCATATATGTGCCGCCGAAATGTTTATTTAGAACGGTATCTGCAACCCTTATTTTGTGGGTAGATTTGAACCAGCGAGTAGGATTGTCATTAACTTCTATTTGTGTAATTCCATATATTGCAACGACGACCATTATAGCCGTGCCCAAAAGAATAAGTTTGTATTGATTATAGGTGAATTTTCCGAGGGCATGTAAAGATTTAGCCAATAGAGTATTTTCCTCTGCTGAGTGAGAGGTTTTATTTGCAGAGGTACCGAAATTTTTAAGTTTCTTTTCGGATAGTAGCATCGCATAAGCAGGGATGAATATTACAGTTAAAATCCATGCGATAGCGACGCCTATGGCTATAAAGATACCGAAAGTTTGAACCGGTGGGTTGGGTGTAAGTGCAAGTGATGCAAAACCAGCAAGAGTAGTTAATGAGGTATATAACATGGGCATGAAAAGGGTATCCATTACAGACAATAGGATTTCTTTTCTTGGTTTATTAGGGTTGAACCGTTCGAAAAATTCGGAGAGGATATGTATGGAATCCAATACCGCTATAGGCATGATAAAAACGGGTATCATAGAACTCATGATATGAACGGTGTTTCCTGAAATGACTAAAAGGCCCATAGTCCAGATGGTAGTAACCATGGCAACAATGAGCGGGGAGAGGATTAGAACTAATTTGCGGAAGAAGAAAAACATGAGTAGAAAAATAACCAACATAGCCAGAGGGGAAGAAATAGCCATTTGCTTGAACATTTCTACGCCAAATGTGTCATTGGCAACTGGTAGCCCTGTTATGTAGTATTTTTCATCCCCTTTGAAAGTGGAGATTTTATCCTCTAATGCTTTGCTAACACGATAACTTTGGTTCTTTGCCGTGATGGGAATGTATAAAGCCATTGCTTTCCCATCTTCAGAGATAAGAGTGTCCTTCAGGAAAGGAAGGCGTTCCGTTTTCTTCTTTATTTCTAATGCTTCTTCATCTGTTGCGGGAGGTGTTCCCATGAGCCACTCAAATCGAACTTCCCCAATGCCTCCCTGTTCTACATTATCCACAGTGGACGGAGCAATAAGTTCACTGGCTATGACGCCATCATATTTTTCGGGGTCATTGGGATTTTGCCATTGAAGCGTTTTAGCAAACTCTGTTAATTCGTATATTTTTTTCAATGTATCCGCATTAAAAACCCCCTGAGGATGTTTTTCATTTACAATCCCTAAAACTACAATCTCGTAGATGGTAAATTGCTTCTTCATCTCATTATGAAAGACACGAACTGCTTCTTTATGACTGAGCATGTTTTCAGGGTCTGTATCAATACTAATTTTATGGAGCATAGGAAATGTCTGTGGGAATAAATTAGGAAGGGCAACAAGTGCAATGATTATTAATGTGATTATTGACATTACACCGACTACGATTTTAGGATGGTTAACAGAAAACTCTATCATTTTAAGTCCGGGATTCATAGAATACTCCTTTTTTGACTATTTGATTTATATAATAATAGCAAATAACAAATTCCTTTTAATTTATTTTTGATGAGGGACTCCTAATTTTTCAAGTATCCAAACCATAGGACACCAATTTGTAATCCCTGATTGGAAAAGATTTAACCCTACGAAAGCAGTAAAAAATAGCCAGTAGGGATGATGAAAATGTGCTAAGGCTACACTGATTAAGATAAAACTCCCTGCAATAAGTCGCAAATACCTTTCAATCGTCATAATTAAACTCCTTATTTTAATTTGTTTGTGTTTTAATGAAGCAATCTTTATGCCAAAAAATAAAAATACTGTAACATATTAATTAACAATGATTTAGATATAACATTGTTTTTATGTTTGATTTTGAAACAGGGTAAGAGAATAAGTAATGTTTTGTTTTGAAGTTTTACAAAAGATTTATTCAACTTATATTCATAATTTCGTGTTTTTTATCATAGCAAGCAAAAAAATGTAAAGATCCCTTGTAGTGTAAGATTTATCTGAAGTATTCATAAGGAAATTTTGTTAGTGTTAATTGAAGTTTTTGAATTAATTCTCTGATTTGTAGTATAAAAAGGGGTAATGTTCAAACGGAGAGATGGCCGAGTGGTTGAAGGCGGCGGCCTCGAAAGCCGTTGTGCCGGTTTACCCGGCACCGTGGGTTCGAATCCCACTCTCTCCGCCAGATAAGAATAAAAGAATAAATCTTTGGGTTCTTTTAAGAAAATGCTTAAGTAATTTGTGGAAGATGTTTCATAATTAGAAAGACATTAAAGAAAGTGGAAATATAGATGTATTATTTTGCTTATGGTTCAAATATGGATTTGGGACAAATGTCGAAGAGATTGGGAAGGGAAATCACTTCTTCTGAAGTTAAGAAAGCATCGGTAAGGGGATGGAAATTAGTCTTTAATAAAAAAGCCAGTGGTAATCCTGAAAAGCAGGGTTATGCAAACATTATTGCAGATGCTAACGAAATCGTGGAAGGGGTTTTGTATGAAATATCAGAAGAAGAAATTGATAAGTTAGATGATTATGAGGTTTATCCTACACACTATAATCGAATAGGAATTGAAGTTGCATTGGATACAGGGGAGAAAGTGCTTGCAATGACTTATATTGCACAAGAAGATAAGATTGGTACGGGTTTGTTACCAACGAGGGAGTATTTAAATAAGTTACTTAATGCAAAACCATTTTTAACCCCTGAATACTATGATAGATTAAAGGCTCAACCAACTTTGGATTGAGGAAGTATAATGTAGAAAGTAAAAATAGAAATGTATATAATATAGAGCAATAAAATTTTTGCTTATTTTCATAAAACTCAAGTGCAGTTTTGGACGAATTAATGAAATCTTTATATTTTGACGGGAAAGAATTATTAATAAAAGAGGTTCCCATACCCATTCAGAGTAAGGATGAAGTATTAATCAAGGTTTTAATGGCGGGGATATGTAAGACGGATCTGGAAATTGTTAAGGGGTACATGGGTTTCAAGGGGATTTTAGGGCATGAGTTTGTGGGGGAGGTTGTTGATGCACAGAATAAAAGTTTGATTGGTAAACGGGTAGTGGGGGAGATAAATTGTCCCTGCTATCGTTGCTCATTTTGCCTTAGAGGTATGTCAAATCACTGTCCGAACCGAACTGTACTCGGGATATATAATAGGGATGGCGTGTTTGCTGAATATACTACACTTCCTGAAAAGAATTTACACATTGTTCCGAATGGTGTATCTGATGAAATCGCTGTATTTACCGAACCTGTTGCGGCGGGGTATCGTATTCTTGAACAAGTGCAGTTTAATTCGAATGATTTTGTGGTTGTTCTGGGTGATGGGCGAATGGGACAAATTATTTCTCAAATTATAAATCCCTATGTGCGGAAATTGGTATGTGTAGGGAAACACTCTCAAAAAATGTTTCTATTAAATATATATGGTATTGATACATGTTTATTAGACTATTGGAAGGATAAGAATGTAGATGTTGTAATAGATGTTACAGGGAATCCTACTGCACAATCCTTTGCATTAAATATGTTGCGACCTCAGGGGACATTAGTCATAAAAAGCACAACAGAACAATCGAATAGTATAAATCTTTCTAAGTTAGTTGTAGATGAAATCAAAATTGTAGGTTCTCGTTGTGGTCCATTTGAACCAGCACTGAAGGCGTTAGCGGAGAAAAAAGTTGAAGTCGAATATATGATAAGTCATAAGTTTGCTTTTGAAGATATAATAAATGCATTTGAGGTTGCTCAAAATAAAGATTGCCTTAAAGTATTAATAGATTTTCGTAATAATAAAGGATAATGTATGGACAAGAAACCAAAAGCAATAAAAAATTGGTATGAAGTATCCCCAATAGAAATGAAAAAATATGCAGGTCAAATAGACCAGATAGCAGGAATTCAAACATCTATACTTCAAGATGGAAAGGCATTCCCATCGCGTTCCGCATTTGTATACAATGGCTCTGGTTTAGAGTTTTCCGTTTACTTAGACCGTTGTATGGATATTTCTCATGCAAGTTATAAAGGAATTCCAATAGGTTGGCGTTCTACACCAGGAGATGTCGCTCCTTTTTACTATGAACCCGAAGGTATTCGCTGGCTTCGTAGTTATTTCGGTGGATTGTTAACGACCTGCGGTGTTACTAATGTCGGTCCGCCATGTGAAAAGAGTGAACTAACAGGCGAAGGATTACATGGTAGAATTAGCAATACACCCGCAGAAGATGTATGTATAGAAAAGAAATGGGAACAGGGCAAGTATCTTTTATCCATAAAAGGCAAAATGAGACAATCGGCTCTTTTTGCTGAAAACATTGTAATAGAAAGGAAGATAGAAACATATTTAGGGGTAAATTATTTTAAGATTACGGACACAATAACAAACGAGGGTTTTCGTAAAACACCTTTTATGATGTTATATCATTGTAATATTGGCTGGCCTGTAGTATGTGAAGGTGCCAGGGTCTGTATCCCTGTTAGAAAAACCATTCCGAGAGATGAAATTGCAAAACAGGGGAAGGATGCCTGGTATGAGATAACGCCACCTGCCGAAAATTATCAGGAAAGAGTGTATTTTCATGATGTCCAAACGCAAAAAAACGGAGATGTCGTTATTGGCATTTATCATAAAAAGCCAAAATTTGAATCTAATTTCTATGGTGTTTATATCAAATATAAAAAAGCACAACTACCCAAATTAGTCCAATGGAAAATGTTAGGAGCAGGGGAATATGTAATTGGTTTAGAACCATGTAATGCAGGTGTATTGGGCAGAGATGAAACAGAAAAAAGAGGGGAAATGGACTATCTAAAAGCAGGAGAAACCAGAACCCATGAACTTGAAATTGGAGTTATTGATGAAAAAACAAGAAAATTTTTTGAAAATAATTAGTTAAAAATGTTGACTTTTCATTGGAAATTTTATTATATTATGTTAATATTTTCAATATTTATAGATTTTATATAATTTAACACCAAAAATAACGGGCTTAATAAAGGGCATTATTTATGTACATAGGTAGTCAATCTAAGTCAACAATCATGGATATTTTTAGAATTGGGCTTCATGAAGTAATCCGAGCAACAGGCGTGCCATCAGAGGTAAAAATTGCTACGGAAGGATGTAGCCTTATCGCCAAATCTAACGATTTAAGTAAAAAAGTAGATTCAATACAAATTACATTTGCTACCAAAGAATCTGCAAACCATGATGAAATAATTAGAGCATTTGATGAAACCCGAATAGGTGTTCGTTCCAAATGTGAAGATGGCTTATGCAAAGTTTTAGTTCCGGGATTTAACTGGAAGCAATTACCACTTCTTATGCCTCTTGATGATGTAATAGAGAGATATTCAAAATCAACACTTCGTTCTCGCACATGGCAATTAGAAGTTCTTGCTTATGTGAATACAGGGTTCAATATAAATGTAATGATAGAGATGATGAAGGCAAGAAATGCCTCAGATTTACATTTAAGAGCCGGTGCCAGACCTTATATTCGTGTAGATAATGACCTTGCGCCATTGGATCTACCTCCCTTAAATGCGGAAGACATGAAAGATTTGTTATATCAGTTGGGAGGCCAGGAACAGGTGGATATGTTATATACAGAGCGTGAGACCAGTTTCCAATACCATGCTGCGGGAGTAGGTTATCTCCGTTGTAGCGGTTATATCAAAATGAGTGCACCTGCTCTTGCTATTCGTTTAATCCCCGAAGAACCGTTACCTTTTGAAAAGTTAAATATTCCGGAAGTAGTCCGTGATGTATGTAATAGACACAGGGGGCTTTTCCTTGTTTGTGGTATTACAGGAAGTGGTAAATCCACTACATTAGCGGCGATGGTAGATTATATAAATGCAACTCGTTCTGCCAATATAATAACAATTGAAGACCCTATTGAATATGTATATACAGATAAAAAAAGCATCGTTTCACAACGACAAGTAGGTAGGGACACCTTATCCTTTGCCAATGCTTTGCGTGGTTCGTTGCGTGAAGACCCAGATGTAATTCTCGTTGGTGAAATGCGTGATAGGGATACTATTCGTGCAGGATTAAGTGCGGCTGAAACAGGTCACCTTGTTTTTAGTACGCTCCATACAACAACAGCCGTAGATACGGTAAATCGTATTATCAGTTATTTCCCTCAGAATGAACGCGACTTAATCCGTCAAGAATTGGCATACTCTCTTCAGGGGGTTGTATGTCAAAGATTATTGAAACGAGTGGGTGGTGGTAGAATCCCATGTCTGGAAATATTATTAGGCGGAAAACCTATTGTTCGCGATGCTATTCTTGAAGGTGATCTTGATAAACTTCATGGAATTATGGAGGTGGATGGTGATATGAAGAGTTTCGACCAATATGCCGTGGAGTTGTATCAAAAAGGATTGGTAACTAAAGAAGAAGCAATGAGTGCCTGTTCGAATGAAGAAGCCTTTGAACGAATTGTTTCCGGTATTAAGTCCTCAGAAGGTCGCAAGATTTTGAAATAATCCCTATTTTATAAAAAGAAGTCCGTAAACAATTCCTATTACAATAAGAATAATGGGCGGTGTCTTATAAATAAAAAACAGAACCAGACTAATAAGTAGAAAAATAACTGAAGGAAGAAAAATAGGGGTTAATGTTTCTATAGAGAAATGGTAAGACAAAAGGATTAGTTGTCCTATAATAGCAATGTTGATACCTTTTATAAAAGCCTGAACATTTTTATTATCCTTGAAGTTATTTTGCAGGCTGATAAGTATTTGTAAAAACACAAATGCAGGTAAAAAAATCATAAAAGTAGCAATAAAAGCCCCGATTACGCCTTTTAAATAATATCCCAGAAAAGTCGCAATTATGGCAAAAGGTCCCGGTGTCGCTTGACTTATGGCTATCCCTACAATAAAATCGTGATTTGCAATCCATTGAAGTTTATTTACAAAGATATTTTGTAGAAGAGGGAGAAGAGCATATCCTCCACCAAAAAAGATAAAACCTATTCCAAAAAACACCAAGCCCATAGTAAAAAAAGAAGGGGTTCCTATAATGGAAAAAAAGGCTGGAACACCTGAAAGAAAGTTATAAGGATGCTGTAGAAAATATATAGGGTGCAGAGTGTTTTTTTCTGTATTATTTCGTTTTGAATGAGAAAAAAATATTTGAAAAACACCGGAAAAAATAAGTAGTAGTACATAATTAATATTAAATAACCCCCCAATAATTACAAAGAGCAGGATGATTAAAAATGCTAAGTCCTTTTTAATTTTGATAGACAGATCAAATGCGGTAGAAAGCATTAGAGCAATGATAACAGGAGAAATACCTTTTAATATGCTTTCAAAATTAAATATTCTGTTGAATTTGAAATAAAGTCCTGTAAGAATACAGACAATTACAAAAGAGGGGAGAAGAAAGAAAAATGAGGCTAAAATAGAACCTTTTATTCCTTTCAATTTTCTCCCAACAAACGAGGTTGTATTTACAGCAAAAGCCCCTAAAAATTGACTAAGACCGAGACCTACGGTAAAATCTTCATCACTTATGAGTTTTTTTTGTGTCACGAAACGATTGTGGATTAATGAAATTATTACCCATCCGCCACCAAAGCCAATCGTCCCTATTTTCAAAAACTCCCAGCATAAATGGAATAGGGATATAGAGGATGGCGTATCATTATTTTTATCGTTTTTGGATAGTTGCATATTCACGGGAAAAATAAATTTTACTTGTGAGATGAAAAGATTATATCATTAATTCATATTTCGACTATGTTATTAAAAATAAAAAGAATATCAAAATATATGTATTATAAAAAGGTATTTGATTGTGAAAATAAAAACAACATTCTTATTTGTTCTAATCATAATCATTGTTTGTTCCTTTTTTATTTTCCCCAATAGTTCTTTACCCGCTGATGAAATGGTATTAAAAAATTATTATTGTCCTAAGTGTGGATTGCACATAGAAGCAGTTAATCAGCCTTCTATGGGTAGTTGTAAAGAAGGAGGGGGACATCACTGGCGATGTTTAGGTCAAGTAGGAGATAAAAATTATCAGTGTAGCAAATGTGGGCTGGTTATTAAATCAAAAGATACACCGTATGGAGGAGTTCCCTGTAAGAATGGAGGAGGCCATAATTGGAAAAGGCTTTCATAATTTGATAATAATTTAAATCAATTCAAAAAAAATATATACGATAAGGGAAATGGCTATGGAAAATATTCTGGAACAAATTGCAACTTGCGTTGAAAGAGGTAAAATTAATAAGAATTCTCCCTATCCGCCTGATTTAAAGGGACAGGATGGAACCGAAGAATTGGTTCAACAAGCCCTTGGAATGGGGATACCTGCAAGTCAGATACTAAGTGAGGGTTTGATGAAAGGTATGAGTGTTATAGGTAAAAAATTTAGTTGTAATGAAGTATTTGTTCCGGATGTTTTGATGTCTGCACGAGCAATGAATGCGGGTATGCCCTTTTTAAAAAGTGCTTTTGAAAGGGGTGAAGCAAAACATAAAGGGATTTTTATTATAGGTACAGTTCAAGGTGATTTGCACGATATAGGTAAAAATCTTGTGCGGATGATGATGGAAGGTGCTGGTTGGAAAGTAATTGATTTAGGTGTAGATACCTCTCCTGAAAAATTCCTCCAAGCGTTAAAAGAAAATCCGGGTGCCGTAGTAGGAATGAGTGCCTTATTGACCACTACCATGATGAATATGGAAAAAGCGGTTAAAGTATTGAAATCTGAGGTTCCTGAAGTTACTGTAGTTGTAGGAGGTGCTCCATTAACGCAAGACTTTTGCAATAAGATAGGTGCAGATGCCTATTCTCCAGACCCGCAAGGCTGTATCGAATATCTCGATGCAAAATTAGGTTTGGCAAGTTAGTAAAAATTTATGAAAACAGTTCTTTCTGATTTGTTATCTCTCAAATATGAACCTGTGGCAATACTTTGGTCAAACCATAAACCAGAACATGCCATAGAATTTAAACCCGGTAAATGGGGCTGTGTAATTTGGTGGTTTGTAAGTGCAGCAAAAGGAAAGACTGCCGTTTTTTCTCGTGTAACCTATGGATGTTGGGGCGGTGGTGTTGGGCTTGGTTTTGGAAATCTATATAAAGATTTTCCCGGAGGGGAAGATTGTTTTTGCAGGTTTCTTTCAACAGGAAACAAAGGACATCCTATTGGTGAAGGTGTTGCTGAACAGATTAAAAATTTTGTTACTCCCGAATTTATGCAAGATTTTCTGTATGGAGAAGGATATTTATCTTCCCCAGAACAGGTGCAGAATTTTATTCAGACATTACCTATAATAGATATTCCGTATGACTATGTTATCTTTAAGCCACTGTCTCAAGTAAATCCAGATACCGAACAACCTAAAACGGTCGTTTTTTTAGTAGAACCCCATCAATTATCCGCATTAATAATCCTTGCCAATTTCCGTAGTAAAACGATGAATAGTGTTATTGCTCCATATTCAGCTGGATGCCAGACAATAGGTATTTGGGCGTATGCAAAGAATGGTGAAGAACCCAAAGCCGTTATTGGTTTGACCGATATTTCTGCTCGATTAAATGTGAAAAAACAAATAGGAGATAACTATTTAACAATTACTTTTCCATGGGAGTTATTTTTACAAGTAGAGAAAGATGCTCCAAACAGTTTTTTAGTAAAAGAAACATGGAAGCATTTGACAAAAGGGGAAGGAAAGGAAATAAGTTGATGGATAGTATATTATCAAAAATAAAAGCAGGTAAAATTTTAGTCGGTGATGGTGGCTGGGGAACATTATTAATAAAGGCAGGTATGCAGGCAGGAGAATGTCCCGAACTATGGAATATCGAACATCCAGACATTGTGAGTGGGATTGCCATTGCATATAAAGAAGCAGGAGCCGATTTGGTTTCTACTAATAGTTTTGGAGGAAATCGAGTAAAATTAAAATCTTACGGTTTAGAAAACGAAGCAAAGGAACTTAATAGAAAAGCCGCCTACCTAACAAGGAAAGCTGTAGGAGAAAAGTGCCATGTGCTTGCTTCTATAGGTCCCAGTGGTAAGTTTATAATGATGGGTGATGTATCCGAAGATGAATTGTATGAATCGTTCCGTGAGCAGGCTATTGCATTAGAAAAAGGAGGTGCGGATTCTTGCACCATTGAGACAATGTCAGATTTGGATGAAGCCCGATGTGCTGTGCGTGCTGTGAAGGAAAATACAAAGTTGGAGATAGTTGTCAGTTTTACTTTTATGCGAAGTAGTGATGGAGAACGATTTAATACGATTATGGGGACAACCCCCGAAGTGTTTATTCAGGAGATGAAACAAATAGGGGTGTCTATTCTTGGGGTAAATTGCACATTATCTGTGGAGGATATGTGTGTTCTATTGCAAAAAATGTATGCTTATGAAAAAGGAGTACCTTTTTTAGTTTATCCGAATGCAGGGCAACCCCAAATAACCGATGAAGGAATTCGTTATCCAGAAACGCCTGAAATGTTTGCAAAGTATGTCCCAGGTTTCTATAAAAACGGGGCAAGGATTATTGGTGGTTGTTGTGGAACTACCCCGGAACATATACGAGCCATACGGAGTGAAGTTGAGAAAATATCGTGAATATGAAGTCTTGTAGCAGGAAGAAGCGGAAAGAAAAGGAACGACCGACATTAATGGAAGTTTATAATACCTTATCGGATTTTTATGGACCCACAGGTTGGTGGCCCGGTGAAACTCCTTTTGAAATCGCTATTGGGGCAATATTAACACAAAATACCGCATGGACTAATGTAGAAAAAGCCATTGAGAATTTAAAAAAAGAGGACTTGCTAAATCCCTATAAAATAATTCAATGTGATAGAAATCAACTGGAACAGGCTATACGACCTTCAGGATATTTTCGACAGAAAGCAGAACGACTTATCATATTTTGTAAATACCTGATTGAAAAATATGATGGAAAAATTGAAAAAATGGCTCATAAAAATATTTCTGAACTAAGAAACGAGTTGCTAAATATAAAAGGTATTGGACCTGAAACTGCAGATGATATTTTACTTTATGCCTGTGGACATCGAATTTTTGTCGTAGACGCTTATACAAGACGAATTTTTTCAAGGCACGGGATTCTTGATGAAAAATTAAATTACAATGAGATACAAAATTATTTTCATACATATCTACCCCAAGATGTATATATTTATAAAGAATATCATGGGCTTATTGTCTGGACAGGAAAAGATTATTGTAGGAAAATACCTAAATGTTCACAATGTCCCTTAAACAAATATCCTATTTTTAATTGTGAAAAAGGTGGTTGAATTATATTTTGAATAAATGTTATAATTAAACAACTTTTATCTGCCCGTCTATAATCCTAATTAATTTAGTGGAAAGTAAATCTATAAAAACTGTAAGAGTAATAATACTATAAACAATTAAATTAAGGAGAAATGTTATGCCATTAGTTCCTATGAGACAAATACTTGATGAAGCAGCCAAAGGCGGCTACGGTGTGGGTGCTTTCAATGTGAATAATATGGAGCAAATCCAGGCGATTATGCAGGCTGCAAATGATACCAACAGTCCTGTTATCATACAGGCAAGTCGGGGTGCATTGAAATATAGTAAGATGATTTACCTGAAGAAGTTGATGGAAGCGGCAGTAGAAGAATATCCGCATATCCCCGTGGCATTGCATTTGGACCATGGAAACAGTGTAGAAACATGTAAGCAAGCCATAGAACTTGGATTTACATCCGTAATGATAGATGGCTCCCTCAAAGAGGATGCAAAAACACCGAATACATACGAAGGTAATCTTGAAATTACAATGAAAGTTATCGAATTAGCCCATCCATTAGGTGTAACAGTAGAGGCAGAATTGGGTTGTCTTGGTGGAATTGAAGATGGTCACGGAGCAGGCTTGTCTGATAAAGATGTCGAAGCCCATTTAACAGACCCTGCCCAGGCAGAAGAATTTGTAAAACAAACGGGTGTAGACGCTCTTGCTGTTGCTATTGGAACAAGTCACGGTGCTTATAAATCTTCAAGAAAAGACCCCGTTACAGGAGAAGTATTACCACCGAAATTAGCCATGGATCGTATTATTGAAATTCACAAAAGAATGCCCAATTGTCACATGGTAATGCATGGTTCCAGTTCTGTGCCTCAAGAATTGGTGGATATTATTAACAAATATGGTGGCAAAATGCCGGGTACCAAAGGTATCCCATTAGAAGAGATTAAGAAAGGTATTGAGAATGGTGTTCGTAAGGTAAATGTTGATACCGATAGTCGTTTAGCGATAACGGGTGCTATTCGTAAGGTATTTTGGGAACAACCAGAGAAATTTGACCCCAGAGATTACTTAAAACCGGCTCGTGAAGCGGCATATCAAGTATATGTTGAGAGAATGAAAGCCTTCGGTCAGGCTGGTCATGCAGGTGACTACAAGCCATTAACTCTGGATGATATGAAGTCTTATTACAAGAAGTAGAAATCCCATTTAGAGTAGTCCCTAAAAGTTTTGTAACAAATATAAATGCCAATCTTAAACAGGAAAGGATTGTTTAAAAATGTGTGGAATTGTAGGTTATATTGGTCCCAAAAATGCAGTAGAAATTATTCTTTCAGGTCTGCATCGTTTAGAATATCGTGGATATGATTCAGCAGGTGTGGCTGTTGTAAATAATAATGGTTTAGAGTTCGTAAAAAGTGTGGGAAAATTAAAAGTACTTGATGCTAAATTAGAACAACATCCAATACAGGGTCAATTGGGTATTGGACATACACGCTGGGCAACACATGGAGAACCATCTGAGGTAAATTCACATCCTCATTTTGATACAAACATGGAAATCGCTGTGGTGCATAACGGTATTATCGAGAATTTTCATGAACTTCGTGAACAATTACAGGCAGAAGGTATTAAATTCAGAAGCCAGACTGATACGGAAACTATAGTTCATCTGGTAAGGAAATATTATGATGGCGATTTATTCAAAGCAGTTCAACGAGCCCTCAAAGATTTAAGAGGTGCCTATGCTATCGGTGTTATATGCAAGAACAATCCGGATGTGCTGATAGCCGCAAGAAATGGTAGTCCTCTCATTGTTGGTATTGGAGACGGAGAGGGATATATTGCTTCGGATGTGCCTGCTATTATGAAATATACTCGAAAAGTTATTTATATTGATAATGGACATGTCTGTGAGATAAAGAGAGATACCATTTGCATAGAGGATGTTGAGGGAAACTCTATCCCTGTTCATGTTCATAATGTAGAATGGGACGATTCCGCAGCAGAGAAGGAAGGCTATCCTCACTTCATGTTAAAAGAAATCTTCCAGCAAGCAGAGGTGCTTCAAAGCACACTTCGGGGACGGGTAGAAGAAGGCTCTGATAAGGTGCAATTGAGGGATATGAATATTTCTGAGGATGAATTAAAAGCCTGCCAGAAAATTTATGTTGTTGCCTGTGGGACAGCATGGCATGCAGGAATGGTCGGTAAATATCTCATAGAAAAATTTGCCCGTGTTCCTGTGGAATTGGATTTAGCGTCGGAGTTTCGATATAGAGACCCAATTATTCCACCGAATACAATCTTAATTGCTGTTTCGCAATCTGGCGAAACTGCCGATACATTAGAAGCCATTCGCATTGCGAAAAGTCGGGGTGCTAAGGTTGCTTCAATTGTTAATGTAGTAGGATCCAGTGTTGCACGCGAATCACACGGTGTTATATATCAACAAGCGGGACCGGAAATTGGCGTAGCTTCTACGAAGGCTTATACATCACAATGTATGGCGTTTGCACTATTTACAATATGGTTAGGGCAAATTCGTGGAACACTTACCAAACAACAAGCCCGAGAAATGATTGAGCATTTAAGAACCATTCCGGCAAAGGTTGATTATATATTAAAAAATCATGATAAAGTAAAAGAGTTAGCCAATAGGCCAGAATATAAAGATGCAGAAAGTTGCTTCTATTTGGGAAGAAACTTTAATTTCCCGAGTGCTTTAGAAGGGGCATTAAAACTGAAAGAAATCAGTTATATCCATGCAGAAGGTTATGCAGCAGGAGAGATGAAGCATGGCCCGATAGCCCTTGTTACTGAGACCTTCCCTGTTATTTGTATTGCGGTAAAAGGCGATACCTACGAAAAGATGGTATCAAATATACAGGAAATCAAAGCACGGCGCGGACTGGTTATCAGCGTAGCCACAGAAGGCGATGACGATATTCTCGCTCATAGTAGAGATGTTATATATGTCCCCGATTGTTATGAACCTTTTAGTCCTATCGTCGTTGCTGTTCCATTACAATTGTTTGCGTATTATATTGCGGTTAATCGTGGATGCGATGTAGACCAACCCCGTAACCTGGCGAAAAGCGTTACTGTAGAATAAAGAATATAGAAAAATATATACGGGCGAATTTTTTATACATTCGCCCGTATGTTTTTTAAACGAAACTTACACAAATAAATACAAGTATAAAACTATATTTTTTAATTGATTTGTTTATAATTCGGGAAATCACAGATTACTTTGAACCAAAGCCAAAGTCGGAAACTTCCTTATTATATAGAGAAGAACACACTATCTATTATGTCTATTTCTTTTTATCTAAAAAGTAGGTTATTCTGCATGATCATTCAAATGAATTATGTGTGCAAATTAATAGCGATAGTGGTCGGGTTTGTAGGGTCCGTCAATAGGAACGCCAATGTAGTCTGCTTGCTTTTGAGTTAGTCGGTCTAATTTTACACCAATTTTTTCGAGATGCAGCCGTGCAACTTCTTCGTCTAATTTTTTAGGTAGTGTGTAAACTTTCCCTCGTTCATATTTTTCTGGCTCGGTAAAAAGAGCAATTTGGGCAAGGGTTTGATTTGTGAATGAATTGGACATAACGAAAGAGGGATGTCCTGTGGCACAGCCTAAATTAACCAATCTTCCGCGGGCGAGCAAAATGATTTCTTTGCCGTCTGGGAAGATAAATTTATCTACCTGCGGTTTGATATTCTCTTCTCGGATATTTTCTTGTTTTTCAAGCCAATTTACATCAATTTCTGCGTCGAAATGTCCGATATTACACAGGATAGCACGATGTTTCATTTTAAGCATGTGTTCGCCACGGATAACATCGCAACAACCGGTTGCCGTAACAAAAATATCGCCGATGGAAGCGGCGTCTTCCATTCTCATGACTTCATAGCCTTCCATAGCCGCCTGTAAAGCACAGATAGGGTCAATCTCGGTGATTATAACGCGTGCTCCTAACCCTCGCATTGCTTGAGCACAACCTTTGCCTACATCACCATAACCAGCTACAACAACTGTTTTTCCCGCAATCATAACATCGGTAGCCCTTTTGATTCCATCACCTAACGACTCGCGGCAGCCATAAAGATTATCAAACTTTGATTTGGTTACGGAATCGTTAACATTCATGGCACGCGTTAGAAGTTTGCCTTCTTTCATCATTTGATATAGGCGATGGACACCTGTGGTTGTTTCTTCGGATACACCAATCCAGTTTTCAACAGTGCGGTGCCAGCGTTCGGGGTCTTCTTGATAAATCTGATGGAGTAGACTGTCAATAATTTGGAGTTCCTTATGTCCGTCACTAATAGGAGGGAGTTTACCATTTTTACGAACATACTCTTCTAATTCATATCCTCGATGTATAAGAAGTGTGGCATCTCCTCCATCGTCTACTATCATGTTGGGTGTCTCTCCATTAGGGAAACACATGGCTTGATAAGTGCACCACCAGTATTCTTCCAATGTTTCACCTTTCCATGCGAAGACCGGAGTTCCTGTAGCAACAATGGCGGCAGCCGCCTGGTCCTGTGTGGAATAGATATTACAAGAAGCCCAGCGGACATCTGCACCTAATATTTTTAATGTTTCTATTAGAACAGCCGTTTCGATTGTCATGTGAAGGGAACCCATAATGCGGGCGCCTTTCAATGGTTGTTTTGTGGCATATCTTTCGCGAAGAGCCATTAAACCGGGCATTTCATGTTCTGCTAATTCGATTTCTTTTCTACCTAATTCTGCCAGTTTAATATCTTTGATTTTATAGGGGAGACCTGAGTGAATTTTTGGAAAACTAATGGGAGCAACAGCCATATTTAAACTCCTTTTTGTGAGAGGTTTTCAATGTTTTGTTAGTTAGGTATATATTTTAAACGATTTGGGACGATTCTTTCATGTTTGTATTTATTGGAATGTAATATTTCCCAAACAGACAGCGATGTTATTTTTCTGCTCCATAGAAAAGATTTCTATGGTTATTACATGTTGACTACCAGCCCATTTTTCAATATTTACCGGTAATTTTACCCACTGTGTATCATTAACAGTCTGTTCATAGACAAGAAAATAATCTACTCTAAGTCGAAGTAAAAAAGGTTTATTCAGGGGTGAACATGTTTCTATTGATAATTGTTTCGCATTTGTTGGGATTTCAGAGAAGTATTCAATAAGAGCAGGAACACCTTCTTCTGGCGGAATAAGTATAAGCACATTATCACGATTAAATTTATTTTGAAATACACCTACTTCTTCCGATTTCATGCAAGATTTTACTTTCCAGAGAGAGTTCCATTTTGCTATTTCCTCAGTAAGAACTGGTGGTTTAAAAATTTCTTTTTTATTTACCCACTGCTCTAATGTTGGTGGTGGAGTTGGTGTTTGAACAGGAATTTTATAAATGTCATTTTCAATAGTTCCGCCTGCTTTTAGAATGATTTGTTCAGCAACACGAACCGATGCATCAATAAGTGTATTCCATGAGTAATTTGTGAAGATAAATTTATTATCACTAACTTTGGGCAAATGCTCTTTCCAGAGAGGTTCTAAAGCGGAAAAACCTTTCATACAACATAAAATTCCGGCAGCTGATGAAGGATTGCAGTCGGCATCCTGTCCACATCGAGTTGAAATTTCAAGTGTTTTTTTTAAGTCTCCTTTTCCATAAAGTAAGCCAATGACCACATAAGCACCATTGATTTTTGCGTCAATATTTACAAGATTTCCCGGTAGGCAGTCTATATCATCCTGCCATTTGTGTTCGATATATTTCCATGTTTCAAGCCAGTCATCAGGGTGCTGGTGGTAAGATGTAATGACATCTTCTATGCATTTGCGATAGGTGCTTTCGGGTGGGATACATGAAAGCCCTATTTGAACTACTTCTTCTACATTATCCTCAATAAAGAAAGAAGCGGAATACATTCCTGCGATAAAGTATCCAGCATAAAGGCCATCACCATAATTCATGATAGAGCCAAAAACTTCTGCTATTTGTTGCATTTCCTTAAATAAACCAGGGGTAATAATTCCGAATAAGTCACTTTCAATCTGGAAATCAATATCATCTGCATGAGGATTAAAACGAGGATGACCCGATAGGGGAGGCATAATACCTTTTCTGACATTTTCCCGACCCGCCTTGTTCGCATGCCATAAAGGATATTTTGAATCTGCAAAGGCTTTTCCAGCCTGTTCAAAAGAAATATTAATTCCATGTTTTTCAATCGATTCTAAAAAAGTCATTTCTACATATAAATCGTCTTGCGCAAAGGCTCGTTCTAATGCTTCTGAAGACCATTCGTCTAAGGAATCAAGTATGGGAATTCCGTTGGAACGAAATTCATACTTATCTCCATAAGTTACACCTATCATTTGCCCTAACCATGCTCCTTTACATTTGTCAATGTATTTTTCTCGGGAAAGTTCTTTGAAATCTGATGGGTTTATTGTTTGAGCATTTGCTGTAAAGATTAAGACAAGAAGGAAGATGAGAATAGAGTATTTTTTCATTTTAAGTCTCCTATTGTTTTCTATAATGATTTTATAAAGCCGGGGTCAAAGTCAATCCAGACAGGGTCATATCCTTTATCTTTGATGGCAGATACAACTTCTTCTACGGTTCGTTGGTCATCAATTTCAAATTGTTCCAATACGGGACGCTGTGTAGGGGTAGTCCCCTGATAAACCTTATAGCCTCCGGGACGAGTTGAAGAACCGGCACTCATGGAAGTAATTCCTAATGGAATTAGATGGTTACGCACTTCTGCACTTTCACGAGTGCTTAAATTGAAAGGAGAATAAGGCATGAAAAGTCGCATGGCGGTGATAATTTGAACCAATTCCTGAAGACTGACTATATGAGGAACCTTAAAACGAGAAGGGGTATGTTTTAGTCTCGGGAATGAGAGAGAAACAACGCTTTGCCAGCACATTTTTTCTAAATATTTTGCATGTAATGCAAGCCATACAATATCAAGTCGCCAGTCGCTTAATCCCAGCAGGACGCCGCAAGTAAGCCTACGAATACCGGCTCTTCCAGCTCTTTCCAGAGCATCGAGGCGGTATAGGTAATCTTTTTTCTTTCCGGATAAATGAACCTTATCATAAGTGTCTTTATCATAAGTTTCCATGTATAAGGTAACGCCTTCAGTTCCGTCTTTTGCCAATTGCGCATAATGTTCTTCATCCATGGAATACACCTCGATACTAACCGATTTAAAGTACTCTTTCGCAATACGCACTGCCTGAGATATGTAATCTACAGGGACTATTTTAGGGGCGTCACCTGTAAGAAGTAATATAGTCTGAATTCCCTTTTCATTCAATGCAATGCATTCGCTCCGTAATTGTTCTTCGGTGAGTGTAACTCGTTTTTCACGGATACCCGAATGCGATGCAAAATAACAATATACACAATCCGATGCACAAAGATTGGAAAGATAAATAGGTGCATATAAAGATATGGTTCTGCCAAAGTGCCATCGTGTTAGTCGGTTTGCTTTTTGAGCCATTTTTTCGAGGAAAGGTTGTGCCTTTGGGGATAGGAGTGCAATTAAATCTTCAATAGATAAAGTATCTTTGTCCAAAGCATGCAAAACTTTGTCTTCATCAGTTCTTTGATATATTTCTTGAATAAGTTCTGAACTCCATTTATTGAGTATATTTGAAAAAGAGAAAGGTTCCATATAATTACATAATTTGTTATTAGGATTTGTTATTTGAGTTAAACAAGAAACCTGTTAATGGGGAAGAAGCCTCTGCTGTATTTCGTTGAGGACCTAAACCGGCTCGGAAAGCTAACCGTCCTGCTTCGGTGGATAATCGGAAAGCTATAGCCATTTTTTCATGGTCTTGAGCGTCGGCAAGTGCAGTATTTACAAGGACTGCATCTGCACCCATTTCCATTGCTTCTGCGGCATGGGATGGTGCTCCTAATCCTGCATCTACAACTACTGGAATATTAGATTGTTCTATGATAATTTTTATAAATTCCTTCGTTTTTAATCCTTTATTGCTACCGATAGGAGAACCTAATGGCATAACTGTGGCAGTGCCTAATTCTTCCAATTTTTTTGCAAGTATGGGGTCTGCCTGAATATAAGGAAGGACTGTAAAGCCATCTTTAATCAACAACTCTGCCGCTTTGAGAGTCTCGATAGGGTCAGGTAGCAAATATCGAGGTTCAGGAGTTAATTCTAATTTTACCCAGGGTTCCAATCCTGCAGCCCGAGCAATTCGTGCTAATTTTAATGCTTCTTCTGCAGTTCTCGCTCCACTTGTATTAGGTAAAATTAAGACTTCTTTGGGATTGAGGACAGAAAGAATACTATCATTTTCCGGTTTTTTTAGATCAACCCGTCTGAGTGCAACAGTTATAATCTCCGTGCCAGAAGCCTCAATTGTTTTTCGTAATGCTTCAGCAGAGGGAAATTTGCCGGTGCCAATTAAAATACGGGACTTAAATTTTCTGCCCGCTATGATAAGAGGGTCATTGTCTAAATATGTATTATTTATTTCTTCCATTGGATATGCCTTATTAGATAATTATTGGTATAACAAAGATTACTTCAATCTCATTTCAATTAGTTATTATATTTTATCAAAAAAAGGAATTGTAAAAGGTCAGTTTTCAGGGAGGTTGAGGTAGGAACCTTCTTCACTGGGTTTAATTTCTATCCATGCTTTTTTAGGATCAAATTTAGGCAAACGCCAGAGTAATTCAGCTGTAATATCCTGTGCATAAATAGGGCTGGTCATAGCATATACTTCTACATCACCAAAACCTTTTGTATTTTCTGGAGGACCAATAACTCGGAGACGGTAAGCACCACTGCGTATAGGTTTGTCTGTGAAACGAACCGTAAAGTTATCGCTTTCTATTATTTTTGTAACGATTGGTCTTCCATTAAATAACACCTCTAACTTTTTTCCTTTTGCATTTTCAACAATTGCCTCAAAACGAATATCAATTCCTAAAGGAACAATGCCTCCGATACTTACATCAATTTTATTGTCGGCTAATGAATCTGCCATGAAACTTAATTTAGGACCATTAGCACCCGAGGATACATAAGTTCTACCTAAACGAAGTCCTTCAAGGATAGCACCTAATGATTTATTTTCTGCACGGACATAGGTTATAGGCTTTCCTAAGGGGACCGATGGGTTAGAAGAATGACTTCCTGCAATACCACAGACCATAGCCCCCCGTGCTATTTCATAATCCCAGAAGCGGGCTGATTGGGAATTAGCAGAAACAGATGCTATTTTGGATTCATTTACAGCCGCAGCAAGGGAGTAAACAAATTTCCCGTCTTTTTTTTCTTTGAGCCAATCGTCTAATTTGTCTATAGTAAGGGGTGGAACAGATCTCCATTCTCTACACCATACCTGAATGGCGTTCACATAACTTAATCCCCATCGCCAGAATCCTGTTGGAAAACATGGATGGGCGATAGCAAAAATACCTCCCTGTGCCTGAACACGAAGACATTCCGCCTGTGCTTCTGGAATTGTTGTTGGGCTATCCAAAGGTGTTCGTGGACAATAAACCAGAGCATAACCCATCTGGTCATTACCCCATTTCATTGCGGGTATGAGAACAAGTTTGTCAGAACGGTATTCAGGGTCTTCAATGGATTTTAATGTGTTTATGTCGGTTATAGCGATAAAATCAAGCCCATCCTTTTCTGCTCTTTTGATTAGTTCTCCTACAGTTTCACTACCAATGCTATATTTAGAGAAGCAACATAATTCACCTTTATACCATCCCGATTTATTCTGAATAACTTTATTCTCAACTGGTATTGTTTTTTTACCGGGTATGTCCAGAGGGTTGTAAGGGTCTGTTCCCGATTCTATTTCAACTCTATCCAGAACAAGGTCACAATCACTATCAAAATCTCTTAAGACAAGGGGACCTGTGGTTCCTTCCAGAAGTGTGATTGGAATGAAAACAGGTTGATTTTCTTTTATGGTAATATCCTTGATTTGGACCATTACAGGAATCCCGTTATCGTAAGCATAAATATACGCTCTAAAACTTCCCACAGGGACTTTTTGTTCTCCTTTACCCTCTGGAAAATCAAATCGGTATCGTTTTCCATCCTCTATATTCAATAAATCAACTCTGGCTCTCCAATATTTTCCTAAAACATCCGTTACATCAATATCTAATATTCCTTTGGTCCCTGAATATTCGCTATATTGTTGGTTTTCATATTGATTTGTGGGAATAGACTGTTTAGGAGGGGCTTTTTTATCAGAGGCTTTCTTCTTAGCATAAATATTATCTGTTATAAGAAATAATGGGATTACTAAAAGAGGGATATAGTAAAGTATTACTTTTTTTTGTTTGTGCATTATATAAAGTCCTATGTAGTGTTAGATGATTAGAAATAACATCTTGCACCTATATAAATATTGGAGTTTTCCATAAATTGTCCAAAGAAGGTATACGGTTCATTTCCAATGAAGATATTGGCACCACCTTCAACCCACCATTTATCATTTATTTTATAACGAACATTAGGTCTTAAAAAGAAGTCCTGGTCTGTTGGTGAATAATACATGAACCATGACAAAATAAGATTTTGGTTCATTAATTGTTTTGTAAGACGGATTGTGGTTAAGAGGCGATTTTCATCTTTATTATGTACCCAGAATGGCTGATTGTTTTCATAATTTCCATAATCTAACATGTGTTCTAAATAAACCTGAAAAGCGCCTGTAAAGTCTTTTGCTAATTCCTGTTCGTATCCTACTAAGAAACGGAACTCCGAGTTATTTATGAATGGACTGCTCCCATCACGGTCCTCTTTTGAATCGTAATAACCAATTTCTAAAGATAATATTCCTTTCCCCACAGGTCCTCTTAAACTGGTTCCATAAACATTTAGTTTTGGAAAATATGCCTGTAAAGGAGGTAATAGTTTTTGTCCCCCGGGACTTTTCCATCTTCCGGAATAAGCATATAAGGCAAATTCGAAGTTGTTTATCTTTCTATATGCTCGGAAAGCCCATTCATCGTCATGGAAACGAGGACCGGGATGGTCAGGTCGGATAACTTGTTCATCTCCCTGGAGTTCATTAAAAAGAGGATTCCAGAAAGTGATAGGGTTACCTGTTATATATCTATCGGGTGTAAAGCGAGGAGTATATACAAGTTCGAAGTTAAACCATTCAGGATACCAGCCTAATTTTATAGAATCAGACGGGGCTTTTAGATATTCTTGTTCTCTGCCTACGAAGAAGGAATTCCAATCTTTTGGAAAGAGGTCGTTTATGAAAATTTGGTCTCCTGTTCCCCATGTAAGAATTTGTCGTCCTATTCGTAAATCTAAAGTAGGAGATAATGTCCATGTCAACCGTGCCTGACGCAGGTCAAAATTCAACTCTTCTTGAACAAAATCTCCATAAAAGTCCCCTGTGGTCTCAATACTTACTTTGTCCCAAAATTTATCTGCTCTTAATTGTAAACGCGATTCTCCCATGATTAAGTCTTTTGATTGTTGTTTGTCTTCTCTATATCGAACACCAGCACGATTATCCCAAAATCCTTTTATATCTAAATTAAAAGGCATCGGTTTTTTTTGTTTAATCTCTTCTTTTTGTTCTTCTTTAATGTTGGTTTGTTCTAATCCTTGAGGGAGCTGGGGTTCATTTGACGATTGAGATTGCAATCCTTGGGGAAGTTGAGGTTCTGAGGGGGAGGCTGGTGCTAACCCTTGGGGTAGTGCAGGTTCATTGTTGTTTGGGGTTTGAGAGGGAGTAGTGTTTTCTGTTGAAGATAATCCTTTTGGTAGAGCAGGTTCATCTGTATAACTATTGGGAGTTAAAATGCATATTGATGTGATTATAAAAAGGAAGAAAATAATTTTGTAAAAGAACTTATTTACATTTAGCCACATACTATATATTCCCACTATAACGATTGTAATTGCTTTTATAATATTGTATTACGATTGTTGTTGTTCAGAAAACTCATCGGCTTTCTTGAAAATGTTAATTATTTCTTCACCATACATTTTTAAACGCACAGGTCCCAAAATTTCTAACTGTTCCAGTTCTGATATGGTTTTAGGTCCATATAATGCTAATAAAAAAAGTTTGTTTTTAGGGAGGATAGCATCGGAATCAATATCTCGCATAATTGATTTTTGTTTTCTCCATTGTAAAAGAAGAGATGTGCGATTTTTTATTTGTGGATTGTTGTTTACTGGTGGGGTATACAAGGGTTCTTCCGAGTTTACAGTTTTTAATATAACTTCGAGTAGTTCCTGCTTTTTTATTTTATTGGATATTGAATGTATACCCGTTATTAAGTTTAACTCGTCAAGGGTTTCGGGAATTTTTTTAGATATGTTTAAAAGGCATTTATTGGAAATTAATTTGTTAGGAAGAATATGTAAGGATTGACCTAATTCTTCGCGGAAAAAGAAAAGTTTCTGCAGGATTTTTAGATTTTTTTCTGGCAGATTTTTACTTCTAAATGTTTTATAAAATTGAATAGATTTTTGTTCTTCCTCTTCTATTATTATTCCTTTTGAAAAATCATTAAAAATTTCTTGTGCCTCATCCCATAAGCCTTTTTCTTCGAGTTGTTTTTGTAAGACTTCTGCTAATGGAATTAGATAGTGAGAATCACGATAAGCATAACTTAATTGTTGATTGGAAAGGGGACGATGTTTCCAGTTCGATTTTTGGAATTTTTTGTCATGTTGAACATTTAGAAATGTTTTCAGTAAGGAAACAAGTCCGAGTTGTTTACAACCCAAAAGTTTCCCTGCTAACATGGTATCGAAGAGATTTGTAATTTGCCATTTGTATTGTTTCCAGAGTAGTCTTAAATCATATTCCGAAGCATGAAAAATTTTCAAAATATTTTTATTAGATAATAACTCCCCTAATTCCGGGAATGAAAAGTGGGCTAACGGATCCAATAGGAAGTCAAAACCACGAACTGAAATTTGAATAAGACAGATTTCCCCGGGATATTCGTATAAAGAGTTTGCTTCAAGATCAATAGCGATTTTCGGTTCAATCGAAATGATTTTGAGAGTTTTTTCCCAGTCTTTCCTTGTTTGTATCAGATTATAATCATTTATAGCAAAGTCAGATTTTTTCTTATGCATATATTGTAAATCTATTAAAAGTTACTATGTTATAGATGAGAATTAGCAAAAGAAACTCCATTCTCAAATATTTTTAGCCCATCTCCGGATCCTTTAAGTTGAAGACGGTGCCATAAAGGATGTAATTTGGCGTCCCAAAAGGCTTCAGGATGAGGCATTAAACCAAAAATCCTACCTGATGGGTCGCAAATGCCGGCGATGTCATCTATGGAACCATTGGGGTTAGCGGGATATTCTCCCTTTGCCAATGACTTATCTTTTTTTGCATATTGTATCACGATTTGATAGTTTTCTTTAAGTTGCTTTAATACAATATCATCTCTCGCGATAAATTTTCCTTCCCCATGCCGAACAGGTAATTCTATATTTTCTATACCTTTTGTCCAGATACACGGCGAACTTATGTTTATATTTAGATGAACCCATCTATCTTCAAAACGACCGGAATTATTGTGAGTTAAAGTTACTAATTGTTTAAATTCTTTTTGAAACAGCGGCAGGATGCCCATTTTAACCATGACCTGGAAGCCATTGCATATACCAATAATAAGTTTCCCGTCGTTAATAAATTTTTGTAGAGGTTTTTCTAAACGATAACGGAGTCTATTGGCTAATATTCTGCCGGATGCTATATCATCGCCAAAAGAGAACCCGCCGGGAATAGCAAGAATTTTAGATTTATCGAGATAATCTGGTTTTTCAATTAAATCATTGAGATGGATGAGTAAAGGTTCTCCACCGGCCCGTTGGAAGGTGTGTGCTGTTTCCCGTTCACAATTTATACCAAAACCTGTTAGAACAAGAACTTGTATCATAGAGTTTCCTTATATCCGTAGAGTTTTCTGCCATGCTTCTTTAAGTTCGTAAATAGAAGTATTGATAATAAGGTCATTTGTAATACCGTATACTAAAAATTGAGGTTGTTCTATTACTTCACCTAAATAGAAAATATCTAAACCATTCATTAATCTCAGAAAATCGTTTTCATATTGAGGAGAAACAGTAACGACATGTCGGCAGGGTGTTTCACTGAATAGAGCAACAATATCGTTATGTACGCCTATTGTATTAATATCTATTTTCATACCGAGCCCACCTGCAAAAGCACTTTCTGCTAATGCAACCGCAAGACCACCATCAGAACAGTCATGACAGGATGAAATCCACCTGTTTTTTATAGATTCGTATATTCGGTTATATTGGTGTATGGCTTTGTCCGTGTTAACGGTGGGAACAGTTCCACCTTCAAACTTATGAATTTCTGCCCATTCACTTCCACCTATTGCTTCAACAGTTTTACCAATGAGATAAACTCTATCTCCGGGTTTTTTTACATCCATAGTCATTGTATTTTGTATATCTTCTACAAAACCGATTGCCGTGAATAGTAATGTGGGTGGAATGGATATTTTGATGTCCCCGATTTTGTAATCATTTTTCATGCTATCTTTACCACTTATGAGAGGAACTTTATACGCAAGGCAGGTATCATGCAAACCCTGACAGGCTAAAACCAATTGGGCTAATTTATGTGCGCCATCGGGTGTCTTTTCACTTTCCACAGGATCAGGCCAGCAAAAATTATCTAATCCTGCAATATCACCTAATTTTACACCTACTGCTACTAAATTTCTGACGGCTTCGTCTACAGCATTTGTAGACATCTGGTAACAGTCTAAATCACTGTATTTAGGACAAATACCACAACTAATTGCCAGTCCGCGATTGGAGTTATAAACAGGGCGAATAACGGTTGCATCACCGGGACCATCATGGGTAATTCCCTGGAAAGGTTTAATCACTGTTTGAGCCTGAACTTCGTGGTCATACATTCTGACAAAGGTTTCTTTACTACAAACATTCAAACTGCTTAATACATGTAATAGGTCTTCAGTGAGATTATCTTTATGTTGTATGTAAAAGGGCTTTGTCTCTGAACTTGCTAATTTTGCTCGTAAATTCATTGTAGGAACGCCATCGTGTAGAAAATCCATAGACAAGGATGCAATTAATTTACCATTAAAGTAACATTCCAGAAAGCCTGAATCGGTAAATTCTCCTAAAACGGTAGATTCAACATCTCTTTTTTGCGCAAGTTTCATAAATTCATTAATATGTTGAGGTGATACAGCGACAGTCATTCGTTCCTGTGATTCCGACAGGAAAATTTCCCAGGGTGCTAATCCAGCATATTTGAGAGGGGCACGGTCTAAATGAATTTTTGCACCACCGGAACCTCTTGCCATTTCGCCTACACTTGAAGATAATCCCCCTGCTCCGTTATCTGTTATTGCGTTGTATAATCCACGGTCTCTTGCTTCGAAAAGAAAATCCGATAACTTTTTTTGTGTAATTGGGTCGCCTATTTGAACAGCGGTTACTGGTGAACCTTCATGTAATTCTTCGGAGGAAAATGTCGCTCCATGAATGCCATCTTTACCAATTCGCCCTCCTATCATTACAATGAGGTCGCCTTTATATGCTTTTTTCTCATGGGCTAATTTATTGTTTATTTTCTTTGGAATAATACCGCCTGTTCCACAGAATACAAGAGGTTTCCCTAAAAACCGTTCATGAAAAACAATAGCACCGTTTACCGTGGGAATACCGCTTTGATTTCCGCCATCACGGACGCCTGCATGAACTCCTCGTAATACACGCCGTGGATGAAGTAATCGTTCCGGGATTTTTCCTTCATAGAAAGGAGATGCAAAACAAAAAATATCTGTATTAAGAATGCATCGGCATCCTAAACCGGCGCCTAAAATATCCCGATTAACCCCTACAATTCCTGTAATAGCGCCACCATAGGGGTCTAATGCAGAAGGGCTGTTGTGTGTTTCGACTTTCATTGAGATGAGATGTTCTTCATCAAACTCTATTAATCCCGCATTGTCATGGAAAACACTAACCAACCACGGAATTTCTGATTTTAATTTTTCAGTAGTAGATTTGATGAAGGTCTTAAATAGGCTATTGACTACTGTATAATTCCCGTTATTATCTTCAAATTTTATTTCTGCGTTGAATATCTTGTGTTTACAATGTTCAGACCATGTTTGTGCCAATATTTCAAGTTCAATGTCCGTTGGATATTCGGGAAGGTTTAATGCTGTGCGATGTTTCCTTGTAATCGGATTTTCGTAGTATTCTTTTATGGCTTTCATTTCGCGCAAGTCAAGCGCTAACAGTCTTTTTTGACTTAATTCTAATAATTCGGAGTCGGAAAGGTTTAGAGATATTGTTTCGACGATAGATTCTGTTTTTTCAGTTACTAAGGGAATAGGTAATAGCGAAATATCTTTTTTGCTGGATAATTCATCTAAAGACAAGACTTTCCAGTGTTGTATAAGTTCATTTGCAAGGAGTTGTTGAGCAACACGAGAACAATCTTCCTTCGATAAACCTGAGAACCAATACATTGTAGATTTAAATACTAATTCTTCAGGCTTTAGATTTCTCGATAATGTGTCCTGTATACCTTCTCGCGCACTTTTACCAACATTGTCCGTTACACCCGGACGAAAACCCACTTCTACTACATGTTGGTATTCCTGAGGAAATTGTATATGTTGGTTTATAGAAGCGATTTGAATAACGGAATCCGTAAAAAGTTCTGTCGCTACTTTTTCGAGTTCTTCTGTTGTTAATTCGGCTAAAATAGTATAAACATCTACTACGCGAACTGATTTACATATAATAGAGAGGTCGTCCTTGATTTGAGAACATAGACTTTTCCCTATGGGGTCTTCTAATTCAGGACGGATTGTTACTTCAATTCGGTTGAGCATATTTTAAATTACCCTTATAATATACTTTTCTTTCTCCTTGAATTGTTCTTCCTACAATATAGGCAGAAATACCAGCTTGTTCGAATGCCTTTAATACTTTTGGCAAATGGTCTTCAGGGATTATGAATAATAATCCAATACCCATATTGAAAACTCGTAGCATTTCAAGATCATCTACATTGCCCGTTTCTTTTAAGAAGTGGAATAGATAAGGAACTTCCCATGTAGAAAGATCTATTTCTGCCCCAATACCTTCGGGAAGGATTCGAGGCAGATTCTCAGTAATTCCTCCACCTGTTATATGAGCCATACCCCGAACATCTGCAAGTTTAATAACAATTTGCATGATTTTGGCATAACAAGTATGAGGTGCCATTAATGTGTCGTATACCGATTGGTTTGTTCCGGGGAATGAATCTTCTAACTTTAATTTTGCAACATCAAAGCATATTTTTCTTGCAAGTGTATAACCGTTGGTATGAAGTCCAGATGATGCTAAACCAAGAATAATATCTCCTGCTTGTATGTTTGACCCGTCAATAATTTTTTTGCGGTCTACAATACCTACAATCGTTCCTACTAAATCGTATTCATCGGGTTGATATACATCAGGCATTTCCGCAGTTTCTCCGCCAATCAACGCACATCCTGCTTGTCCACACCCCCATGTTAAACCTTTTACTACCTCAACAATTGTGGTAGGATTAAGTTTTCCCATAGCAATATAGTCCAGAAAAAAAAGCGGTTTGGCTCCCTGAACCAGTATATCGTTGACACAGTGAGAAACAAGATCTATCCCAACGGTATCGTGTTTGTTTGCCATAATGGCTAATTTTATTTTTGTTCCGACGCCATCTATACTTGACACAAGGACAGGTTCTTCTATCCCATGTAGGTCAGGCTGAAATAATCCACCAAATAAGCCGATATTAGATAAAACCTGGTCATTAAAAGTTCTTTTAACCAATTCTTTTATTTCACCTACGGCTTCATTGGCTGCGTCAATATTAACGCCAGCATCTTTATAACTTAATTTTGACTGTTCATCCATTAGAGGCATCCTTTACTATAAAGATATGATAAGTAATGAATCTCGGACTCACTTTTGTATAATACTTCCATATTGAATATGAATTTGTCTGGAAAATTAGAGATATAATAGCATATATCAAGGTATAATGCTAATGAATTTTAATTATAAAAACTATAAGTAAAACTTATGGAAACTTTTTCTTACGATGCGTTACAATGTTTCTGTGCACTGGTAGAAACCGGTTCGTTTGGGAAGGCAGCAGAAAAAACAGGAAGGACACAACCTGCCTTAAGCCAAAGAATAAAAAGTATTGAAGAAAGGCTGGGTGGCGAACTATTCGACCGCAGGAGAAAATGCCTGACTCCTTTAGGAAAAAATTTTTACGAATTAGCAAAAGAATTTACATTGATGCAGAAAAAATTTAACATGCTTTTTCAGGAAGCAACTCAGGGGTTTTCTTCAGAATTGAAAATAGGTACGAGTGATACCTTTGCCTTCCATTTATTACCAAAGGTAATTAGAGAGTTTTTACGACAATTTCCTCAAATTCAGTTGTCGGTTATAACCCGTTCTTCAGATGAAATAGAAACTATGGTTTATAAGGGAGAGATTAATATCGGTGTTGTAACCCAACCTGTGGGACACAATAATTTGAAAGAAGTGAAAATATGTGAGGACCCTATTTACCTTGTAACATCTAAAAAACATCCTATTACGAAGAAAAAGACATCAGATATAATTTATGATTTGCATGATGAATCTATTGTTATGATAGATTCCAAAACGAGAACGGGAAGAATAATTAGTAAATACTTAAAAACAATAAAAATAGAGCCAAAATGTGTTATTGATGGTGGTTCATTTCAAGTGATAATGAAGTATGTGGCAGAAGGTTTTGGTATTTCTTTTGTCCCAAGAATGGTGGCTATGGATTGGCAAGAAAAAGTAGAAATAATAAAGATAAAGAAAACACCCACCATTCCTTATGTCTGTATTTATCCTCGATTCTTATCCATGTCAAAGACTGAAAAGACTTTTCTTAATTTGTTAAAGAAACATACAAGCACAATAAGAATATAGAAATTACTGAGTATATCTATGAGTTTCATGGGGAAGGAAAAAATAATCAAAATTATCCTGCTCTGTATTATGTTCATCCCTACGCTTGTATTTTCTTTTGACTTTACATCATTTCTTTATCCCAAAGAGATTGTGTTAAGTATCTTTTTAATTTTATTATTGCCTTTTTTTATAAAAAATAAGGAAGAATTATCTGTCCCTATACATCTTGTTTTATTTTTTGTCCTAAATTTATATTTATTTTTGAGTTGCTTGTATGCAAAAGTTCCAGAACAAACATTAGTTCGTTCTGCAGAATTGTTTTTAGTTTTTATTACAGTTGTTTTGATAACAGATTTTAATAGAGATGGAAAATATGACACTGTTATAGAATATGGCATATTATTATCAGGGTTAGTGGTTGCTCTCGCATTAATTGTGCAATATTTTGATTTGTTACCTGTTTTATTTCCTAAATTTTCATTTTATAAACAGTTGTATTCTGTGTTTGGCAATCAAAATCTTGCTGGAACATATATTGCTATTGTAATGATAAGTGCCCTGTTTTACTGGGATAATATTTCAATGAGAGATATATTTAAGTCCGTATGTTTTTTTATTTTGGTATATGGACTTATTTTAAGTAATTCACGGAGTTCATGGCTTTCAGTTTCGGTAATAATGGTTTTTTATTTCATAAATAGATATAAAGAAGATATGAGGCATGGAAGAAAAAACATTTATGTTTTGGTAGCCATGTTATTAGGAATACTACTTACATTGCCATTTATATATGAGCGTTTAAAATACAGTTTTACGGATATAGATATTGGGTTTCGTGTCCGTTTGTGGTTATATGATGGTTCTATTCGAATGTTTTTATCTCATCCATTTTTCGGGGTGGGTTTTGGAAATTTTTATTTTTGGAGTCCCAAATATCTGGCAGATGCATTAAACTCGAGTTATGGAAGTTTGCATATTAGCAATGAATTACTGACTTTACATGCACATAATGACATACTTGAATTGTTAGCAGAAACAGGGATAATAGGGTTCTTCATTGTAGGATTATTTTATTTTTCTCCTATTTTTATTTACCGAAGACCCTATATATGGTGGGCATTTATTTTTGTTTCTTTTTTAAATCCGATTTTTATAAGTTCTTCTCATTTGATTGTAGCCTGCTTATCTATATATAAAGAAGAGCAAATAATTTTCAAAGAAAAAAATATACAGATAGAAAAATTATGGAATGTTAAAAATAAATCAAGAATTATTCTTTCTACTCTTGGTTTTTTATCCATTGTATTTCTTACCTATACATTATGGATTCCAGACTACAAACTTCGACAAGCGGAAAGACTATTAATCTTAGGATATGATTGTGAATCCCAATATAAAGATTTGGTGAGTTCTAAATTTGCCACTTATGCTATGTATGAAGGTTATGTTCAAGAGTTGATGAGAAAAAAGGACTACCACAACGCTTATAAAGTATTGAAAGAAGCACTCAATAAAACAGATGGAGGGAATATTTATCTATTATTAGGTAGATGTGCAGAAGAATTGGGGAAAAAAGAAGAATCTATAAAATGGTATCGGGAATGTCTTTATCGTTTTCCAAATAATAAAACTGCACGAGAATATTTGCTATTTACTGGGGACTTAAAATAAAAAGGCTTTGTATTCGGGCAACAAACGGGGTTTTGTTTTCTGTCGAGATTTTGAATGTAAAAATTTCATCTGTATTTACAGAACAATTCGCTGACCATTTATCAGCCCTGCTTTTCTGATAGATAATGGGTTTTGTTTCTCCTTTATTAACTTCACAAATGAATGTATCAATATTGTCTAAAAAAAGGTCTATTTTTATTCTGTTGGCTCTTATATCGAGCCAGTAAGAACCTGTTTTTTCGAAGGCTATGTTTTTGATTTGAGGAGAACCATCGGTACTACTTATTTCTATAGTATGAGGAGGTTGTATATGCTGGTATTTAAAGAAACGGGCAACTGCGGGAATCTGGGTAAAAGGATTTATAAAAGTATTCAGGATATGAGATTCTACAGCACTAAAGATGATAACACATGATATAAATAGCATAAACATCTGAAATAAACAAAGGTTTAATGTCTTTATAAGAGATGTAGCAAATGTCCCGAAAATAATAAGAAAGGAAAAGATTGGAACCAGTATAAATCCCCATAAAAATAACGGTTTGGGTAACCATGATGACAGGTTGATAAAAGAGGCAATAATAAGTCCTGTCAGAATGATAAGATTGTAAGGAATTTTTTCTCTTAAACCTGTGATGTTTAATCCTAATTTGATAAAGATAGGTGAAATAAAGAGCAAAAGAATGCTGGTAATCATGCGAGCAGGGAATAGTTCATAGCGATAAATATCCCAGAAAGTCAAACTAACATGAACGGATTTATAATCTCCCATTAGAAACTTTAGAGACATAAAGATATTTATAGATATAAAAGAAATAGTAACCAATCCAAGCAGGAGCATTATAATTTCAGGTGTTAACATGGCGACAGGGGTTAAATACATATCTGTAGTGGTTAAATCAGACCGAGTTGTTTCTGGTGTAAGTGACTCACCACATTTCCAGCATCGGTCAATATAGCCTTGATTTTCCGTTCCACAACGCTTACATATAGATTCAGGGAGTAAATCAAAATCAGAACCGAAAGTAAATGGGAAAGGGGTCTTTCTAATATGTTTTTTACTTAAAAAACTTTCTATTCGTGATACGGCGGTTTGTGCCCATTTGTGTTCAGGACAAATTTCAGCGAGTTTTTCATAAACTTTTCGTGCCTCTTCAATTTTTCCGGCAGAAATTAATGCTCTTCCTAATTGTTCATATAAGCCGGGTTCTTTATCCCATTTTTCAATGGCTTTTTTAAGTTCGTTTATGGCTTCTTCATACTTTCCAAGACGATATAATGTGGCAGATAAAAAGCGATAAACATTGACATACGGTTCCCACTCATTTTTTAGTACATATAAATGTTCCAATGCTAAGGAATAATCTTTGTTTTGATAAAGTTTTTTTGCCAATTTCCATCGGTTTTCGTAATCTTTCGGATTTTTTTCTACATAATCAAGCAAATCAAGTAAATTCAAGGCTATTCTCCGTAAAATATTTAACTGGCTTTCTTCTTCTTTTTTCTTTCTCTTTTCTTCGTTTCTTTGTATTTGGAAAGATTGATTCTATAAAGGATTTCATTGACAATCCATGCAATAATGGCACCTATAACGGCAGACATACCTATAGTGAAACCTATATGAGCACCAAGAGAATTATCATAAAGTAATACACGCGATAGAAAGTAATTCGGAATGAGTAATAAGACACTACAAATTGCCCAGAATATCCATCCTACGGACTCGAGGTTTTTTAATTGTTTCATTGCTTAAAATGTCTCCTTTCTATTTACTTCTGTATTAGTCTGGGGAAGTGTAATTATAAACTTGGTGCCTTTGTCTTTTTCACTAACTACCTGAATATTACCACCATGTTCTTCTACAATTTTTTTGGTAACGGATAAACCTAAACCTGTTCCACGATACCCTTTGGTTGTAAAAAAAGGTTCAAAGATATGTTCTATATCGTCAGATGGAATACCTTTTCCATTATCGGATACTGTAATAATCAAATCTTTATTTTGAGATAACGCTCCTTCGATTTTAACAATCCCTTTATTTTCGGGGACTGCTTCACCGGAATTTAGAAGTAAGTTAGTCAAACAATGGATAATACCGTTAGGGTCAAGAAATACTTTATCTTTGACTTGGGATATATCAATAATAAGTTCAATTTGACGGTTTGAAAAAAGGTCAGAGAAAAATTCGGATACCTTGTTTGTTATATCTTCTAAATAGCAATATGTTTTTTGTGGAGTTCGAGGTTTAGAAAATAACAGTAAATCTTTAACAAACTCGAAAACATAAAGGGAAGTTCTTTTAAGGACAGGCCATGCTTTATGAACAACTTCATAATTCTTTTGATTCAATGATTTTTCGATAAGTTCTGTACTGGTTAACATCCCGGTGAGTATGTTTTTTAAGTGGTGTGCCAATGCTGTTAATGTATAACCTATGGCAGCGAAACGTTCTGCCTGTAATTTCTCCTGTATTAATTGCGAATTTACTACGGCGGAAGCAGCCCACGATGCCAAAATTTCTAGAAAACGAAGGTCTTCATGGGAAAAAGGGTCATTTCCTTTTTTATTAACCATCTCAATAACACCAATCAATCGTTGGCGGTCAATTAATGGAACTGCAAGAATATTTCGAGTTGAAAATTGAGTTGCCATATCTACTCCCGGGAAAAAACGAGAATCGTTCTTGACATCATTAACAATTAAAGGTCTTTTTGTCCTCGCTACTTCACCAGCAATTCCACAATCAATAGGTATGCGAATCTCCTTCTTTACTATTTCAGAACCAACCGGACCTAGAGTTACCTGAAAAGAAAGTTCTTTCTTTTTTTCATCATAGAGCAATAAAGAACCTGCTTCAGCATTACATGCCTTTTTACATTCCTCTGTTATGATTACAATAAGTTGCTCAATATCCGTTAAATTCGAATAAAAGTGCTGAACCCTGTATATAGATTGAATGTAATTTCGAATATTTTCATCCAGCCAATTTAACTTTGTAATCTCACTATCCGATTTATTTTCCATTATGATAAATTATCCTTTTCTATTTATGACTATATACATTCCTTAAATGTTGTGTTCTCCGTTGTTTTTGGAGTTGTTTTATTTTATTATAGATTGTAGTTAATTCGTTTGATGATGAATCACTTAGCACTGTAAAGATTAAATCTTTTAATATTTCTTCATCAACAAAATCACAAAAGGAATCGTAAATCTGTATTAGGTTCCTTATTTTATATTTTATCGTAAAACGATTTATCAAATAGGTAGAGTCTAAATCTATTAAATATATATTTTTTCCATCTACTGTAAGTAGGTTTTTACCAGACAAATCTTTATGATATATCCCTTTTTCCCACAAAAACACAAGAAATTTTTTCATTGTATTGAAGAAAGTATCTAATGTTATTCCTTTCTTTGAATATATGTTATCTTTAATAAATATTTCGACATTGTAACTATCATAAAGATATTCAGATAAGAAAAAATGTTGATAAGGTAATGAAAAGTTTAACATTTCAAGATATGCGATAGGTTTTGGGGTTGGTATATGTGAATGTATTAAATAATTACTTATATTCCATGCATTCCTACAACGATTGGATAAAAATAAATGTCTAAATATCCCCTCAAAAATAGGATAGTTCGTTTTTTTTACAAAATAAGAACGCCATTGAAAAGAAGAAGTTTTTAATGTTTTTTTTAATATTTTACCAGTGATGAATATTTCAGATAAAAAAATATCCGGGTCAAAATTTTCTTCGTTTGACCAGATTCTATATTGTGAATTGCATTTGTATTTCATTGTTAACTAACTATTTTTATTGATATAACGATGTTTATAATTCACCCATTGTATATGTGGATATGAAAGTAGTTTTGCACAAAAAGAGAGATTTGAAATGTCATAACCTTTTAATAAAATATTAAAGAAGTCAGGGCTAATACCTCTTTTTAGAAAAGATCGTTTTAATCTTAACAAATTTTGGGAACGGTAATAATTATTCAATGTGAATATTTTTTTTGCATTATCAAAATCAATTAAAAAGACAGATTTGTTTTTAGAATCAATTAATAAATTCCTTATTTGTAAATCATTATGAAAAATTCCAATATCGTGCATATTCTTTATAATTTTTCCACATTTAATTAGCATGTCGTATTTTTCCTCAATAGAGAAAAAATTATTGTTTAAAAATTCTTCTAAAGTATGTGTGTCTGGAATGTATTCAATAATTATTCCACACCTATAAACCCCAAATTTTTTTGACCAAAATCCACCAAGATATTCTGGAATCGGCAAATTATTTTTTAATATTTCTACATAAATGGAAAATTCATGCAAAAAACGATTTGAAAAAAAATAATACTTAGGTAAAATTTTTCCGAAAATACCACCATGGGAATATTGCTTTATAAGAACAGAAGGGTTTGTTGTTGATTTGAATAAAAAAATTTTGTTTCGACCACCTGATAAAGGTATTAGTTGGTTAGATATAGAATTAGAAAGTAATCCAGATAGTATGTCAAATAAATCAGAAGATAGGTCTTCTCTTAAAATTGCATGACCGATATTATTCGAAAGTATTTTATAACCTGTGGGTAGTTGTATAGTCATATCGTTATTACATTTTATTAATAGTAAAAGAATAATAAATTATAAAACACAAGCATGGATAATAAAAAGAAATGATTAATAAAAGGGAGGAGCGGCAGGCTTGGGCTTTCCTGCCGCTATATTTGCGGGGGGTGTCTGAGAAATTGCTCTGTAGGCGCAAGAGGAAAATTCATATTCAACATTTATATTGAAGTTTTGGGCTGGTCTGAGGAATCGGGCATACGCAATTCCCAAACACCAAATATATAGTAGCACAATATATAGTGGTTTGTCAAGTATTATTTTAAAAATTTTAACCACGAGGAAATTTTTATCTATTTCACAAAGAAAATATAGTAATTCTTCAGATAAAAATAGTTTTATCAAAAATTAATGATCTAACCGGATATTAAATATTGAAACAAAATTATTTTAGACTGTTATCTTGAGGTATTTTTTTCTCATACATTTTTTATATATGTTTAATAAATAAAAAATTTTTTATTCTATATTAAAGGGTAAAAATAAAAAACTAATTAATGGTAAGTAGAGTGATAGAATATGCAGAATAAGTTTAAAATTTGAATATTTTTGTAGTCATTTTTTATACTATCTCTTGATTTTGTGAAGTCCATTGCTTTTCAAAATGAATAATTAAATGATTGAGAGGGTATTTTTATGATTTTTATTCCTAAGGAAGTTTACCCCAAAGAATCTCGAATACCAATAGTTCCTGATACGGTAAAAAAATTAGTCAAGTTAGGAGCCGAAGTGTGTATTGAGTCCGATATGGGGTGGAGTTGTGGTTATTCAAATGAACAGTACACAGAAGCAGGTGCAAAGGTTGTATCACGCGAGGAAGGATTAAAAAATGCAGATATTGTTTTACGATTAAGAAAGCCTCCTATTGAAGAAATAAAATTACAAAAAAAGGGTTCTCTGCATATTAGTTATTTAGAACCTTTCTTTGATTTTGCTATACAAGATGAATTTATTAAGAATGAAGTTAACGCAATATCTATGGAAATGATTCCACGAACAACATTAGCCCAGAAGATGGATGCTTTGAGTTCACAGGCAAATTTAGCGGGTTATGTGGCTGTTGTAGTTGCTGCGAATAGATTACCTATGGTCTTTCCCATGATGATGACCCCTGCAGGGACTTTAAAACCCATTCGTATTTTTATTATTGGTTGCGGTGTTGCCGGCTTACAAGCAATAGCCACAGCCAAAAGATTAGGTGCCCGTGTTGAAGCATTTGATACAAGGCCTGTAGTAGAAGAACAGGTTTTATCGTTAGGGGCAAAATTCGTAAAAATTGATGTGGGACCAACCGGGCAGACAAAAGATGGTTATGCTCTGGAACTTACGGAAGAACAGAAACAAAAACAACGGGAAGGGATGAAAAAAGTTATTGCCCAATCCGATGTCGTTATAACAACAGCACAGGTATTTGGTAAAAAGGCTCCACTACTGGTTACCAATGATATGATAAAAGCGATGCGACCGGGTAGTGTTATAGTAGACCTTGCTGCTGAAACCGGAGGAAATGTAGAAGGTTCAAAACCCGGCGAAGAAGTGATTATAGATAATGTGATTGTCATTGGAGCGGAGAATTTTCCGGGACGCGTAGCAGTGCATGCCAGTCAAATGTATTCCGCAAATTTAGGAAATTTGATAGAACATTTCTGGAATAAGGAAACAAAATCTTTTAATTATAAATTAGAAGATGAAATCTTAAATGGTTGTTTGATAATTCACGAAGGTAAATTAAGAAATGAATTAATACAAAAGGCAAGGAGTTAACAATGAAAAGAAGGATAGTAAAACTAAATAAAATTCCTCTGATGGGATGGGTAAGTTTGGTGGTGTTTGTATCTATCCTATCCCTTTTATTGTTGGGGAGTTTTCCAAAAGTGAAAGCGGATAGTAATGCAGGGGCTCCGACAATACCTGCAGTTGTAGCAACGGAATGTGCAACAGAACAATCGTTGCCCAGCAGTAGGGCTTTGAACCCCATGACATTACTTTTGTTTACTTTCTTGATAGCGGTATTTCTTGGAGTAGAAATTTTGACTAAAGTGCCATCACAACTTCATACGCCCCTGATGTCCGGGTCTAATGCTATATCGGGAATCACAGTCGTAGGTGCATGCTTAGCCGCGGGACAGGGGAGAGATTCGTGGTTATTGATAGGTATCGGTGTAATCGCAATGATTTGCGCCATGATAAATGTTGCAGGTGGTTATCTTGTTACAGACAGAATGTTAAGAATGTTTAAAGGGAAGGAAAGGAAGTAACCGTGAACGAAACTATTAAAATATTAATTGAAGTCGCCTATATGGTATCGGCGGTTACCTTTATTCTGGGTCTGAAAATGCTCAGTAAACCAACAACCGCCATTAAAGGAAACATCATTTCTGGATTAGGGATGTGCCTTGCTATTGCTATTACACTTGTCAATCCAGTAATTAAATCCTATGAGTGGATAATAATCGGCGGGCTTATTGGAAGCGTTATTGGAGCCATAGCTGCGATAAAAGTCCCGATGACTTCCATGCCCGGATTCGTTGCATTTTTTAATGGAACAGGTGGACTTGCCAGTATGTTAGTCGGTTGGTCTGATTTTCATGTTACATATACTGGAAAAGGTTATGGGGCATACAGTCTTGAAAATATAGTATTAATACTTGCCACTTATCTGGCTATGTTGATTGGTGGAGTTACCTTCTCAGGAAGTATGGTTGCTTATGCAAAGTTAGAAGAAAAAATCCAGGGAAAACCAATCCTATTTAAGGGACAGCAGTTAGTAAACGCTATCGTATTGGGATTGGCTATTTTAATAGGAGTTCTTTTCTTTGCAAGTCCTAACAGTTCCATAATATATCCTGTACTTATATTGTTAATGATATTAGCAAATATACTGGGTATTTTAGTTACCATCCCTATTGGGGGTGCGGATATGCCTGTTGTTATATGTTTATTAAATAGTTATTCCGGTATGGCAGCATGTGCATCCGGTTTTGTATTAAATAATACAGTGTTAATTGTAGCAGGGTCATTAGTCGGTGCAAGTGGTATTATCCTTACAGCAATTATGTGTAAAGCAATGAATCGTTCCCTTGCTAATGTGTTATTCAGTGGCTTTGGTTCATCAGAAGGAGCCGTTAGCACTTCTGTGACGGGTGAAGTGAAAGCGTTGACACCAGAAGATGCCTATTTCGTATTAGAAGCGGCGCGTTCCGTTGTATTTGTGCCCGGTTATGGTATGGCAGTTGCGCAGGCTCAACATGTAGTAAAGGAACTGGCAGACTTATTAGAAAAAAATGGGGCAGAAGTAAAATATGCCATTCACCCTGTTGCAGGTCGTATGCCAGGACACATGAATGTCTTGTTAGCAGAAGCCAATGTGCCTTATGACCAATTGTTGGAGATGGACGATATTAATCCGATTATTGACACAGTAGATGTTTGTATTGTCGTTGGTGCGAATGATGTTGTAAATCCGTCCGCCAGAGAAGACCCCAAGAGTGCTATCTACGGAATGCCTATTATTAATGTAGATTACGCTAAAACCTGTTTCGTCTTGAAGCGTTCTCTTGCGTCAGGTTTCTCCGGTGTTGAAAATCCGCTATTTTTCAAAGAGAATACACGAATGATTTTCGGAGATGCTAAACAGACATTGACAGCCATTATAAATCAGTTCAAAGAAGCACAAGAGTAATACAAACTGTTGTAGTATCTTTATAGCCCTTGTTGTATGAAGATGCAACAAGAGCTAATTTTTTGGAAGGTAAATGTTAGTTGATAGTTATTGCGAAGATATGAGACGAATGAGACAGATAGGACGAATGGGATATATGAGAGAGATACGATGAGGATAAGAGATAAGTTAAGGGGGTAAGATATACGCTTAAAAAATGAAAGAAAACATACTTCCACTGTTGTCAGTTTTCATTTTCTTATTCTTATTTAAAATTTATTACCACTTCTTTGATGATAAATCCTAAATAAATTATAAAACACAAATAAGATAAATTGTTCTTTTATAATCACATTTCTTTTTTTGAAAATTGGTTTCTTATGATGTTCAATGCACCACCGGCTTTGTACCATTCAATTTGTGTGGCGTTGTAGGAATGGTTGGCTAATATAGTTTCTTTTGTTCCGTCTGTGTGATGAATAACAACGGTTAGCGGTTTCTGCGGAGAAAAGTTATCGAGACCTAATATGTCAATTTTATCCTCTTCTTGAATTTTATCATAGTCTTTAGGGTCTGCAAAAGTTAGGGCAAGAATACCCTGTTTTTTTAGGTTTGTTTCATGGATGCGAGCAAAACTACGAACGAGGATAGCCTTTACTCCTAAATATCTCGGTTCCATGGCTGCATGTTCGCGGGATGACCCTTCTCCATAATTTTCATCACCAACTACAATGGTTCCTATCCCTTTTTGTTTATAAAAGCGTTGGACCTGCGATACAGTTCCATATTCACATGTAACCAAGTTTTTTACAGAATTTGATTTGTTATTGAATGCGTTAATAGCACCCATGAAACAGTTATTAGAGATATTATCAAGATGTCCTCGATATTTTAACCACGGTCCTGCAGGGGATATGTGGTCTGTTGTACATTTTCCTTTGATTTTTAGTAGAAGATATAAACCTATAAGGTCTCCATTATTTGGAGGAAATGGTTCTAATAATTGTAATCGTTGAGAATCAGCACGCACATCTACATTTAAGTTTTGAGATTGTTCTGCAGGTGGAACATAACCAGAGTTACTACATGTAAAACCGTTTTTTGGAAATTCGTCACCTACAGGAGGGTCTAACATCACTTCGACCCCTTCTTCATTAATTAATTTGTCGGTTAATGGGTTAAATGTAATATCTCCGGATAAAACTAACGCTGTTACTATTTCCGGAGAAGATACAAAAGCATGTGTTTTGGGATTACCATCATTCCTTTTTGCAAAATTTCTATTAAACGAAGTTACAATTGTATTCGGTTCATCATCGGGACCGTAGCGATGTCTTGCCCATTGACCAATGCAAGGACCACATGCATTAGCAAGAACAACGCCATTTATGTTCTCAAAGTCTTTAAGTATGCCGTCTCTTTCAATTGTTTCATATATTTGTTCAGACCCGGGAGTTATTATAAATTCTGCTTTTGCCTTTAATTTTTTGGATACTGCCTGTCGTGCAATAGATGCTGATCTGCTTAAATCTTCATAAGATGAATTTGTGCATGAACCTATTAGTCCTACTTCTACTTTGAGAGGCCAGTTATTAGCAATAGCCTTTTCTTTGATTTGGGAGATAGGAGTGGCTAAATCAGGTGTGAATGGACCATTTAGATATGGTTCCAGATTAGATAGGTCTATTTCTATTACTGAGTCGTAATAGTTTTCAGGATTTAATACAACATCCATATCCGGGCATAGTTCTTTGCTTACTGTTTCGCATAATTGTGCAACCTTTTCCCTACCTGTTTGAATTAAATAATCTTTCATCCGTTTATCATAAGGGAAAATGGAACAGGTTGCCCCTACTTCTGCACCCATATTGCAGATGGTTGCTTTCCCTGTGCATGAAATAGTTTCTGTGCCAGGTCCAAAATATTCAATAATATACCCTGTCCCTCCTTTAACAGTAAGAATGCCGGCTAATTTTAGTATTACATCTTTAGGGGAAGTCCAGCCTTTCAATTCACCTGTGAGTTTAACACCAAGAATTTTTGGAAATTTCAATTCCCATGGAAGACCTGCCATAACATCCACCGCATCAGCACCACCTACACCTATGGCTATCATTCCTAATCCACCTGCATTAGGGGTATGAGAATCAGTTCCTATCATCATTCCGCCGGGAAAAGCATAATTTTCTAAAATTACTTGATGGATAATTCCTGCTCCCGGTTTCCAAAAGCCTATCCCATATTTTTGGGAAACGCTGTAAAGAAAGTTATAAACTTCTTCGTTATCCGTTAGTGCTTTTTGTAAATCGGATGTTGCTCCTTTTTCTGCCAGAATTAGATGGTCACAATGGACGGTAGTAGGAACTGCAACTTTAGGTCTACCTGCTTGCATAAATTGCAGTAATGCCATTTGTGCTGTAGCATCTTGCATAGCCACTCTGTCAGGATTGAACTCAATATATTCATCTCCTCTCTTAATTTCACGAATATCGGCTTTGTTAGATACATGGCTATACAGGATTTTTTCAGTAAGAGTTAAAGGACGGTTTAATTTATTTCGGATTTCCTTTAATGTATTTTGATAGTTGTTTAAAACATGTGTTATTAATTCATAATCAAATAACATAGAAATAACTCCATAAGAAAAGGGGAAAATAAGTAACAGAAAATAGTGAATGAATTATAAAGGATAGGTTTATTCTTTTTCTAATATGTAAACAGCTTCTTCTGCTATGAGATTTTTTAAATAATGAACGGTACCCTTAGAATTTAGGGATATTTCTTTAATTATTTTTATATTCATTTCCTTACAAAGGGTGCGAAAATCTTTTAAAGTAAAGAAATGTCTATTCGGGCTTTCATACCATGAGTAAGGTAGGTTGGGTGTAACCGGGGAGACCCCTTTAAATAAAATATTCGAACGCACTTTCCAGTGTCCAAAGTTAGGAAAACTTACTATTCCTCTTTTTCCTATGCGGAGTATTTCTTTTAATACAAGGTCAGGTCGTTTTATAACTTGCAAAGTCATACTCAAAATTACATAGTCAAAACAGTTGTCGGGTAATTCAGAAAGTCCTTCGTCAATATCAGCTTGAATAACCGGTAAACCACAAGAAATGGCACTAATAACATTCTCCTGATTTATTTCAATACCTAAACCGTTGGTTTTCTTTTCACGGTCAAGGCGACATAAGAGTGTGCCTGCTCCACAACCGAGGTCTAAAATCCGAGCATTATATTCTATTAGTTTTACTATCAAGTCCAGGTCAATTCGTGAGCCCGAGTAAATACTGTTAGGTATGATTTTTTTCGGTTCAACTTTTTCCTGCCTATCATTGGCTAAACATTTGGGACAGGGTCTATCAGGGAAATAAACATGTTTTAGGAAGCCGCTGATGAGTTCTGTCATATTTTTATAATCAATAAGGAAAGAATCATGTCCATAAGGGGATTGAATATTGCAGTAACTAACATTTTTCTTTTGTCGTGCAAGTGCAAAAACAATTTCTCTTGACTTTTCCGGAGGGTATAGCCAATCTGAAGAGAATGATATTACTAAAGTTTTCCCTTGGACTCTACTTAAAGCATCATCCAAGTTATCATATCCTCGTGAAATATCGAAGTAATCAATGGCTTTTGTTATATACAGATAAGAATTAGCATCAAAACGATTAACAAATTTTTCTCCCTGATAATCTAAATAACTTTCTATAGAAAATTCTTTATTAACATCATAACGAAATTGTTCGCCATTCTGTAGTTTTCGTCCGAATTTATTTTTCATCGAATCATCAGAAAGGTAAGTAATGTGGGATAGCATGCGTGCAACAGCCAATCCATTTGTAGGACCTGGCAATGGGTAATATTTACTATTGGCAAATTTAGGGTCTGAAAGTATGGCATGTCTACCGACTGCATGAAATGCAATTTGTTGGGTTTCACTAACAGGGGGTGCGGAAATCACTACAGTTGATTTTGTTTTTTCTGGATAGCGGACACTCCATTCTAAAGCCTGCATACCGCCCATAGAACCACCGATAACACAAAGCCATTGAGGAATATCTAAGTGTTTCATTAGTTCATATTGAGCATTGACCATATCTCCTATGGTTACAAAGGGGAAATCCGTGCCATAAGGCTGTCCTGTTTCGGGATTGATGGACATAGGTCCTGTAGAGCCAGAGCATCCCCCTAAAGTATTGGAACAGACAACAAAATATTGGTTTGTATCGAGTGCCTTTCCCGGTCCTATCATGGGATCCCACCATCCGGGTTTGTTATCTTCCTTGCTATGATAACCTGCTGCATGAGCATCTCCCGATAGAGCATGGCATACGAGGATGGCGTTATCCTTTTTAGGAGATAAAACACCATAGGTTTCGTATGCAATCGTGACCGGACTTAATTTCGCACCACTCTCCAGAGTGAGATACTCCGGAGAGTGGGCAAAGGTATAATATTTCGTTTCTACGATTCCTACACTTCCTGTTTCCATAACTCTATATTACCTGAAATTTACTCCTGTGATTTATTCAAAGCTTGCTCTAAATCTTCAAGTATATCATCAATATCTTCAATACCCACAGACAATCGAACGAAATCGGGAGTCACACCTGCTGCTTTTTGCTCTTCCGGTGATAATTGCTGATGGGTTGTAGACGCAGGATGAATAACCAATGTTTTTGCATCTAATACATTAGCAAGATGAGATATGAGTTTCAAGTTATCAATAAACTTTTTCGCTGCAGGAATATCTCCCTTTATTCCAAAACCGACAATAGCACCCTGACCATTAGGTATGTATTTTTGTGCTCGTGCATAATCAGGATGGGAAGGAAGTCCAGGATAATTAACCCATTTTACTGCTTTATGTTTCTCTAAAAATTGGGCTACTTTAAGAGCGTTTTCGCAATGTCGAGGAACTCTTAAATGTATAGTTTCCAATCCTTGTAACAATAAGAAAGCGTTAAACGGAGATAAGCAAGGACCCATATCCCTTAAAAGAGTTACTCGGGCTTTGATAATATAACTGATGTTTCCTAAGGGTTTAAATATATCGTTAAATACCATACCATGATAATTTGGGTTGGGAGATGTAAATTCAGGGAATTTCCCATTATCCCAATCAAATTTACCGCTATCTACAATAACTCCTCCTAAGGATGTTCCATGACCTCCAATAACCTTTGTTGCACTGTGGACTACAATGTCTGCACCAAAATCAATGGGTTTAAATAAAATAGGTGATGTTACAGTGTTGTCTACTATAAAAGGAATGCCGTGGTCGTGTGCAATTTTGGCTATACCTTCAAAATCTACTATGTCATTTGCAGGGTTGCCGATGGATTCTACATATAAAAAACGGGTTTTGTCATCTATTTTCTTTTTGAAATTTTCCGGATTACTTGCATCAACAAATCGGGCTTCAATCCCTAATTCTGCAAGGGTATGGGCAAACAAATTATAAGTACCTCCATAAAGTGTACTGGAAGAAACAAAGTTTTGCCCTGCATGGGTTATATTTAATACCGCTAATGTTATAGCAGAAGACCCGGAAGCCAAAGCAAGAGCCCCAACACCTCCTTCCAATTCGGCAACTCTTTTTTCAAAAACATCTACAGTTGGATTCATAATTCGGCTATAAATGTTGCCAAATTCTTGGAGAGCAAACAGTCGAGCCGCATGTTCGCTGTCCTTAAAAACATACGAAGTGGTTTGATAAATAGGCACTGCACGAGCGCCCGTTGTAGGGTCTGTAATCTGTCCTGCGTGGAGTGCTAAAGTTCCTTGACGATATTGATGTTTTGTCATAATTTTACCCTTTCATTTGTTTTAGATTTATTTTTTTATTGTCCATTAAATAAAGATGTAGATAAATATCGTTCTCCTGAATCCGGAAGAATAACTACGAAAGTTTTATTTTCAAATTCTTCCTTTTTGGCTAATCGAAGAGCAACAGCCATAGCAGCACCTGAACTTATTCCCGCAATAATTCCTTCTTCTTTTGCCAATCGTCGAGCTGTCTCGAAGGCTTCTTCATCTGTTACCGTTTCAATACGGTCTACCAGATTTAAATCCAAAATATCGGGTTTAAATCCAGCACCAATTCCTTGTATTTTGTGAGGTCCTGGAGAACCACCAGATAAGACTGGTGAGCCTGCAGGTTCAACACCTACACTTATAATCTTTTTTCCACATATTTCTTTAATGTATTTACTCACTCCTGTTATCGTTCCACCTGTGCCTATACCTGCTACAAATACATCTACAGTCCCATCTGTGTCATTCCAAATTTCGGGTCCTGTTGTTCTGAAATGTATGGATGGGTTTGCAGGGTTTTTAAATTGTTGAGGCATGAAATAATTTGGGTTTTCACTGGCAATTCTTTCAGCCTCTGCAATGGCTCCTCGCATTCCTTTCTCACCAGGAGTGAGAATGATATCCGCACCAAATGCTTTTAACATTGCTCTGCGTTCTAAGCTCATGGTTTCTGGCATTGTAAGAATAAGACGATATCCCCGTGCTGCAGAAACAAATGCAAGGGCTATACCTGTGTTGCCAGATGTAGGCTCTATAATGGTTCCTCCGGGTTTTAATAGACCTTTATTTTCTGCGTCCCATATCATTGCGGAGCCAATACGACATTTTACGGAGTAACCCGGATTTCTACCTTCAATTTTTGCAAAGATTTTTTTAGTTTTTGCCCCCTGACTAAGTTTATTTATTTTTATCAGTGGGGTATTCCCAATAGATTGACTGTTATCTGTAAATACTTTCATCTTAAAATCCTCCTGAAATTTATTGGTTTGTAGTTGAATTGCTGAATTAATTAAAGAAGAAAAAAATAGGAGAGAGGAATACTAACACATGAAGGGGGTACATCGGTGGGAAAAAACGAAAACATCAAATTTTACGAAATACTTATGTTTCATTTTTTTAGTTTTTGTACCTGTGTTAGTTGTTTTCATAAAAAATATTTTTTAGTTTAACATATTTTAATTTATAAAACAAATTTAAAATAATATATATTTCCAAAAAATAAAAATTTGCAATTGTGTTTGCTATATGATATAGTATGCCTTGTAATTGAATATGTCAAGGGTGTTTATTGGTTAGGGATGTACTAAAAATCCTGTGACTCAGTGGTTCCCCGCCTGAACAAGGCAGAGCGCTATATGATAGTAGGTTTTGAGAGTACAGGCTGATAAACTTCTGCGACAGAATGTGTATGTTTTAGGAGATGCACAAGTGAATATTTTTGTAGGAAATCTGCCGTATTCATCCACCGAACAGCAATTAGAAGAAATGTTCGGAAGATACGGCAAAGTGGACTCTGCGCGAATCATTTCTGACCGTAATACGCGTAGGTCTCGTGGCTTTGCGTTTGTAGAAATGCCTGATGACAATGAGGCAAAATCAGCAATCGAAGCACTCAACGGTACTAGTTTAGGTGGAAGAGAACTTAAAGTTAACGAAGCCAGACCGAAGGAGGAATTTGCACCGCGCAGAAATCGTAATCGTTACAGACAATAACTCGAAAAGAGTTTATATAGAACGATTATAAAAAATATGCTCACTTCACGAAAGAAGTGAGCATATTTGTTTATAAATGTGTATATAAATATTAATTTTTATTTTCTTTGCCGGGTTTATATTCTTTCGTAATGTTTCCTTTCAAATCTTCAAATTCCCAATGAACAGGTCTCATTTTTCGTTCTACAAAAAGATACGCCTGGTCTGCATAGTGAGGTGAATTTTCATCCTGTGTGGCACTTCCAAACTGATGTAATGCTTGAGAATGAACTTTGCCATCTTTATCCCATATTACAAGTAAAACATACGAATCACCTGCTCGCCCTTCAAGGTATTTACCTGTCCATTCTCCATATACACAATAAAGTAAATCGGGACCACCTCCCAAACCGAGGTTAACTTTACCCCGAACGAGACGATTGATCTCCTTCCACGGAACATCAATCTTGCCGTGTATTGAATGAAGTAAACGAACTTTTTCTTTAAATGTCTTAAATAAATCCGGGACAGGACGATTAAACATTTCTGCTCGAACTATAGGTTCAAATGCCAATATAGCAATACCTGCGGATAAATTATCGGGGTCTGCTTTTAAGTCCCAATTTTTTAAGAGTTCTAATGCTTGTTTCTCAATATCATTTTCAGGCTGAAATTCATTTAGTAGTTTTAAAACATATTTTTGGGCTATTGAGTTTTTAGAATATGTCCAATCAAATTTGTATTCATAAAATTCTTCTTTTGTTATGGAATCATCTTCCCCTAAAAGTTCTAATAATCGTAAAGCCCGATTTGTCATGTGGTCTACAGGCTCAATTCCAAATGTTTTAGAGAAATCATTAGGGTTAGGATTGTCATCACCAATTGTTGTCTGATATGGAGTTGAATTACAATTCTGGATAAAACCTGATTTAGGATTCTTTACTTGAGGTAATTTTTCAAATGGTAAATATTCTGTCCAGAGGGTTTCAGATGTATCTCCTGGCAAATAACCTTTCCAGTCATATTTTTCAGAACGAATAGGCAAGAGGGCATTATATATATACCAGATATTTCCTTGATAATCCGCATAACCGATATTGAAAGAAGGTACTCCTTGTATTTTTAGTGCTTCTTCAAATTCTTGAATATTTGTTGCTTTGTCCATTCGATACCATTGTTCCACCTGTTTAATATTTTTATATCCAGCATAACGAAGTGCATATACTCCGTGAGGACGACGGATAGCAGGTCCATATTCACAGAAAAGTATTTCTCTCGGAATTTTAATTATATATTTGTTAAAAACTTTTACCGGGAAATAAACGACTTTCCTTTCAAAATTTTTCCACTGTCCATCAAAACGATACTGTGCAGGGTTATTCGGATTGATGGTTAATTCGTAAACATCTACAAGGTCTGGCATATTAACTGTATGTGCCCAGCCTAAATATTGATTATGTCCATGAAGAATTACAGGGGCTCCGGGAAAAACTCCTCCTGTAATATTCCATCCTTCTTCACTCTTAAGACGGGCTTCATACCATGCTACAGGACCTGTCCAAGGTTGGTGAGAGTTTATATCTAAAAAGGTAGAACCATCTGCAGTCCGTTTGGGACTTACTGCAAATGTATTAGAACCCAATGGGAGATTTTCAAATATCTCTTTGATAATCATTGTCTCATCATTTTTCCCTAACATTTTAGGGCGTTCAATTTGAGGTTTTTTGCGGGATTTGAAAAGAGGCTCAATATAACGATTTAATCCAAAAAAGAGGGGTGCCTTTAATACAAATCCTGCTACAATGTCCTTACCTGTGGCTGGAAATACATCCCAACAGGTTACTTTCTCCGGATGAAGCCCTGCATAATGATTAACTCCTTCTGCATAAGCCTCACATATATCTTTTACTTCGGGGGATAAATCTGTTTCATATTGTTTGTTTACAATATCCCATACATTTAAAAATTCCAACATATAGTCAAAAACAAATCCATTAAATCCATTAATTATCCCGTTTTTTCCACGAATTAAAATCTGCCCCTCCTGAACGGTCTTAAAGTCATCTTCGCATTGGGCATAAGCCAATCCGTATGCAACATCAATATCTCTTTTCCCATATATGTGTGGAACACCCCATTCATCACGGTATATAGTAACATCATATTTCCCTTCGGGAGGTATTAATTGTTCAAGTGATGGGGGAGATGATTTTTCAATTTTTTCACAGCCTGTTAATGAAATGAAAAACGCAAGAACAAATAAGGATGTTAAGTAGAAAAAGGGTCTAATCATACGCTCTCCTTTATTAAAAAAAATTAAAAACTCTGGTTAGTAAGACAAAGAAAATATGTAAATAGTTTCAGAGAGCGAAAAGGAAAAGCGAACTTTATTTGATGGGAAATATAGGAAACCAGATAGAAAGTTTTTGGCGGGGAGATAAAAAGGCACCATTAAAATTGGCATTTGTTATGATTGCACCTTCAAGTAGAGCATCTTTTAAGAAAGCATTAGATAAGTTTGCACCACTTAGATTGGCACCTCTTAAATCCACTTGTGAGAGATTTGCCATAAAGAAGTCTGCTTCCCCTAAATAGGCTTGCTTAAAACTACTTTTTGTTAAGTCGCAACTTTTAAATATAGCCCTGTATAAATTTGCTCCAGAAAAATCAAATTGTTTCAGTATACGATTAGAAAAATCTACTTCATTAAGAACCGCATTTGAAAAAATACAGCCATCTAATATGGTATCTACAAACTTTACCAATGTTAAATCTGCTTGAGAAAAATTAGTATCTCTTATGTCGGATTTTATAAAGGATGCGGAATGTAAATATGCTTTCTGAAAATTGGCTTGTCGTAAATCTGTTTCATTAAAAATGCACTGTCGCAAATCACACATTCTAAAATTCATCCCCGAAAGATTTCTCTTTGTAAAATGTAATCCACTTAAATCGGGGGAAATAGCCGGGTCTGATGCTCTCCATTGATTCCATACTTGAACGCCCGCTTCCAATATTTTTACATGTTCTTTATAAGCCATTTGTTATTATCCCAACAATTATACATAGTTTGTAATATTTTTCTTATAATAATATATTTCAACAGTATTTTTAAAGTGATTCGTAGTAGTATGTGATAAGTAGATGTAAATATACAGGGAAAAAGTTTTCAATACCTGCTATTGTGGCATATAATTTAATGGTTCAAATGATAATAAATTAGGGCGGGAAACAGATGTCTTCAATGAAATAATTTGTTTTTCTTCAATGGATTTATGTATCCCTTCCATGATCTCCACAATATGCAACGCTAATTCACCTGTGGCACAATAGGGAGAATTTGTTTGTATAGCATGAGCCATATCACTTATGCCTAATCCCCTCATATTTGTGAAGTAATCAAAACAAGTTGGGAATTCTGACCATTCTTTTTTGAATTGATTATAAAAGAATATTTTTCCGCCAAATTGGTTTGGGTCGGGAAGGGATAGCGAGCCTGTTTCACCATGTATTTCTATAAATGGTAGATGATGAGACCAAGTATCAAAACTCATTATAAGTGTGCAGATAACACCATTCGCAAAAGATAATATTGCATGAATATCTGTGGGAACTTCCACATGTATTTTTTGACCATATTTAGGCTGGCTTGTGATTGTTCGTGTGTTAAAATTTGTCTTTCCTGAGGCGAAAACGGATTTTACTGGTCCTAATAAAAATATAAGTGAAGTTAAATAATAAGGTCCCATATCAAATAAAGGACCGCCACCTTTTTGATAGTAGAATTCCGGTGAAGGGTGCCAGGATTCATGCCCTCTACAAAGCATAAAAGCGAATGAAGAAAGAGGTTTTCCTATCCAATTATCATCAACAATTTTTCTTGCTGTTTGCCAACTTCCCCCTAAAAAGGTGTCAGGAGCACAACCAATGAACAAGTGATTTTTTTTTGCTGTTTCTAAAAGTAAACAGGCTTGCTCAAATGTAAGAGCGAGAGGTTTTTCACTATATACATGTTTACCGTGTTTTAATGATTGTATAGAAACATCAAAATGGGATAATGGGTTAGTTAGATTAACGATTAGTTGAACATCGTTAGATTGGAGAATGTTTTCAACATCACTTACTTCAATATTGTATTTTCTTCCTTTTTCTTCGGCTTTTTCTTTTATAATGTCGGCACAGGCAACTAAATTTAAATTACTAAATCGCAAAATATTTTCGATATATATTTCTGAAATATTTCCACAGCCAATAATGGCACAGTTTATGGGTTCAAATTTTTGTCCCATGTCTTTAACTTTCTTTATTTGTTATTTTTCACAGATATAAACATGACATGGTGGAAAATTTTTAAATATGATGGGAGAACGGGAATATTTATTATTGAATTTTTGAGGAAGTTTATGTTTTAAAAATTTTTTTCCAGAAGGAACCCATGGACTAAAGAAATAAGCGAAAGTCAAAAATTTCCCTTTATCCCGTAGACATTCGTATGTAGCGTTTAATAATTTATCCTGCAATTCGTCTTCAAATCTTGTCCATGGTAAACCAGATATAATTACATCACAGGAATCGTATCCAGCCTCTTTTAAGTATTTTAATGTATTTTCAGCGGAATCCTGAATAACATGAACATCCGGACATCTTTCCTTGGTAGCCTTTGCAAATACGGGATTAATTTCCATTGCAAGAAAATAGGCATCGGGTTGTTTTTTCTTTTGAATATATTCAGTAAAAACTCCTGTTCCGGGACCAAACTCAACAATTACTTTTGCATCTTTTAATGGTGCTAAGTCTGTTATACAATCAGCCAATGCAGGACTACTGGGTGCTAACGCTCCTGTCGTTTTATTGGCTCTAAAAATTTCTCCTACAAAAGTCCAGAATGACATGTGTCCACCTTTCTTTTAAGTTTAAATTGTTTGTGTAAAAAAAGATATAAAATTATAAATGTTTTAAATTTTAATTTCATAATTTTTTTATCCAAAAACTTGACTTTTTTAAACAAGTATGGTAATATTGTATATAGGAATATTATGAAAAAGAGTGTATTAAAAAATTGTCTATCTTTATTATTAGTTACCGGGGTAATGATAGGGGGTTTTTGTCCTTTATATCAAAAGAATATGGATATAAATAAAGATGGAATTATTGATGTGTGTGATGTCCAGCAGTTAGTATCAGCCATTGTTTCAAATAATATAGATGTTCTTCCAGATATAAACAATGACGGGAAGATTGATGTACAGGATTTGCAAATTCTCATGAAAAATATGGGGAAGAAACAAACAACTGTAAAATTAAGAACAGAAATATTTAGTAATATTCCTAAAACAAATTATAATCAGCAGCAATTTAAAAAGACATGGACATATAATTCATTTGCTAATTTCACTTCAATATATGAAAACAAAAAACTTGCTGATTTATCAAAAAGATTTGCACAAAAAAGAGAGGGTATTGAAAATATTGCTTCTATGAAACTTTATGGGGAAAAATATCTCGCTTATCATATCAGTGCAAAATCTCCTCCCAATATTTAAAATATTTTGATAATTTTTTAGTCTAAAATCAGGAAATAATTAAAAAAAGATAATAAATCATAAGGAGAACGAAATATGATTAGAACAACTCAAAAAAGTATATTGTGGGTGATACTATTAACTATGACAATAGTATTTACCCCATGTATAGGTAGGGCAGTGGAACCATGTCCCTTGCCATCCGACAATAACGCATTGTTGGATTTGTTATGGCCCATGTTTGACACGAATAAGGATGGAGGATTATCAAAGACAGAATTGTCTGCAATTTATACAGTCCCCGATCAGTATTTTAATATGTTAGATACAAATAAAGATGGAAAGATTGACCGTGTAGAGTTTCAGCCTATCCTTGCTTTGCTGCAACTATATTTGCCCGGTGGGCTTTTATCCATAGTAGATACCAATGGAAATCAACTGATTGAATTTCAAGAGGTATCTGGATATGTAAGTCAACAACAATTTCAATTGCTGGATAGAAACAAAAATGGTGTTATAGACTGTGGTGATATTGGTGAATTGCCACCAATAGAAGGTGAGCCAGGTGTTGAAGGCGACCCTGGTGAAGAAGGGGAAATCATTATAGAAGGTGAGCCTCCGATTCCTGTCACAGACCCATGCGATTGGGTAGATATGGCTTTAGAAGAATTTGCAAATCTCGACCAGAATCAAGATGGTGTTCTTACAAGAGATGAGTTAAATTTCCCTATTATTTTGATTTATCCGCCCATTGTTGATTTTGATGTTTTATTTGACGCGTTTGATTTAGATGGAAATGGTAGAGTTACAAAAGAAGAACTAAAAGCATGGAAAGTTATTTGCGGTGGCGAAGGCGAAGATGAAATGTGTCCACTTCCTGCAATACCTGCAACATTGCTTTTAGAAATACTACTTCCATTGGTAGATTCAGACGGTAATGGAAAACTAAGTAAAGATGAAGTTCGGGCAATTTATGCCGATATTGACAATTTACTATCGCAGTATAATCTCAATTTGGATTTAGTTTTCCTACTCATTGACTCCAACAGAGATGGAGGTGTGGATATAAGTGAGTTAGATATTTTGTTACGAATTCTGGGTCCACAGTTAGGAATAGACCCAGATAATCTATTGACTTTGATAGATACAAATAAGGACGGTTTAATAGCCTATGAAGAAGTATCGGAGTATGTAACTGCAGAACAATTCGCCATGGTTGACTTTAATGGTAATGATGTAATTGATTGCAACGATTTAGAATATTTATTAACATTCCCGCCTATTGATTGGGAAGGCGAATTGCCATTTGAAGGCGAAATACCCATTCCAGATGATCCTTGTCTGATAGGTCCAATATTATTAGACTACTTTAACTTCCTTGATCGTAATCAAGATGGAAAGTTAAGTGCAGATGACCTAAATTACGAGATAATTTTGCCTATAGAAATTCCCGTTCCTATTAATGAGGACACCGTGAACGAGATTTTAATGATGTTTGATATTGATGCGGATGGAGCCGTAACTCAGGAAGAAATCCAAACTATATTAGCAAACTGTGAGATTACTATTGAAGGCGACCCGTCCTGGGAAGGTGAAGTTCCACTTCCCACAGACCCATGTATTATTGCGCCGTTAGTTTTGCAATACTTCGATATGTTAGATACCAATAAAGATGGTGGTATTACTTTGGAAGAGGTGCTTTCTATCCCGGTGATATTGGGAGGCAACACCACTATGATTTATCCACCACCATTCCCTATTGACCCGAGCATCATAAGAGAGATATTTATCTTATTAGACTTGAATGCAGATGGAAAAATTATCAAAGATGAATTAAAAGTTATATTGAATACTTGTTCCGGAGAGCCTCCAGAGGGAGAACCTTCTCCAGAGGGAGAAATTATAATATTCCCGGACATCTGGAATCCGTGTGCTCTGGCTCCTTATGCGATTCAGATGTTCAATACTATAGACCAGAATAAAGATGGTGTGATTGATATTAATGAGATAATTACATCTATTGCTTCTGTTTATATGATGCCAATAGACCAAACATGGTTGTCTCGTATTGTAAGTATGCTCGATCTTGATAACAATGGTGTAATTACTCTGGAAGAATTGCAAGCCATTGTTGAAAAATGTAATGCACAATCAAATGAAACAGGTGGACCTGGACCCGGTGGTAATGAGCCACCTACATCTTTGATTTTAGAGCGAGCAGTTTCAGGAAATCGCAGATATTGGCCTGGACAAACATTGACAGTTATTTTAACTATTAGAAATCCTATTCGTCTAAATGTTTCTGCATTAGGCTTGAAAGAAACACTCCCGACAGGGTGGGTATTACAATCTGTTGTGGAATCAAGTAACGCGGTTGTTGTTCCTTCTAATGGAGCAACAGGAACATTAGAATTTGCATGGATGGATATTCCACCTTTCCCAGTTAAAGTCGTTTATAATGTAGCGATTCCTAACGATGCTGATGGACAGGCAGTGCTTAGTGGATATGTACTTTACAGGACCGTTAATAGTGAAGAACTATCGTCTCCTGTTGTTGATACAGTTCTGTTAAAGGGCTGGTCTCCTGACAGGTCACACTCCGCTGATTCCAATCGCGACTGGGCGATATCTCTTACTGAAATGTTAAGAGTAATCCAGATGTTTAATTACGGTGGATATGGCTGTGACGATACCTCCGAAGATGGGTATGGACCTGGCGAAGGTAAGCATAGAAGTTGTATGCCTCATGCATGTGATTATAGAATTCAGGATTGGAAGATAGATCTATCTGAATTGCTCCGATTAATCCAATTATACAATGCACCTGGCAAAGGATATATCCTCCAAGAAGGAACAGAGGATGGTTTCGCTCCGCTTCTGAACTAAACATTAAAATAATACATAGATTGGGAGATAAGATTAATTTCTTATCTCCCTTTTTTATTAATAATGTCGAAAAATTGGGACATTGTCAGGATAAAGTTCATTTTGGATGTAAATACAACATGCTCCCCCAGATGAAAAGAGATGTCCCGAAACTTCTTTTATTGTCAATTCTCCTGATAAAAAAATACCGTCTTTCTTTATATATGTCCTTAATATTCTTTCCAGAATAATAGGTGTAAAGTCGGAAGAATAGCATGTAAGAAAAATAAATAAAGGGGAACCCTTACAGAGCATCATTAAATCATCTAATAAACCGGATATATGCTGTTCTAATTTCCAGATTTCATTTTTAGGTCCTCTTCCAAAAGATGGAGGGTCAAGAATAAACCCATTATAAGTTTTACCTCTTTTAATTTCTCTACTAACAAATTTTTTTACATCTTCTACCATCCATCTCACAGAGTTCTCATTTAAATTGTTTAGTATTATATTCATCTTTGCCAATTCAACCATCCCTTTTGAAGAATCCACATGACATACATGAAAGCCCTTTTTAACGCATGCTACTGTAGAGAGACCTGTATATGCAAAGAGATTTAAAACATTGACAGTATCTGTATTTTTTATTCGGAGGTTCAGCAAAAAATTCCATAAATTAAGATGTTCCGGAAAAAAACCAATATGTCCAAAACTTGTTATCTTTGCATATACATTAAAATCTTGTATAGAGATAGGAAATTGTTGAGGTATAAGGGTCAGATATTCCCAATGCCCACCACCTTCATCTGAACGAATATATATAGCATCTATTTCCTTTTCCCATAAATCCGGGAGAGTTTTAGGATAACATGCTTCAGGTGCAGGACGAATAATTTTATAAGGACCTATTTGTTCTAACTTGAGTCGGTCACCGGAATCTATTAAATGATATGAATTAGTGTCTTTAAAATTTTTATATGTATTTTTTAGCATGGTCTTTTTTTATTTTAGTTATATATTACATGATAGTTGAAAAAACATACTGAATATATTATACTAATTTCAAGGATTAGGGTTGGGGAGAAGTTTGTAACAGATTTGAATAAGGAGTGTGTGTATGAAAAAGTATGTAGTCATTTTGCTTGTTATTGGTATCCTTTTAGCATTAGCCTTTCCTATATTAAACCTTATTGTAGGTCCACCCGTCGGTACTACTATTACAAATCAAAAAGTAGATGAACCAGCATTTGCAAAAGTATTACCCATATTGGAAAAAAAATGTGTGAATTGTCATACGAAAGAATATAAACTTCCTTTCTATGCAAACTTTCCTATAGCCAAAGGAATTATAGAGGCAGATATTAAATTAGGTTTGTTTTATATGAATATGGTAAAGGAATTGTTTCCCGGGGAAAACAAACCACCTACAGAAGTGGCATTAGCAAAAATTGAACATACAACATTAATGAATGAGATGCCACCCTTGCGGTATATTGCCTTACATTGGGATAGTATGTTATCAAAAGAAGAACAAAATTTAATCTTAACATGGGTAAAATCTACACGAGCCAAACACTATGCCACTGAGGGTATTCCAGAAAAATTAAAAGAAGAAGTTGTTCAACCTTTACCACAAAAAGTAAATGTAGACGAGAAGAAAGTAGCATTAGGGGATAAACTATATCACGATAAAAGATTATCCAAGGATAATAGCCTTGCTTGTGCAGGATGTCATGATTTAGGAACTGGCGGTGTTGACCGCAAGAAATTTTCTGAAGGTGTAGGGGGTGCTATCGGTCCTATAAATGCCCCCACAGTTTATAATGCATTGTTTAACTTTGTTCAGTTCTGGGATGGTCGTGCCAAAGATTTACAAGAGCAGGCAGACGGTCCTGTGAACAATCCAATAGAAATGGCTTCTAACTGGGAAGAAGTAACATCAAAACTAAATCAGGATGAAGAATTTACAAAATCTTTCCTTGAAGTATATCCCTCTGGATATAACAAGGAGAATTTTACAAATGCTATAGCAGAGTTTGAAAAGACCCTTATTACTCCCAATTCACGATTTGACCAATTTTTATTAGGTAAGGCAGATGCACTTAACGCTGAGGAAAAAGAAGGATATGCTCTCTTCAAAAAATACAGATGTGCTACCTGTCATGTAGGCAAGGCTATGGGCGGTCAATCTTATGAGAAGATGGGCTTAAAAGCAGATTACTTTAAAGACCGTGGTGAAGAAATAAAAGAAGCCGATTTGGGAAGATACAATGTAACGAAAAACGAAGAAGATAAACATAAATTCAAAGTCCCCTTGCTTCGCAATATTGCAGTTACACAACCCTATCTACATGATGGTTCTACAGATGACTTGCAGGAGGTAGTAAATATTATGTTGAAGTATCAAGTAGGTAAACAAATACCCAAAACAGAAGAAGAAAAAATCACAAAGTTCTTAAAGACTCTAACAGGTGAATATCAAGGGAAATTACTTCAGTAAAGAAATCTCCTTTTTGAGTTGGTTTATACTGCATACCTTTGTAGTTTTATCATTCGTTATATTGTGAAGGCAATTTACAGGTTAAATCTGTCGCTATAGCCGGGAATAACGCAATTCAGATAGAAAAGGTAGGGACGAAAAATTTATCGTCCCTACCTTTATTACAACAGTAATATTACAAGAGTTTTACCTCTTTCTTTTTATATTCATTGTTTATACAATATAATGTAAATTACGAATATAATTACTAAATAAACATACCAATAACTTCAGCCATACCTGCATTTACAGGAGGTGTCCCGGCTCCTGTTGGATTTAATGGGTCTTCAGCAACATAACGAATGAATTCTACATGCCCATCCATATAAAGCACATTAGAGCCACCGGGAATATGATTAAACCCTTCAGGTTTGCTTGAAACATGGTCGAGCATAATCCACACAGAACTCTGTGCTTGAGCAGAAGATGCTGGATTATTAATATCAGTGATTAAAAATCTTTCAATTCCTTCTCTTAATCGGTATACTGTATTGCCACCTCCATTGCCATTACCTGCTGATACTGCTACATCTTTATCAACGAGATTGGGCCATTGTGATGGATTAGCAAAAACAGGAACGAGTGTATTTAAAGCAAGTTCAACAACTTGTCCGGGTCCTGTCACAGGCTGGTTAATAAGGGGAGGAACCGCTGGTAATGTCATAGGGTTATCTGTAGTTTTGGCTCGGTCTAAAACCCAACCTATATACACATAACTTTCATCTATTGCAGCTGCACCATAATGTTCATTAGTGCATAACCAACCCGCTGTATTCTCACCTGTAGCATCGTTGGTAACATCTTTTATATTACTTTGTGCATCGGATGGGCAGAAAATTATCGCAGGGTCCGTTAGGTATTCAGGATACAAAGTTGTTAAATCAGGACCCATAGCAAGGAATACAGACCTTGTAAAAGTAGTATATGGAGGATTGGCAATATCACAATCTCTGTATATGGGTTGTGAGCCTTCTCTTACGAGAATTCTTGGGAATCTTTCGCCCTTTGCTTCACCACAATACATCTTGAACACCAATCCCCATTGTTTTAAATTGTTCTGGCAACTTGACCTTCTTGCCGCTTCACGAGCCCTTGCTAATGCAGGCAATAAAATGGCAGCAAGAATTCCGATAATAGCAATAACGACTAACAGTTCGATTAGCGTAAAACCTTTCTTAAATTTCTTCATACAAAACCTCCTATCGTTAGTTTATTAATTTTAAAAATGATACTATTAAACATTAAACATATAATTATAATGACGAAATAATATTAAAAAGTCAAATTTCAAATCATTTGTAAAATGTGATATATCAATAAGGTATATCTTAATCATCTTTACAAAAGAAAATTTTATTTATTATATTATTAACAAATAAAATTTTTGAATAAATGAGGTAATGATATATTTTGTAATTTAATTAGAATAAATTTTTTTGAAATCTTACAAATGATAGATAAGAAACCTGTATATTTAGGTATTGATAAAGATAAGGAAAAAAAATATCTTGAATGGGTAAGTAAAACACTACAAAATTGTTGTGCATGTCCACGGAAGTGTGGTGTTAATAGATTAGAAAATGAAATAGGTCATTGTAAGATAGGTCGCTATGCAAGGGTTTCAAGTGCCTTTCCACATTTTGGAGAAGAATCCTGTCTGGTAGGATGGCACGGTTCGGGCACGATATTTTTTAGTGGGTGCAATTTGAATTGTGTATTTTGTCAGAATTATGAAATAAGTCAATATCCATCAGGTCCTGAATGTTCCGCAGAAATTATTGCAGAAATGATGTTAAACTTACAGTCTTTGGGGTGTCATAATATCAATCTTGTTTCGCCTTCCCATGTAATCCCTCAAATTATCGAATCACTAATTATCGCAAAACAAGGTGGATTACAACTTCCTATCGTTTACAACACAAATTCTTATGATAGTATTGATTCATTAAAAATACTTGGAAACTGGATTGACATTTACATGCCCGATATAAAATATTGGGAAGAAGAAACGGCATGCAAATATTCTAATGCTAAAAATTATCCGAATATAGTAAAAGAGTCTATAAAAGAGATGCATCGTCAGGTAGGAGATTTAGTAATAAGTTCTGATGGTATTGCTCAACGAGGATTGTTAGTAAGGCATCTTGTGATGCCTGGATTAATTCATGAAACAAAAGAAATATTAAAATGGTTAGCAAAAGAGATTTCAAAAAATACCTATATCAACATCATGGAGCAGTACCGACCTACTTATAAAGTTCTGTATAATCCATGTTATTCAAAAATTTCACGAAGACCTATGCGGGGGGAAATTGAAGAGGCTATTCATTACGCAAAATTGTATGGATTATCGAGAATTGCAGATTAAATAAAAACCCCTTAAACACAAAATATGTTTAAGGGGTTATGTCTTACTGATTTTTTATCTTACATATTGTTTTCTAATAATTAAAACGGAACACAAAGTTATAGTGCCTACAAATAGTATAAGTGTTAATACCGAACTGATAGGAACTTCATCCGAAACGATAACATGAAATTCGTAAGTGGTATTTGTCTTCTGCCCATTATCATACTCACATATATATATTCCTGTATCCTCTATCTGTGCATTAGGAATCCAGAGGGAACGACAATGGGTATTTAATCCTCTTCCTTCTAAACTACCGTTTAATTTTGACCAGTTAAATGAAGAATTTGTAGCCACAGGGTCCGGAACACGCAAGCAAATATCGGAACCTACCTTAAAAATTCCACCTAATGTAGAAGAAGTATGACATTCCTCACAATCCGAACCGGGATATACATCAGGATTTAACGCAGAATTAATATACGCTTGTTTTTTCTCCTCATAACTCATGTCGGAATGGACGAAGTATTCATACTCCTGTTTGTTTGTCCAGCCATCTCCATCCGCGTCGCCATCAGGACCGAAGTATTGAGGAAGCAGTTGATAATAGATAGGAGTAATTATGTTTACATGAATATTAAAACTTGGGTCAATGGCTTGTGCCGCAATAGAAATTACCGTAGGAATCATTGTTGACTCTTGATTACCTAATGTCATATATCCTGCTAACATTTGAGGTAAACCGTAGAAAATGGTATATACAATTCCATCAGTTCCTCCGACATCAGTTATCATCCTTTGCATATTTTGATTATAGGCATTTACCGCGATTTGGTGACTTACCCCTCCGTTAGCCGTAAAATCAATAGAAGAGTTATTATAACATTCTGTAATAAGAGAGAATTCTAAAGAATCTAACATGCCATTCCCTGAAATAATAATTGGGTCTATAGAAATTTGTCCGCCATTTAAATCACACTCATCAGGATTAAATGATAAACCTTCCGCTCCCTGGTCTCCCAATAAAACATAATAGGCACTAAGATTTTCATGTAAATATTGCATACCTGCTACAATTTCATGGTCGGGCTGTCTGATGAAATCATGATATTCCCAAACACCGTTATAACAAAAATCACCATTACCTTCTGAACTTCCTGTGCCGGGTCCTCCTAATGGTTTTGAAGTAGCATCTATAATGGAATCATCATCAATTACACAAAGTGTAACATTCCCAACAGCGCCTGTAGTATCCACAACTACATTATAAATTCGATTTCCCTGAATATTATTAACAGAAAGAATAGAAAGGGGAGACGATAAACTATCCTTGGCATTAAAATCAGTGGTATCAACATTTGAAACAGGCTCACTAAAACTTACTGAAAAAGTCATTGTATTCCCATTAGAAGAAATACTGTTAATTAAATAAACTTTTGGATAATCCAACCATTGACTGATAAATTCGGACATACATCTCTGTGCTAATATCCTGTAACCTGCTTGTGATAAATGAATGTCGCCATCAAAAAGTCCATTAGGATGAACTAAGGAACAAGGGTCACCACCAGGAAAAGGAGAATAAGAAGGGTAATTACCAGGATAAGGAACAGAATTAGGAGGTAAATTCGTTGGGGTTGATGTGCCAAAATGATATTGCATGAGTCCAAGGTTATGGACATAATAAACCCGTGGTTTACTATCAGCAAGAGCCTTTTTGGCTTGTTCAAAACGAACGAAAGCATTTTGTTGATCGCATATAGAACATCCACCACGGTCCCTACCCGCAAAGGTATATCCACAGAGGGCTATGCGGATGTCAGGTCGAACCGCAAGAATTTCATCAATAATACCACTCATATAATTTACAATAGTATTGATGATATATTGTTCTTGTGCAGGGTTAGAGAGCATATCACAATTCCAACGAGATGTTTGTGGAGTTCCCCGAAGAAAATCATTACCTCCTAATGTCATTAATACAATGTCTATAGTTGGATACTTTGCTAATTCTTCCTTCACATTTTGAATATAATTATATTCTTCAGGATAAAATTCAAATGCTCGTGCTCCCATAATAGCGGTTCGACTACCAATCTCTCTTAAATGCTCCATTCCGGGTGTTTCATTAAAAATTTCTTTAAAAGTTCTGAATGCCCACATAAAGCCTGTCCAACTATCACCTACTAATAAAACACGAGGCACTTCTTCTTGTGAAAATGCAATAGAACTATTAAAGAGAATAAGCATGGATAAAAAACAAACAAAACATAAATTTAAAACACGGTGTCTCATTTCAGTCTCCTTTTCATTTAAGATATACAATAAAAAACAATAAATAAACTAAATAAATTATAACAATAAAGAAATAAAAAAATCAATAAAATATATAGTGGAGGAAATTTTTAATTTTTTTTGATAAAGAAAAAATTTTATAAAAAAATATATTTTTTACTTGACAAAAGGAAATAGATTTGTTATAATTTGTTCAGAAATTCACAATTATACTTAAAGGTAAGTATATAAATTTGTTCAATATTTCACAAGTAAAACTTTATGGTATCTGAGAAAACAGTAGAAAGATTAAGTTTATATCGCAGAATACTTCAGCAATTGAGGGTTGAGGGTAAAGAAACTATAATGTCGCATGAACTTGCAAATATCTTGCATATAAAGCCCGCCCAAGTCCGTAGAGATATAATGCAATTAGGTTATTCAGGGATACCTAATAGTGGCTATAGGATTCGTCCTCTTTTAGAAAGTATTGCAAATTTTTTGGATTCACCATTACCACAAAGTGCCGTTTTAGTAGGTGTTGGTCATTTAGGACTTGCCTTGTTAGCTAACTTTGCGGGACGATGGAGACAATTGGCTATTCGCGCCGCTTTTGATAAAGACCCTGCAAAAATAGGACAGACTTTTCATGGTTGTCGGTGTTATGCTATGTCTGATTTATCAAAAATAATAGCAGAGACAAAAAGCGTGGTAGGTATTTTGGCAATTCCGGGAGAAGGGGCTCAGTCTGTTTGTGATCTTCTCGTGCAGTCAGGGGTGAGTGGAATATTGAATTTTTCTCCATTACGAATTAAAGTGCCCGATAATGTTTTTGTAGAACATGTTGACCTTTCTGCTACATTCGAGAAAGTTTCTTTCTTTGCAAGAAGGATGAAACTTTATTCAGAGGAAGAAAAATGGAAAGTTGAAAATGAAACCACTGAGGGTGAATACGAAACATTAACAACAAATCAATAAAAATTTTTGTAGGAGATAAAATATGAATGAAGAAGCAAAACATGCATGTATGGAAGAAGCAAGTGAAGAAGAACTTCTTGCTCGGCTTGATGAGGTAATTGCAGAATATAAGGACAAGCCTGGTGCTCTCATTCCTGTTCTGCAGATTGCTCAGGCTATGTTTGGGTATTTACCAGAAAGTGCCTTAAAAAAGATTAGTTTGGGACTTAACAAACCATATAGCGAAGTTGCAGGTGTAGTAACATTTTATTCATTTTTTTCAACGCAGCCTCGTGGAAAACACATGATTCGCGTTTGTTTAGGGACTGCTTGTTATGTCCGTGGAGGAAAACAGGTTCTTTCAGCGATTAAGGATAAACTTCATATTGATGTAGGCGAAACTACAAAAGACCGTATGTTTTCATTGGAAGTGGCTCGTTGCTTTGGTGCATGTGGACTTGCTCCTGCAATTATGGTTGATAATGATGTTCATCAACGGGTAAAACCCGCTCGGATTCAGGCTATTTTAGACCAATATATAGACAAAAACACTGAAAAAAATAAATAATTAAGGAGAAAAAATCATGTCAAATATTATTCGTTCTCCGGAAGACCTTAACGCTTTGCGCGAAAAGGCAATTAAGGATATTGATATTCGCAATTCACAAAAGGATTTGGTGATTACGGTTCACATGGGGACATGTGGTATCGCTGCTGGTGCCAGAGAAGTATTGAAAAATATCGTCTCTGAACTTTCAGCCATAGGTATTACCAATGTTACAGTTCGTCAATCTGGATGTGCAGGTCTTTGCGACCGTGAACCTATGATTACTGTTACACATAAGTCTTCGGGTTCTGAATATCGCTATGGTAAATTGAACATAGAAAAGATACGGGAAATTGTGAAACAGCATATCGCAGAAGGTAAACCTGTAATGGAATATTTAATTCCATAACGAAGGTGTGTAGGTAAAACCTCTGATTTCTGGAAAGTGGTTGAGATGAATATATTTTGTATGAAAAGAAAAAATTACATAAAAATAAGGATGTATATGTTATATTTATTCCTTATTTTGATTTTATATTCTATCGCCACATTTGCAGAAACATCTGATTGGGAGACTATTACACTTTCGGATACAGGAGAAACTCTACAAAATCCTGGAATGGGATGGGTTTTACATTTTTATGATAATGAAATACAAAATTATGGCTCAAAATTAGAACCCTCGGATACCGTTGATGAGTTTCCATGCTTGTCAGTTATTTATTTAAGAATAGCATGGTCCTTTTTGGAACCTGAAGAAGGTAAATATAACTGGTCTATATTGGATACTCCTGCTCAACGATGGATTTCTAAAGGGAAAAAAATTGCCTTGCGTATTACTTGTAGCGAAACCCCTATTCCATGGGCAACACCAAAATGGGTTTATGAAGCGGGAGCCAAAGGTAATTTCTTTATTCCAGAGGAAGGAATTAAGGAAAATGGGAGTCATTGGGAACCCGAATTTGATGACCCAATTTTCTTAGAGAAGTTAGATAAATTTTTAGCAGAGTTAGCAAAGCGGTATGATGGAAGCCCAGAAGTAGCCTTTATAGATATAGGTTCCTTAGGAGTATGGGGGGAAGGTCATGTATGGCATTCCACTAAAAAACATATTTCTCCAGAATCTATCAAAAAACATATAGATTTGCATGTAAAACACTTTAAAAATACGATAATCGCCCTAAATGATGACATTGTTACAAATGGGCAAAAATTTGATGTGCTTCCCGAAGAGAAAAAAGAAATCCTTAATTATGCCATTGAAAAAGGATTAACACTTCGTGATGACAGTATCCTTGTTCAGAGTGGTGAAAATGCTTATTTTAGCGAAAGGTTATCTGAATACTTTTGGAAAAATAAACCTGTTATTTTAGAGAGTGCTCACTATGGTTATGCGAAATCAGTGGGTATTTGGGAAGATGGAAGTAGATATCTACAATCCGTAAGAGATTACCACGCCAGTTATGTTTCTATTCATCATTGGCCCAGAGAATTTTTGCAAGAAAACAAAGAATTGATTGAAAGAATAAACTTGCAATTAGGCTATCGTATCTTACCGGTAGAAATTAAATGGCAAAAAAATGTGAAGGTATCTGAGGCTATCTGGCAAATATCATATTGTTGGATTAATAAAGGAGTTGCTCCTTGTTATCAAGATTTATATCCTATAATAACATGGAAAGATGAAAAAGGAGGTATTGTTGCTGTATTTACTGATACAAATTTTAATCTTAGACAACTATATGGTGGAAACCCAGAGAACCCAGAAGTAATAAAGAAAGAAAATACATTCTATCTTCCTATCTTTGTGAAAGAAGGTAAGTATTCTGTTTATATTTCTGCTGGTTCTATTACAGGAACCCCACTAATCAAAATGCCCTTGAAGAATACAGAGAAAGACAAGCAATATCTGATAGGTGAGGTGAATGTGTCTATATGAAAAACGAAATAGAGTGCAAGAAAATATATTTAATGAATATCAAAGATATGGAAAGGAGATAAAAAATGAGTCCATTTCGAAGTCATGTATTAATTTGTGCAGGTGCGGGATGCGTGGCATCAGGCTCGATGGAAGTCAGTTCCGCCTTTTCGGAGGCACTTGCAAAACATGGACTAAATGAAGAAATTCAGGTAGTCCATACAGGATGTTTGGGACCCTGTGCTATTGGTCCTGTGGTAGTAATTTATCCAGATGCTATTTTTTATCAAGGTGTCAAGACAACGGATGTTGAAGATATTGTTGTTGAGCATCTGCTAAAAGGACGACCTGTAAGTCGTTTAAATTTCAAATCCACTACCACATCACAAATTATCCCTGCCTTGCAGGAAATTGGTTTCTTTAAACAACAGACCAAAATCGTTTTAAGAAACTGCGGTATTATAGACCCCACAAAAATTGAGGAATATATCGCGAGAGATGGGTATCAGGCTTTAGCCAAAGTATTGACGAAAATGACTCCTCAACAAGTAGTAGAGGAGGTAAAAAAATCGGGACTTCGGGGAAGAGGTGGTGCAGGATTCCCCACGGGTATAAAGTGGGAATTAACACAGAAAGCCCCGGGTGATAAAAAGTATGTTCTTTGCAATGCCGATGAAGGTGACCCGGGAGCATTTATGGACAGAAGTGTTTTGGAAGGTGACCCCCATAGTGTTATAGAGGCTATGATTATAGCAGGCTATGCTGTCGGTTCTGACCAGGGGTATATTTATGTTCGGGCTGAGTATCCATTGGCAGTAGAAAGGCTTAATATTGCAATTGGTCAGGCAAAAGAATTGGGATTGTTAGGCAAGAATATTATGGGGACCGGTTTTAACTTCGATTTAGAAATACGGATGGGTTCAGGGGCTTTTGTGTGCGGTGAAGAAACAGCACTCATGCGTTCTATAGAAGGAAAGAGAGGAGAACCTCGTCCGCGTCCACCATTCCCTGCATATAAAGGTTTATGGGAAAAGCCCAGTTTATTAAATAATGTAGAAACTTATGCGAACATTCCTGTCATTATCCTTAAAGGTGCCGATTGGTTTGCTTCTATAGGGACCGCTAAGAGTAAAGGAACAAAAGTATTTGCATTAGCGGGTGCCGTTAATAATACAGGTTTGGTTGAAATACCTATTGGGACTCCATTAGGAGAGATTATTTATGATATTGGCGGAGGGATTCCTCGTGGTAAACAATTCAAAGCGGCACAAATCGGAGGTCCTTCCGGTGGATGTATTCCAAAGCAATATTTGAATGTTCCCGTTGATTATGAATCCTTACAAGAGTTAGGAGCCATTATGGGTTCAGGTGGTTTAATCGTTATGGATGAAGACACCTGTATGGTAGATATGGCTCGTTTCTTCCTCGACTTTGTTCAGGACGAATCCTGTGGAAAATGTGTCCCGTGCCGTGTCGGAACCAAGAGGATGTTAGAAATTGTAACGAGGATTTGTGAGGGTCGAGGAGAAGAGGGTGATATTGAAAAACTTATTGAGTTAGGTCAACAGATTAAAGACGCATCCTTATGTGGATTAGGTCAGACAGCCCCAAATCCTGTTCTTTCGGCGATTCGTCATTTCCGCGAAGAATTTGAAATACACATTCGTGAACATAAATGTCCCGCAGGCGTCTGTCCGTCCCTTGTCCGTGCTCCTTGTATGAGTGCTTGTCCTGCGAATGTTTATATTCCGGGCTTTGTTTCATTAGTATCTGAAAAAAGATATGCAGAAGCACTTCGCGTACATCGCGACCAAAATCCCTTCGCTTCTGTGTGTGCCCGTGTGTGCTTCCATACCTGTGAGGATAAATGTAGAAGAGCCACTCTTGATGAAGCCGTATCTATTCGCGGACTCAAACGGTTTATGGTAGAACAAGAAGTTACGATACAATTGCCTGAAATTCGTGAAAATGAACAAAACCTTCGTAGGAAAATTGCTATCATAGGAGCAGGTCCGGCGGGTCTTACCTGTGCTTATTTCCTTGCACGATTGGGCTATCAACCTCGTGTATTCGAATCAGCACCCAGACCCGGTGGTATGTTAGTTCAGACAATTCCTGCTTATCGTTTACCGCGAGAAGAATTGGCTCGTGAAATTCGTATGATAGAAAGAATGGGTGTTGTTATAGAAACAGAGAAAGCCTTAGGTCGTGATTTTACATTACAAAGCCTTCGTGATGATGGATATGAGGCTATTTTCCTCGGGATAGGTGCTCCATCTGGACAAAAGTTAAGAATTCCAGGAGAAGATGCAGAAGGAGTTGTTGAAGCAATAGATTTCCTTCGTGAATACAATCTTCGAGGTTCTGTTCCAGTAGGAAAGAATGTCGTTATTATAGGTGGTGGTAATGCGGCTATTGATGCGGCAAGAACCGCCATTCGTTTAGGTGCTAAGAAAGCGACGATTCTTTATCGTAGAACAAGAGAAGAAATGCCCGCCTATAAAGAAGAAATTGAAGAGGCGGTTAACGAAGGTGTTATTTTGAAAATGTTAGTAGCTCCACTGGAGATTTTGACAGAAAACGGAAAAGTCATTGGCGTAAAATGTCAACACATGTGGTTAGGAGAGTATGACCGTTCTGGTAGAAGAAGACCTGAAGCAAAATCAGGTGAAGAACCCTTTATTGAAGAAGCCGACCAGGTTATTGCGGCAATAGGTCAGACAGTTGATTTGAAACGGTATCTTGATGGATTAAATGTTAAATTAACTCCTTCCGGCTTCTTGTGGGTAGACCAATTATATGGCCAGACCTCTATCGAATGGTTATTCGCTGGTGGTGATATTAGTTCAGGACCTTCCTCTGTAGCAGAAGCAATCGGTGCAGGAGAAAGGGCTGCGGTAGGAATTGACAAATATCTTACCGGAGAAGAACATGCTTTCTGGAGAGAACCGTATATGATAGATACAGAGTTCGACCCGGATTCTGACCCTGTGGATTTCCCAAGAGCAAAAATGAAACTTTTGCCTGTTGAAAAGCGAGTTCATAACTTTAATGAAGTAGAAATTCCGTTTACAGAAACATTAGCCGTAAGAGAGGCTCGCCGATGCTTGCGTTGTGATTATCGTGAAACAAAAATAAGTTTAAATACACAACATTAATAAAAGGAGAATGAACCATGCCAAAATTAACTATAGATGGAATTCCCGTAGAAGTTCCTGAAGGGACAACAATACTTCAAGCAGCGAAACAAGTCGGTTTAAAAATCCCTACACTTTGTTATCTTGAAGAGGTTCAAGCCATTGGTGCTTGTCGTGTATGCGTGGTAGAAGTAGAGGGAGCACGCACTTTAGTTGCGTCCTGTGTTGCTCCTGTAACAGAAGGGATGAAAGTTCATACCAATTCAAAAAGAGCCCGTGAAGCAAGAAAAACAGTGGTAGAATTGTTATTATCTGACCATGATGGTGATTGCCAGATATGTGTTCGGAATGAAGATTGTGAACTTCAAGAGTTAGCAAGAACTTTAGGCATTAAAGAGGTTCGCTATCAGGGAGAAAAAAGCAAAAGAATTATAGATGAAAGTACTCCGGCTGTTGTTCGTGATACATCCAAATGTGTTTTATGCAGAAGATGTATAACTGTTTGCAATGAAGTTCAAGGCGTAGGTGGATTATTTCCACAAAATCGCGGATTTGAAACGGTCGTAGGACCTGCATTTTGCAGTGATTTAGACGATGTTGTATGTGTCCAATGTGGACAATGTGGAGCAGTTTGTCCTGTGGGAGCTATCGTTGAAAGAGACCAGATTGCAGAGGTTTTCTCTGCATTAGATGACCCAACCAAAACCGTTGTAGTGCAAACAGCCCCTGCAATTCGTGCTGCATTGGGTGAATGTTTTGGTTTACCGCCCGGTACTTTAGTAACTGGGAAAATGGTTACTGCTCTTCGTAGATTAGGCTTCCATGCTGTTTTTGATACTAACTTTGCAGCAGACCTTTGTATTATGGAAGAAGGAACAGAATTATTAAATCGATTAAAGAAAAAATTGGTAAAAGGAGAAGATATAGCATTACCTATGTTTACCAGTTGTTCACCCGGCTGGATTAAGTTTTTAGAACACTTCTATCCCGATATGATTCCCAATGTCTCAACATGCAAATCTCCGCAACAAATGTTTGGTGCTATTGCCAAGACTTATTATGCTCAGAAAATCGGTAAGAAACCCGAAGATATTGTAGTTGTTTCAATTATGCCTTGCACAGCAAAGAAATATGAACATCAGCGTCCAGAGATGAACAGTTCTGGTGTTCGTGATGTGGATTATGTTCTTACAACTCGTGAATTGGGTCGAATGATAAAACAAGCAGGTATTGATTTTGTTAATTTGCCTGATGACAAGCAAGATTCCCCGTTAGGAATGTCTACAGGTGCTGCCGATATTTTTGCAAATACCGGTGGTGTAATGGAAGCGGCTATTCGAACAGTTTATGAAATAGTAACGGGACGAGAATTGCCGTTTGATGGACTTCATGTTGCTCCTATCGAAGGACTGGAAGGAATTAAAGAAGCATCCTTGAAACTTGAAAAATGCGTTCCTGAATGGTCCTTCTTAGAAGGTGCAACTGTAAATGTAGCTGTAGCACATGGATTAGGGAATGCAAGATCGCTAATAGAACGCGTTCGTTCAGGAGAAAAGGCATATCACTTTATAGAGATAATGACCTGTCCCGGTGGATGTATCGGAGGAGGAGGACAACCTCGCTTCACGGATAATTCGGTCCGTCTTGCTCGTATTCAGGCTATATATAAAGAAGATGAAGGAAAACAACTTCGTAAGTCCCATGTGAATCCTGATATACAAAAAATATATGAGGAATTTTTAGGACATCCTAATAGCGAAGTTTCACACCATTTATTACATACACATTACAGCCCAAGAACAAAAGTATAAAGATAATATCGGGTAAAGGAGAGTGTGAAAAACACTCTCCTTTACAATTTTAGAAAGTTGTATAATAGGAGTATAGGTAGGAGTAAGTAGGTTTATGAGTGTGTAATATTCAGGAAAGATAAAATGGAAAATAAAATTATAATGGTCGTTGATGATGATATTGATGTGCAAGATTTCTGTAAAATTGTATTGGAAAGAGAGGATTATCGGGTTATAACATTTTCTAATTCTGAAAGTGCCCTTGAATTTTTAGAAACAAATACTCCTTCTGTAATTATTACGGATTTGATGATGGGGGGAATTGATGAAGGTATCCAATTTGTTAATAAAGTAAGGAATTTTAATAATGAAAAGGCAGAAATTCCTATTGTTATGATTACAGGAATAAACTCCAAATTGGGATACGATATAAGTCCTCGTTCTGAAGAAGAAAAAAAACAAATGAAAATTAATGAGTTTATATCAAAACCTTTAAGTCCGAAACAATTAATCGCTGCAATTAAAAAAGTAATTCGTTAGAAATTTGTTTCAGTATTGATACTGTTTAACCTATAAGTAAATATAAGGAAATTAATGATGAGTTCTAATGTAGAAACAGTTCCTATTAATGAGGAATTTATCTTTGACACATTAAAAAATAGTAATAAGAAAGATGCTGTATATATCAGAGAAATTCTTGCCAAAGCCCTTGAATTAAAGGGACTAAATGCAACAGAAGTAGCCACTCTTGCAACTATAAGTGACCCGGACCTATTGAAGGAACTTTTTGATACAGCACGAAAAGTTAAAGAAGAAATTTATGGGAAAAGGCTGGTTCTTTTTGCTCCACTTTATGTCTCAAATCTTTGTAAAAATGAATGTTTGTATTGTGCTTTTCGTAGAAGTAATTCAATGGTTCGTAGAAAAGCATTAACACAAGAGGAAGTTCGTCGAGAAGTTGAAACATTGGTTGACCAAGGACATAAACGCATCCTTTTAGTTGCAGGTGAGTCATATCCTTCCGAAGGATTTGATTATATTATCCATTGTATTGAAACAATATATAGTATAAAGAGAGGTAGGGGAGAGATACGACGCGTAAATGTAAATGTAGCACCATTATCCCTTGAAGAGTTTAAAAGATTAAAAGAGGCAAAAATTGGAACATATCAATTGTTTCAGGAAACATACCACAGAGAGACATATCAAAAAGTTCATTTAGGCGGACTTAAAAAAGATTTTGATTGGCGAATTACTGCGATGGACCGTGCTATGAGAGCGGGTATAGATGATGTAGGGGTTGGTGTCCTGTTCGGTTTGTTTGATTGGAGATTTGAAATACTTGCTCTGATGCAGCATATTAAACATTTAGAGGATACTTTTGGTGTAGGATGCCATACAATAAGCGTTCCCCGTCTCGAGCCCGCTGTTGGTTCAGATATTGCATCACATCCACCTTATCCTGTATCTGACCTTGATTTTCGAAAAATCGTAGCCATACTAAGGCTGGCAGTGCCATATACAGGTATAATAATGTCCACTCGTGAGACACCGAATATACGAAGAGAAACTTTTGCTTTAGGTGTATCACAAATTTCGGCAGGTAGTAGGACAAATCCAGGTGGATATACAGGTAATGAAGAAGAGGATATGAGCCAATTTTCATTGGGCGACCACCGTAGTCTTGATGAAGTTATTCGTGATGTTACACAATTAGGTTATATTCCTTCATTTTGTACTGCTTGTTATCGTTTGGGTAGAACCGGTGCAGACTTTATGGACCTTGCAAAGCCGGGTCTTATCAAGAACCACTGCGAAGTCAATGCTTTGAGTACTTTTGCTGAATATCTTGAAGATTATGCTTCTTCTGAAACGAAACAAGTAGGTTGGGAAAAGATTGAAGAAATATTAAATACAATGCCTGAAGCCCGGAAGACAAAAACAGAGAAAATGTTGGCTCGTGTTAAATCGGGTGAACGGGATGTCTATGTGTAATTTCTATGTCAGAATACCGAATTGAAACCGATTTGTTAGGTGAAAAAAAAATACCTGCAGATGTATATTGGGGGATCCATACTGCTCGTGCAGTAGAAAATTTCCCTATTTCTCGACAATCTGTCCATTCAGAATTAATACAATCTTATGGAATTGTAAAACTTGCATCTGCAAAAACAAATTATTCATTAGGATATTTAACACAACCTCAGGGCAAAGCCTCAGCTATATTTAATGCATGTGAAGAAGTAGCAGGTGGTAAATGGAACGAGCATATTGTTGTAGATGCTCTTCAGGGGGGAGCAGGGACCAGCACGAATATGAATATTAATGAAGTTATTGCTAATCGTGCTTTAGAGATATTGGGTTTCCCACGAGCAAAATATGACATTATTTCTCCGTTAGATGATGTAAATCTTCACCAATCTACTAATGATACCTATCCTACTGCCTTAAAACTCGCTACTATTAGAATGTTAAGAAAATTAGAAACGGAAATTATTCTTCTTCTGGAATCATTTCAAACACTTGAGAAACGATTTTCTGATATTGTAAAAATCGGAAGAACAGAACTTCAGGATGCAACACCTATTACATTAGGACGGGAGATGGGTGCTTATGCTGATGCTTTGTCACGGGATCGTTGGCGTATTTACAAATGTGAGGAAAGATTGCGTGTGGTCAATTTAGGAGGCACTGCAATAGGGACGGGTTTAGGAGCCCCAAGGGATTATATTTTCCGTGTTGTAGATAATCTGCGTGAATTATCAAATATTGGTTTCTCAAGAGCAGAAAATTTGGTAGATGCAACCCAAAATCTGGATGTGTTTGGAGAAGTATCCGGTATAATTCGTTCCTATGCAATAACACTAAATAAAATAGCTAACGATTTGAGATTGATGTCTTCCGGACCTGAGGCAGGTTTCCGAGAAATTCAAATTCCACAATTACAAGCAGGTTCCTCCATTATGCCAGGAAAAGTAAATCCTGTGTTACCTGAAGCAGTAAATCAAGTGGCAATACTTACCTTCGGATTTGACCAGACTATTACATTTGCTTGTTCCTCCGGAAACCTTGAATTGAATCCATTCGTTCCTTTGATTGCTCATTGTTTATTGAATATGCTTGAAATGCTAACAAATATAACCCATTTATTTGCAGAAAAATGTGTTAAAGGAATTATTCCCAATCGTGAAATTTGTAGTTCCTATGTGAATAACTCTACAGCAACTTTAACTGCTCTTATACAGAAGATAGGATATGAAAAAGCATGTATGATTGCGAAAAAAGCAAGCAGTTTTAAAAAAGGTATTCGAGAAATTGTATTAGAAGAAGGAATTTTAACACCGGAAGAATATGATACTCTTTTAGCCCCGGAATCCTTACAAAAATTAGGTTTTACTAACCAAAATAATAAGATAGTTCAGGAATAAAATATGTTTAGAGGTTCACCGAAATCATTTAGATTACATATTGGCTTTTTTGGTAGAAGAAATGTCGGTAAATCAAGTTTACTTAATGCAATTACACGACAAAATGTTTCTATTGTTTCAGAAACCGCCGGAACCACAACAGACCCGGTAGAAAAACCTATGGAACTACTTCCATTAGGTCCTGTTCTTTTTATTGATACCGCTGGTATTGATGATATTGGTGCTTTGGGTGAATTGCGGATACAAAAAACGCGACAGATTTTTGATCGAACGGATGTAGGGATTATTGTTACAGAATCAGGTATATGGGGTGAATTTGAGGAAGGATTGTATAACGAGTTTAAGTCAAGGAATATCCCTATCATAGTAGTTTTTAATAAAGCAGATTTGCAAGAACCCGATGAAACATTATGTAACAGATTAAAGAATGAGAAAGTTTTATATGTGAAGACTATTGCGTCAGAACAGGAAGGTATTAGTGAACTCAAAAACGCACTTATATCATCAGCCCCAGAAGACTTTATCAATAGTCCAACGATTTTGGGTGATTTGGTAGGTCCTGGCGAACTGGCGGTACTTGTTGTCCCTATAGATAAAGAAGCACCTAAAGGACGGCTTATTATGCCTCAAGTTCAATCCATCCGTGATTTATTAGATAACGATGCTATGTGTATTGTCGTAAAAGAAAGGGAACTTCGTCGAATTTTAGAACAGTTAAAAACACCACCGAAGATTGTTGTTACCGATTCACAGGCATTTTTAAAAGTAGTTGCGGATACTCCTTCTAATGTATGGGTTACAAGTTTTTCTATATTGTTTTCAAGATTTCGTGGGGATTTAATCACACAGGTAGAAGGGACGCTTGCTATAGAGTCTTTGAAGCCCGGAGATAAAATACTTATTGCAGAATCATGTTCGCATCACCCCATTGCTGATGATATAGGAAGAGTAAAAATTCCAAGATGGTTAATGCAATATGTCGGAGGGAAATTAGAATTTGATACCGTTCAAGGAAATGATTTTTATACAGATTTGACAAAGTATAAAATGGTTATACACTGTGGAGCATGTACATTAAACCGACGGGCTATGTTGAATCGAATTATGCACTGTAAGAAGCAAGGAGTCCCAATAAGTAATTATGGGCTAACTATAGCCTATTCTTTGGGTATCCTTGAAAGGGCGTTAGAACCATTTCCATCTGCATTGGAAATATACAAACAAAGAACACAAAAAAATTAATAAACAAGAAATAAAAAATGGATAAAAGAGATATTATTAATTGGCTAAAGGAAGAGAATGAAAATAGATTAAATGAACTATGGAAAATGGCAGATTCTATTCGTAAAAAATATGTAGGAGAAGAAGTACATCTTCGGGGTTTAATAGAAATATCGAATTATTGTAAAAAAAATTGTCTATATTGTGGAATACGAATTTCTAATAAAAAAATAATCCGATATAGAATGGAAGAGAATGAAATTTTGAGTTGTGTTGAATTTTCCAAAAGAAATGGATACGGGACCATAGTGCTTCAATCTGGAGAAGATCCCTATTTTACGAAAGAAAAAATTGGAGAATTAATTGGAAAAATTAAAAAGATTGCAAATGTGGCTATTACATTAAGTTTAGGTGAACAAGAAGAACAGTCCTTAAAATTATGGAAAGAATTAGGTGCAAACCGTTATCTCCTTCGTTTTGAAACTTCAGATGAAAATCTTTTTAAGAAGATTCATTCTTCAGAACAGGCAAAGAGTTTAGATAATAGAATTAAGCAATTAAAAATACTTAAGCAGTTAGGATATGAAGTAGGAAGTGGAATAATGATAGGAATACCCTATCAGACTTATGAGAGTATTGCTAATGATATTTTATTATTCAAACAATTAGACCTTGATATGATAGGAATAGGTCCTTATATTCCTCATCACGAGACACCTTTAGGGCAGGAATACCTTAATGAATATAAAAATGATGGTGAAAGATTTGCCCCTAACACAGAGTTAATGACATATAAAGTGCTTGCATTGACACGAATTATGTGTCCAACGGCAAATATTCCTGCTACTACGGCACTGGCGACAGTAAACACACGCGAAGGGCGAATTTTAGGTTTAAAAAGAGGAGCCAATGTTATTATGCCAAATCTTACACCTGTAAAATATAAAAAACTATATGAAATTTATCCGGGCAAGTCCTCCGCAGATGAACCTCCAGAGATTATTCATCAAAGTATAATGAAGATTATTGAACAGGCAGGGAGAAAAGTTGGGACAGGCATGGGAAATCGTAAAAACTATAATATTTAGCAAAAATATTGCGCAATTAGTTGTGAAAAGTAATTAGTGAAGTATTTATGGTTAGTAACATATTGCCTTTTATAAATTTCATATAAAAAACTAAAAAATAAGGTGATTATATGATATAATCCACATATAGGATGGGAAAGAGGAAATAGATAGAGGAGAAAAGAGTATGGAAATTATGGAAGTAGTGAAGAAAGCCGCAGATGAAGAGAAGGCTTGCAGGTACCTGCA
>Ga0067045_1000761_pt1 | contig 80981 bp, 53 predicted proteins | sample TerdegcTABiofilm_FD_59184 | JGI IMG/M metagenome (GOLD analysis project Ga0067045, IMG submission 59184) | Combined Assembly of (Gp0054472, Gp0054536) Wastewater bioreactor microbial communities from Singapore -Terephthalate degrading... | reverse complement strand
GAGCCGTTTGCGTTGTAGCCTGTTTGAACGAAAGTCGGCCTGGAGATTGAGAAATTGGTCAAATCAGGCAGGCTAGATGGAGAGGAAGCCGACGTCGTCAGTCAGAGAAAAAGTCCTGATCAAGCNCGCATCGGCGTGGGGAACGCGCCGCTCCGGGCGCAAGAGGGCTTTTAAGGGCGTCAGAAAGCCTTCAGTCGCTCCCTCCGCGCAGACCGTCAGCCCTTCAGATCAATCGATCGCCTCAGAGATTCAAGAGAATGCACCTGTCTAGGGTCTCAACCCTAGACAAGATGTGGCAGCGGAGGTGTCTGTGAAGTCTCCCTCGTCTGAGAAGAAGGCTTCTCAGCAGCACGCTTTGTCGGGTGAGGCTTGGTCTTTGCCTCCTGACCGAAAAACTTCTCCCGCAAAGCCTNGGCAATCGGGCTCAGCCGGAGCTTGCCCAAGGTACCCTCCCGACGCGGCGCCATCGCCAGAAGAGCCGCAAANGNNGCATGCACCACCATCACCGCCCCCACCTCCGCCAAAAACCGCCTCGCCCCCGTGATGTTCCCATCATCCACCCCCCAGAAGATCTTCAACCGAGCATTCACCCGCTCCACCGCCGTGCGNCCTCTGTACAACCTCTCAAACAGCTTCGTCGCGCGAGGGATCTCCGGAAACCGCCGCAAATCTATCTCCCGTGGCACACGCACCGTCTTGCCATACTTTTTACCCGCATTGCAAAGCTCGCTCATCGGACACTCCCACCCCTCATGCTTGGCCGGACAGCGATACTTGATCGTCCCCCGCGACGGCTCATAACCGATGTANGCCATCCTGTGCCGGATCATCGGATGGCTCTTCCTGTCGTAACAGTACACCGTCCCCGCCTCGTCGTAGACCACATTCGAATTTCCATCATGGCCCGGCAACATCCGCTCTGTTTCCTCCTTCCACAAAGACCGATTCTCAATCACCGCCTTGATCCCCTCCCGCGTTAACAGTTCATGCACCTGATTGGTGTCCGCCGCCTTGTCATAGGCCAGGGTCTTCATCCGACCTGACGGCAGGTTCTTCTTGGCCTGCTCCAGCACCACCGGCAACGTTTCGGCATCGCCCGCCTTGGTGTCCGTCACCTGATATGCCAAAACCACCTCATGCTTGGCATCCACCAGCAGATGGAGCTTGTACCCATACCATTCCACCACCCGGGTCACCTTCCCTGTCGCGTCGGTATATTCCTTGCGGCCCCCAGAAGGCTGCGGTAAACCCTCCTTTACTTCCTCTTCGGCTCCTCCATCTTTCTTCCGTCGGGCACTCAGGCCGGTGGCGTCTCCCGCCACCTGCTGTCCCAGGTCCGGGATCTCCTGGCCCAACCGCTGGATGATCGTATTGAAGATCTCGGTCAGGTACGTCTGGTGAGGCTCCTGGCCCAACGCATCCATAAAACGCGACATGTTCCAGGACTTGGGGACCTGGTCCTCCGTTTCGATCCCGATCAGTCGTCGCAAATCGGAATTCCGTCTCAGCTCGGCCAGACAGGCTTGCATGGTGGAGTGCCGCAGGGCAATCTGCAGAAGCGATGTTCCCCACAGGACATGCACAGGATAGTCGTTGCGTCCCTTGCCGCGGGCTTTTTCGAGAGAGGCAAGTAATTCNNCATCAGGGATGCTTTTGAGGAACTCCCGAAGAGTTTTCAGTGACGGGCTATCTTCCAGTTCATCCCAGGCGAAAAGCGACTTCTGGATGGCGACCTGCATGCATATACTCCTGAGTTGGGGGACCGACCGAACCAAAACTTCACACGTCTCCTCTTATCTACGCACACAATCCCCGCATGGTTCGACGGTTGGTCGAAAAATCGTGAAAAAGTCAGCCCGAAGAGAGAAGACCCCTGGATTTTTCCAGACCTCCTGCGGGGAAAGCGTTTTTCGGACCCTTCTTGAGTCCGGCAAATACCGGCCTGCCGGAACAACGCATAGGGCTCAATGATGCCTGCCATTGCTTGCGTCCTGCCTGTCAGCGCTGTATCTTGACTACAACGATTGCGCTGCCGTGGAGAAAGGCTTGTTTGGGGAGGTCAGCCACGGCCTTGCGGCTAAGACGCTGTTGCAACGTCTGTGGACAGGGTAAGAAGGACGACAAACGACAGTTCGAACCGTGGAGGACAGAACCGTGGAAAAATGGCCGGTTGGTGTTTTCGCCAGTATCGACGCAGGATTGGGAGTCCAATTGCCGGTTGCCCGCGAGCTGGGTGTGCCCACCATCCAGTTGCATACGCCAAAGAAGACCTCGCGAACACCGGAGAATGCCAAGAGATTTCTCCAGCAGTTGAAGGATTATGGGCTGACGATCACAGTCGTTTTTGCCGGTTTTGAGGGGGAAAGCTACGCTGATATTCCAACAGTTGCCAAGACTGTGGGGCTTGTTCCCCCGGAAACCCGTGACGAGCGCAAACAGGAGCTGAAGGAGATCGCCGATTTTGCCAAACTGCTCGGTGTTGATGCGATCGGTTTGCACATCGGTTTTGTTCCCCACGACCGAAACGATCCTCTTTATCGAGATGTCCTTGCGGTGGCCCAGGAGGTCTGCGACTACTGCGCAAAACAGGGTCAGCGGATTCATTTGGAAACAGGCCAGGAGTCGGCTGATACCTTACTGCAATTCTTGCATGACGTGAACCGGCCAAACCTCTTTATCAACTTTGATCCGGCCAACATGATCCTGTATGGTTCCGGCGATCCGATCGAAGCTTTGAAAAAAGTGGGCCGCTATGTGCGGAGCGTCCACTGTAAGGATGCGAAATGGGCTGCCCATCCGGGGAAAGAATGGGGAACAGAAGTCCCATTTGGCACGGGCGATGTGAATGCCGAAGTGTTCTTAAGGACTCTGGCCGAACTGGGGATACGACGGTGCTCTCACAATCGAGCGCGAGATTCCCCAGGAGCCGGAACGTCAGAAAACCGAAATTGGCCACGCCGTTCGTGTCATCCAGGAGATCAAGCGGAAGATTTTCGGTTGACAGATTGTCGAGGGTATTTAGGAAGGATTTTTCATCCTTGATCACACGTATCTGTGGTGTTTTGGTCCAGGTCACGGAGGAAACGGCGACGATCGAGGCGGGGCCGTTTTGGTGGGAGGTGTTAATCCCCGAATACACGCGGCGGCAGCTTCAATCGCGAATCAACCAGGAAGTCGTCCTGCATACCGTCCTCTATCTGGATGGGGCGTTGAACACCGGCCGACTGACACCACGGCTGGTGGGTTTCATCAATGAAATTGAACGCGAGTTCTTCGACCTGTTGTGCACCGTTGACGGGATGGGCGCGAAAAAGGCGCTCCGCGCCATGTCGCACCCTGTGAACGAAATTGCGAACGCAATCGAACAGCAGGACCATCGCTTTCTTGCCAGTCTGCCCGGAGTTGGTCCGGCCACTGCGGAACGCATTGTGGCCAAGCTCCGCCGGAAAATGCCAAAGTTTGCCCTGTGGGTTACGCAGCAAAAGGTTGCTGAAGAGGCCTTGGTCGAGCCGGATCTGGTGACCCAAACCTTTCAAACCCTGGTGGCCCTTGGCCACAGTGAGACTGAAGCCCGACGCCTTATCGACGCAGTGCTGGCTCGCAAGAAAAAGTTCGCCAGCGTGGACGAAATGCTCCATGCGATTTACGAGAGGCAAACCCAACAGGGAGCATCGCAGACGTGACAAGGACCCTTTCATCGCTGGAAGGTCGTAAATCACAGGGAGGCGACTTCGATTTTTCACCGACCGTCCGAACGGATGCATGCTCTCGTTGCGGTGCGCCGGTTGAGGCAGATGATAAGTACTGTCCCGCGTGTGGGGCTGCTCAGGTTGTCCGTGCTGAAGCAGTTGTACCCCCAAGCATTCCCGAAAGGGTCGCGTGCGATAATTGCGGTGCCGAGATTCGCTTGGCCCCCGACCAGCGGAGTTATACCTGTGAGTACTGCGGCAGTACTTATGTCTTTGACTTCGCCCCGGAAGTGACAGGTCGGCAACCTCCTGAGTTTGTCCTGGGCTTTGCCATCACCCCGGATAAGGCGCGGCAGATGTTGCTGGATTGGGTCCGCCAAAGAGAACGCTGGGTTTCGCGAGCTGTTCGTGAGGCGATTCACCAGGCCGTCATCCGCGGTGTTTATCTCCCCTTCTGGTCGTTTTCCATGCTCGCCGAAAGCCGGTGGCAGGCAACGATCGGGGAGTACTGGTATCGCACCGAGACGTACACAACCTACGAGAACGGCAAGCTGGTGACGAAAACCCGCCGGGTCCGAGAGACCGAATGGTGGCCGTTATCCGGCAAGTATCACCAGTATTTGAGCGGATATCTCATTTCGGCCAGTCAAAATATTCCCCAGGCTATGGCAGACCGGCTCATGCCATATTATCTGGCAGGATTACGACGTTACGACCCATCATATCTGGCAGGTTGGGCCTGCGAGGAATACACCATCGACCGGCCGCAGGCGGAGGCCCTTTGCAAGGAGTATTTCCAGCAATATCAAACACGGTGTGTCTCAGAGTTTCTCCCCGGTGATACGTATCACGGTCTTGTCGTCGAGACCGATTTTGCCCATGAGAGTTCAGACCTGATTCTCTTGCCTGTCTATAACATCCGGTTCAAGTATCGGGGAAAAGAGTACCGACTGTGGATGAACGACCAAACAGGTAAAATCGTAGGCCAGATTCCACAGTCGTGGGTCATCCCGGTGATCGTAATTCTGGCCGTGCTGGGGTTGCTGGCCGTCCTCGCCTATTTCCTTCTCCGCTGATGCGGATTTACCGCGGTTTGCAGGGAAAACCGCCCATGATCGCATCCTGCACATCGTCATAGATCGGCAGGCACTTGGACATCCCAACACGATCCAGAACTTGTCGGTGTTTGGGATTGACCCCGCAGAGCCGGAGAATCCCGCCATGGTTCTCCATATGTCTGTGAAGCTTTACGAGCTGGCCGACCACAAACGAGGTGAGCAAATCAAGGCCATCAAGAACAAGCACCACCCGATTGACCCAGCACCATTCTAGAAGCTTCAGGATCTCATCCGAGAGGGGCACCAACTCAGGTGTTTGTGGTCCGTGGGGCCGCGGCCGGATAATGAGCCAGCCTTCACCCTGGGTCACGTCCAGATCCCAGCCGAGCGAGAGAGTCGTCATGGGTCGACTCCTTTCTTCTCCCCGAGCCATACGATGACGAGGTACCGAACAGGGCAGACGAGGTGCAGGCCGACGATGCTATTGCCCCATTGTATGCCCGACGAATCCCGCGCCAATCACCCTTTCTGGCCATGTGGGATAGCAGCGAAGTTGGGTAGGCCATCGCCAATCTGGGGGGTGATCTCCTAGCAAAGACAGCACTGCTGGCGCCATGCTGTGTTTATCAGGGAACGGCCATTGTCATTATTTTCCCCGAACGGGACCGTACCATTCAATCTGCTTTCGTGGACAGAAACGAAACCCATGCTGCTCGCAGAGCGGTTTCAGCCAGCGGGCCTTCTCTTCCAGAATCTTCTGATCAATTCCCTGGGGCATAAGGAGAACCCGACTCCGATCGATCTCGGGGACCTCATTTAAGTAGCTATCCACCTCCTCAAGGTCGTTCTCAGTATCGATGACGAACTTAATTTGGTATGAGTAGCTCTGAACAAGACGTTTGACAACCTCCGGACGATGGCGGCGGCTTTCATGCGCCGCGGCCCACCGAGGATGCTTTTGAGACGACGGCGTGGAGTTGCTTAGCTTTGGGCTGATCGATAAAAGGTGACACACCACAGGAAGGTACCGCGTCCCAGACGTCTCGATGGTGATGTGATACCCATCGCGATCGAGGCATTGTGTCAGTTCCACGAGATCGGGGAAAAGCATTGGCTCGCCGCCGGTGACCACAACGTGCCGGGCGGAAAACCCGCGAACACGTGCCAAGATCTCTTCCACAGTCAGATGTTCCCCTTCGACTGACCAACTCGCGTAGGGCGTATCACAGAACCAGCATCGCAGGTTACATCCCGACGTGCGGACGAAGATGCTCTCCGTGCCTGTGAGAAGGCCCTCGCCTTGCCGCGACTGAAAAATCTCGGCAATGCGGATTTGTCGTTGTCCTTGGGGTCGAACCATGACCTTTTCTATTCTGGAAAAGACACCCGGTGTGCGAGTCATTGGAGTATCTTACCACATAAGCCTTTATCGCAGTTGGATCGTGCTGTAACAGGAACCTGATGGCCAATGCCGCTCATCCACCCATTGATAGAAGCAATTCATGAATTGTTTTCCCACAGTGGGTGTTCCGACCATTTCATTCATGCCATAGGTCATTCGGCGTAAACAATGGGGTCCGGAATCCCGGCTTCGGCAAAGCCCTTTTTTCGAAGCTGACAGGCGTCGCACCGTCCGCAGGCTCGACCATCAGGTGTGGGGTCATAGCACGTATGGGTCAAGCCGAAATCAAGGCCCAGTTCAATTCCGCGACGAATAATCTCAGCCTTAGTTAACCGTAACAGGGGTGCCCGAATTCGGAATCGGCCGGTTCCTTCGACTCCTGCCTTTGTGGCCAGGTTGGCCAGCGTTTCAAAGGCAGTAATGAACTCCGGACGGCAATCAGGATAACCGCTGTAGTCGATCGCATTGGCCCCGAGGAAAATATCCCAGGCCCCTCGCGCTTCGGCGTAGGCCAACGCGAGGGATAATAACACCGTGTTTCGGGCTGGGACGTACGTCACAGGAATGTCTTCCGGCAACGCTCCGACGAGACGATCTTTTGGAACGGCCAAAGAGTCCGTCAGGGCACTCCTTCCGAAAACTGTAAGATCGACTTTGAGAATGACATGTTCGGCCACGCCAAGGTATTTCGCAATTCGCTGGGCAGCCTCCAGCTCCCGTCGGTGCCGCTGTCCATAATCCACGGTCAACGCATGGAGGATATAACCCTCCTTCCGGGCGATGGCCGCCGTTGTTGATGAGTCCATGCCACCCGATAGGAGTACAACAGCCTTCGGCTCCGGGCACTGGGGACAGGACCTGTCGTTCATCTGGGGCATAGCCTGCATCTTTCGTCAGCGGAAATGTTCCCAATCGGGACGCGGTTATACGGGAATCCGAGCCTCAATGTGGGCGCTCTGCCACGGGTCGGGGAAATTCATCAGGGGCCCCTGCTGTTCTGGGGCAACGGGCGCCCATAGAGTTGCTAAAGCTTTCTTCATTGACGCATTCAACCGTGGGCAAGGGGGCCTTCCTCCTATATGATGGACGGAAAAAGGGATTCGTTTAAGGAGGACTGTTGTGAGTCAAGATTTTCGACACATTCTGGAGACGTTTGAGAACCAGTATCCTGACCGGGATTATACCATCGAGATTGTGTGCCCTGAGTTCACGTCTGTGTGTCCGAAGACGGGCCAGCCCGATTTTGGCACAATCACGATCCTTTATTGTCCGGACAAAGTCTGCGTGGAGCTGAAGAGTTTGAAGTTCTACCTCCAGTCGTATCGCAATCAGGGTATTTTTTACGAGCACGTGACGAACCGCATTCTGGATGATCTGGTTGCCGTTCTTCATCCTCGATGGATGAAAATCATCGCGGATTTTCGTCCCCGGGGGGGGATCACAACCCGTGTCACGGCCCAATACCGTGTGGAACAGTCGTGACGGCCGCCGTACGGGCGATTTCAGGAAGTCCTTGATCTTGAGCCAAGCGTCATACAATAGGATGGGACGAGTGTCCACTGCTCGTGGTTGGGTGTCTGTCATATGACCAGTGCGGATAGGGTTCGGTCAGCGCATGCGTGCTTGGATCGTTTTCTTCACATCAGCGAATGGTGACCGATCTTATTACTCCATCGATCACTTCGGCAGGAATGACCACCGTCTGAACCGCCCGTTTTGAAGGGAGGCTGAGATATGAGTAAGGATGCGTATCGTGGACCGCTGGAACGGGTGGATGAGACCACCTGGCGGATCCCCAAAGACTATAAGCCGGGGATGCATGTCGATGGCGTCATCTACGCTGATGATCGGCTGATTGCACAAATCCGGTCTGACCAGGCCCCGGAACAGGTCGCCAATGTCGCATTTCTGCCGGGTATCCAGTCCGCAAGCCTGGCTATGCCGGACATCCATTGGGGCTACGGGTTTTGCATCGGCGGGGTGGCGGCGACCGATCCAGAGGCAGGTGGGGTGATCTCTCCAGGGGGGGTGGGTTACGACATCAATTGTGGTGTCCGACTCATTCGCACCAATTTGCATGCCGATGATGTGAAACCCAAATTGGGCGGCTTAATGAACGTGTTGTTTCAGAGAATCCCGGCCGGTGTGGGCAAGGGCGGACCGTATCTTTTTTCCGGGAGACAGATAGAACAGCTTCTTGAGGACGGGTGTCGCTATTTGAAGAAAATCGGGTTGGCTACCGAACAGGACCTCCAGCACACGGAGGAGGGGGGCTGCATGGAGGGAGCGGATGCGTCTTGTGTGAGCCAGGAAGCTAAGAACCGCGGCAGCGACCAGTGTGGAACACTTGGGGCTGGGAATCATTTTCTTGAAGTGCAGGTTGTCGAGGAGGTCTTCGACGCGGAGGCCGCCCGATTGATGGGACTGGAAAAAGGCGGCATTTGCGTCATGATCCACTCGGGTTCCCGGGGGCTGGGTTACCAGGTCTGTGACGATGCCCTGAAGGAGATGCGCCGCTGTCCGGAGAAGTACCATATTGATCTTCCGGATCGGCAACTGGCCTGTGCTCCCATCGAGAGTCCCGAAGGGCAGCGCTATCTGGCGGGGATGCGCGCCGCAGCCAATTATGCCTGGGCGAATCGGCAGTTGCTGATGTGGCAAACGCGGGAGGCCTTCAGCGAGTTCTTTGGCAAACCCTGGGAAGAACTTCAAATGAACCTCGTGTATGACGTGGCCCACAATATTGCCAAGATGGAGAAGCACATCGTTGATGGCCAGGAAAAACTTGTCTGCGTTCATCGCAAGGGCGCCACGCGGGCCTTTCCCGCTGGACATCCCGACGTTCCCGATCGGTATCGATCCATCGGTCAGCCGGTGATCATTCCGGGTGATATGGGGCGGGAAAGTTATGTCCTGGTCGGTTTGCCAGCAGCCATGGAAAAGACCTTTGGGACGACCTGTCACGGGGCGGGCCGTGTCATGAGTCGAAATGCCGCCGTTCAGCATGCCCGGGGACGGCAGATCGACAAAGAACTGGCTGCCAAGGGGATCATCGCGCGGGCCCACAGTCGGGCAGGACTCGCGGAAGAACATTCGGATGCGTATAAAGATGTCAGTCTTGTGGTGGATATTGTTGAACGGGCGGGTTTGGCCCGGAAAGTTGCCCGGCTGCGTCCCCTGGGCGTTGTCAAGGGATAGTTCTTTCCACCGGTAACAGTACGTTGGGAGGGTACGGGGATGAGGATTCAAAGTCTCCCGCTGCGGCTTGGGGCCCTGTTTGGGTTTCCTTTGCTGTTTCTACTGGTTACACTTTCGGGCGGATGCGAGACCTCACGGGAGGAGACCACAACGTCTCGCCGTTTTGAGGTCGTCGGGAACGCACCCTCGTGTTGCGAGGCAGAAAGCAAAGGCGACTCCCAGCCTGAGGCGTCGCGTGGTGCGGAATCTCCAATCACGGGAGAGAGTCAAGCACTGTCTTCTGAAGAATCGGCGGAAAAGAAAGAAGGAGATCGTGCTATGCAATTGAAACTTACGAGTCCGGCATTTCAATCGGGTCAACCCATTCCCAAGAAACACACAGGCGAAGGGGCCGATGTGTCGCCCGCGTTGGAATGGTCAAACGTCCCAGAGGGAACCCAGGAATTCGCACTCATCTGTGACGATCCGGATGCCCCAACGGCGGAACCATGGGTCCATTGGGTGATTTACAAGATTCCGCCTGACGTGACGAAGCTTGCGGAGGGGATTGCCAAGACACCCAAACTCTCCAACCCGGCGGGCGCCCTTCAGGGCAAGAACTCCTGGCCGAGCGGTCAGACGATCGGTTACCGTGGTCCCATGCCACCACCGGGTCACGGTCGCCACCGATATTACTTTCGCATTTATGCCCTTGATAAGAAGCTAGACCTTCCACCAGGTGCAAGCAAGAAAGAACTGCTGGAGGCCATGAAGGGTCATATCCTGGCACAGGGGGAATTGATGGGCACCTATGAGCGACACTGAGCGTTGATCCAGTTGTTTACTTTTGCATGACAGTCGGAACGTCGGCTGGAGTTCTTCGACATTCGATAAGAATGATTCGAACAATCGTAGGGGCAATTCATGAATTGCCCCCGGTGTTATCAGGTCGCTGTCTGAGTCTTTGAACGGTTGCAAAGCCGGCTGTTACTGATTCGGGTCGGACGGTGACCGTTTTTCTCGTTTGCAACTGGAAGTACTGAAACTCATATCCCTATTGAGTCACAGGTAAACCGTGCCGGATCGACGAAAACATCGTGGTCCCCATCCCGAGGATCAGCATTTATTTGATGCTGCCGTCCTTCCGCACCTTCTTGCGGCATTTGCTGATCTGTGCTGGCTCTTGGATCGGGGTTATGCGATGGCCTCGTCGCTAAAATTGGTCGGGGACAGGTATGAGTTGTCGGCCCGGCAGCGATTGGCCCTTGAACGCTCTGCGTGCACAGCGGAAGCCGTCGCCTCGCGGCGGTCGCGGTTGTGTTCACCTGAGGAGCTGGCGGGCAGCCCCGTGCATCTCGATGGGTACAACGTTCTAACGACCATTGAGGCCGCACTGGCGGGCGGCGTGCTCCTGGGCGGGCGCGACGGAACCATTCGAGACATGGCCAGCATGCATGGTTCCTATCGGAAAGTCGCTGAGACCCAGCGGGCAATCGAACTGGTTGGAAAGACCCTGGCCCAGTTCGGTACTGCTCAGGCCCTCTGGTATTTGGATAAACCGGTCTCCAATAGCGGCCGCCTGGCTCAACTGTTGCGAGAAATCGCTTCCGAACGTGGATGGGAATGGGTTGTCGAGATCGTTCCAAGCCCCGATCATGAATTGGTGCACAGCACGGCGCCTGTGGCAACAGCGGATCACGTGATTTTGGACAACTGTCGTAGCTGGGTTAACCTCGCCCGCTGGATCGTTGAACACAACATCCCGGACGCCTGGATCCTGGATTTTGCCATCAATGAGAGATCTGCAGGTTGGGAAGAACCATGATGTCAGGCGCCCCTGACGCACACCCTTCATGCTACGGAAGACGTTATTTGCGTTGGGCAAGTTTCTCGGATCGGTCAAATCGCACAATCTTTATTGACGGAGGCTATCATGACCCATTCAGGGCGCGAAGAGCTTTGGGTAGGACAGTGCCGGACCCCGGGGTTCCCCACAACGCGACTTCGTCGCCTTCGCTATCACCCCGGTGTCAGACGGTTGGTCCAAGCCACGCGGCTGGATCCGGCGCGTTGGATTTTGCCTTTATTTGTTCACGCCAAGAGCGACCAGAGAATCCCCATTGGGTCGATGCCCGGCCATTATCAGCTGTCTTTGTCTGCGCTTCGCGATGAGGTCAAGCAGATTTCACAACTGGGTTTGGGGGGTGTTCTTCTCTTTGGGATTCCGGATCACAAAGACCCAATGGGAAGTGACGCCACGAACGAGTCGGGCATCATCTGCCGGGCAATCCGGACGATTAAAGACGTCGCTCCGGATTTACTGGTCATCACCGACGAATGCTTCTGCGAATACACCGACCACGGACACTGCGGGCCGCTGGGCAATGCCGGGGTGCACGTGACCGTTGACAACGACAGGACATTGCGGATGCTTGGCTGGCAGGCAGTGGCCCACGCCCGCGCGGGTGCCGATATGATCGCGCCCAGCGGCATGATGGATGGGATGGTGTACGCCATTCGGAGCGCCCTCGACGAAGCAGGCTTTGCCCACGTGCCAATCATGAGTTACAGCGCCAAATACGCCAGCGCGTTTTATGGTCCCTTTCGCGAGGCTGCTGAGAGTGCTCCGCGGTTTGGTGATCGCCGGAGTTATCAGATGGACCCAGCCGCGGCTGCTGAACAGGCATTGCGTGAGGTCGAACTTGACGTGGCAGAAGGCGCCGACATCATCATGGTCAAACCCGCCCTGGCTTACCTCGACGTGATCCGACTCGTCAAAGAGCGATTCCCGGGTTTACCGCTGGCGGCGTATAACGTCTCCGGGGAATATAGCATGGTCCACGCGGCGGCGGAAAAGGGGTGGCTGGACCTGAAGAGAATCGCCATGGAGACGCTCACGGCCATTCATCGGGCCGGCGCCGACATCGTCATCACCTACTGGGCGAAGCAGGCTTGCGGCTGGCTTGAATCAGCCGAATCATGACCCGACAACGTACCCTGGCGAACCGTTTCAATCAAACGGCTGCCCCCGCGTGCTCCCCAGCGACTTTCGACGTTGCGCGACGCCTTTGCCATGCCGCAACAATGATGTTGGCCGTCTCCTCCACACCCCATCGTTCCACGTTGATGACGATGTCGTACCATTGCGGATCGTCAACGTCTTTATGGAAGAACCGTTGGACAAACTGACGGCGCATCTGCTCCAGCTCGTGGACAAAGCGCCGGGCCGCGGCCTCTGTCAGCCCTTTTTCCCGCTGGATTCTTTCCACCCGATATTTCTCGGAGGCAACCAGCCGGACGGCCAAACCAAATTCGTCTGGGAGCAGAAAACGAACACCCCGGCCAACGAATATCACGTTTCCCCTGCGGGCAGCCATCCACACGACTCGCTCCAAACACGCCAGGAATTTGTCAGCCGAAACGATGTGAGGATCTAACCACAGGCCCAGCGTATCGCGGAGCCAATTTCCGGAGGACTCATCCAGATTCTCAAGCTGACTTCGTTCCAGACAGAAATGCTTGGCAATGGCATCGACGACATTCTTGTCGACGACCTCCCATCCCAGTTTTTCCCCAATGGCCCGCGCAACTTCTTCCGCCCCCGAACCAGCCTGTCGAGAAATGGTGATGTATGGGCCAACTTTCTTTTCCCGGGACCCATGGGCCGCATCAAAACGAATGATGCGGTCCGCGATCTCCTGGGCCGCGGCCCATTTTTGCATTTCCCGCTCCGCCGCCGCCGCAATCCTGGGTTCGCGGATGTCTGTCATAGCACCCTCCCAAAATAACGAGAAGTCCGAAGTGACAAGTCACAACGCCCTGACAAGTCCCTCCCTGAGTAGCGAACGCGCGGCATTCCCTACGGAACCCGTCCACTTTGATTATATCCACTCTCAAGAAACAGCCAAAGGAAAATTAGCGAAAATTTGGATATATCGTGCTTCCAGGGGACAAATCGTTTGACCAGCAATGGATTCAACAGAGCAAGAAAACAAACCGGGACACGGGATGACCGTGTCCCGACCATGAACTTGCTCGGCAACTGGGGCCGTTTCATGCGGATCGAGTTTTGGGGGGCTTTTTCTCCCCCTAGAGCGGGCCGCCTCTGGCGATCAACGGCTCTGCGAACTGTCTTCCGGATAGCACACAGCGCACACAGCGACTCAGGTCTTTAGAGCCTCTTCGATGAGTTGGAGAGTCTCGTCGATTTGTTCGATGCTGGTAAAGCCGATGGTGAAACAATCGACACACCCCAGACCAAGGACATATTTCAGTGATTGCAACCGTTCCTCCCGCGAGTTCAGGCCCGTCTCTCCGTAGATCTTCATGCCGATGATCCCCCGGCCCGCATCGTGCATCTTTTTGAGGAGCGGGGCGACATCCTTCGGATCGCCATCCATTTTGGCCCCAAAAGGATTGATCCGAACCAGTTGAACGTCGCACCAATCGACATCGACCGAGGCGACCAACGGCTCCCAGCCGTGGCACGAAATACCAATGGCTTTGATCCGTCCCTTCTGCTTTTCTTCATAAAGGGCATCCATCACCGGTCGCATGTCCTTCGGCCAGGTCGCCGTCGTCATGCAGTGCATGAGCACGGAATCGATATAGTCCACCCGCAATTCCCGGCGGAATCGCTCAATGTCCGCGTGGAGAACTTCGGCGCTTTGAGCACGAGTCTTCGTCTGAATGAAGTACTTCTCGCGAGGGACGCGCGGTGTTGCCTGAAGAGCCAGGCGGACAAAAATGTGCGTGCTGTAATTATCCGCCGTGTCGATGTAGCGAACCCCCCGGTCCAGGGCGTATCGCAGCATCTTGCCAAAATTGTCGCTTCCCATCGCCAGTTGCTGGCTTCCACCGACCGTGCCCGTCCCCACGCCAAGTACGGATGCTTTTACGCCTGTCCGCCCCAGCGTGACCACATCAACGCCAGTTTTCAGGGTTGGCTTGTGGGGATCCGCAAACGTCCATTTCCCGGTTAATGCTGCTCCGCCCACACCGGCCAAACCAGCCAAAAACGCACGACGCGAAATGTCCATCATCGGATGTCCTCCCATTGATTGAGCTTTGCTTCAAATTGGGGATCTGGAAACTCGAAGAAACAACCGGCCCTTTGCACCCATTTCGGTGCACGGGCCATCGACCCCGCCCTATTTTATTGAATGCGGTGCGCTAATTCTACACGTCATGACGTTCAACTACTACCAATTGTGACAGATAATTTGTTTACAATGCACATCCAGAGAGATATCCCTCTTTTTGGGGACAATGCCTGACCTCTGTCGCCAGCAAAATCGGCAAAATCTCTCAATCTTTTCCATTTTTTCTCCGATTCTTTGGACCAACACGAAGCTGTGGGAACCGCGCCACCACATTGTGGCTGCCCCAGCTTGGATGAGTGGAAAAGACATTGGGCAATTCGTGACAAGGCCATCCTTGGGAGGCAGAAAGAGGTTTTGTGGTATGCCTGCTAGCCTCACCAATGTACTGAAAGACGTGTCTTGGCGGATGGGTTTCGAGATTCGCCGTATCCCCAAGACCAGCCAGAAAGAAGAACCGTACGAAACGGTTGCCCCAATTGCCAATTACGCGCCTTGGAAGGCCGACGCGGATTTCCTCAGGGTGTATCGGGCCATTCGGGGCCATACGCTGGTGGACATTTACCGCTGTTGGGAACTTTGGACGCTCGTAGGCCAGGCAAGCAAAATCCCGGGCGCCCTATTGGAGGTTGGAGTCTGGCGCGGTGGAACGGGAGTCTTAATCGCGTACCGGGCCGCCATGTGTGGAATCGCGGAGCCGGTTTATCTCTGCGACACCTTCTCAGGAGTCGTGAAGGCTGGTGAAAAAGACACCTACTATCGCGGGGGTGAGCACGCCGACGCATCGGTCGCCGCCGTCGAGTCGTTGGCAGACCGTTTGGGTATTCGTAACATCTGCATTTTGAAAGGGATTTTCCCTGACGAGACAGCTCCGCTGATCGAAGCAACCAATTTTCGCTTTTGCCATATCGACGTGGACACTCACGACTCGGCGCGAGAAACACTGGAATGGGTCTGGCCGAGGCTTTCATGTCACGGGCTGGTCGTCTATGACGATTTTGGCTTCCGGGTCTGCCCCGGCGTTACCCGACACGTGGAAGAGCAGATTCCCTTGGCCGACCGACTGGTGTTTCACAATCTGAACGGCCATGCCATCGTAGTCAAGATTCAATCGTAGCCAAACTTACAGCGGTAGAAATCAAAAAAAGAAACGCCCGATGTCTCGGGCGCACAACACACTTCTTGGAAGTATGCGATCAAATCACCAGAGGGGTGAACCGGCGGCCTGAAGGGCAGCTTTTGCCTTTTCAACAACCTGGTCAAAGCCTTCGGGGTCAGACACGGCCATTTCGGCCAGTGTCTTTCGGTCCATCTGGATACCGGCTTTGTTCAAGCCATCAATGAAACGACTGTAAAGCATGCCTCGTTGGCGAACGGCGGCGCTGATACGGGTGATCCACAGCCGGCGGAATTCGCGTTTTCGAACCCGGCGGTCACGATAAGCATAAACCCCCGCCCGAACTAAGGTTTCTTTCACAGTTCGCAGGAGACGCCGACGTCCTCCTACGAAACCTTTTGCCCGGCGAAACAGCCGTTTAATTCGACGACGTCGTGTTGCACTTGTCTTTGTCCGCATGACCCATGGTCTCCTCAACTACCAGGAGCAAGGCCCCTTCAGCCGAAGCTGAAGACGTTGACTGCCCGTCCTGTGCATTCTTAATACCTGTATGTCCAATTAGCTAGTAAGACCTCACCGCATCAGGTAAGCCATCCCCGCGCCATTCCGGTGAGCATCGCTCATGTCTTGATGAGGGGAATCACGCGCTTCGCTTCGACGGAAGAAAGAACGTCGGTACCGCGCAACTGACGGCGACGCTTCTTCGATTTTCGAACGGCCAGGTGGCTGGTCCCCGCGCTGCGATGCTTGACCTTTCCCGTGCCTGTGATCTTGAACCGTTTGGCGGCAGATTTTTTTGTCTTTTGCTTTGACATTTCGTTAGTCCAGCTACAACGGATGTGGTCTGCTAACCGCTGACTCCTGAAACCTCGCCCCCCAGAGGCCGGGACGAGACCCATCAAGGCTGAAAACTTGAATTCTACTCATTTCGCGCCGACGGCGGAAGGCCCACGGTCCGCGCGATCAAGCCGGTCACCGACCGTTCAACCCGAGACGGCAATCAGCTCCGCTGGCCGCGCTGGGACAACGGGAAATCAAGAGGACCTTCTTACTTCACGACGGGGACAATGGTGCAGAGGATGCGTTTCGGCTGGCGGCTCACCCCGCCTTCGACCTTTCCCACGTCGGCCAAACGCTCAATGATCTGGTTGAGGACCTTCTCCCCCTCTTCCATGTGAGCAGCCTCCCGTCCCCGGAACATCACAGAGACTAAGACTTTGTCTTTCTTGGTGAGGAACTCCCGGGCACGGTTGATTTTCACGTTCAGATCGGCTTCCCCTGTGCCGGGTCGCACACGGATTTCTTTAACTCTGATCTGAGCCGCCTGGGATTTCTGCTGCTTCTTTTTCTGCAAGTACTTAAACTTGCCGAAATCCAGAATTCGGCACACGGGGGGACTTTCGTTGGGGGCCACTTCGACCAGATCGAGTCCCGCTTCACGGGCGGCGGCCAAAGCCTGCTCGCGGCTGACGACTCCCATCTGCTGACCTTCAGGACCGATCAACCGCACTGACGGACTGCGGATCCGTTCATTGACGCGATAGTTCTTCTCCTCGATTGCTAAGCTCCTCTCAATCTGGACACCAAAAACGCAGGAAATACCCTCTCATACCGCATGGCATTTAAGAAACCCATCCGCAGGGTTCCCTTATCTTTTCGTTTGAGTATGACCAGAGAAATCGCTCACGTCAACAGCTTCGGGTGGTGTTTGCTATCTCTGGTATGGTCATCGCGGGATGGCTTAAACCGGCAGTTCCAAGAAGGCTTCACACATTCTTGGTTTCGTCAGGGCGACGGATGACCTTCAACCGAATCTCCTCTTCCAATCGAGCAACGACCGCCTCGACAGGGATGGCCCCCAGATCCCCCTCCCAGCGATCGCGGAGGGCCACAGTCCCTTGCTCCTGTTCCCGGCTGCCGACGACGGCCATGTACGGAATCATCTCCAATTGGGCGTCGCGGATCTTGGCCCCGACTTTCTCGGCTCTGTAGTCGCCGGAAACGCGAAATCCCGCTTCTCGGAAGCGATTTTCGACCTGCCGCGCGTATTCATCGAATTTCTCGCTCACAGTCAGCACGCGAATCTGTTCCGGGGCCAGCCAGAGGGGAAAAGCCCCCGCAAAATGCTCGATCAAAATCCCTGTGAATCGCTCCAGCGAACCAAACGGTGCTCGGTGAATCATCACCGGTTGGTGGGGTCGATTGTCGGGGCCGATGTATTCCAGGTTAAACCGCTGGGGGCTGGGAAGGTTGTAGTCAAGCTGCACGGTCCCCAGTTGCCACTGCCGGCCAATGCAGTCCGACACAATGAAGTCGGCCTTTGGACCATAGAACGCTGCCTCTCCAACGGCCGTCTCTAGATTCGGCAATTCCATTTCCTGGCAGACTCGTTTCAAGGCAGATTCGGCCCGTTCCCAGACATCGGGGTCCCCCACATACTTGTCGCTTTTCGGGTCGCGCAGGCTGAGCCTCACCCGATAATCGGTGAAACCCAGTGTTTTCAAGACGAACTGGGTCATTTGGATGCAGCCGCGGAATTCATCGGCTACCTGATCCTCGGTGCAGAAGATATGGGCGTCGTCCTGAGTGAAGCCACGGACCCGCGTCATTCCCGTCAGTTCGCCCGATTGCTCGAACCGATAAACCGTTCCAAACTCGGCAAGCCGCAGGGGAAGTTCGCGATAGCTCCTTGGGCGGGATTTGTAGATCATGATGTGGTGCGGACAGTTCATCGGTTTGAGCAAATAGCGTTCACCGTCTGCCATTTGGATCGGTGGAAACTGACTGTCGGCATAATACGGATAGTGCCCGGAGGTCTGGTAAAGCTCCACCCGCCCGATGTGTGGGGTGTAAACCGCCTGATAGCCCCAGCGGATCAACTCTTTGAACAAAAAGTCTTCCAACTGGCGGCGGACGATGGCCCCTTTCGGCAACCACAGGATCAAGCCAGAACCAACCATCGGCTCAATCGTGAAAAGCTCCAACCGTTTGCCCAGCACACGATGATCGCGCTTTTTTGCTTCTTCCAGCCGATGCAGATAGTCCTCGAGGTCTTTTCGGCTGAACCAGGCTGTTCCATAGAGCCGCTGAAGCTGCTGGCGCGAAGCATCGCCGCGCCAATAGGCGCCGGCCACCGACAGCAGTTTGAAGGCCTTGATTCGCCCCGCCGAGGGCACGTGAGGTCCTTCGCAAAGGTCCAGAAACTCGCCCTGACGATAAAACGAGACCGTCTTTTCGGACGCCAATCCCTCTTGCAGGTGTTCGATCTTGAAGGGCTGATTTAAATCCCGACAGACCTCAACGGCTTTTTCCCAGGGTAACTCGATCCGTTCAAAAGGTTCGTCCTGGGCGATGATCTTGGCCATTTCCTCTTCGATCCGCGGAAGATCATCGTCCGTCAAGCTTCGTTCCAGCTCAATGTCGTAATAGAAACCATTTTCGACCGGCGGACCAAATGCCAACTTGGCCCCCGGGAAAAGGCGGAGCACCGCCCGCGCCATGATATGGGCGGCTGAGTGTCTCAAGACATTCAGCGACTCGGGATCCTTGTCCGTGAGAAGCCGAAACTGAATCTCTCCTTCCTGTGGCAAAGAGGCCGTCAAATCGATAACGGAACCGTTGACGACCGCCGCAATCGCTGACTTAGCCAGGCGGGGAGAAATCTCGCCGGCGATGTCGATTGGCCGGACACGTTGTCGATACTCTTTGGCACTTCCGTCGGGAAAGATCACCCGGAGCATTTTTCTCTATTCTCCATCCTGCCTATTTTGTTGGCCGCAAGGCCCAGAAGGGAATCGAAATTAAGGCGTAAACCTAATTAGTATCGTCTTCTGAAAGCAAGATTAAAAGGGCAACCTGGGTAGCTCAGGTTTAGTTTGCGTGTGGGGCCATTCGTATCATTGTTGCGAGTTTGCGCGACGGGATAATGGAATGAGTGGGTAAAGAGATCGGAGCGGCGGTCGTGGCAAGACCGTGGCAATTCACCGATTGCCCCTACCAACGGGCGACGATTTCGTGACGGGAATCAAAGTCCATTCAAATTGAGTTTTGATCGCGACGTGTGCATATCTGGAAACTCCCAGTGGAATCATCCAAACCCCTTTTCTACTACGACCAAGGATTGAAGCTATTGCCTGTTGATTTGGCGATCGACGTGCGACGGCCGCACGCGCGGGCATTTGTTTCCCACGCTCATGCCGATCACATCGCGCGACATGAGTATGTCTTATGCACCCCCGAGACCGCGGCTTTTCTTCGCTTTCGCCTTGGTCCACGATTTATTCGTGAAATGTCTTTTGGGGAAACAATCGATTGGGCCGGCGTTGCCCTGACCGTCTATCCGGCGGGTCACTGTTTAGGGTCGGCGATGCTTCTTGTGGAACACGAGGGACAACGGTTGTTGTACACAGGTGACTTCAAGCTCCGCCCAGCGATGACGACACCTGGCGCAGAGCCTGTCCGAGCCGATGTTTTGATCATGGAAACCACATACGGAGATCCCCGCTATCGGCTCCCACCGGAGGATGAGGTTCTTGCGGATTTGAAGCGGGCCATCCAACGTATCTGGGACCAGGGCCGCTGGCCCGTTATCAGTGCTTACGCCCTGGGAAAGGCTCAGGAGATTTCCCGGCGATTGAGCGAAGCAGGGGTGGAGGTGGTCCAGCATTCATCGGTGGCGGCCATCAGCCGGATTTATGAACAATTTGGTGTCTCGGTTGGTCATTACCACTTGTATGAAGGAGTGTTGAACCCAGGAGAGGTTCTCATCACGTCGCCGCAAGCAAGAGGAGACTGGCTCGGCGACTCCAGTGTTCGGATTGCCGTTACCGGCTGGGCCTTGGATCCTTCCGCAAAGTATCGCCTCAATGCCGATCTTGTGTTTCCTATATCGGACCACGCCGATTACGACGAATTGTTCCAGATGGTAGAGGCCGTTCGGCCCGCGGTCGTTTATTGCACCCACGGGCCGGAGACGTTTGTGAGAGACCTGATGGAGCGGGGATGGAATGCCCGATTGCTCGGTCGTCCCACTCAGAGGCTGTTATTTTGATACTCCGCCATTCCGAACAGGAAGGCGGGAAGATCGGCGGGCGATGATCCAGCGTCTCAAATTGACATCCCAGCTTTGCACCCCGCTTTGCACGACGTATCGGAAAATCGGGTCTATTGACGCAGCGCCAGGGCAAATGTAAAAGAAACCTTACGGGGTTTCTTGGAAGCCTGAAAAGAACGCCGGTTTAGAGTCGGCTTTGACCTTGGGAAACACGCTCTGTTTTGAGGAGGTCGATCGTGTCGATTTGCGAACGAAAGCGGGAATTGCGCCGAAATCGCCATCGCAGGGAAAAATATCAGGTTTTTAAGAGAAAGCTTTTGACTGCAAGTGCTTCTGAACGGGCGATAATTGCTGAAAAGATTCGAAAGCTCGCCCCCGATCCCGAGGTGGTCCTGAAGAATCTGGGCCTTCTGGAAACCCAGCGCTGAGGCGTTACTCAAGGTTTCCGTTGTCTTCGCTTTTCAGCCTTATCCCCAGCGATTCGCGCCGGGGTGAGCAGCTTGTTTTCGGGTAAGCCTTATCCGGAAGGACTACTTGCTCGATATGATGATCGTCCCGTCCCAGGGGGTTGGTGGGATGCGGTGATGTTGTGCAATGTAAGCCATCAGAAAGTCGGGACCGCGATCCTCGGCGGGGAGTTGGTGAAGCATGGTGAAGGCTTCCTCCCATCGGCCTGCGATAAAAGCCTCAACGGCCTGCTCACACAACCGGAGGTGCTGATCTCGCAAGATGGGATATTCGCTTTCGGACGGCAACAGTTCGTGGACAAGGACAGGCTGGTCCAAGCCATAGGGACGAATCCTCGCAATCGGCCTGATTCGTCCAATGTCTGGGCCGATAACGTCGCGGGCTGTCCTCGCTGTCTCGTCGTCCATCAAAATGGGGACGTGGAGTAGCTTTGTGATTCCTTCAAGACGTGCGGCCAAATTGGCCGGAGGGCCGAAAACCGTGATTTTTGCATGGTCGGCCGTTCCAATTTTGCCCGCCACTGCACGTCCACTGGCGACTCCAATCCCGATTTGAAATCCCGCCAGAGGATGGCCCGGCGTTTGGGCCGCCTGACTGAAATCTCGGCGGATCGCCAGAGCTGCCCGGCATGCTGCAGCCACGCGATCCTCCTGTGGCAAGGGCCAGCCCCAGAACCCCATCGCTGCGTCCCCCTGGAAGTCGCCAATGACACCCCCATATTCCAAGATTCGGCGGGTCATGACATCCAGTGCCGCGCTGATTCGGTCGAGGAGGGGCAGGAGTTGATCAGCCTGCCGTTCTGTTTCATGGGCAAATCCTCGCAAGTCGCAGAACAGCACGGTGGCCACGACCTCCCGTGGGCGGAGTGCCGTTTCCCAATCTTCCGGCCCCAATCGGTCCATGACGGGCTTCGGCAGGAATTGCGAAAGGACCGCCTGCCGATGTTCCAACCGACGAAGTTGTAACAGCGCCCCTGTCATTTCGGCAACAAGTTCCAGGAACTTGGCGTCCTCCTGAAGACTGTCGGGAGTTGTGGCCCCGGACCCCCACTCGGAATGGAATCGACCAGCCACATAGAGGACCCACGGGGAGGCACCTTCGGCCAGAATCGGGGTTCCGATGGCCCAATCGATGTTCTGACGGGCCGTGTAGGTCTGACCGTAATGCGCGTGGGAGGGTTCGCTGTGCGTGGTCTGTCCGGGCGAGGATGAGGGCCTGCCCGATTTGGGTGGTTTCTCTATCGTCCCCTCTCGCCATAGATGCAGGACACTCTGGCGACGGCGCCACGCATCCACGATGAGTCGCCGGCTGGGGCGGAAGTCTCCTTCCGTCAGTTGTCGCCGATCCCAGTGAACAACGTGGATCCCCACCTCAGACTGGGGGCCTTTTTGCGTCTCGTCATCCTCGGTCGAACTATCGGCCGGGTAGGGCTTGTCGAGAGCCACAATGGCAACGGCTTCCACGTTCTGCATGCCGGCAAGCAGAAGATTCACAAGGCGGGCAGCCAGTTCGGCGTCGGCAGCCGCCCGCGAAACGACGCGGGGAAGTCGCGAAAGAACTTCCAGACGATAATTGGGATTTCTGAAAGCAATCTGGCGAAGGTACTGAGACCCAAAGGCTTTTTGCTGAGTCGGCGTGGGATGATCAGCCGCCACAGAAACCCGCTGGCGACTGACAATAAAGCTCGTCTTCCCGATCACGAAACAGTCGCCCGGATTGAGATGAAACTCATCGTTCTCTTTTCCCTGAAAATAAATCGGATTACGCGCCGAGGGGAGGCGACGTACGCGAAGGCTTCTTCCATCCCAGCAGATTTCGGCATGCTGTCGAGAAATATGGGGGTCCCAGGGGACGCTCCACAATCCCGCCATCCGTCCCAGGCATACCGTTGTATGGATTGGGAGCGGTCTCCGCCAGCGCTCCGCCGCATCTTCCCCCTGCGCAATGAGATAGACTTCCGGTTCGTTGCTCATTGGTTCTTCTCTGGCGACTCTGGAACTGTGTGCGATGTCGAGACCGTTCCACGCTGAGCGTCAAGATTTTCCCCACGGGATGACCCCTGAGGCGGCCACGGGGCCGTACTCGTCGGAGGATCGCTTATGACTTTCGGAACAATGCGTGGTGGGGCTGAGCATGTTTCACGGAAAAGGAATTCCGAACGATTCAGGAGATGGTTCTCATGGATTTCGCCTAGGAGGCGGACCGTTAGAGTCCACAACCCGAGAAGGATAGCGGCGACCAGGCTTGCCGAAATCAAGCCGTACCTGACAAGGGCTTTTTGAAACCCTTCCAGGGGTCGCATAACCGCGACATCGTAATCCTCTTGAACGATCACCATCCAACCCGTGTTCGACGGTTCATTACCGGAAACGAGTCTGATGGGAGCAGCCTGGGCCAGATAATCTCGAGCGAAAAGCGATCCTTCCGGATCGGCTGCCAGTGGATCACGATAGGCGATGGCCCTCGGGTCATGCTGTGCCCCTTCTTCCAGGGTCGGAGGAAGGGCGTCCTTCGCGAGGCGATAGTTCTGAAATCGTTCAGGAAGCCGTTGTTCCCGCAACAGAACCTGATCAAAAAGGGGATGTTGAAGGATCATCCCCGTGTGGTCGCCCGGGCGAAGTTCGACCAAAACCGGAAATTGGGCGGGCGTTCCTTCCAGTTCCACAAATCGGGTCACGCGGACGGTGAGCGCAACAACGCCGAGGAATTCATGTGTCCGGGAGTCAATCACGGGGGCTGCGATGGCGACAATCCACAATCCAGTTGCTTCACTGCGAAACACGGCCGACAGATGGGGGCGGGTCATGTGTTGCCCGTTGTTGGGTCGCCACTCCCGGGGCATATCGCGTTCCAGACCCGTGAAGAAACTCCGCCAGGCATAGTTGCGTCCTATGGTCAGCGATTCAGGCACACGGGCTGTCGAGACTCCCCGGGGATCACAGAAAAACCAGCTCGCCACATCATCCACCGAGGATTCGCCGCCATTTTCGGGTCGCATCCAGGGCGGAATGAGTGCGGCAAATTCCCGCTGCAAAGCTGCCCGCAGAGGATGACTCCGAAACCGTCGCCGGAGGGCCTCGGCTTCCTCTTCGGGCAAGTCCGGTCGGGATAACTCCCGCGACAGCTCTTCGAACTCTGGATCGCGGAGGACCTGCCGAATCAACTCCTGAAACCGCGCACTTCCAGCCAACTGGTCAACCGCTTCGAACCGTCGCCGGAGTTCTTTTCCAGCAAGATCCGCCACATACTGGGCCATCAATTGATTGTTTTCGAGTGCTCGATGAATGAGCGTCTCACGCGATCGTTTAACAGTGGTCGAAAAACCCCTCCACGCAAACAACGCAAAGACTGCGAGAAGCAAAGCTGGTCCCACAAATCCGAGAACTACCAGCGGGCGACGTGCCCGCTCCGCCGCCCACGTGTCAAGGGCCACCAGGACCGACTGGATGTTGGGAAACCGCTGATTCGGATCAGGGGCCAGACATCGTTCCAGAATGGCCGCCAGGCCGCGATCCACACCGGAGATTTTCCGATGATCCGTGGGAATCCCGGAATCCTCAATGAGCTTGCGATAAGCCGCCAATCGTTCTTCGAGGTCTGTGATCTGTTCGATGCCTCGTGCTGTTTCTTCGTCCCGATGCGGAGGATGGCCCGTCAGCATGCAGTAAAACAAGGCCCCAAGGGCATAGACGTCCCAGCGTGCATCGGGGACGGCGTTTAGGTCTGCCTGTTCGGGCGCCATGTAGAAGAGAGTTCCCAGGGCCGGGAGTTGTTCGTGTGACAGCCGCGACTGCCCAAAATCGGCCAAGCGAGGTTTACCATCCTGATCCAAGAGGACGTTTCCGGGTTTCAGGTCACAGTGCAGGACCCCCTTATTGTGGGCGTGGAGCAACCCTACAGCGACTTCCCGAAACAAACGCACGGCTTCGCTGACAGGAAGGGGCCCCCTGGCCAGCCGTTCGGCCAAGGACCCCTGCTCCATGAATTCCATCACGTAATAGGGGGGTTCCGAGTCCCAACCGACGGCCATGAGCTGAACCACGTATCGGTCAGCACAAAGAAAAGCCAGTTTTTCGACCTCGCGGGATAGGAGGGACCAGTCCAGGCCTCCCCGATGGGAGTAGAACTTGATGGCCACGCGACGCCCTGTGTTGCGTTCCAGGGCGACCCACACTTCACCATAAGCCCCTGTTCCCAGGAGACGTTCGGGATCGTATCCCGGCACATCGGCGGGCGGACGGCGACCCTGCAGGCTCATCGCCTGGGACAACCGCCGTTCGGCGCCACCCTGGGGGATTGTCGGTTCGTCGGGCATGTGTCCGGTCGAAAGGAAAACTCTCTGACGTGTGGTATCTCGCTCAAACCTTCTTCAGTATATCCGTTTGGCGATTCCAACATGAGGGCTTTTCTCTGAGTACGCTCTTATAGCCTGGTGGGACACTCAACCAACGGGGACGCTATTAGCCACCCGGTGGGAAACCTGTTTGAGAGTGTCTCCGTTGCGATACAATCAGGATATTGAATAGCTTCAGAAAACGATCGTGTGGCACGGCCGTAGGGGCAATTCATGAATTGCCCCCAACCGGTGGATAAGGTGTTTGCCGTGACCTGTCAGACGTGCTCCAATTGCAGTCTGGTCCCTTGGAGTAAGGATTTTTTGATAGGAGGACAGCATGAAGGTTGTAGCATTTAACGGCAGTCCGCGGAAAGACGGAAACACGGCCATCTTGGTGGAAACCACCTTGGAGGTCCTGCGCCGAGAAGGAATTGAAACGGAGCATATCTCCCTTGCGGGACAGCACTTGAACGGCTGCGTGGCCTGTTATCGGTGTTTCAAAGAAAAAGGGCAATGCCACCAGAAGGACGATGCCGTTAATGACTATATTCGCAAGATCTCTGAGGCCCAGGGCGTCATCCTGGCATCGCCTGTGTACTTCGCCGATGTGACCACAAATATGAAGGCCTTCATGGAAAGGTCGGGTATGGTCGCACGGGCGGCTGGGGATATCTTCCGCCGAAAAGTTGGGGCCGCCATTGTGGCCGTCCGACGGGCAGGTGCGATTCACACCTTCGATTCGCTCAACCACTATTTCTCGATCGGACAAATGATTGTGGTTGGTTCCAGCTACTGGAACGTGGGGCGGGGACTTCAGCCGGGAGACGTGAGCAGTGATGAGGAAGGACTCCGCACCATGCAAACGCTGGGAGAGAATATGGCCTGGGTCCTTAAGAAACTATATGGCAACGAATCGCTGAGTAAGTGACGGTATCGCTTTGCTGGGGGGACCGCGCGAGCGACCGAGGTTCCTAACATTTTTGCGAGTCATTTTGTAACATGTCTGAACATCAAGAAGAACCACAAGTTCCGCGGGTCGTCCCGGAATCATCTCAATCAACGACACTTCAGGATGCGCTGTCCAAGTACCAAATTAATCTTGTCCCTGAACAGATTCACCTTCTTGATCAGTATTGTCGGCTTCGCTGGGAATGGAATCAGCGGATGAATTTGACCCGGCATGACACCTACGATCAGTTCGTGGCTCGGGATGTGGTGGACTCCTTATCATTCGCGCGGTGTCTTCAACCTGACGAGGTTATCCTGGACGTTGGAACCGGGAGTGGTGTCCCAGGAGTTGTCCTGTCCATTCTTCGTCCGGACCTGCAAGTCTTCCTGAGTGAGACCGTGAGCAAGCGGGCACGGGCCGTGGCTGACATTGTCTCTCAACTGGGGCTGAAGATTCCCGTTCTGATCGGTCGGGCAGAAAAATATTTGGAAGCCGGGGGCTGGGAGTTTCACTCCCTGGTGATACGCGCCGTGGCTCCGCTGCTGGATTTGCTTCGCTGGTTCAGACCTTATTGGGAATCGTATGATCGGATGTTGATCCTCAAGGGGCCGCGTTGGGTGGAAGAGCGAGGCCAAGCTCGACATCACGGCCTGATGCATGGCCTGGCTTTGCGAGTCGTTGACCGTTACACGATTCCGGGGACCATGGCGGAAAGTGTCTTGCTCCAGATCTGTCCCGAAGACCGTCTTATCCCGCCGCATGGCTGCCGTCTTCGTAAGCTTGCTTATGAGAAAACGCCGGAGGGTGTTGTGGAGTTGCCTCAACCGGGACCACTCACGACAAAAGGCGATTTGCAGCGGATCGTCAAATCTCCAGCTCGACACGTGAAAAAGCCTGAAGAAAAGAAATCACCCGGGGCGAAAAGGAATCGTCCCAGATATCGTGGGGGTTCGAAACGGGATTCCTCCTGAGGCAATAGGTGTGCCTGCGTTATCAGCAAGTCAGCGATGGTGTTGTGAGGGAGTTGTCTCGGATGCAAGAAGAGTGGGCCATACAAACACCAAGAGATCTCCCTGAGGAGTCCGGAGCGGTGTGACCCGCACCGCTCCGGTCCTCAGGTTATCGAACCCCATCGAGAAGCGCTCGTCGGAGCGGCCGACCCAGAAACCGCATCTTCCGACAAGCTTCGTGCTTCACCCCAGGAGGGAGGGTTGCATCAGGCTCCCGCAAACCCAACGCAATCGATGGGGTTGTCACTGGCTCAAGGAAATGAATAATGGTGTCTCCTTTTCTGTGTCGTTAACCTCGAGTATTCGTTGCGTTATCACACGGGTAATTTGTTACCGTCACTCGTGATGATCGGCATCAGACCAATGAGGGAACTCTTGTCGCAACCATTGACGGGTGAACTGGTAGTCATCGACTTCCAGATCACTTCCTTTTAAGGGCCGCCAGCGGCGGTGACCATTTCCTACGATCAATACGCAATCGTTCTCGTTCGCTTGAGTCAATGCCCAGCCAATGGCCTCGGCCCTGTCCGGGAGGACGATTCGTCGGGGCGAATTCACGGACTCATGAGCCAGGGCCGATAGCATCGCCGGATCCTCACGCCCGGGGTCGCTCAATGTCAGGACGGAAAGTTCACAGTGGGCATCCATCAACTCTAGCCACTTCACAAGTTCCTGCCGGGGATTGCGAGGGAGCGACGCCACGCACAGGACTCGTCCCTTAGCCTGGGGACGAACGGCCTGAAATACGGCGGAAAGCGACGCCGGCGTCTCTGCGGCATCGACAAACACAGAGAAGGGTTGTCCCCCCAAAACCGGCTGGAGCCGCCCGGGGATTTGATCAACACTCTCGATGGCCTGGACAATCACCTCCATGGGCACCTGATACGTGAGTCCCACGGCGACAGCAGCAAGGCAGTTTCTGATGTGGTGACGCCCAAACATCTTTGTTCGCACGGGGAATGTCTCATCTCCCACACAGATGTAGAACGTCTCTTCGCCGAGATGACGCTGAATCTCTCGGGCCTTGATCTCAGCAGCCGCTTGAAGGCCAACGGTCAAAGCGGGATGCTCGATTTCGGCCAAGGCTGCCCGGCAGCGTGTGTCGTCTGCATTGAAGATGGCCAAACCTTCAGGGCGAAGGTTATTCACAAGCGAAAACCAGTTGCATCGGCCATTGTGGGAGGAAAGGCCATCTGTTTCGTCATTGAGGAGGACGGCTATATCAAGGTCCAGACCGGCAAGATACCGCTGTTTGATGGCCTTGCCGGAGACCTCCACGACGGCGTGTGTGCATTCGTTGTCAGCCATCCGAGCAAGCCTTTGAGCCAGCTCTTCGGGGCCTGGTGTCGTTTCGGTAGGAAAGACCGATTCTTCGCCCTCGAAATATCCCAAGCTGGTGAGCATTCCCACGGAATAGCCCGCCTGAACGAGGATCCGGGCAATCAGACACGCAGTTGTTGTTTTTCCGTAGGCCCCGGTAACACCAACCACACCCAATCTTTGAGCGGGAAAACCATGCAGGGCATGGCAGATCCGCCCATAGGCCGTACGGATATCAGACACGCAGATGACCGGCACGTTCAGGCCGGGAAGGGCATCTTCCGAGAGGATTGCGACACATCCGCGCGCCACAGCCTGCTCAATCGCGGCATCACGGCGCGGTCCCGGGGGGTGCAAGAGGGCAAATAAGTCACCGGGCCTGATTCGACTCGGCTGGCTGTGACAAGCACCAACCTCCAACTCCCCGTCTCCAAAGACCTGGATATCCGGCAGGAGTTGTTGCAGGGTGATCGTCGTGCCCGCTCGGGAGCATAACTTCATCGGCCGAGGCCTCCGTACCTCGGGGTTATGACCAAAACCTTCGACCCTTGTTTTTCAGCGGGTGCCAAAGCACTCGCCCCGCGTGACCCCATCCTTGCAGCCACGCCTGAGCGGGGATTGTGCTTATTTTCTTGTTTCTGTCAAGGTGAATTCCGCAAGGGAAAAAGGCGGTGTCTGTCGTAAATGGTTTCGCAGGTAGTTCACCGTCCTTTTTGTTCGTAGGAGCCATTCATGAATGACCCCTGCAAAAATTGGTCTACCGAATTCCCGGCTCTCCAATCTATCCCTGCGGAGAAATGACGATCCGCGCCAAAGGGCGCTGTAGTCCCGCAGTAAAAAGAGCCTCGTCCAAAGAATCACCTCCAAGAGTGAGGCACGCATTAGAATAAATAGTCAGTGGAAAGGAACATCCCATGTTCGAGGTGTTTGAACACACGGCAGACATCGGTTTAAGGGTCCGGGCGCCAAGTTTGGAACAGCTTTTCAAAGAGGCGGCTGCGGCCATGATCGGGCTGATGTGTCATGGCCCCAGCGAAGACGGTGGTCAGGAGAATGGGGTCCCAAAGGCGTTCTCGAACCCAATCACATCGCAGTCGCGAGTTTTGCCATCAGATTCGCGAATCGAAATTCGCGACGTTGTGCTGCCAAGTCCAGAAAAGTTGCCGATTCCAGAGACGTCAACCGCCCATCTCGGCCTTTCATGCCCGAACCATTCGCTCATACGACTGGCTTCCGCTTGGGAAGACTTGTTCCACGATTGGCTGTCAAAAATCCTGTATCTTTTTTCGGCGGAACGGCTTGTGCCTATCGATTACGAACTCCACTTTGACGCGAATGGTCTGAAAGGACGGATAATGGCCCGCCGTTATGATCCCGCCAGAGACGGCGGTGAAATTGAAAATCAAAGCCGTGACATATCACGGTCTGAAGATTGAAAAACGGGGAGACGAGTTCGTCGCCGAGGTGATTTTCGACACCTAGGGGAAGCAAAAACCGGGGCTATTCGTCGAAGGCAAACTGCTTGATTCGGCTGAAGACGGCCTTTGCGGCCTGGATCGTCAGCGACTTTGGGGCGCGGGGCATTATCTCGCGTCCATTGGCCGTGGTGAAACTTCGCGTCCGGTTCGACACGGGCCTTTCCTGGACAAACATTGCAGCACGACGGAGGGGAACAATGACGGCCTCGGACTCAAATCGACTGACCACCGTGGCAAGTCTTTCTGTGGAAGACAACGCGGGAAGGATTGGGGACGCCACGCGCCGGTGGAGCATCAGGCACTCAATCTCATCCTCGCCATGCACATCGGATGGTAGCCCAATTACGAGCGAATGGTTTCGGGAAGCTGACCAGAGCCGGTGGAGGGCGTCCAACGTCATGGGCTGGTACCGCAGCGGTAAGAATAGTGTCTCTCCCACGCTGAGCGACAAGGCGGTGCATAGGGCCGCGTAAAAACCGCGAGCCTGGGCATGTGTTGCGACTCTCACCTGCGGGTAAATCTGGGCGAAATCGCAGAGGATTTCGGGTGTGGCGTCGTCGGAACCGTCATCCACTGCGACAATCTCCCAATCGGTGGAGAGGTCCGAAAACACGTCCACATAGCGCGGGATAAGATTCAAAACCACATGTTCAGCGTTCCGGAACGGCAGGATCGCAGACAGCGAACGGTTCAAGATTTGACTCCTTGCGGCTGAATGACCGCCACAGATCGATGGGCAGGTCATCAATCGAGACGTCTCGCTTCCTTGCCGATAAGCCATGCGGAAGCCAGTTTGGCCCCTCTCGGCTTGGGTCCCCCTTTGTTTCTCTTCGAAGAAATCCGTCGTTTTCTCAACTCTGTCGGGTCAACGATCTTTTGTTCTGGAAAAGCCGAGGATGCGAAAAGACGAGAGTAAACCTGCTGTAGCGAAAGCGCCTTTTCCCTGGCACCCCAACCTGCTCAGGACAAAGCCCGCAGGGCCATCATATCCGGCAAGTTCCCATCTGCACCGAACGGAAGCGGACGAAGCCCTGTTAGAACTTCCAAATCAGGGCGTTTTTTTGCCTCTGCCAGATATGCGGCGGAACACTCGACCTCAGACAAATGGAGGGTATCAGGAATCCACATCAGCCGCGCCTTCTCTGGCGGGGTCATCCCAATGTTGGCCAGGGCCTGGGTTAGCATTTCGCGGTCGGTTGGGTAATCAAGGGGCAACATGGCAGCCGACACATGTCCGGACGTAATGGCATTCATCCTTGTGACACGAAGATCGATCTGGGGTAGGAGGTCGCTGCGGCAGAACTCGGCCAAACCAATCCCCACAGCATTACCGTGTGTTCCGGGACTTAATCCCCGGACACAAATGAAACGGATATCCGGCTTTTCGCCGGGGGCGGCACGGTGGTCATTGGTCTTCCGGCCAATAACATTCGTGTCGATTCCCGAGCCGCTCAACTCTTTCCCCAATTGATCGATGAGCAGCACATGGGCGTGATCGAAGGGCAATTTGGGTACCCACTGCTTGGCCAGTTTCAACAGTTCCGGTTCCCGGGTTTCAAAATCGTGAGGCAGGATGGCCTCCAGAAGGGCCGTATCGTCGAACGCATCTTCCACGATCGCCAGGCCCATGAGAATCCGGCACTGAGAAAGCACGATTCGACCGACACTGCGAACAATTCGGTCGAAGGAATAATCAAAGGCGGCCCGGTGATAGATCTCCGCCCCACGGTGCTTTCCCAACCCGATGAGGAGCATCTTCATCAGACCACTTTCGATAGGGCCTGTAAACAGCGTATGGGGTTTGATTCGATTCACCACCAGCACGTGATCCGCCTGGTAAGCGAAGCGATCAAAATGGACGTCAAAACCCTCCGGGGCATGCCCAACTACCACGGTTTCCATGGTCGCCCTGATAGGACACCCCACTGATTGCTCTGTAATCCCATAGCCGTTCAAAACGCCGATCTGTCCCTCGGCCGTCCCTCCCCCGTGACTGCCCATCGCAGGCACAAGAAACGGTTCGGCGCCCCAACTTTGCAGAATCCCGACAATTGTGCGGAGGATTAGGACGATGTTATTGATTCCGCGGCTCCCCGCAGTGATGGCCACAGATTGCCCGGGCTGGATTTTCTCGCGAACCTTTGCGCGTTCGAATTCAGCGATGATCCGGGCCGGAATATCGTCAATCCGACGTGACGGAAACTTTTGCCGAATACGGAAGATGGACGGAAATGTCAGATCGGGCATCGAAGACTGCACTTGCACCAAGTAACCTCAGTGACGGGGAAACGGCCGAACTGCCCTTCTCAACTAAAACTCCGCGACTTCCGGGCGTCCTCGGGAAAGGAATCACATCTCGAATATTATTCATCCCCGTAATGAACTGAAGGGCACGCTCCAGCCCCAGACCGAAACCACTATGGGGAACGGTTCCAAAACGACGCAGATCAAGATACCACCAGTAATTTTCCTTGTTCAGCCCCAGCTCGTCCATCCGCTGTTCCAGGACATCAAGGCGTTCCTCGCGTTGGCTTCCGCCAATGATCTCCCCCACACGCGGCAAAAGCACGTCCATGGCTCGCACAGTCTTCCCGTCGTCGTTCAACCGCATGTAAAACGGTTTGATCTGTCGAGGGTAATCAATCAGAATCACGGGCCGCCGGAAGTGCTTCTCTGTCAAATAACGTTCGTGTTCTGCCTGAAGGTCACGTCCCCATTCGACGGGAAACTCGAATGTTTCTCCCGATTTCTTGAGGATTTCGATCGCTTCGGTGTAACTCACTCGGACGAACTCGCTGTTAATAATGGCATGCAAGGTTTCGATAGCCGCCTGATCGACCCAGCGGTTGAAAAACTCCATGTCCTCCAGGCACTGCTCGAGAACGTCCCGAAAGATTCGTTTCAGGAAACGCTCTGCCAGGTCCATGTTGTCATGGAGATCGAAAAAAGCGGCCTCCGGTTCGACCATCCAGAACTCTGCAAGGTGGCGCGTCGTGTTCGAATTCTCCGCACGAAACGTTGGGCCGAATGTGTACACTTTGCCCAGCGCACAGGCGTATGTTTCCGCCTCCAATTGCCCGCTGACCGTCAAATACGTGCGTCGCCCGAAAAAGTCCAGTGCCTCATTGATCGCTGGCTGAGCCGCAGGATCCAGCGTGGTCACGCGGAACATCGCCCCAGCGCCTTCACAATCCGAGGCCGTGATGATCGGTGTGTGGACATAGAAGAAGCCTTCTTCCTGAAAGAAACGATGAATGGAGTAACACACTGCATTCCGAACCCGTGCCACGGCTCCAAAGGAGTTTGTCCTTGGTCGCAAATGGGCAATGGTTCGCAGGAACTCGTAAGAATGGCGTTTCTTTTGAAGGGGATACGCCTCCGGATCGGCCCAGCCATAAACGGTTACTTTGCTGGCGTAGATTTCCGTTGGCTGTTCACGGCCGGGAGAAGCCCGAACAACACCTTCCACCGCCACGCTGCAACCCGTTGTCAGACGTTTCACTTCTGATTCGTAGTTCGGTAAGGTGCCATCGGCAACGACCTGGATGTTTCCAAGACACGAACCATCGTTCAGTTCCAGAAAGCTGAAACCGCCTTTCGAATCGCGACGTGTTCGGACCCATCCCTGAAGGAGGACTTCACGTCCGATGGCATCCTCGCGTCGTGCCTGAGCTACTGAGATCTTTTCCATCGTGGTCACCGTATCTCAAAAACAACTCTTGCGCGGGTCTCAAACTCCTTACGACCCACCAACGCATCGCCAGAATTAGGGCTTTGCGCACACGGGGACGTCCTCTTTCCGACCTAAGTCTCCCGGGCGGCCAGCCAGCGTTCCACGTCCAGGGCGGCCATGCAACCGCTGGCCGCCGCCGTGATCGCCTGGCGGTAATAATCGTCAGCCACATCACCAGCCGCAAAGACTCCCTCCACACTGGTGTAGGTACGGAAAGGCCGCGTCAGTTTGATGTAACCCTTGTCCGTCAATTCGAGTTGTCCCTTCAGGAATGCCGTATTTGGGGTGTGTCCGATCCCCAGGAACATGCCCGTCACATCAATCGTCAAATCAGGCTCGCCGACAGTGCTCCTGAGGCGAATCCCCGTGACGCCTTTTTCGTCATCCCCAAGGACTTCATCCACCACGCGATTCCAGAGGATCTCGATTTTCGGGTTCTTCAAGGCCCGCTCGGCCATGACCTTTGACGCTCGAAGCTGATCTCGGCGATGCACCAGGTAAACCTTGGATGCCCAGTGTGACAAATAGGTTGCCTCCTCCACTGCCGAATCCCCGCCACCAATGACAGCCACCGGCTGATTGCGAAATCGCGGAAGCGCACCATCACAAACGGCACACGCGCTGACCCCGTGGTTCTTGAAGCGCTCTTCGGAACGAATCCCCAGGTAGTTCGCCCTGGCACCCGTTGCCACGATCACAGCCTTCGTTTCGTACTGTTGACCATCTGAGGCCTTTAATAGGAACGGATGTCGGGAAAAATCGACCTCCGTGATATCCTCTGTGATGACCCGGGTTCCAAAGTGAATGGCCTGTTGCCGCATCAGTTCCATCAATTCCGGTCCCGTGACGCCGCGTTTGTTGTGCGGCGGCAGATAGGAGCGCCGATCCTCCGGCAGCGCTGTTTCCAGAAAGCTGGAGAGATCCCCCGGGGGAAATCCGGGGAAGTTTTCCACCTCCGTGGTTAATGCAAGTTGTCCCAGCGGAAGAGTCCCATTTTTCGCATTTTCCTCGCTGATGGCACCCTCAAAAAGAAGGGGATTGAGTGCCGCCCGTGCTGCGTAAATGGCGGCTGTCCAGCCAGCGGGACCACTCCCGATGATAATGACTTTTTCTGCCATTCTTCTGACCTCTCGCGTTTAACCTGTTGTGCCCAGACCGAATCTAACATTATAGGCTGTAAGGCCGAACGTGCGAGGGTCAGATTCCCGATGCCCCGATTCTCTTTTGTCATCCCCGTTTCCCCATTTCTGCCAATTTTCGGCCTTGACCCCTAATCGACAAGGTTTCTATAATCGGCTGCCCACGGGGGGTTCTGACGATAACAAGCTCCCTTGGGGGATGGGATCGCGATCCCAGGGAAGTTTGATCGCTGACCTGAATACATCCCGGTTCGTGGGGACAATTCATGAATTGCCCCTGGAAGAGTTTTCCGTCAGCGGGTGCTGCGATTTGTGTCTGAAGATTGTTCAGAGCCTGTCCGTTGAACGTCGGTTGGTAGGTCGGTGTTGACATAGTGTTTGTCGAAGTATTTCGCGTCGTCCATGCGGCGCGAAATCCCTCCAATAGGGAGAGACGGGAATAGCGGAAGGACCCACGGTTTTGTCTGACCCGGGGTTGATGGATAATGAGAGCGAAGAGGCGTCACGGAAGGACGTTTCTGAAAGAAGCTCCGTCAACCTCGGCCTGTGTGCTCGGAGGCTGAACGGCGGCAAATGGAATTGCCCTTTGCTTGTGCTGCTATCGAAAGGTTGCCCACATGGGAGCCAATTCCTGTCATGCCGCTCAGTCCCTATTCGGACGTCAAAGAACAAATCCGCCAGGCTATCGACATTGTTGACCTGGTAGAGCGTTACATTCCCTTGCGACGGCAGGGCCGCGGGTTTGTTGGGCTATGCCCGTGGCACGACGACCATCGCCCCAGTCTTCAGGTCAATCCCCAGCGGCAGAGTTTTCGCTGTTTCGTCTGCGATATTGGCGGTGACATCTTCACTTTCGTGATGAAGATGGAGAATGTTGAGTTCCCCGAGGCGGTGGCGATGCTGGCAGAAATGGCTGGTATTCCTTTGCCCCGTACGGTGGGGAAGGGTTCGCCGGCCAGCGAACAAAAACAGGAACTCTACCGCGTGGTGGCTTGGGCGGAACAGCAATATCACCAGTGTCTTTTGGAATCGTCTGAAGCGGCGTCCGCACGCAAGTACTTGTCCGACCGTCAGATCAGTCGGGATAGCCTTGCGCGGTTCCGTTTGGGGTTTTCACCCATGCAGCCGGACTGGTTGCTCCGAAAAGCCCGGCGCGACCAAATTGATCCAAAACTTCTTGTGACAGCCGGGATCCTCGTTGCTGCGCAGGGGCGCGATATGATCGACCGATTCCGGGGACGGGTCCTTTTCTCCATTCGCGATAGCCAGGGGCGAACGGTAGGGTTCGGTGGTCGGGTCCTTCCGCAAATGGCTGAGAGTGTTCCCGCCAAGTATATCAATTCACCAGAAACCCCTCTTTTTTCCAAGAGTCGGTTGCTATATGGCCTTGATCTGGCGCGGGACGCCTTCCGCAAGACGGGAACAGCCTTGGTCATGGAGGGCTACACTGATGTGATCATGGCCCATCAGTTTGGTTTTCAAAACGCGGTCGCAGTCCTGGGGACAGCCCTGGGGGATTCCCATCTTCAGGTTTTACAGAGGTTCGTTGACCGGGTCGTTCTGGTGCTGGATGGTGATGAGGCCGGACGACGCCGCGCGGCTCAGGTCCTGGAGTTGTTTGTTGCTCGCCAGATCGATTTGCGGGTGTTGACCCTTCCAGAGGATTTGGATCCCTGCGATTTCCTCTTGAAATACGGGGCGCCGGGCTTCCAGGATGCCCTGGATGACCGCACCGTTGATGCCCTCGAACACGCATTTGCCGCAGCCACTTACGGGATTGACCTCGATCGCGATATCGATGGGGTGAGTCGTGCCGTGGATCGACTGCTGGGAGTTATCGCGAAATCCCCGGCCCGATTGGGCGAACATTCGGCCCAGCAGCAAGCCCGCGAATGGAAAATCCTTTCCCGTTTAAGCGTGCTGACTCGGATCGATGAATCTGTCCTTCGCCGGAGACTTGACGAGCTGCGTCGCGGTGGTCGTGCCCGGACCGCGGTAACGGCCTCGTCAAAACAAGGGAGTACGCTTGACGGCTGGCATCGCACATTCCTGGAGTTTCTAGTGACAGTCCCGGGCGCTGTCGAAAAGCTTGGAGCCGTATTTCGTCCGGAACAGATTGAATCGTCCCAGGTGCGAGAAATTTTTCAGCTTGCACTTGATTTGTTGGCCGTCGGAAAACCTTCGGATTTCGAACATTTGATGTTGGCGATTGATGACCCTGTGGCGCATAATATCCTCGTGGATGTTGATCAGACAGCCCGTGAAAAGAGAATTCATGAGCAAAACCCGGAGGATATCCTGCGGGGTTTGCAGCGGGCGTATGAAGAACGAGTTGCCAAGTCGCGTGGAAGTCAGTTAACGAATGTCTTGCGAAAAGGAGGACTTGCCCCAGAACAACAAATCGACTTACTGAAGCGCATCGTGGAACAGGAACGAAATCGCCAGAAGTGGTCCGAGCCCATGGATGGGTGAGGCTTTTGGCGTCAGGAAGTATGTGATTCCCGCAGACGTGTTCCCACACCGACTTCCTGAAATGAGTTGGTGCTTTCTTTCGGCACGGAAGGCACGAAAGGAGACGACCCGTGAAGCATGCCGACAAGGAGTTGCGCAGGCTTATTGCTCAAGGACGAGCACAAGGCTTTTTGACGTATGACCAGGTCATTGAATATCTTCCCGACCAGGAAACCCGGCCGGAAAAGCTCGATCGATTGATCGCAGCGCTGGAAGAGGCTGGGATCGAAATGGTCAACCGTCCGCCGCGACGGGAAACCTCGACCACCGCTGGGGTGGAGGCGCAGCACGAAGACCCTCTTCTGAAAGACCCACTCTTGCGGGACCTTTTGCCCGGTGAGAAGGCGAAATGGAATAGCGACCCCATCCGTTTGTATCTCAGCCAGATGGCCGATATTCCGCTCCTGACACGGCAACAGGAAGTGGCCCTGGCGAAAAAGATTGAGGTCACGCGCAAGCGATTCCGCCGCACGGTTATGGGATGCCACCTGGTGTTGAAACAGGCTGTTCAGACGCTGGAAGCCGTCCAGCGGGGTGAACTGCCTTTCGAGCGGACGCTTAAAATGTCGCTCACCGATCAATTGACGAAAACGCAGATCCTCGGGCGAATGCCCCACAATCTGCGGACGTTGCGCGCCCTGATGGCGGAGAACGAAAAAGACTTCCGACGCATGATTAACCGGCGGACACCGGATGCGGTGAAAGCCAAATCGCGGCGTCGTTTTCTGGCGCGACGGGCCCGCATGCTTATTCTGATCGAAGAACTGGGACTCCGGACACGGCGTGTCCAGTCCATGATGCAGCAAATGAAGGATATCCTGAACCGGATGGATGCCATCCGCGCCCGTTTGCGGGAACTCGACACACAACCGGGAGAACTCGGCGAGCGGGATCGCCTCCGACGGGAACTGATGGCCCTCATGTTGTGTACCCAGGAAACCCCGCGGAGCCTGAGAATTCGTTGCGAAAAGATGGAAACGCAATTCCGCGATTACAGCCAGGCCAAGAGGGAATTATGCAACAGTAACTTGCGGTTGGTTGTTTCTGTGGCAAAACGCTATCGCAACCGCGGCCTGAGTTTCTTGGACCTGATTCAGGAAGGAAATACGGGTCTGATGCGGGCGGTGGATAAGTTTGAGTACCGCCGTGGCTTCAAATTCTCGACCTATGCCACCTGGTGGATCCGCCAAGCCATCACGCGTGCACTGGCGGAACACTCGCGGACAATCCGGATCCCTGTACACATCATCGACCAGATTGGTAAACTGAAAAATACGTCTCGCCGGTTGATGCACGAACTGGGACGAGAACCAACGCCGGAAGAAATGGCTCGGGCCACGGATTTGCCTGCCGAGGATGCCACCCGCCTGCTTGAAATGGGGCGGCAGCCCAGCAGCCTGGATCGGCCGATTGGCGAAGACGAAGATAATTGCTTCAGTGAGTTGCTCGCTGATCGTACGCTCGATAAACCGGAGAACATCGCTCACCGTGATCTGCTGCGGGAAAAGATCGACAACCTGCTCAAGACACTCACCTACCGTGAGCGCGAGATCATCCGCCTCCGTTATGGTTTGGGCGACGGCTACAACTACACACTCGAAGATGTCGGACGGATCTTTAAGGTCACGCGCGAACGGGTCCGGCAGATCGAGGCTAAAGCGATGGAGAAGCTTCAACATCCTGTGCGGGCCAAACAACTGGCGCCCTTTGTGGACGGACTGGTCGGATAAGACTACGTCCGTCGCCTATGACGGACATCAGGCGGGCTGTCCTTTTGGACAGCCCTTTTTTATTGATTATCAGGGAGATCTTTCGCCATGTCATCCGAAGCGTTAACGATTCCCGAGGTCTTGCGACGGCTTCACAGTCTTCACCAGCAAATGGATCAACTGCGAGGACGGCTGATGAAAGGGCCGCGCTTGGCTCAGGCCCATCAGGAACAGATCCGCCAGGCTGAGCAGAATCTGGAACAGGCCAAGAAGGACCACAATGACGCCCGGCTGGCTAGCCATCACAAGCAGTTGGAATACGAACAGAAGCTGGCTGACATTCAACGTCGGAAAGGCCGTCTCCTGGAATGCGATGATAACCGCGAATATCAACTGCTGAAGGATCAGATTGCTGCTGACGAAATGGCGGCAAGCGTCCTGGCGGATGAAGCCATCGAATGGATGACCCGCGTTGAGGAAATGGGGGCAAAGGTCCAGGAAGCCGAGGCCGCACTCGCTGCCGCCAAGGAGGCCGCTGCCAAGTGGCAGGCCGAGTTCGAAAAACAGGAGCCTGTGATTCGAGAAGAAATCGCCCGCGTGGAGCATGAACTGAAGCATCTGGAAACGCTGCTGTCAGGGGATGTCAGAGAGCTTTACCAGCGCGCCCTGCGCAATAAAGGGAGCAGCGCCCTGGCGCCCCTCAAAGGTGATTTTTGCGGGGGGTGCAATCAGCATGTGCCCCTGCAGATGCGAAGCCAACTGCTCCTGGGGAATCCTATTTGGTGCCGTTCGTGCGGTCGGTTGCTCTATATTCCGGAAAACGAAGCACCCCATCAGCGATCCTGATTCGATGGGTCGGAGGTGGGCAGACCGTCTGGATCGGATAACCGTTCTTCTTTGATGCGGCAGGGGGGGAGTGAGCGCACGAAAACGCGCCCGTAGCTTTTCTGATAAATGCGCGGGTCCAGGATCACAACGATTCCCCGATCCTCACGGGTGCGAATCAATCGCCCAAATCCCTGCCGCAATTTGATGACGGCCTCCGGCAGTTGGTATTCCTGAAAAGGGCTGCGCCCAGCAGCCTTGATGGTCTCCATGCGAGCTTCGACAAGTGGTCGATCAGGCACTGCAAACGGCAACTTGGTGATGATCACATTCTGAAGGGCTTCTCCGGGAACATCGACCCCCTGCCAGAAACTGTCGGTCCCAAAAAGGACAGCTCGAGGTGTGGTTTTGAACCGTTCCAGCATCTGAGACCGTGGCAGGCCATCGGCCTGAGAGAACAACATGTAATTCCCCTTGGTCAACCACGGTTGCAAAGCCGCGGCGATTCGGCGCATAAAATCGTAACTGGTAAAGAGGACGAACGCTCGCCCCTGGGTCCGCGCGATATAGCGTTTCAAGGCCGAAACGGCGGCCTTTTCGAATTGTGACGGCTCCGACGACGGGTCCGGCATGTCCCGAACAAGGATCAATTCAACCTGTTCCTGATAGTTAAAAGGGCTTCCCACCTGGAGTGTCTCGCCCCGTGTCAAACCAATGCGGGACTTAAAATAATCAAATCCTGAATCGGCCACGGCAAGTGTGGCGCTTGTCAAAATGATTCGCGGGATTTCTTGAAAAAGATGCTCTCGCAGAATAGGCCCCACATCAATGGGAGCGGCCCCTAACGTCACCCGCGGTACGTGTCGCGATTCCTGGGCCTCGACCCAATAGACATATCCTTCGTGGGATTGCCGGATCCACTGATCGATCTGCGTTGCCAATGACTGCAAGCGATCACGAACGGCCACCAGGTCCTGACGTTCTTCCTCTTTTTCGATCTTGCTGGCTTCTTTATGGACAACCGAGGCCAGCTTTTGCAGCCCTTCACTGAGGGCATTTCGAAAGAGGTCTTTTTGCCGCACACGTCCGTTGCCGGGTTTCTGTTTCTCGAACCAGTCGAGGACCTGAGCGAAGAACTCATCGCAGCGATAAAGGCAGTCCATGACCGCCTTTTGTCCCTCGGAACTTCGATAGTGAATGAACAGCCCGCGCTGCGTTCGCTCGTTATAGAGCTTGCGAAGGTTATAAACAATCTGGGTGTTGCTGACTTCCGTTCCCAATTGCTCTGATGCAACGGACTCGAGCGTGTGTGCCTCGTCGATGACCAGCAAGTCGTAATCGGGAAGCAAACTCGCACCTTCCCTGCGGAGGGCTAGGTCAACACACAGCAGGGCGTGATTGACGATCAGGATTTGGGCACGATGTGCTCGCCGTCGCGCCGCGAAATAGAAACAATCGTTGTAATGAGGACACCGACTTCCCAGACAGTTGTCTTTATCGCTGGCGACTTCATCCCACACGGTAGGGAACGGCCGAAAGGGCAATTCCGAAAGGGTTCCGTCCGTTGTTTGAGCCGTCCACTCTTTAATCGATTGCAGTTGTTCCCATTCTTCATCGGCAAACAGGGTGCGTGACCGTCCCAGGGCAGTTTGCAGCCGCCGTCGGCTGAGGTAATTCCCCCGACCTTTGACGAGCACCGCAGTAAACTCATAAGGAACGACACTGCGTAAGAACGGGATATCCTTGTTCAGAAGCTGCTCCTGAAGGCTGATGGTGTGTGTGGAGATGACGGCCCGCTGGATGTCATGGCCGCCCAACTCTCCCGCCACCGCCAGGATCGTTGGAACGAGGTAGGCGAAGCTCTTTCCCACACCCGTGCCTGCCTCTGCAATCAGGTGATGCTGATCCAGGATCGCGCGTTCTACGGCTTCGGCCATCTGGAGTTGCTGTGGTCGATGCTCATAGCCGGGCAAGCGAACGGCGATGCGACCTTGGGAACCCAAAATGTCGTTTGTGCGAACCATATAGGGTGAGTACTTTTCCTACTTCTTGGCGTTTTGCACGACTTCCGTTTCGTTCAGATGAATCTCTTTCATTGGCCACGTTGTGCTGGACCTTCCCTTAAATTATCCTAAAAGGCGCTATTCGACCATTGGCAAAACCAAGGCATTCTTGGTGCGATGGGCAAGATCAGAGAAATTGAGACGAATAAGAGAAGGGGTCTGTTCCTATTTGGATATTAAACCCTGAGATAGCATTGGAGGCATCATGGTAATCGAGTTTTACTGTTCTCAGTGTCGCAACCGACTCCGTGTGGCCGATTCCGTCGCCGGACAGCAAGCACAGTGCCCAGTGTGTGGTACGATCGTGACGGTTCCCGGCATTACGGTGGCAGGGCAAATGCCGGATGCTGCGGAGAATATCAGGCCAGAGCCTCGTGTTTCGGGTGAAGGTTCGACTCCCATCCCGCCAGTGCCTCCTGCAGTGATGGGCCGACCGACAACAGGTTTTGGCGGCGGCGCTCCTCCACCGGCGTACGGTCCGCAGCCCACGGACTACAATCCTTATGCCACGCCCCAGTATTCAGGCCAACCTGCGGTGCGAACTGGCGAACGGCGGGAGGAAGGTTGGGGGGTTGCCGCGCTCATTTTGGGACTCTTTGGCCTCCTCGCGTGGTGCTGTCCGATCATTGGGGTCTTGGTGGGGATCTTGGCGGTCGTTTTTGGGATTATTGCTCTTGTCAGAGGTGGAGTGGCGTTGGGTGTCATTGGAATCATTCTAGGTGTGATCTGCTTGGCTCTGAGCGTGATTAATGCGATCCTTGGGGTGGCCACAATGGCCGACCCCACGGCGGATTTCGCAGCGTGTCTCCAAGGGCAGATCAATAGGGGTTGGAGTCTGTTCTTTAAGTGAGGATACTTGCAGAAAAAGGAAAGAATTCCGAGATGCCCATCGAATTCCAGTGTCCGGCGTGTCAGGCAATTCTCAGAGTCCCCGATGATGCGGCTGGCAAACAGGCCAAGTGCCCTCGCTGTGGTCAGATTGTGACCGTGCTTGGTTCCCAGCCTCCACAGCCAGATTTAGCAATAGGCCCAGCGGTGCCGCCTCCTCCTGGTGGGCCCGGTATTCCTCCTGGATCAAGCGATTTCAATCCATACGCCCCTCCCCAAACTCAAGTTTCTTACTTGTCTCCCGTTGATCGTGGCGTCATCGAACCTCAAATCATCTCGTTTGGCGACACGTTCAACATCACCTGGCGGCTGTTCTTCGATAACATAGGGCCGTATCTCGGCATGGGGGCGATGGTTTTCGGGATTAGCTTCCTCATGAATATCTTGAGTTCTGTTGTGAACGTGGCTCTTGTGGCCGTAGGTGATGAGGAAGCCATTGCTCTTTTGGGAATCCTCATGTTTCTTCTCCTGTTGTTCGCGATAGCGGTCAATCTGTGGTTGCAAGGCGGGATGTTGCGCTACAGCATTGAGCTTGCTAAGGGAATGCGGCCGAGTTTTGGCCGGGTTTTCTTGCCGTTTAACCTTTTCCTCGGTTATCTAGCAGTATCGTTTATTCTGGGACTTGTCATGTTCGCAGGTTTCGTTCTTCTCATCATCCCCGGAATCATTTTGATGCTGATGTTTTACTGCGCCCCCGCCGCCTATCTGGACGGCAAGGCCGGGATTATGGAAGCATTTACGGTATCCAGGAATATCACCCGCGGAAACCGACTGACAATTTTTGGACTCATGCTTGCCAATATGTTTCTGGCCTTTGTGGCTATCGTGGTCACATGTGGGCTTGCTGGTCTTCTCACAGCGCCCTTCTTTAATTTACTGATAGCCGTTATCTATACACGATGTGCTGGGTTGTTCGCCTCAGCGCGTCCGGCGATGGCTCAGGCATCCACCATGGCTTGGGTTCCAGCAGCGCCCCCCAATATCCAATAAGAGTGTTACACCATCACAGCAAAAACCGCGCGTTGGGATACCTTCAGAACGGGACGGAGCGCACGTTACTAACATGGTAGGGGCAATTCATGAATTGCCCCTACAACGAGCTAAGCATTTGGAGGACCATCGAGGTCGTATCAGACGGCGCTCTAATAGCGATATAAGCCCAATAGAATGGAACGACAACCCTCGCTCCTCACAACAGGGCCGAGAACGAGCAACGAAAGTGAAGATCACTGATCGGGTGTTTGCCCTTCAGAAGGTTGATCTGATGCCCGCAAATCCCAGGCGTTGAGCCAGCGTGTTTTCTCCACGGTAAACCCGATCTGTGTCAGGCGATCGTGGAAATGCGGCATATGGCCCGCACCATAGAGGATCGCGATCGTCTTCGCACCTTTCTTGATCTGATCGTGAAGGACCGCTAGGACCCGTTCATTCCGCCCAGTAATGAGGGTGGACCCTTGAGGACCTTCCAGTGCCCGAATCTGCCCCTCGACGTCATCAGATAACTCTTGGGCGAATAGCCGTTTCAACTGAAGCTGGCGGTCTTTGCTGAAAAGGGCACGCAATAAGTCGGCGTCATTTGTTGACTTCTGACGTGAAAGACTCCGTGCCCATTCGTAGCCAAAAGCCCGTAAAAACATTGCCCAGGTGCTCTCGCCGCGCTCCTGCATCGATTGATAAAACTGCTCCGGTGAAAGATCCGCGTGTACAAAATTAGGCCGGTGGTAATCGATCACGTCTAGCTGGTAGGCAAGCCCCAACATATTGGTGAGCGATTGTTGAAGGGCTGAGACAGGATGAGCCGGGGCCTGCCCGGGTTCGGCCCGCGTGCCCTCCGGCGCCACCAACTCGTAAAGGACGACATCGTATTTGCGGAGGATGCGATTCACCTGTTCGTAATAGCCCTTGTCCGCGATATGGATGACGCCAACGAGGTCCACTCGCAAATCAGCCGGCCAAGCTTGGTTGGATTGGTCTTTTTCTTCGGCTTCTTTGCCTTGTTGTGACGCTTCCGCAGAAACCTTCGGAACGTAGCTCACAATGGCCGTCTGAAGGTACTGCGGCTCGTTCTTGCGGGTGACTACGCGGATGAATTGAGGCCGGCTCTTGTCGCTCTTTTCACCGGACGACGGCTTCCCCGAGGAGTTGGCGGTTTCCCGCTCGGTTTGCGTCCTTTGTTTCTTCGCTCGTTTTTCTGACCTTGCGGCGACTTTCTCCGAGTCTTCGGTCCTGGTTTTCGCTTCAGAAAAAGTTCCCGACGATGCCGAGAAAGCGGCGGACAGGACCTGAGCGTGGGCAGAAAACCGACCTGCCTCAAATCGCGAATTTACCATGGCCATAAGGCACAGTAGTCCGCCGTAAACAAAGACTTGACGGAGCCAGAAAAGGTTAGCCGTGTGATTCATGATTGTCCTTGTCGCAATCTTTCACGTCCAGAGTGATTCAGACTACCGCCCCGGGGCAAAGTCTCGTGTGCGTTCATAGGGCAATTCGGACGGACCCATTACCGCGCGGCGTGTCTTTGTCTGTGAGACCGGCGCCAACGACGAACCTTGGCTATTGTACCATCTCCCTCGGGGTCAAGCATTCGTTTTCGAACCTTAGTTCCGGGTGAGTACGTCAGAAGTGTGACACACCGTGTGCGCACCCCTTCTAAAAGGGGGGGTGAATCGTTACGAGCGGTCCAGAACATTTCGACGCCCAGAGTGTCAAATGGTTTAGGGCTTTTTGTGCATGTGATTCCTCGGCACCTTTCGGGGCGACGAGGCAGACAAGATGGTTCTCGGAGAATAAAGGCCAACCGTGTGGTATCGGTTCTCGACGTGCGGGACTTTAGGAAAAACGGAACTTATTACCTCGTTTGCGCGATCAAAACGGTACAAGGACCAGCACGTTGGGCAGGGCACCCATTAGGACTCCGGTTTTGAACGTTCGTTGTGACCTTATGAACCAGCTCAAATGGTTGCGGACGAGCGTTTGGCCGGACGTCTTTTGTTTCATGACTCCGGATACGCTGAAGGGACATCCGTCAACATGCCATCCTGGCCGGAATCACCGCGAACAGTGGCGTTGACTTGACGCTTGGTCATCCCGTAATCATGATAAAACAGTCGAAATGGCTATTTTAGCGAAGATATATGGAATGGCCGCCAGTTCCCAGTGTCCGGTTGTAACAGCTTCGAAGGAGGCCATGCTTTTCTGTTCGAACACGCATGAGTCGGGCTTCGCAAGGCCGGCAGGAATGGGATGCGGGTTCTCCGCTTGCGACCACCAGGGAATGGCTGAATCCACCAGAGGAGGGTGGTAAGGGGATGGTGGATGGATGATTGGGGCATTGTGGATCAGAGAATTTCGGACTTAATAAACAGACTAACGGTTGAGGTCGTCTCACTATGTTAAATCAGCGGGTTGCTCGTCAGCGAAGGAAGGGTTCTATGCTTGCCAACCTGTTGGCTCCGTTCCGTCGGGCTCGCCAGAAGTTTCATACCTCACGAGAGCGACGTCGCTTGCGTATTGACGCTTTGGAAGAGCGAACGCTCCTCAGCGTGACTCCGGTGGACATTCTGGACAAGCTTGTCAACCAGTCTCTTATCCCTTCCGGTGGGACGATTGCCGGCCAATCGCTTGCAGTCGATGCCGACGGGGATTTCGTCGTTGTTTGGACGCGCTATGATACGCTCACGGACCCAAATACGGGTCTTCCCATCATTGACCCGTTGACCGGCCAAGCACAGACCGAGGCCAACATCTATGCCCGCTATTTGACGGACGAAGTCCAGCGGATCACCCTCCCCAATGCCGTCTTGAACGACACCGTACCCACCCAGTACGCACGGTTCTCGCTGATTTACGGCGGCAGCACGCTTGTGCAGAAGCTGACCATCTCGGCGACCTACGAGCCGTATGTTTCTTTCCAGCAGAATGTTGCCGGTACGTTTGTGCTGCAGGCTGATGCGAACGGTGATGGGATCATTTCGCCGACGGAAAGGGCGACCATCGTCTATGACGAGACGGCGGACATTAACGCCTTGGCGAACAGTATTCAGACGGCCCTTCAGGGGATTGGAGGCCCTCTACAAAATGCCAAGGTGACCCCGGTTAATGCCAAGGAATTCGTGATCGAGTACGGCAGCGCAGCCCTGGGGATCAACCAACCTAAGCTCTCTGTGGGGAACGTGAACTTTGCGAGCGGCTTTTATCCGGCCGTTCAGGTGAGCACGGTTCGGGAACCGATTTTAATCGCTAATATTCCTATTTCCCCCAACAATCCGCAGTTGACGGCCCAGGCTCTTGAACAGGCGTTCAACACGCGGCTCCAAGCGTACGCCCTTGGGCCGATTGATTTCCCGCCGCCCGATCGTGTGCCAAGTGCCTCGGAAGGCCCATACACTGACCCACTTGTTGCTGCGGTGAGCGTCCCTCAAATCTCTGTGACGGCGGTAAACGCCACGACGTTTGATATCCGCTTCATTGGCGACTCGGGCAAACAGGATCATCCTGAACTTATCATCAGTGCCGTCAGTGATGAGCTTGGAAATAGTCTCCTCCCGTCTCCCCAGGCGACCGTGACGACCCTGAAACAGTCGAGTCCGGAATTCCGGGTGAACCCCGAGGAGCCGGACGACCCGTTCACACCAGGGCCTGACAAGTACAATCAGATCAATCCGGCGGTGGCGATGGACGCTGATGGGGAGTTCGTCGTCGTTTGGGAGAGTGAAGTTCCGGACTCGGTAGCATTCGCCAGCGTCAAGGACGTTTTTGCCCGGCGGTTCCGAGCGGTTGGAACGGCAAATCTCGGTGTTTCGCAGCTTGTCGTGGATATGAATGCCGACGGCATTCCGGAAACGCCAATAACGGGTATTCTGCCGCTCGTCTCGCCCCTGAAGACTGTGACTCAAACGTTGACGGTTGACGCCTTCCTGCCGGGAACACTCACAGGACAGTTCCGACTGAGCGTGGCAGGTAAACAGACGGAGAATATCACATTTGATAGCACCAACTTAGCGACAACGGCGGCCAACATTCAGGGTGCCTTGGTGATGGCCGGCTTCCAGGATGTCACGGTTCAGGTCGTTTCTTCGACCGATCCCTACAAGTTCCGTGTGACATTCAGGCAGACATTCTCCGGTCCTAACGGCCTGGCCGATGCGATTCTCCAATATGTTGATCCCACCGTCGGGGTTCCACTGTCCACTCGGGCCAATGTCTCCTCGCAGTTAGCAACGGGCCTGGATCTGTTTACCTTCCAGGTCAATACAGAGACGTTGCGCGCCCAGTTTGCTCCAGCCGTCGCCATGGATATGCTGGGGAACTTCGTGATCGCCTGGGCCAACAGCGCACAGGACTTCAGTTATTACAACGGTATCAAGGCCCAGATCTTTGACCGCAACGGAAACAAGGTCGGGAACGAATTCCTCGTAAACACGGAAGATACGGCGGTACACCTTAATCCTGCCGTGGGCATGGCGCGAACAGGCGAGTTCGTCATTGCTTGGGAACGGACACACGATGTAAGCTTCTTGGCCGGTGCACCATACACGACCTTTGTAGATATTAAGGCTTACGATTTATCCGGGCAGGTGCTAATCCCGCAATTCGCAATTTCGGTGGGAAAGGATCCCACCATTGCTTTTGACTCCACGAATCGTTTTTTGGTGACGTGGTGGAATACGTATGCAGACCCCGACAGGATCGCTGTCTTGAGCGAGGGTATCCGGGCGATGGTTTACGATTTAAACGGAAACATTATTCGCGATATGTTCCGGCCGAACAGTGCATCTTTTGACGTGACTTCGACCACCGAGTGGTCATTATCTCAAAGTCACGGCCATGGGGGTCTCGATGCCGACGGTGATTTAATCGTGGCTTATGAAGGTTATGCGCCGGACGCTTCGATCGAAGTTTACGGGATTACTGGGGCCATTCGACAGATTCTGAGACAAAAAATCAACGCACAAACGAATGCTGACTTGCTCAATTTCTATGACCCTCAAACGGAGACTTTGCTCGCAGCTGGCTCTCCCAGTAACGGGGATGTCGACGGGGTGATTGACGCGATTCTTGTTCGGGCTCTAAATCGCGGCGCTAGCCCCGAGCAGCTGGGACGCTTACGCGCAATTCTGGACAGTGTCGCAGGCCTTGTTCGCGGGGACGCAAATGCTGTGATGTTTAGCCGCTTTGACGCGGATCCGGCATCGGTTTATACAACGCTGTTTAGTGATTGCATTGCCAACACCCACCGCGATGGTCAAAACACGCGATATTTAATCCTAATGGATAGGTCACTGAACTGGGAGTCCTTCAATCTGCTTCTCGACAGACCGGGGTATGGCGGTGACATAGTTACAATCAATAACATTCAGGTAAATCAAGTATGGAGCCCCACTGCAACCGCGAGCGCAATTGACCGTGCTCTAGAACTCTCTTTTTTGACAGGTCAGAATTGGCCTACCGAGGGTCCCATCGATGTTCGTATCATTTCACCTTCTGAGATTGCGAGCCGACTTGGTACGCCTTGGGAAATCCCTATCAGTAATCCTAATCAATACGTAATTTTCGAGGTAACCTTCCAAGGTGAAAGTCATGATTGGCCTTTCGAGATGGCGCCAACGGGCCCCGGGCGTGCAGGAGGACAAAACGTTGTCCCGCCTCTGATGATTCGGCAAACCATTGGTGATCTTGGAGTGCGTCAGGGTGATCCCTCGATCGGCGTCACCCCCGAGGGTTCGTTTGTCATCCTCTACACCCAGTATGAGCAGAACACGGATGGAATGGTGACGAATGCAACGATTCGTTACCGTCAGTTCCGAGAGACGGCCGATACTGCTGGACCGTTTGTGACCGATATCCTGGCTCCCACCGGCACCAGCTTGTGGGGTGGAGCCACTGTTGAAGGTTCGGTCAGGCAGATTGTGGTGACTTTCAATGAGGAGCTTCTGGGTGGCGATCCGCAGGCCATTCTTGATAGTGTCCTCAATCCGGAAAACTTCGTCCTCTATCGTAATGGCGTCGAGATCCCACGTGGAATCGTCAAGATCGATTTCGGGATGAACGCCGCGTCATTGCTTAATGGGACATCTTACGACTTGAATGGCGACGGTGTACCCGACGGAACATATCAGCTTTATTCGTTACCGACGAACAAGTGGGAGGCCGTCCTGACGGTTGATGGCAATGGAGCCTTGGAAGCCGGAACGCCGGGCTTGGCCGATGGCGATTATCAGCTCGTGATCCGGGCGCCGTCCGGGACCATTTCCGGGATTCGCGATAAAGCGGGGAATGCCCTGAATTCGACGGGCTTTGTTCCCACAGGTGCCAACGCTACACTGAGTTTCCATGTGACGGTCTCGGCCCAGGATCAGCCCGTCCTCGATACCAATGCGCGGACGCAGCCGGAGAGTCCGAACGCGGTGGCGCGGGATGCGGATGGGGATTATGTGGTGGTTTGGACGCAGACGGATGCGAGTGGTCGGAATCGGGTGTATTTCCGGATGTATGACCGGGATGGGACGCCTGCGAACCTGGATTTGAATGCGAACGGCGTTATTGATCCCTGGGAGATCGACAATGCCCCGGCGACGCCCGTAACGACGAGCACCGCGTTTGCGGCGGACGATCAGCAGAATGCGTCGGTGGCGATGACGCCGGACGGGGATTTTGTGATCACGTGGACCAATACGCGGAGCGGGAATGCCGACATTTACGCACGGCGGTTTGCGGCCAGTGGTCAGGCCTTGGGTGAGGCCTTCCTCGTCAATTCCGTGACCGGCGGCGACCAGAAGTGGTCGGATGTGGCGATGGACGCCGAGGGCAACTTTGTGGTGGCCTGGTCGAGTTGGGGCCAGGAGACGGGCGGAGTGGCGAATCGATGGGGGATCTTTGCCCGTCGGTTTGATCAGTTGGGTCAGCCCATGGGGGCGGAGTTTGCGGTGAACACGGTGGTGGCGGGCGATCAGGTCTTGCCGAGTGTGTCGATGGACTATCGGGGCAATTTCGCCATTGCCTGGCAGACGGCTGGTGGGATCGCGTTGCGGACGTACGATGCGGCGGGGGTTGCCCAGCAGGTTGCCGAGATTGCGCTAGGGACGACGGTGATTGGTCAGAAGGCCTATCCGGATGTGGCGATGGCAGCTTCGGGCCAGTATTTGGCGGTGAGTTGGGTGGGGCCGGACGGGAACGGTAATGGGGTTTATGTGGACCTCCTGCAATGGGACCCCGTAGGTTTGGCGTGGGCGCCGGTTGGGGCGAGCCAGTTGGTGAACACGACGGTGGTTGGGGAGCAGGGGTACGCGTCGATTGCAATGGCGGTGAATGGAAGCTTTGTGGTGTCCTGGAGCGGGATTGGGACCCAGGCGGGGCAGGAAGACCAGTTGGAATCCGGCGTTTTCTATCAGCAGTTCTCGAACACCGGGAACAAGGTGGGTGGCGAGCGTCGTGTGAACCAGGTGATTTCTGGCAAGCAGTGGGCGCCGTCGGTGGGGGCGGATGCGGATGGAAACTTCATTGTGGTGTTTACGGGTCCCTCGGCGGTGAATCCGGCGTTGACGACGGTGTATCGGTTTGACAGTCGGGTGTATTTGAATCAGGGGGACGTGTCGGCGCCCATTGTGACGAAGGTGCTGACGGGGGCTGGGGTATTGGTGACGGAAGGGGCACGGGTGACGCCTGGTCCGCAGGAGTTGGTGGTGGTATTGAGTGAGGCGATGTCGCAGCGGTTGGCGGACATCAATGGGGACGGGTTGATTGACAGTCGGGACGGTGCTGCGCCGGACAGTGTGTTGAATTTGCAGAACTGGAAGTTGTATCGCGATGGACAGGAGGTGGCTGGGGCCATCAAGTCGGTGGCATTCCGGTATAACGAGGTGGCGCGGCGGTATGAGGCGGTGTTGGGGCTGGATAGCAATCCGGTGACATCGGCATTGGAGGCGTTGGTGCCGGGCGAGTATCAGTTGGTGGTGATGGATGTGATGACGGATGCGTATCCGTATTTCCGGTTGACGGATCCGGTGACGGGGCGGCAGTTGGATGGGGAGCGAGACGGGGTAGCGGGGACGGCTGGCGGGGCGATGGGGTTTGTGCGGAATTTCCGGGTGATCGGAGGGGTGCCTGGTCAGGATGTGACGGTGATTCCTGGGGTGCCGACGGAGAATGCGCGGACGCAGCCGGAGAGTCCGAACGCGGTGGCGCGGGATGCGGACGGGGATTATGTGGTGGTATGGACGCAGACGGATGCGAGCGGTCGGAATCGGGTGTATTTCCGGCTGTTTGACCGGGACGGGACGCCGGCGGATTTGGACCTGAACGGCAACGGTGTGATCGATGCCTCGGAGATCAACAACGCCCCGGCGACGCCTGTGACGACGAGCACCGCGTTTGCGGCGGACGACCAGCAGAATGCGTCGGTGGCGATGACGCCGGACGGGGATTTTGTGATCACGTGGACCAATACGCGGAGCGGGAATGCCGACATTTACGCTCGGCGGTTTGCGGCCAGTGGTCAGGCCTTGGGTGAAGCCTTCTTGGTGAATACGGTTACGACGAACAACCAGAAGTGGTCGGATGTGGCGATGGATGCCGAGGGGCGGTTTGTGGTGGTGTGGTCGAGCATGGGTCAGGAGTTAGGGACGACGGTGCCGAGTTATGGGATTTTTGCTCGGCGGTTTGACGAGAACGGTCAGGCTGTTGGGGCGGAGTTCCAGGTGAACACAACGGTGGCTGGGGATCAGATGCTGCCGAGCGTGTCGATGGATTACCGGGGGAATTTTGCAGTTGCCTGGCAGACGTTGGTTGGGGTAGGCGACACGGACATAGCGGTGTCGCTGTTCAATTGGTCTGGGGTAGCGGTGTTGCCTGAGACGATTGTGAATGTGACCAGGCTTGGGCCGCAGAGCAATCCGGACATTGCATTGGCTCCTGGCGGGACGAGCTTTGTGGTGACGTGGGCAGGGTCGGATGGATCGGGGACTGGGGTATATGCGCAGCTTTACGTATGGGATCCTGTGACGTTGGCGTGGGTTGCGTTGCCGGCGGACATGCTGGTGAACACGACGACGGCGGGAGATCAGCGGTTTGGCTCGGTGAGCATGGACGGGGTGGGGAACTTTGTGGTTGCGTGGAGCGGGATGGGGTCGCAGTTGAACGAGGAGGACCTAGCAGAGTCTGGGGTGTTTTATCAGCGGTTTGATGCGGCGGGGAACCGGCTTGCAGGCGAGCGTCGTGTGAACCAGGTCGTGGCAGGGAAGCAGTGGTTGCCGTCTGTAGCTTCCGATGCGGATGGGAACTTCATTGTGGTGTTTACGGGTCCCTCGGCGGTGAATCCTGCCGTCAGCACGATTTACGCCTTCGACAGCCGAACTCATTTGACGCTCGACGACATCGCGGCTCCCCTCGCCACGAAGGTGTGGACGAACGACCGTCAATTGATCACTGAAGGGAGTCGGATCACCACTGGTCCCACCCAGTTGATTGTCCAGTTGACCGAGGAGATGTCGCGACGGCTAATGGACGCCAACGGAAATGGCGTTTACGACGCGGGTGATGCGCCCGGTGCTGATAGTGTCCTGAATCGGGAAAACTGGCGGATCTTCCGCAACAGTCAGGAAATTGTGGGCGCGGTGAAAGCGGTGAGCTTCAGCTTCAACGCCGTCACGCGCAAGTGGGAAGCCGTGTTGACGTTGGATGGTAATCCTGATAGCCCGCTCAATGATCCTCTGCCGGAAGGCGACTACCAGCTCCTGGTGGCCGATCTGATGACGGATGCCTATCCGTTCTATCGTGTGAGCGACCCAGTCACAGGATTCCAGTTGGACGGTGATCGTGACGCGATTCCGGGGACAATTGCCGGCCTGGGATTTGTGCGGACGTTTATCGTCGGTGAGGGAAGCGGCATCGGACCGGGAACGCCAGGCGATCCAGGCACAGGCGATGTGAATCCGGTGGTCAACACAACCCTGGCAGGTGATCAGGGACAACCAGCCGTTGCCATGAATGCGAACGGCGACTATGTGGTGGTCTGGGTCAGTCCTGGTCAGGGAGCAGATGCCACGACGACGGCCACCAACATCATTGCCCAGCGTTACAATCGCCGTGGAGAACCGCAGGGTACAGAGTTCATCGTCAATACCTACGAAACGGGTGATCAGAATCAGCCGGCGGTGGCGATGAACAGTGCGGGCAATTTCATCGTGGTCTGGGCTGGCGCGGGAGCCGACGATACGGATGGCGTCTGGGCCAGACTGTTTGACCGCTTCGGGAATCCTCTGGGCGATCAGTTCCGGGTCAATCAGTACCGTGCGAACGCCCAGTACAATCCGAAGGTGGCTGTGGATGCCGCGGGCAATTTCGTCGTCACCTGGAGTAGCTTCGGTCAGGACGGCGATAAGGACGGTGTCTATGCCCGTCTTTACAATGCCTTCGGCCAGGCGCGGGGTGATGAATTCCGGGTGAACACGACGACGGCGAATTATCAGCGGACGTCCGATGTCGCCATGGATGATGCTGGCAATTTCGTGGTTGTGTGGATGAGCTACGGTCAAGACAGCAGCGATTATGCCGTTATGGGACGAGTCTTTAACGCAAATGGCACGGCCCGCACCGGCGAACTCCGCATCAATCAATACGCCACAAACGGTCAAATCGATCCGCGGGTTGCCATGGATCCCAACGGCAACTTTGTGGTAACGTGGTCGAGCTTTGGTCAGGATGGAAGCGGCTACGGGGTCTTCGCTCGATTGTATTCGTCGAACGGCACGGCCAAAGGGAATGAATTCCGTGTCAATCAGACGACACTCCACTGGCAGTACCGTCCTGATGTGGCCATGGATCGCTCCGGAAACTTCACCATTGTGTGGATGACCGCCGGCCAGGATAACGACCTGCAGAACGATTGGGGCATTTATGCCCGAATGTTCACGGCCAGCGGGGCTGACTACGTGTTGCCTCCTAAGGGTCACGTCGGTGAGTTCCGAGTGAACGCGGCTGTGGAAGGAAATCAGACAGATCCGGCCATCGCCATGGATGCTGTGGGGAATTTCATTGTGGCATGGGCTGGTCCGTCCACCGATCCTGACCCAGTTGTTGCCGCGACGAACGGGATTGACATCTTCGCCCGCCTGATCGATCCGCCGAACCAGGTTGATCTCCAGGGTACGGCGGGTAACGATAAGCTCGAGTTTGTGGCGGGATCGTCTCTGGCAACCTCCGTGGTGAAATTGAACGGAGCGGTTGTCAGCCTTCCGACCTCGGGGACTTCGCTCGTCTTCGAAGGCCTGGGCGGTGTGGATACGGTCATTGTCACGGGAACCTCTGGGAAGGAAGTGGTGACGTTGTGGCCGACCGGCGGTACGTTCGCATTCCCCGGTGGTTTCACGCTGGAAGTGCGATCGGTTGAAAAGATCACCGTTGATGCCAAGAACGGATCTGATGAGTTGACGGTGTACGATTCGAGCTTGAACGACACGATGACGGCCACGCCCACTCAGGTGTCGGCTTCAAGTGCCGATGGAAGTTACTCACATTCGGCGAAGGGATTCGAGACGGTGACCCTCCTTTCGACAGCCGGAGGCGAGGACCTGGCGATGCTCTACGACTCCGCGGGCGACGACCTGTTTGTCGCGACACCCACCTATGTGGAAATGTCGGGGACGGGTTACAAGCTGCGGGCTGAAGGATTCCGTTATGCCCACGGATACGGCTCCACAGGGATCGACACGGCGATGATGTATGATTCGGCCGGTGACGACGAGTATGTCTGCACGGCAGATTACAACATTCTCCGTGGCAATAATTTCTACATCAGGGCGAAGTTCTTCGATTACGTCCACGCTTACGCCACGGCAGGTGGTTACGACAAGGCCAGCATCAAAGGTTCGAGCGGGGATGACAAGATCACCATTGAGTCGAACATGGTGCGGCTGAATGCCGGAAGCTACGTGCATCGGGGTAAGTTCTTTGAAGAGGTGTCGGTCCGTGGCGGCGGCGGCCGGGATATCGCCTACGTATATAACGGCGTCGTCCTGCCCGGTGCTGTGGCACGCGGAACACCGCCGGTACCACTGAGCGCATCGCAGCTTGTGTATCTCCAGCAGCTTTACAAGATTCAGACCTACAACGAGGGTGGTACAACGACGAGCCGGACGATCCGCCCAGCCGTGGATGCCGTGTTCTCCGCGTACTGGCCGTGATTTGAAACGTCCTGGAAGGGCGGGAACCTTTCGCCCCTTAAGATCCGGGAACCATAGCACGGTCGCACTTGATGACAGACCAAAAGCTTTCGAAGCCCACCATTATGGTGGGCTTTTTTGTTGGTCAACCTTGAGTTTTTATTGGTATGATCATGGCAGATGTACCCCATCCCACGTAGGTTGCCCGGTCTTGGCCGAGTCCCGGCGTAGCGAAGCCGCGATTTTCACCCACCGGTAGGGGCAATTCATGAATTGCCCCTACCATCCTGAGACAGCGACCCCTTCAACATGGCTGTAAAACTGGTTGGTTGTGAAGATGGGGTATACGCGGAGTGTGTACAATCTAGGTGTGCTAAAAGAGGATTGTAAGCGTGGATAATGTGGGCAGAACAAACGGATGGAAGGGGATTTTTCGAAGTGCCGCTCCGAACAGCGACGAATCTAGGAAATACTGACGCCGTTGGATTGCTTGGTATTTTCGTTAAGTTTTGCCATTCTTTTTCAACTCTCAAGCACGAGTTTTCCGATACAATCCTCGCAACCCCATGTTGCCGGTTCTCCACGAGGAGTGATTGTGGCGAGGACGGAACATTTGCAAACATTGAGGTGGACCAGGACTATGTACTGCCAACGCAAAGCGATGCGGACGATTGTCGGGGTTTTTCTTCTGGCTCTTGCAACCCCAGCCTTGGCCCAGGTTAAAGACATGCAGTATTTCGCACCGGCTCAGGTCGAAAACTTCGGAGGAGGCCGGCGAGCCAACGAGGGCTTCTTTATCAGCGGGGAATACCTCCGGTGGAGCATTTCGAAGCCGGATGTAACATCGGTCGGTTATCCAGGGTTAACCCGCCAGGTGTACTACGATACCGACATCTCACGGGAGCAGACAAACACCCTTGACACGAGTTTCATCGGGGCCAAATTCACCGATGGAAGTCGTGTGGACCTTGGCTACATCGAGGGCCACGAGGGATGGCTTTTCAGCGGGACATTCCTTTCAACACTTGGTCGAACCCATGGTGTGGCCAGTGCTGACATTGTGTTTGATGATCCACCCTTCGGACCACCGCCCCCCGAACCAGCGCCTGAGCGACGGCTGCTCCAGGGGTATGTGGATGATGCGTTGACTGACATTCAGAACCTCCCCGTAACGTTCACCGCTCCCTACATCGAAGACCTCGAACCGGACGAAGGCGGTGATCCCGACACCTTGCCGGAACCGTCCTGGGGTGTGATGATGGAAAACCTCGTCGAACACTGGAGCACAGAACTGAATTACATCTATCGATTCCATCCCACACGTCGCGGCACGACCTGGGAATTGTTCCTCGGTGTGCGATACTTCGAGCTAAATGAAGACTTCAATGTGTGGGCGCCTTACTCCTATGTCCCGTACGATCCAACTGCGGATGAAAACGACCCAGCTGGTGTCGGATTCCCAACGCGTGTGGGTATCTTGGCTGATAGTTACTGGTTCACAAAGGCCGAAAACCACGTGGTTGGTCCACAGATCGGGGGTCGATTCTTCCGCAGTTATAATCGCTGGACCTTCGATGTTCAGGCTCGGTTCTTCGCAGGGTTCAATTTCCAGAGTATCAAACAGCATGGAGTCTTAGGAAGTCGATTGAACCCAACTGTCGATCCGATCGAGGATGTCCCGTTATTCATGGGACCGACCGGTTTTGCCCACAGCGCCAGCGAGGAAGAATGGGCGCCCTGTGCCGAGTTACGAGCTGGCATCAAGTATCAACTGACATCCAAGTTGTCTCTGAGCGTCGGCTGGACGGGACTGTGGATGGACAACGTGGCACGGGCTTCGAATATGATCCTCTATCGTGTTCCTGACATGGGCATTACGATGGATCATAATACCCAGGACCTGTTCATCAACGGTGTCACGGCTGGCGTCGAGTTCAATCGTTAATATCATCCCTTGTGGTACGTCGTGACGGTATAGCAGCGAGGAGGATAAACCCTCCAGCGGTTAGCGAGCGGCAAGACAGGGACGTTGTGGCCGTTCGTCTCGGGTAACGCAAGAGGGTCTTCGGTCGACCGGGAAGGATGCCCGGTCGATCTTGTTTCTTGACCGACTCTCCTCAATCGGCTAGCGAAACTTATGCCGAAAGTCAAGGCGAATCGTGGCCGAAAGGACGGTGATTTCGCGAAGATGCTATCACTGAAAAAGCGGCCTTTGTCGCTTCACGACGACGGCTTATAATACGACTTAGATCACGCCGAAAATTTCGATGAGGCGTGTGCGTCGGACCCGGTGATGAAGTGGTTCGGTGAGTGAATGATTGTGTGAAAACGCTCCGCGAGACCGAGTCTCGGGGTTAAAGAAGGAAGGGTAAAGCCGTGCTGAGTGTTCGTCCACGTGTTACCGAATTAGCCTTTGTCCTATATGGACGGCCGCTCCACCCCGAACTTTTCGAAATCCGAGCCACGCGGCACATTGCCCGGGGCGACTATCAAGCGCGACTCGATATTACGAACACAGGCCACATCATCACCTGGAATTACGAAGGGTTGACCTGGACGGAGGTAGCCACCGCTGCCCATCATCCGCTTCCGACAAAACGGCGATTGATGTTTCACACCATCAAAGGGGAACAGCGAGATGAGGTTGTGGGACGAGGTGGGATCCGTTATGAATGGGAAGCCCAGCTTGAGCATGTTTCGCCCGATGTGTTTTGGGTTTTTCAGCATGAACTGAACCGTGAGGCACCGCAGCAAGGTCTCTTCTTCCGTTTTGATCCTAGCGGGCGGATGCCCCTCGGCGCCATGAGCTTTCTCTATTTCGAAACGCGGGCCAAGAGCCTGCTCGTCCAAACATTTCACACATTTCCGGATGATTGTGCGCTTGTTAAGAGCAAGACTGTCATCCGTCTGCCGTGATGGTCCAACCGCACGCGTCGGTGGCGAGTGATCCGATCTTGATTGGACGCCGAATTATCCGGGGAAGATAGGTGACTTGCCGAGGCTGACAGGGTTTAACGTTTTCACAGGTTGAGCTGTTTATAAGACGTGGGAGACTGAACTTGGAATGCGGCGGTTGGTCCCCGCCTTATGTGCGAAGGGGTTAAACCTTGCGAGGTGGACCAATCCGCGAAAATGACCCCCGGTTTCTTCCCAATAGTTGCTGTAAGCTCCTTGCGGAGTCATTTACAATCGCGAAACAAAGTCCATTATGATCTGGGTGACGTGTTCACCCTGTTCCAGAGGAGCCAGGTGGCCGGCGTCAGGCACGATGGCAAATGATGATCGAGGGATGGCGTTTGCCATCTCTTTCATCGCCTCTGGCGGAGAGATCACATCGAATTGTCCCACAATCACGAGAGTCGGACAGTCAATTTGTCCCAGGAGTGTCCTGGAATCCGGAGGCTGAGCCATCCCGCGCGCTGCGGCGGCCACGCCTTCCGGGGGTGCTTCAAGGATCATTGTACGAAGCTTTTCCACGAGTTTGGGCTGGTGGCGGAACGTGCGCTCACAGTATAGACGAGGAAGCATCTGGTCGGCCAGGAAGGCTGTACCCTCCGCTAGAACCCGCTCCGCGGTCCGCAGCCGGTTCTCGCGGACTTCGTTGGAATCAGCGGCAGCCCGCGTATCACAGAGAATCAAACCGGCAAGACGTTGTCGATGGCGACGCACAAACTCAAAGGCCACGTAACCGCCCATCGACAAACCGCACAAGACCACCGGTTCATCAATGGCGAGCGCGTCCAACGTTGAAGCAAGGTCATCGGCCATCTGCTCCATTGTTACGACGCCCGGTGTGACAGTACTCTGGCCGAATCCCCGGAGATCGGGTGCAAGAACCCGAAAGCCGGTCGATAACCCTGTGATCTGTTGTTCCCAGACGCGATGGTCGAAAGGAAAGGCATGGGCCAGGACGATGGGCCGCCCCTGGCCTTGGTCTTCCAATGCCATACGAAACAGGTTGCCTTCGGAGTATTTATCGGGGAGATTGACGAATCGCATACTCATGTCATATCCAAATATCGCGGGACTGACCTGATCTGTTATTTGGGGCGAATGACATCCGGCCCGAATCGTAGAGGAAGGAATATATGATCACAGGCAGGATTTCTCCTGCAAATGTCATCACCCAGTGGGAATCTGCTTCGATTCTATGCGGATCCGCGTCCCAATGGAACGGCGCCGAAAACTACCTGTTTCTTTTAAGACCTCGTTCCCCGGGGTAGGGGCAATTCATGAATTGCCCCTACCAGTTGGTTAGAATCTTCCCTCCGCACTCCGCAAGACCCTCGTGCTTCATTCGCCGAGTCTTCGGCGGGAGCCAAAGCTCATACGGGAAAGCGGAACCAAAGCGCCGCGGCCGTATCCATTCCCTATAGCGACCAACGACGTAAACGACGTACCCATCGCGACCGCTGTGATGATCATCCTCACAGTAAATCGGGCGCAACAAAACAGATCAGGGTACGTCCCGGCACATTCAGGGTCCAATCAACCGGCGGCGGAGGACCATCCAGATTCGGGTAGATATCATTCGGCGAGATCCGACTGGTATCGATGAACAGACGCCATGCCAGTCCGCGTGCCACGGCCGGAATGACAAAACGCGTCGGTTCAGGGGCGGCATGAAACATCATGAGGATGTGGTGATTGGGCCGATTGGGGTCTTCCCGATGCGGGAAGGCTGCCAGCAGACATGTCAGGCTTCGTCCCGCATTGGTCCAATCCACGGGACCTCCCGAGGCATTAAACCAACTGACATCAGGAAATCCCCCGGGACGAACGGGGAGGCCGGTGAGAAACTCCTTTCGACGGACAGTCGGTTCCCGCCTGCGGAAGGCGATCAAAGCCTGAACGAATCGCCACAATTCGCGATGGCGATGGACCAGCTTCCAGTTGAACCAGGAAATGGAATTGTCCTGGCAATAGGCATTGTTGTTTCCACGCTGAGTTCGTCGGCATTCGTCTCCGAAGAGAATCATCGGCACACCCTGACTCAGCAGCAGAGTGGCTATCAGATTCTTGATCTGCCGCATGCGGATGAGGTTAATTCCTTTGTGCCAGGTGTGCCCCTCGACGCCATAATTATAGCTGTTGTTATTATTGTCCCCGTCTCTATTACCTTCACCGTTGGCCTCATTATGTTTGTGGTTATAGCTCACAAGATCATTGAGGGTAAAACCATCGTGTGAGGTGATGAAGTTGATGCTGTGGTAGGGATAACGACCGCCTGGTTGATACAGATCACTGGATCCCGCAATCCTTGTGGCAAATGCCGGCACCATTCCTGGATCACCCCTCCAGAACCGGCGAACATCGTCGCGGTAACGCCCGTTCCATTCTGCCCAACGGCAGTGCGCGAAGGTATCTGGCCAGCAGAGGCTGGCGAATGTTCCCACCTGATAGGCCCCTGCCGCATCCCAAGCCTCAGCGATGATCTTGGTATCGGCCAGCAACGGGTCCTCAGCAATGGTTTCGACAACGGGCGGATTGGGGACGAGATTTCCCGCCCGGTCGCGGCTAAGAATCGAAGCCAGATCAAACCGAAAGCCGTCGATGTGATAGTTGTGGACCCAATAGCGGAGACAGTGAAAGATCATCTCCCGGACGATCGGGTGATTTCCGTTGAGTGTGTTCCCACACCCCGTGTAGTTCTTGTAACGGCTGCCTCCGTTTTCCAGCATGTAATACACACGGTTTTCCAGACCCTTAAAGCTGAGGGTCGGCCCATACTCATTACCCTCGGCTGTGTGGTTGAAGACGACATCCAAAATGACCTCAATTCCGGCCTTGTGAAGCTCGCGGACCATCTCCTTGAACTCACGGACCTGTGCGCCGGGTTCCTTGCTCAAGGCGTAACCCCGATGAGGTGCAAAGAAAGCCAGGGGATCATAGCCCCAATAGTTGGGCCGCCCGGGTTTCTGGCCGTAACAGTCAAGGATTGGAAATTCATGGACGGGCATCAGCTCCACTGCCGTAACGCCTAACGATTTCAAGTAGGGTATTTTTTCGATCACCCCCAGGTATGTTCCGGGGAACTGTGCGCCGCTGGTGGGAGAACGTGTGAACCCCTTCACATGCATCTCGTAAATGATGGTCTCCGAGAGGTCGCGTCGGATGTGGCGGGTCCCCTGCCAGTCGAACGTGTCGTCAATAACGACGCATTTGGGAGGACGAATAATACCGTCCGTTGCCGGAAGAAAGTCTCCTGCCAGTGCCTTGGTATAAGGATCAATGAGACGGGCGTTTGGGTCAAATCGGTGACCAATTTCCGGGATGTATGGTCCATCTGCCTGGATATGATAAAGCTGCCCGGCCTTCAATCCCGGCACGAAGACGCTCCAAACGTCGCCCCAACGGTGATCCTGGAGATTCAAACGGATGATGTCATAAGGCTCACGGTCGTTCACATCCCTGTACAGGAGGATCCGCATGGCCGTGGCGGATCGGCTGAAAATAACGAACTTGACGCCTTCTTCGTGAAGAATAGCGCCATAGGGCAGACTGTGCGCGAATTGCAGGGGCGTTGGTCGGGCTAACATGGACAGCTGCTGAGCAGGTTGTCCCACAAGAATGTCAAAGTCTCCAGCGTACCATTGATGCACATCGGTTGCCATGGTTCACCCGCTACTTCTGTTATTTTAGGTCAAAAAAACCTGGACCGAAAAAACAAAATGCCCGTCTTCGTCCTTCCGTGGTTTGACAAGCACTGAGCCAACAACTCAACCCGCGGGGATGCGAATTACAACGATTGTGCTGCCCACTTTACATCCCCTGCACTGGGTGTTTGGCCCCGCGATCCGTCTTGGGTGGGAAAACTAACGACGAAAGTGTCGCGTATGGCCCGCGACCCTTTTCCTTCCTTATCGAAATCGGTTGGGAGCAATCCGGCCAACAATGTTCCTCATGTGGGGATTCTGTTCGGCGTAATCTGAAGACTTTCCTCACACTGTCCCTTTGGCGGCAAACTGGGAAAAGTCTGCGGGGTACAAGGCCGTTGTCCCGATAAAGAGTAACGCTGAAATGGCTCCTAGCAATCAACGGCAATACTCGGCTCCTGACAACTGGGGGGATTCTCGCCAAGAGACAATGATCACGGAGCTATTTACAGAGTCTATGATTCAACCCCGGCATATGGAGTTACAAAGCGCAGTGCCTTGTCATCGTTGTAATTTGCCGTGGCGAAGCAAAGAATACGCAAAACTAACAGGACGACCAGCCTGGAAAACCATTGGATAGCAAGCCGGTATGCCTTGAGCAGCAAAACATTTGGAACTACTATAATAGATAATCCAGTCTATGCGTGTTGGTTTTCGGGTAAAGTTTACTTGACCACTTTGAGTTCGCTAGGTGGATGAACCAATTAAGGGCTTGGCTGCAGTTACGGAAAAAGGGGAAGTTATTGAGAGTCATGGTCATTTGTTCGTTGTTTTGATCTGGCTTCAGATTAAGGAGACGTCACGTGTCAGCCAAGAAAACGGATATATCAAAGCCGGAGTCCTTGGGTCGTGGCCGCAAACGGTGCCCCTCATGTAAACAGATTATTGCTGCTCGTGCGACGAAGTGCCGATTCTGCGAATTTGAATTCCTCCCGGCTTCCCGAAAAGGAGTTAGCGTGCGGCGGGGAATGCCCGATCAGGCCACGCTGGAAAAGCTCGTTGCGTTTATCAATTCCCACGGCGGTTTGGAAAGTGCGAAGAACGTTGTTGCCGATGTGCGGACATTGGTCCAGCATATCGGGAGCTTGGATTTGGTGGTTGAGGAATTGAATCTCGTCAATCTCATTAAACAGCAAGTCCAAGAGTAGAAATCTCAGGCGTGCAAGCCGTACTCCGTGGAGTGCATCATCGCTCGATAAGCGGAACCCAAGAGGGGTTACAACGTATTAGTGGAAGTAAAGTGCCGGGCGAGTAACAGCTCGCTATGGCGGCTGGTTAGCAAGGAAAGAGACGGTGTACCAAAACAGGCACGCCGTCCCTTTTTTATCCGGTAACACTTCCTGAGTTTACTGCCTTCTTTCTTGGCCAGTTTCAAAGTGGCCAAGAATGCTTTGCTTCAATTTAGTTAAATTCTCTCCGAGTCGCCCGTGCTGAGGCTTGATTTTGGGGTTTATCTGGGCGACGAGGTCACGAAGTGGAGCCGCCTTAACCCCTAGATCGTCCACGGCATTCAGGGCCAGCAACGCAACGTAAGGTCCATTCGCATCGTAGTCGATCCGCGAAGCGAGCATGTCGAGTGCCCTCTTGAGGTCTTGCTCGTTTCCGTAACGTCCCGTTGCCCATGCCGCAACCACTTGAACGCTGGGCGAGGGATCATTGATCGCTGTCCTGAGATCATCCGCAGCCGAGGCAAAGGCCTTTTCGCCACGAGCAAGTAAACCGGTAACTGCCCAGTATCTTACGGCACTGTCTTCGTGTTTAAGGCCAGCGCGCAACTCATCGAAAGCCTCCCGATCTAAATCGGAAGCCAACTCCGCCATGGCCAGGATTGCCTCCAAGGGATACTCAGGGCTTTGGCCATATTCATACGGGGTTCTGTCTCCAGCACGCCTGTGAATTTCGTCTTCTGGTAGAAACCCAAGATCCCGGGTTTGCAGGATATGGTCTCGAAGGACTTGCCGAAGCTCTTCGAGCTTACTCTTGTAGGCAGGATCCTTGGCCACGTTATGGACCTCATCGGGATCGACCGCCAGATCGTAAAGCTCTTCGCTAGCCTTGGGAACCTGCCAGAAGTACATCTGTTCGGATGCGAGTTTACCTTCATCAAAGAGCTGCTTCCATACGCGCGTGGTTGGAGTCTCAAACAGATATTCCACATGCTGTCCCCAGGGGAGATGCGGCATGTAATTGCGGATATAGACGAACCGACCGTCGGTCACGCTTCGCACGAGGTCGTAGCGTTCGTCCATTCGCCCGCGGAGTCCGAAGAGATATCGAGGTGGCTCTGACGCGAAAGGCCCCAGGAACGCGCGTCCCTGCATGGAGTCAGGCGGTTTCACTCCGACAAGGCTCAGCAACGTGGGTCCCAGATCAACAAACGCGACGAGTCGCGAAGAACGGCCCCCCGGTTGGTAGTCCGGTGGCGCCAGATGTCGGAACTTTGGCGGAATGTAGACGATCAGACCCACCTGCAGGCCAGAATTATAGGGGCACCGTTTGCAACGGGGGAGGCCAGGCCCATGGTCGCCATAAAAGAAGATAATTGTGTCCTCGGCCAGACCCGCTTCCTCAAGCTCCTTGAGTTTCTCGCCTGCCATGCGGTCCATCGTTGTGATGTTGTCGTAATACTGTGCCCAGTCCTGACGGACTTCGATGGTATCGGGATGGTAAGCGGGAACGCGCACCTTCGCAGGATCGTGAACCCACTCGTGCGGGCGGCGGCGGACCTGGCTTTCGTGGGTCACCGTGAAATTGAAAATGGCAAAGAAGGGTTGGCCCGGCTGGCGATTCTTCCAATGGGCCTTGCCTGAAGACTCATCCCACACTTGCCCAGGTTTTTCGAGGTTGTAATCTTCCTTGTTGTTGTTCGTGCAGTAGTAACCGATATCGCGCAAAAATTGGGGATAGAACTTCAAGCCGGGGGCTGTCGGGACCAAACTTCGCATGTGCTCTGAACCTGTTGTGCTGGGGTACATACCCGAGATGATCGCGGTGCGAGCGGGAGCACATACAGGAGCGGTGGACCAAACCCGCGTGTAAATCGTGCCCTTGGCAGCCAGTTGGTCGAGATTTGGGGTATTCGCATAACGATCCCCGTAACAGCCAAGATGGGGTCCCATATCCTCACAGGTGATCCAGAGAATATTCGGCCTTGCCTGTTCGGCTAAAACAGGCAGGTGAAAAACTGAAGCTAACCCCAGCGCAAGAAAGGCTGAGCTTAAGAAATAGAAGGCGGGGTAACGCATATCTTGACCTCCCCAAGTCTTGAGAACGCAAACCTGAGTCGTCCCCGATGCAATTTAGTGTGAAGCGTCGTCTGGATAATTGCAACACCCGATCTGAAAACTGGTAAGGTTGGGGGAAATACGGGTGACGGTGGAGAACGACGTCTCATAATGGTATTATGTCTGGACAAAGCCGCGAATGAGGGACACTGTTGAGGCCGCGTTTAAACACGTGCGACAGGCAATCACATGACCAGCCGTCTCAAGAATCCACACTATGCCAGCGATAATGCTATTGTGATTTCAGGGAGCGCACAGATGATTCGCAGACTCATCGTGACGGGGTTAATCGTGACTTTGGTCTTCTTCACGGTTAACCAAGTTCAGGGAAACGAAAAGTCGCTGGAATATGATGTGGTGGTCTATGGGGGGACTTCGGCCGGGGTCATGGCAGCCGTCGAAATCCGATTATCGGGTCGAACTGTGGCGATCGTCTGTCCCGATAATCATCTCGGAGGGATGTCGAGTGGTGGGCTGGGATGGACGGACACGGGCAACAAGGCTGTTATTGGCGGGTTGGCCCGGGAGTTCTATCACCGCATCTGGAAACATTATCAACAGCCGGAAGCGTGGAAATGGCAAAAACGGGAAGAATACGGAAACCGCGGGCAGGGGACTCCTGCCGTCGATGGTGAACGACGGACCATGTGGATTTTTGAGCCGCACGTGGCAGAGGGTGTTTTTGAAGAGTTTATTCGGGAGTACGACATCCCCACGTTTCGTGATGAATGGCTTGATAGGGTAAACGGGGTGGTCAAGGAAAACGGGCGCATCCGCAGTATTCGGATGCTAAGTGGCAAGACATTTATTGGAAAGATTTTCATTGATGCCACATATGAAGGCGATTTGATGGCGGCGGCCGGTTGCCAGTATCGCGTTGGTCGGGAATCTCAGGCCGAGTACGGTGAAAAATGGGCCGGTGTGCAAACGGGTGTTCTCCACCACCGACACCATTTTGGCGTCCTGAAGAAACCCATCAGTCCGTATTGGATTCCGGGCGATCCCAGCAGCGGTGTGCTTCCCAGGATCAGCACGGAACCGCCGGGCGAATATGGGCAGGCCGATCACCGGGTTCAAGCATATTGTTTCCGCTTGTGCCTTACAGACGTCCCTGAGAATCGAGTGCCTTTTCCAAAGCCGGAAGGTTATGATCCGAAACAATACGAATTGCTTCTACGGATTTTTGAGGCCGGGTGGCGCGAGACATTTGACAAGTTCGATCCCATTCCAAACCGGAAGACGGATACCAATAACCACGGTCCAATGAGTACCGATAACATCGGGTACAACTATGATTATCCGGAGGCAAGCTACGAAAGGCGGCGAGAAATCATCAAGGAGCACGAGACCTACCAGAAAGGCTGGTTCTATTTCATTGCCAATGATCCGCGAGTCCCGGAAGACGTACAGAAGGCCATGCAGAAATGGGGATTGGCGAAAGACGAATTTGTGGACAACGGCAACTGGCCTTTCCAGCTCTATATTCGGGAAGCCCGCCGTATGGTGGGCATGTACGTGATGACGGAACACGACCTGCTCGGTAAGAAGACCACACCAGACTCGGTGGGGATGGGCTCTTACACGATTGATAGCCACAACGTGCAACGATACATTACGCCGGAAGGTTACGTGCAGAATGAGGGCGACATCGGTGTGGGAACGCCGCGGCCTTATGCGATTGCTTATGGTTCGCTCGTTCCAAAGCGAGAACACTGCCAGAACCTCCTTGTGCCGGTGTGCGTCTCGGCGACACACGTGGCCTACGGGTCGATCCGGATGGAACCCGTATTCATGATCCTGGGGCAATCTGCTGCGGCTGCGGCGGACCTTGCGATCAAACATGATACTTCGGTTCAAGATGTATCGTATAGTGAATTACGTGAACGACTGCTGAATGAAGGGCAAGTGCTCGAATATGTCGCAAAGTGATGCAGGCGAGCAGATATAAAACGACATTCTCGGTGGGCGGTGATGGACTGAGGCGTTTCTGCCAATGAATACCCGTTTTTGCGCAGTGCAAAGAAAGAGGAGTGTTACGCATGAGAAATCTATCAGTACTGACAGGGGCTTGGGTGTGCATTGTGATATGTTCAATCGTGTTTTCTGGAAAGATCGTATTAGGTGAGTCTGCTCAGCCCAGGCGTTTGACGATCGTACCTTTCACGTCCGTCCATGTGGAGGACAGTTTTTGGTCTCCGCGGATCAAGACCAACAGGGAGCGGTCGATTCCGCACAATCTGAAATGGTGCGAAGACACCGGACGCATTTCCAATTTTGCAAAGGCCGCGGGCTTGATGGAAGGGAAGTTCGAGGGAATCTATTTCAACGACTCGGATGTCTATAAGGTGCTGGAAGGTGTCTCTTACGCCCTGGCACAACAACCTGATCCGGTGCTAGAAAAAGAGGCGGACCGAATCATCGGACTGATCGCGGCGGCCCAGCGGCCCGACGGGTATCTGAACACCTACTACACCCTGACCGGGTTGGATAAGCGATGGACCAATCTCCCCGTCATGCACGAGCTTTACTGCTCCGGACATCTCTTTGAAGCTGCGGTGGCGCACCATCGGGCTACGGGCAAAAGCAATTTTCTGGATGTGGCGGTCAAATTGGCCAATCATATCGACAGCATTTTTGGACCCGGCAAGAAATACGGCGTTCCCGGCCATGAAGAGATCGAACTGGCATTGGTCAAACTCTTTGAGGTCACCGGGGAGAAACGTTATTTTGAACTGGCCAAATTCTTTATTGACGAGCGCGGCAATACAACGCACCGGCAATCGTATGGTCCATATTGCCAGGACCACATGCCGGTGCGGCAACAGAGTGAGATTGTCGGCCATGCGGTTCGGGCCATGTATTTGTACTCCGGAGTGGCTGACGTGGCCGCTTATACCGGGGACGCCGAATTGATGACTGCCATGGATCGCATTTGGAAGGATGTCACTCTTCGGAAGATGTATATCACAGGTGGAATTGGGGCACGTCATGAAGGCGAGGCGTTTGGGGATGCATATGAACTTCCAAACGAATCGGCCTATTGTGAAACGTGTGCGGCCATTGGGCTGGTCTTTTGGGCATACCGGCTGGGCTTGATGCTCGGCGATGCTCAGTATGCCGACGTTCTGGAAAGGACGCTTTACAATGGTGTTCTTTCAGGGGTAGCAGTCGATGGTGAACATTTCTTCTATGTGAATCCCCTGGCATCGGGTGGAAACCATCATCGGCAACCCTTCTTTGGTTGTGCGTGCTGTCCCACCAATGTTGTGCGACTCATTCCCTCCGTACCAGGTTACATCTATGCGGTTCGGCCCGCAGAGGGAGAAAGAGGTGCGGAACTCTTCGTTAACCTTTACGTGGGGAGCGAGGCAAAAATAGCCTTGGAGCCGGATAACATGGTGGCGATTGGGCAAGAGACTCGCTATCCCTGGGAAGGCCGGATTGTTCTGAGTGTTTCCCCCCAGGTCGAAAAAGAGTGGACCTTGCGGCTGCGGATACCAGCCTGGTGCCACGACGCCAGTGTGTCTGTTAACGATGGCGCCCCGGTGCAGGTCGATATGTCGAAACTGGACCGGGGGTATTACCTCTTGCGCCGAACATGGAAGCAAGGGGATCGGGTCATTTTGGAACTCGCCATGCCTGTGGAGCGGATGGAAGCCCATCCCAAGGTGGTCGCAAACCGTGGGAGGGTGGCCATTCAGCGAGGTCCGCTCGTCTATTGCTTCGAGGCAGTGGACAACGGTTTCGATGTCCGCACCGCTGCTTTGGCGAAAGCCCCGCAATTCGAGACAGAATTCCGGCCTGACTTGCTGGGGGGTATCGTTGTGATCAAAGCGACGGCTGCCGATGGCCGACGTTTGACGGCCATCCCTTACCATCTTTGGGATCACCGTGATCCAGGTCCAATGGTCGTGTGGGTCCGTCAGGTGGGGAAATCTCGCTCTCCGGATCCGGAAGATCCGACCTGGGAAGGAAAGCTCTATCGACCGCTTGATCCAGCTAAACTGACAGCAGAGGAACCACTAACGGTTCTAGAGCTGGCTCGCCCTTCGGCCTCGCATTGCTGGACAAACGATTCCGTTGAGGCCCTGAACGATGGCCTTGAACCAAAAGATTCCAACGATCATGGTATTCCGCGATTTACCTGGTGGGATCATCGGGGAACGCAGGAATGGGTCCAGTACGAATGGGATAAACCGGTGTCCTTGAAAGGTGTGCGGGTGTACTGGTTTGATGACGAACCTCGTGGTGGTCATTGCCGATTGCCCGCCTCCTGGCGGATTCTCTACCGTCAGGGTGAGAATTGGGTGCCCGCCAAAGTTCCTGGCGAAATCCCCACGGTGAAGAACGCCTGGAGTGAGGTCTTGTTCGACACTGTACAAACCGCTGGGTTGCGTTTGGAAGTGCAACTCCAACCAAATTGGTCAGGTGGGATCCTTGAGTGGCAGGTGATTGAAGCACGCTGAACGCCGAACCTCTGGTCAAACCAAGAAGTCGGTTTTGGCGGTCGTGGCGTCTGTTCATGGCGGAATGGGATTAGGGGGGTGCCCCAATAACAGCGACGTTTGGACGTTTGGGCGGCGTCATGCCCTCACCCAGGTAGAATCCCGGGTGGGCCGGCTGATTGTACCCTGCGTTTTGCCATGCGACAGCCAGTCGATATGTCGGGTCCTGCATCAGCGTGACAAGGCGGTACGGCGTTGGTTCAGGAGTGATGAAGATGTGAAGTTCCCGATTATCTGCGGAGCGCCAGATGACTTCCTCCCGCCAGTCGCCCAGGATGTCCGCACAAAGGCACGGATTACCCTTGGTGCCGTTATTGGATGTGCAGCCAAAGTGGGCAGCATCAAGAAGGATTTCGGAGGTTTCGTGCTCCGGGTTCCATTTTTGAATGGTCGTACGATCGAGCAGTTCCCGTAACAGGTCGCCATCCCACCACACGGCCATATTGCAGGTGCGAGGAGCACGCTGGGCAATACGTTCACCGCGGCAGTTAAAGAGACCAGCTAACCCCTGGCCGACTGCCCAGCATTCCAGACCGAGGTACCGGGGATCGATGTCGGCTGCCAGACCCCGACCAACATCCGGAGAATCCTGGCCCCAAATGACTTTGCCCGTGGCCGCGTCGCGAAGATTCGCACCATAGCGATGGGAAGGCCGCTCGTGAATGGCGAACACCTCCAGACCCGGCCTTTCCGGATCAATGTCAGTCACATGCGTGGCATCACCGTGACCCAGACCGGTGGTGTAAATGCCCTGTCCATCAGGTCCGATCGCACACGCCCCGTAGATGATCTCGTCTCGACCGTCGCCGTTAATATCAGCCACAGAAAGATTGTGGTTGCCCTGCCCGCGGTATGTGCGGTTTTCAGCCGGTCCGGCATCACTGTCAAAGACCCAGAGCAACTTGAGCTGGCCATCGCGGTAGTTCCAGGCCGCTAAAACCGTACGAGTGTAATAGCCGCGACACATGACGACACTAGGACGCTGGCCATCCAAATAGGCTGCGCAGGCCAGAAATCGGTCCGAGCGATTACCATAATCGTCCCCCCAATCCTCGACTTTGCCCCGCTGAGGCACATAGGGCACTGTCGTCAGGGCCTTGCCGGTACGCCCTTCGAATACGGTGAGATATTCCGGACCGGTCAGGATAAGTCCATCGGCGCTACGGTGAGTGGCGGTTGCCGAACCGATAACCTGCCCCACACCGTCCATGGTTCCGTCAGAGGTCCGGCAGACGATCTCCGCACAGCCGTCGCCGTCAAGATCGTACACAATGAATGGGGTGTAATGTGCTCCTTCGCGGATGTTTGGGCCAAGGTTAATTCTCCAGAGCATTTGCCCATCCAAGGTATAGGCCTCAAGCTTGGTTTCGCCCGTCGGTCCCCGCTGAGAATTGTCACGAGGACGCATTTCTTGTTTCAGAACGATCTCGTATCGCCCATCGCCGTTCAGGTCTCCGACACTGGCATCGTTTGGCGTGTGACCGGGGAGGGTTTGCAGTGGGACTACCAGATGTGTCTGACCTTTATTGACTTGCGCGTTGCCCACCTCAGTTGTCTCTTGACCTGCAAGGACAGTTCTCACTTGATACAATCGTGGCCAGCCAGCTTGGTGGTCCTGGTCTACAAAATTGGTGCGATCAGTGAGCGGTTCTTCGGTTAGACGCTGCCACTCGCCGTGTTCATCGCGGCGATAGACGTGGAAGGCCAGATCGTCAGGATCGTCGGCGAGCAATCGCCAGCTTATCATGACTGAACCATCGCCCCGGTCGATTGCAATGATTCCCCGGTCAAGGTGCTCCACTTGCTTCTGCCCCCAGACGTGGGGGGCGATCTGAACTGTGAAGAAAAACGCGATTGCATGACAGAGACCGTGGACGGACCGAGTTACGAATCGTTTGTTCATGACAAAAGCAACCGTACTAGTCGTACCCTGTGTAAATGTAAGCAGACGTGTTTCGTCCAATGAAACGAGAAAGGATGGAGGACGCAAGGAACATCCCCCCGTTGGGTGGGCCAGTCCGTACTATTGGCCGAAATTAACTTGCAAAAATGATGACAAACAATTCTCGTTTTCTATACTTGGGCGTAAACTAATTTATTAGGATTCCGATCGTAAGCAATCGGGTGTTGGGTTCCAGGGTCAAGCGGATCGTCGAAGCATCCATGCGGTGTTTGTCTGTCGTCTGCTGTTCCGTACGAACAAGCTAGAACGGGATGAGGGTGTTGGAGATCGCTTCTCCCATAGCTTGAAAAAAGGGGGTGGAGATGCCGGCAATGATTGAATTCCTTTGTCCTAACGGCCATCGCATCCGGTGCTCGGAAGATCGGGCAGGGAAACCGGCCAAATGCCCCAAGTGCAATATGAAATTCCTCATCCCCACCCTCGAAGAGATTCGAGCGGCCCAGGCTGGTGATTCAGGGTCGAATGCGACGTTTTCGCGGGACCGAAGCCGGATCCAGTTTTTGTGTCCCAATGGTCATCGGCTTTTCGGTTCGTCCGAGTTGCAGGGACGCCCCGGCCAGTGTCCCGAATGTGGTGTCCGTTTTCGAATTCCCGTGATTGAAGAGTTGACGGACAACGATGTCGATGAAGCAGTTCCATTAAATCTCGCGCCGGAACCTTCCTCGGTCCCCCAATTGGCAACTGGGACAGGGCTGGGAGATTCTGCGATTGTTCCGGAGAGCGGCATTCACCTTGAATTGTTCTCGCCCCGATCGTCGGGAGACAGTCGAACTCCGGAAAGCGGTGTGAGCCAGCCTGTATCGGTCAGGGGGAACACTTTAGGAGAGATTTTTCAACGCGTTTGGGCGAGTCGCACCGCAGGAAGCGTTGTTCAGGTGCAATTGGAAGATGGGCAGACGTTGACAATCGTGAAGTATCGCTCTCTTCCTTTAGGTGATCCCGAATACGCGGCCTTCATTGTGGAAGATTCAGCGTTTGGGGCGGGGCTGGTTGTCGTTCCTTGGCGGAGTGTCCGAATGATTCACCTGAGCGGCGTGAAGGAATTTCCGTCACAATTGTTCGGATGATTGATCTGAGTCTAGAGGAATCGGACGTTCTCGCAGTAAGACTGACGCGGCCCTTGTCCGAAAACAATTGGGGACAATTCATGAGTTACCATGAGTTACCCCCGCTTCTGTGGAGGCTATTCCACGGGCAATCGCAGCCATATCAGACGCTGAAACTGTGAGATGCACTCTCATAATCCGGCACCCCTTTGTGTGGTTTGTGCCGTCTCGTTCGCTTCAGGTAGGTTCCGCTGTATTGGAAGCTCACTATTCTCAATGATCGGGACTTCAGAGCTTGACGGAGACGGGCCGTTTCTGCTTTGCGCGTGGAATTTCGTAAAGCTTTTTGTCAAAATGGGAAAAGACGCGAAAGGTGGATACAAACCGGGGCTGGTGACGGTGTTGTCTTCAAAGCGTGTGGGCTGGTCGCGCTGCTTGACATGAAACAGCGGAGACGTCGAGGCTCTGTGCTTTTGTGGCTGGTGAACATTCAAGCCTTGCCATGAGATGGAAAAATGTCCGAGTTGATCAGGGTTGCTAGTTCAACATCGCTTTCGCCTAGCGTCACGACGGGGATGATGACGCCGACCCCGATTCAGCGGGAGACGCTGCATGGTCCTCCAAAACCTATCGATGTTTTTCACGCCGTACGGCGCCGCTGGTGGTTGATTGTCCTCCTTGGCACGTTTGGGGCAGTTACGGTTATGATTGCGGCCTGGCGGACGATTCCGGTCCAATACACGGCGACGGCTTGGCTTCAGGTGTCATTGCAACGTCCGCGGATTATTTTCGAAACACGCGATGATGACCCTTTATTAAGAAACCGTCAGACGCAGACCACTTTGGTGACCAGCAACCGGGTTCTCGGTGCGGCTCTTCGGCAACCGGGAATCAGCCAGTTGCCGTATATTCGCAGTCAGATTGACCCTGTCGTGTGGTTACGGCAGAAGATTCGCGTGCGATTCGCTGATCAGGCCGAGATTTTGGAAATCAGCATGACGGGGGAGGACCCCGAACAAATCGCGGCGATCGTCAATGCTGTGAAAGACGCTTACATGGCCGAAGTGGGCGACGTGAACCGGACCTATGCCCTGGAGAGGAAACGCCTCCTGGAACAGAACTACGCGCAGACGCTGGAACTCGTCAAGAAGCGGGATTTGCGATACCGCGAATTGGCCAATGCCGTGGGAAGCGCCGATTCGGAGGTGGTGCGGCGCAAGGCCATTACGGCCCTGGAGACCCTGGCCGACCACCGGCGGCGTGTTAACGAGATCAAGCAGCAGATTGGCGGTTTGGACCGTAAAATCACACTCCTGCAGACCCGCTTGAAGTACCTGGAAGACCATCGTCCACAGAGTTCGGAAGAAGAGCGCCGCGAGCGGGACGAGGCCGTGATCCGCCAGATTGTCGAAGCGGGGATCAGAGCCGATCCCTGGATTTCGGCATCCCAGGCAAGACTCTCTTCACTTGAGGCCCGCTGGTTTGAGGAACGTCAACGGGTGGTTCAATGGGAGAAATCGCCGACTGTTGTTCGGCTTCAGGAGGAGATTCAGTTGCTGCGGGAAGGGATTGAAAAACGCCGCAGTGAACTGGTGCCCGCACTGACACAGTATGCCAGAGAACAATTGGAAAAGGGGCGGGCTGCAGCCCCACCCACGGAGTTCGAACAAATCCAGTCGCAGATTGCGGAAGTTGAGCTGGAGCGGGCTGTTCTCGAGGACGAGTTGAAGGTGGCCCTGGAACAATTCCAGAAGGAGGCCGCTGAAGCCGAACAACTGGGCAAGTACTCTGCCGATCTGGAAGCGGAAAAGACCGAGGTGGATCGGCTCAAGGCCGTGGCCACGAAAATCGGCGACGAACTGGAACGCTGGAACGTGGAGCTGGCAGCCCCGCCGCGAGTTCGTGTCCTGGAAGAAGCAAGCACGCCTCGGATCAGTAACATCAGCGACAAATATCGATTGGTGACGTTCCTCGGATTGATGACGTTCCTGGGAACTGGCGCTGTGGTTGTGTTGCTGGACTTTCTTCTTCGTCCTGTCAGTTCGGCGTATCAGATCAGCTACGGGTTGGGTTTACCTGTCCTGGGAGATTTACCCCTGGTTCAGCGTGGTCTCTTTCCCTCCGTTAGTTCGAATGGTCGAGTACCGGAACATGTGAGGACAATTCTGCTTGAGTCGGTTGATCAGCTTCGCACGGTGTTGCTCCATCGAGCCAAGCGGGATGGGTTAAAGTCGGTCTTGGTGACGAGCGCGCTGGCTCGCGAAGGCAAGACGACGCTTGTTGGTCAACTGGCGGTGAGCCTGGCAAGAGCGGGACGCCGTGTGATCCTCGTTGACGGCGACTTGAGACGCCCGCGTTTGCATCGTATCCTGCACAGGGATTTGCATCCGGGACTCGCAGAACTGGCAAGAAACGAAGCGACGGCAAGCGAGGTCGTTCAGGCGACTGACCTCGAAGATCTGTACCTAGTGACAGCCGGTCACTGTGACGCGACGGCGCTCGAGTCCGTTTCCCAGGGGCGACTGGATGGCTTTCTCAATTCGCTTCGCAATGAGTTTGAATTGGTTCTGATCGATTCCAGTCCATTGTTGACGACCGCGGATTCATTGATCCTGGCGCATCTTGCTGACGGCGTTGTCCTTTCGGTGGTGCAGGACAGAAGCCGGTTGCCGCGTGTTTTCGAGGCCGTTCAGCGATTACGGGCCGTCGATTTGCCCTTGGTCGGGATCGTGTTGCACGGGACGTCCCCCAGTCGCTATCGCAGTTATTACCGCTCCTATACGATCGATGTGGAAGCCCGCAAGTCGTGACAGGTTTTCGTAGATCGCCTGTGATCAATAAGGACTTGATGAGGATTCTAGGAAGGAACAAGTTTTACGAACGGACTAGGTGGGGAGGTCTGCGATGAAGAACGTTGGAATCGTTGTTCTCGGCCTGTGTCTGTGCATGTCGGGAGTGGTGTTGGGCGGTGAGGAGGCAAAACCGCTCAATGTCGTGTTTTTCCTCGTCGATGATTTGGGGTGGACGGACGTTGCGTGTTTCGGCAGCACATTTTACGAAACACCGAACATCGATCGATTGGCTGCCGAAGGTATGCGTTTTTTGGATGCTTACGCGGCTTGTCAGGTCTGTTCGCCAACAAGGGCAGCCATCCAGACGGGGAAATGGCCACAGCGGGTCGCCATCACCGATTATATTGGTGCTCCGCAACCGGAGGGTTGGAAACGGAACACACGGCTCCTTCCCGCATCGTACGAACCGGCTTTGCCGCTTTCGGAAATCACCCTGGCTGAATTGGTCAAGCAACGAGGTTACGCAACCTTTTTTGCGGGAAAGTGGCACCTGGGACCAGAAGGTTTTTGGCCCGAAAACCAGGGTTATGACATCAACATGGGCGGCATTGATCGTGGTGGCCCGTATGGTGGAAACAAGTATTTTTCGCCGTATGGCAATCCACGATTGCCGGACGGACCGCCGGGTGAACACCTTCCGGATCGGCTGGCTCGAGAGACCGCGAAGTTCATTGAAGAACATCGCGACCGACCGTTCCTGGCTTTCCTGAGTTTCTATTCTGTGCATACACCGTTAATGGCCCGTGAGGACTTGCGCCTGAAGTATGAGGAAAAGCGCCGTCGCCTGGGGCTGGAGGCGAAATTTGGACGCGAAGGCCCCCGCGATGTTCGGCTCGTTCAGGAGCACGCAGTGTACGCGGGAATGGTCGAGGCAATGGATCAGGCCGTTGGAAAAGTCCTTCAGAAGATTGACGAATTGGGACTTGCAGATCGCACAGTCGTTTTCTTTACGAGCGACAACGGTGGCCTTTCCACGAGTGAGGGCTGGCCAACCTCAAACCTGCCTTTGCGAGGAGGAAAAGGGTGGATTTACGAAGGCGGCATCCGGGTTCCCCTGATCGTTCGCTGGCCGGGCGTGGTTAAACCCGGGACGGTAAGTCATGTCCCGGTTTGCAGTGTCGATTATTTCCCAACAATCGCGGAATTAACTGCGGCGCCGTTGGATGGTGTTCGGGTGGATGGGTTAAGTCTTGTTCCCTTGTTAAAGGGTGGTCCGTTTCCCGAAGACCGCCCGCTTTTCTGGCATTATCCTCATTACGGGAACCAGGGGGGGGCTCCGAGTGCCGCTGTGCGGAAAGGCCCCTGGAAGTTGATTCACTGGTATGAAGATGATTCCTGGGAATTGTACGACGTGGCTACCGATATTGGTGAAACTCAGAACCTCGTAAAGAAGCACCCCGAGCGCGTTGCCGAAATGCGTACACTTTTGGATGCATGGTTGAAAGATGTGGGAGCAAGGTTTCCCACTCCCAATCCGGATTATGACGCGAACAAACCCGATGGAAGAATTGCGGTCCGGCCGCAGTGACAGGATCGAGTGGGATAATGATCGTCCGGGAGAAGCGTTCGTGAAGGATCGTGGTGACACGTCACACTTAAAGTCGGTGCTAAAATACGCGGCGAAGAACTGGTGGTTCTTGGTTGCCATCGTCATTATTCTGGCAGGGGCCATCGTTGAAGGTTATTGGTCTTTGCGGTGGGGGCCGCGTACGGAGCGCCTGTTGGCTCCACTGGCTCAGGCTGTGAAAGAGACGCCGCTGAGGGTAGGGGAATGGACCTCGGATCAGGCCGCCACACCAGACCCGCGGGTTCTGGAAGTCAGCGGTGCCAATGCCCTGTTTCAGGCGACATACCGGGAGGAGACTCAGGGGGATTACGTAACGGTTTACCTTTTGGCGGGTTGGTCGCGGGATGTTTCTGTTCATACGCCGGATGCCTGTTATCCGGGGGCGGGGTTCGTGATGGAAACCTCGCCGCAACCGTTCAGCTTCACTTATGGGACGAATTCCCAACTTGATGAGGAGACGAACTCCGCGCTTCGGCAGGCCGAGTTTACAACTGCCATCTTCACCAAGACGGAACCGACCGGTGTGACCCGCCTGCGAGTTTTCTGGTCATGGAACGATGGGCGTGGTTGGCAATCTCCGCGATTTCCGCGCTGGGCATTTGGGGGGCGCCGTCCGCTGGTGAAGCTTTATCTCGTTGCGGAATCGCCGCCGGGGCTTCCGACCCATGAGAACGCTGCCCTCCGTTTGGCCGCAGCTTTGTTGCCCGTTCTTGATCGGCAATTAGAAAAGGCATTTATCACAGGTCTCGGTGAGCAGGTAATGACGCCGTAATTGATCAGAGAAAATAGTCAGACGGCGCTCTGGAGGTCCAGGTTGGTTCTTTTCACAGGTCCGAATTGCACTCGGAAGACGATCTGACGAGGCCTCGATTGCCAATAGAAGCACTCGCGCGATGCCAGGGGCAATTCACGAATTGACCCTGCCAAGTTTCCGGTAACGGGTGATATGATCTTTCCGCAAAGTCACTTAAAAATCGAAACGTCGTTTGCCGCCGGGTGTTTGTAGCTCGATCCAGTCCAACTCGGCCGTCGGCGTCCCTGAGGGGAGGTAGATGCGCAGGATACCCACAGGTTTTTCCCAGGGAACCTGAACGGTCACCGTTGTCATCTCCGTTCCCGTTACTGTGTAAGGGACTGACTGTGCGTCACTCTGCGCCATTCCGGGTGGAATCCATTCGATTTTTCCCTGTCCGGGTTGGGAAACTCTGAGTCGAAAAATAACCTGGACAGGACCACTCTGCTTGCCGACACCGAAGCCCAAGAAGGGAGTGGCGGTTTGGGCCTGGAGCTTCAATAGGCCCGCTTCGATCTTGGCCTCGCAACCGCGGGCCTTCCAGCCCATCAGGGGATCCGGAGCTGCCGGTCGCTGATAGTCGGGGTTGACCTGCGGGATGACTGCCTCGGTGTCTTTGAGGAACTCTTCCAGTTCCTTCGCCAATCGGGCGACAATCGCTGGATGTTGTGCCGCGAGGTTGTTCGTCTCACCGATATCTTCACGAAGGTTGTAGAGTTCGAAGCGATCTGTTCCGTCTGGATTTCCGGCAAAGAAGCGAATCAACTTCCAGTCGCCGTCCCGGACGTAGGCTGATGGCAGAAATCCCGGAATTTGCAGGGCCTGATTCTCACCACCGTGGGGGAAGTGGCAAAAGACGCGAGTTCGTACGGGGCCTTTGCCCAGAATGGCCTGGACCTGGGAGACGCCATCGACCTGGTGACTTGGCAAAGGCAGGCCACACATCTCCAGAATGGTGGGAAAGAAATCAACGCTGGAAAAGAGCACATCCGTGACCGAGTCCGGCTGCGTGTGGTTGGGCCAGATAATAATCAGCGGTTCCCGCGTTCCGCCTTCGTAGATGGATGCCTTGCCACTTCGCAGGGGTGCATTGCTGGTGGCGGGGATTTCGGCATAACCCGGTGGCTGCGTTTCATTTCGTGGGGGATAAGCGAAACCTCCGTTATCTGAGAAGAAGATGATGATCGTTCGTTCGGTGAGACCTGCCTCGTCAATGGCCTGAACAAGTCGGCCAACGGCGTCGTCCAGGCTTTTGACCATGGCAGCATACACAGGATTACGCTGAGGCGAATCTTCCTTTGCTTTGGCCTTAAAGTATTCAACCAATTTGGGTTTCGCCGACCACGGACTGTGAACCGAGAAGCACCAGTAGTTGAGGTAGAACGGTTTGTCCTTATTCTGATGAATAAAGCGGACCGCCTCTTGGGACATCCGATCTTCGATATGTTCGCCGGGCTGGCCCTGGATGGCTGGGTCTTTAATGAATTTCCATGGGGCCAGGTAACCACCAACTGGACCGGGGACAGCCGGTGTATTCGGAAAGTCAAACATAAACCCCTGGTCTTTAGGTTCGTAAGGTCCGCTGTGGCCCAGGTGCCACTTCCCAAAATGGGCTGTGACGTAACCGTGTTCGCGAAAGACCTCGGCGAGCGTGACATATTCCGGTTTGAGTCGAGTCAGACTATCGGCAGTGCGAATACGGACGTTTGGTTGGGCCGCAACCAGGCCCTTTTCGAGAACCGCTTGTGGAAGATGGCATGCAGGGGATGTGATTCCAATCCGTGCCGGATAAAGCCCTGTCAGGATGCTCGACCGTGTGGGAGAACACAGAGGATTGGCCGCATAGGCCAGTGTGAAACGGAGCCCCCGACGCGCTAACCGATCAAGGTTGGGCGTCTCGTGATAGGTGCTTCCATAGATGCCCAGATCGCGCCACCCAAGATCGTCGGCCAGAATAAAAACCACGTTTGGCGGGCTGTTTGCTTTTTCTCCGGCTCCGAGCGCTGCCTTAGAGCCTTTCCCGAAATTATTTTTTAATCGTCGCTAGTCGGCGGAGCATAACCCGTATCATCGCAATATAGATCATCGCCTCGCTGCTTCGCGGGTTGCGCTCATAGTCAACACTGAGTCGTCG
>Ga0067045_1027616_pt1 | contig 81121 bp, 72 predicted proteins | sample TerdegcTABiofilm_FD_59184 | JGI IMG/M metagenome (GOLD analysis project Ga0067045, IMG submission 59184) | Combined Assembly of (Gp0054472, Gp0054536) Wastewater bioreactor microbial communities from Singapore -Terephthalate degrading... | reverse complement strand
GAAAGGTGTAATCTATGCCGGGTTTGAGATGAAGCAGGTTGTGAAAGAGCTGATGAAGATGGGTATTGATGAGTGGACAGATATTTTTGATGTGGGTGTGGGTGCGTGGCTTGTGGACCCAAATCGGAAAAGGTTCGAGTTGAGTGATGTGAGTGCCCAGATTTTGGGGCGTGCGTTCCGGGCTGAGGGCGGAGCAGAAAAGGCGGCACTGGCTTATCAGATTTATCGGGCGCTACTACCGCAAATCCAGGCGCTGGGTTTAGAACCGGTTGCCCAAGAACTGGAGATGCCGCTGATTTTTGTGCTTGCCCGGATGGAGCGTCGGGGGGTCAAGATTGACATAAAGTTCCTTGCCGAACTGGAGGATGAGCTGGTTGCAGAACAGAACAGGGTCGAGAAAAAGATTCACGACTGCGCGGGGGTCGTATTTAATGTTGGTTCCCCGAAACAGTTAGCGCAGGTTCTTTTCGAACGGTTGAAACTGCCCCGGGGCAGGCGAACCAAAACCGGCTACTCTACCAGTTCTGATGTTCTCATCGAACTGGTTGATGCACATCCAATTGTTAAGGAGGTTTTGCGTTATCGGGAACTGGACAAATTAATCTCTACCTATCTTAAACCCCTGCGGGAAGTGGCAGAGAAAAGCACCCAGCGGGTATACACCAATTTTAACCAGACGGGAACAAGTACTGGTCGGCTGTCCAGTTCCGAGCCCAATTTGCAAAATATTCCGATTCGGGGTGAACTGGGAAGGAAGGTGCGGCGGGCGTTTATTGCTGATGATGGGATGGTGTTAATCTCCGCCGATTACTCTCAAATTGAGTTGCGAATTCTGGCACATTTTACTGAAGATGAACGCTTGATTGAACTGTTTGAACAGGGGAAGGATATTCACGCCGCAACGGCAGCGGCGATTCTTCGTATCCCGCTCGATGCGGTAACCGAGGAACATCGTCGGATTGCAAAGATGGTAAACTATGGAATTATATATGGGATGGGGGATTGGGGTCTTTCGTCACGGATGGATATTCCGGTTGAACAGGCGCGGGCGTTTATTGAAGAGTATTACCGTAATTTCCCCGGTGTAGCGAAGTGGCGGGAGCGGGCGTTTGCCGAGGCGAGGTCTCAGGGGTTTGTGCGCACAATTGCCGGCCGCATCAGACCGGTGCCCGGAGTGATGAGTTCAGACCGGCAAACGGTTGAGGCGGCACAACGAGCGGCGCTAAACGCTCCGATGCAGGGGTCAGCAGCCGATATTATGAAGAAAGCGATGATTGCCATTGACCAACGGATGCGGGAGCAAGGTTTTAAGGGGGGAATTGTTATTCAGATTCACGACGAACTGGTTGTCGAAGTGGAGGAGGCGCGGGTTGATGAAGCAAAAGAGATTGTGAAGGGAGAGATGGAGGGTGCCTGGCGGCTGCGGGTACCGCTGGTTGTGGAATTGGGGGTTGGGCAGAATTGGGGGGAGGCGCATTAAATGGGACCGCATAAGGTGCTTTTTGTGTTCGGGACCAGGCCGGAAGCGATTAAAATGGCACCGGTGATACAGGAGTTAAAAAGGTTCAAAAGTTTATTCCGAACATCGGTGGTGGTTACGGCACAACACCGGGAGATACTTGACCGGGTTCTGAAAATTTTTGGTATCAAACCCGATTACGACCTCGGTGTAATGAAAGAAAATCAGAGTCTAACCGATGTGACGGTGCGGGTGTTGCGACGGCTGGAGCCGGTTTTAAGAAAGGAAAGACCTGATTTGGTGATGGTTCAGGGCGATGCCACAAGTGCATTTGCCGCGGCACTTGCCGCTTATTATCAGAAAATACCGGTTGGCCACATCGAGGCGGGATTGCGTACCCGGGACAAGTATGCTCCGTTTCCTGAAGAGGTTAATCGGCGATTTATTACCACGGTTGCTGATTTCCATTTCGCCCCAACCGAGTGGGCACGGGAAAATCTTTTACAGGAAGGGGTTGACCCGCACCGTATCTATGTAACGGGCAATACGGTGATTGATGCCCTGTACTGGATTCGAAAAAAGCAAAAACGGAAGAGCCAGCGGGAAAGCAAACTACGGGTTTTACTCCTGACATTGCATCGGCGGGAGAGTTTTGGGAAGCCTTTGATGGCAATATGTCGGGCGATTTTGGCGTTAATAAAGCGGAATCCGGACATTGAAGTAATTTATCCGGTTCACCCCAACCCTAATGTTCGGCAACCAGTTAAGGCGCTATTAGGGGGAAGGGAAAGAATTCATTTGGTGGCACCGCTGGACTATCCAGATTTTGTGCGTGTTCTGGAGCGTTGTTACCTCGTGCTCACCGATTCCGGCGGTGTTACCGAGGAAGCACCTGCCCTTGGCAAACCGGTGCTGATATTAAGAGAAAAAACGGAAAGGCCTGAGGCGGTTAGGGCTGGAGTTGCAAAACTGGTCGGAATCGAGCCGAAAACGGTCGTTAATGAAACAGAGAGATTGTTGCGTCACCCGCTTGCCTATCGGCGGATGCAGGGAAAGGGTAGCCCGTATGGCGATGGCAAGGCAGCCCAAAGAATACGAAGGTTGCTTTTAAAGGTGTTGCCACAGGTTGACAAGTAAACCTCTTTTCTTACACTTCATCTGTGAACAAACTGGTTAACTATTTGAGCGTCATTGTTAAGTGGCGCAAAATCATACTCCTTAACACCCTCGCAATAACGGTGCTGGTGATGGCACTCTCGTTTGTAATTCCCCGTCGATTTACCGCTATCGCCCAGTTGTTGCCTCCAAGTGAAGAAGGGGATATGTTTGGGCTTACAAGTATTCTTGGTGGCGGATTGAGTACTAGTTTGAGCAAACTGCGGGTTGGTGGGCTTGGTGGGGCGCCGACCGCTTCGGAACTGATGGCTGGTATCCTTGTAAGTCGCTCGATTATGGACCGTGTGGCGGAGAAGTGCAGTATCGCATATTACTACCGGATAAAGCCAACCAAGACTGAGGAGGTTCGTAAACAGCTCAAGGGGATGACCAAAATCGGTGTCGGGGATGAAGGGATTGTGCGAATTACCGTTGAAGCCAAAACACCATCTTTGGCGGCAAAGGTTGCTAACTCCTATATCGCAGAACTGGACAGTTTTCTGCGGACTTCAAACATCAGTCGGGGTCGAAATATGAGGGTGTTTTTAGAGCGAAGATTAGCCCAGGCGGAAAGCACACTTGCGGTTGTTCAAGAGTCTTTAAAAGTTTATCAGGCGCGGCATAAGATAGTAGCGGTTGATGACGAAACCCGCGCGGCAATAGATGCCTATGCCCGACTTAAGTCCCAGGCATATGTCAAAGAGGCCGAGCTGGAGGCGGTACGGCGGGTCGCCAGCGATGACAACCCTTACCTGCTTTCACTGCAACGGGAGACCAGGGCATTTGAGGAGCAGTTACGCCGTCTGGAACAGGGGAATGGGAAAAGTGGTTTCGGGGTCGGGTTTGCCGTATCGTTTGCTCATCTACCGGAAGTTGGTGCCGAATTTGCCCGGCGGTACCTTAATTACCGAATTCAGGAAGAAACTTATCTGATGCTTTCCCAGCAACTGGAATATGCGAAAATTCTTGAGGCAAGGGATGCACCAACTTTGACAGTGCTTGATTATGCCGTTCCGCCCCAACGCCACAGTTTTCCCAAGCGCAGTGTCCTGACAATTGCGGCATTTGTTTTAAGTTTCTTAGCAAGTCTGATGCTGGCATTCACTACTGAATATTTTGAATATCTGCGCGGGGAAAAGCCCGATGAATATCAAAAATGGAGGGAGTTGGCGCAGGAGTTGCGGCGGATGGTGGGGCGTACAAAAGGCTGGTTCCGTTCCGATAGAAAAAAGTAAAGTGGACTTATCGACCGAGCAAAGTTTTGACCATCCGGTCAGTGCCAGCCGGCGCATAATCAAAAACACCTTCTTTCTTGCGATTGCTGATGTAGTAAATAAGGCGATGATGTTTGTATTCTATCTTGTCGCGGCGCGCCATTTAAGTGTTGAGCAGTTCGGGGTGCTATCTTTTGCAACAACCTTTGTTACGATGTGGTCGGTTTTTTCTGACCTCGGGCTGGGTGTAGTCAGTGCCCGGGAACTTGCCCGGGACCGAATTGAAGGTCGGCGCCAGGTGAATATCGCCTTGGCAATAAAACTTGTTGCTACCCTGCTGGTCATTGGGTTAATTGTCTTGGTGGTCAATCTGATGAAACTGAACAGCGAGAAAGTCAGAGTTGTATATATTGCAACAATTTTTGTTCTCCAGACCGCTTTTACCACCTATTTTGCCAGTGTATTTCAAGGCGTAGAAAAAATGCACCTTACAACAGTCAGTCGCATTTTGCAAGCGGTGGTGCTTGTCGCAGGGGTATTTGTGTTGCGTACCGGTCCAGCCCGGGTCGAAAGTTATACCTGGCTTTACGTTCTTGCCGGACTGATTTCGGTACTTTTCGCCGCGGGTGCGGCTTATGTCCTTGTCCGCCCCAGTTTTGATTTTCATATCAAGCGCTGGTGGGGGGTGTTAAAAGAGGCGTTTCCTATTGGATTGGCGATAATTTTAGTCTCTTTCTACTACTGGAATGGAACAACATTTCTTACGAAAATGAGTGGCGATGAAGCGGTGGGTGCTTACAGTGCCGCTTTTCGGGTTGTTTGGGGTACACTGTTCATAACCCTTTCTTTTTCGGCGAGTATCTACCCTTTTTTTTCCCGATTGTATGTATCGGAGCCGACGCGGTTAAGTGAGATTCTAAAACAGGCATTACGGTATATTACGGTTCTTACACTCCCTGTTGGGGGGTTCGGAACCCTGCTGGCGAAACCGATCGTCTTTTTACTGTACGGGACAAAATATTCCGGTGCGGTAACACCGTTTATGATTCTGGTCTGGTGGAGTGTCGGTGCCAGTTTTAGTTCGATACTTTCTAACTATTTCATTGCGATCAATCGTGCTTCGGAAATGACTATTCAATCGGGATTATCACTCGGGGTGAATTTACTCGGGAATGTTTTTTTAATTCCGCGATTCGGCGCAATCGGGGCGGCGGCTTCGATTACTGCCGCCGAGTTTGCCGGGGTACTTTATTTGTGGTTAAGACATTTAAGGACACCATACCGTGTTACTGTTGGCGACTATATGTCAATACTGGGCAGAGGCACAGCGGCATTAATATTGGCGATTCTGGTCGCATGGTTATTAGGGAGATACAACATCGGGGCGGCGGTTTTTACCGGCGTCGTGCTTTACGCCTTTTTTCTTATGGTTACCAGGGTCATCTCGAGACAGGATATTAAGTTTGTTCAGAGATTGATAGGGAAAAGGGTTGTGAAGGAGAGTTGATTGATGGAGCGGAGTCATTTTCTCGAGACCCGAAGGACTAATACAATCCCGCTCAAGTGGTTTTTGGGGTTGGAAGGTTTGTTGTGCGGTGGGTTTGTCGTTTTGAACCTACTGGGGATGGAAAAACTTGCTATCGCATTGGTGCTGGCGCCGTTACAACTGTTTATCTGGGCGTTAATAGTGGGGAATGGTCTGGGGGTGTTATGCTACTTTGCAGCACTGGTACCAATCGGTGGTGCAGCATTTTTGCCCCCGTCCTATCAGCAGTTCGCTTTCTATCCTGTAGTATTGCTCCTGTTAGGTTTGTGTTATGTCGCACCCTGGGCGAGATGCCAAGTTAATTTTCGGACCCTTTCTCGAATTGAGAAAATACCGATTGTGACATTAGGTATGGTGATAATCCTATCGTTTATCAATGCTTACAATAAAGGATGGCGGGGTCCAACGCTCTTACCGACGACCGTGTTGATGCTTGAATTGCTCTTGATTGGGTATCTATGCGCTAAAATGGAATTGGATGAGAGTGAGATTACAAAGGTATTGCGGATAATAATTTTTTCCACTGTTATCAGCACGCTGGGGGTATTTGCGCTGGCATGGAGTAGAGGAGTGGGTAGTGACTTTGGGTCAAAATCGGTATTGACACCGTTTGGCTGGTTGAATCTTAACGCCTGGGGGTGCATCGCAGCGGTTGCCGGAATTATGGCTTTGGTGTTTGTTCTGCAGGGAAAATCGTTCTTGGATAGAGTGATACTGGGAGTAGTAATTTTTATCTTATTGGCGATGCTGGTGTTGACAAAATCACGCGGCGCCTGGTTGGGTTTTGGTCTGGCGTTGCTGTATGTTTTAATTGTGTCCCGGTCGTTTAAACTGATTCTCGTTCTGGCGGTCGTCTTATTTGTTTTGAGTTTCTGGGAGTTAGCCCGACAGTTAGTTTTCACCCGCTTTAGCGAGACGACACTTTTCGACCCTTCACTGGCGGGTCGGTTTTTGTTGTGGCATTATGCGTGGAAGATCGGTAAAATCAACTGGTTACTTGGCGTGGGAATGGAGAACTTCCGGTTCGTAAAGCACCTGTACCGCTTTCCCGGTTCCACTGCGATGGGTTTGCCTTTTAATGCCCATAATATCTATTTAGAGTTATTTGCCGACCTCGGCTTTTTTGGCGCAATGGCGTTTCTTGCGCTGCTGGCAGTTGCTTTAGTACGCTCCTATGCAACAAAATTTGACGACTCCTTACCCTATGATGTGAGAACCGTAGGCATTGCACTGAGTGCCGGAATTATTACTTTTATGGTCCATGGGTTGGTCGACGCATTCACCTACAATCCCGGAGCCCTATCTCTTTTGATAATTCTTGTTGGACTTTCTTTGGCTTTCGGGAGGTTAAAGGAGAAATATCGGACAGTCAGTGCCGCTGAGCGTAGCGCAAGATAAGCCGGGCGGTGTTCTCCCAGGTAAATTGGCGGGCGCGTTGTTGTCCGACCGCACTCAATCTGGTTCTAAGTTCGGCATTATCCAGCAGGAGTTGAATTTTGGTGGCGATGTCTTCTATCGAGAGAGGATTAAAATAGACCGCGGCGCCGTCAGCTACCTCAGGTAAACTGGAGGTGTTGCTGCACGCAATCGGTGCGCCATACGTCATTGCCTCCAAAACCGGTAGTCCGAACCCTTCGTACAGCGAAGCGGTTACAAACAAAGTACAGTATCGATACAGGCTGGCAAGCTCAGTTTCGTCCAGTCCACTGAAGACAAACGCCCGGGACAACAGGTTGAACCGTCTCAACTGAGTGTGAGCGAAATCGAGCTGGTGTTGCGTGTCCCCGCCGACAAGTACAAGTTTCAACGAAGGTGGGGCTTTGAGTTGAGCGAAGGCGGCGATCAACCGCCGAGTATTTTTATACGGGGCATGACTGCCAACATAGAGGATAAATGGCACAAACTGTTTACCGAATTCCGATTCGGTTATCGATGGAGTGATGCCTGGTCCGTTGTGAGCGACGAAGATCCGGCTGGTAGGTAACAGTTTCATTTTCCGCAAGTCTTTTTTGGTGGCTTCTGATACGGTAACAATCCGCCAGGCAAAACGGAGGCTCTGAAAACCAAGCCAGAAGGAAAGTTTTTCCTTCTGGGGGAGGAATTGACGCATTTTGAAAGGAATCAAGTCGTGGACCACGGCAATGGTTGGCAATCGGGGAAAGATGGGAACCACTGGTGTGGGGCAAAACAGGATGTCGTACTCGTTTGTGCAGTACTGGTTGAGGGCGGTTAGTGTCCAGATTATGCGGTCGAGGTTGGAGCGGACCAATTCCGGCAGTTTGACCGTTTTTCCAAAAGATGAAAACATTTCCGGATCCGGGGTTAGGATAGTAAGGTCACAAATTCGGGCGAGTTCGGGTATCAGGTTTTTGATGTAACTGGAGATGCCTACTTTTAACCGGGTGTTAAAAGCGGCGTTGAATAGTACCTTCATAGGGTGTTTTTTTCACCGAACAAGCAATTCCAGAGGAGGTTTTCTACCCGGATGATATTCTTCCGGGCGTCGTAATGTTCTTCAGCGATAGAACGGCAGTTTTGAGAAAGGTAGGTGCGTAGTTTCTCATCGGATAGCACCCTGATGATTGCATTAGCCAACGCCTCCGGGTTTCGTTCGGGCACGAGGATTGCTGTTAAGCCATCACTCATAAATTCAGGTATCGAGCCACTCCGGGTTGAGATTACTGGTGTTCCGCACGCGATGCTCTGAATATTCACCATTCCGACCTGTTCGGCCCAGCGCTGGGTGGTAATTGAGGGGGTAACAGTAACCCGGGCGGCGCGGAAATAAGGTGGTAAGTGCTGATTTAAAATCATACCCAGGAGGTGGATGGAATCGGTGATGTTTTTTGCATTAGCGATTTGGGTTATCTTTTCTTTTAATGGCCCATCACCGATAATAAAAAGCTGGGCATCTGGTATCTGCTCTTTTACTTTGACAAATGCCTCAAGCAGGACAATAATGCCCTTCTGTTCAACTAACCGCCCAACAAATAGAATGGCGTTAGCACCCATATCGGGTTCATTGCCGTCGGTCCGGGGAGTAAAAAGTTCTGTGTCCACTCCCCAAGTGGCATAAAGTAATTTGCTGATTTTCCCTTCGGGGCAGTTTAAAGATGCCATATTTTTTCTTGCCCCTTCATTAACGGCAAATATCAAGGTTGCTCGCTGGGCATAGATTCGGGCAACCGATTTTACGAAGGGGATTAAGAGCGGGCTCAAGGGGATGCCAAACCGATAAATCCGAGCAAACTTTATCTCGGGCGGGATGTTTTCAAATGTGGGGAAATAATAAGGAACGCCCAGAATTAAACTGCCAATGATAGTTGCAAAAATCAATGGTATCTGAGTGGGAAAGTCGTAAGGTTCGCCGCCCTGAATCAGTGCCGGTTTTAACTTGATCAGTTTCAGCAGGAGGTCGATTGAGTTACGGAAGCGCACGGTTCTGACTTCTGCCAATTCATCAGGAGAAATGTCCGGGGCACAACGCTCGTAAAGATGCCAGACCTCAAATCTTTTAAAATGAGACAACATATTATGGAAATCGGCGCGGAGTACATTGGTTAATATCGCCAGGCGCGGCTTAAAGCCGGGGGATGAAATCATGGGTTGACAAGAATAATAACCGTATTGCCGGCGATGTCAATTATCATTTTGAGTTTGACGCTCTAATTTTTTGTTTTATACTTCTGCGACGATAATGCGTATCGGCATTGACGGATTTCCTTACATATTTAAGGGGGCGGGCGTCGCCCGTTATGTGACCGCGATGCTGAATGAGATGGTTGTTCTGGCACCCGAAGACGAATTTTTCATCTACGCGCCGATGCCGGTGGAGATACCGCTTCTACCTGCGGCTAACTGGCGGTTGCGGGTGGTGAAAAGCGTGCTTTCCCAAAGGCCCACGCTCTGGACGCAAATTGTGTTGCCTAAAGCGCTGGCAGCAGACGGTGTCGATGTTTTCTGGGCACAACCCACCTACTTACCGCTGGCGGCAAAATGTTTTCGGATATTGACCGTACACGACCTGGTTCCTTATGTGGCACCGTGGAGTATGGAATTACGGTGTCTATTGCAGATGAGAATGCGGCTCGGGCGAATTGCACGGGCGGCGGAACTGGTAGTGTGTGTTTCCGATGCTACGGCAAAACTTGCCCAGCGTTACTTGAAACTGAACCCCGAAAAAATTAGGGTGATAAAGGAAGCCGCGGCACCGGTTTTTTATCCGATTGAACTTTCGGAAGCAAAACGGTTGGTAGCCGAGCGGTTTGGCATCGATGGCGATTACATAATTTTCGTCTCCACGATTGAGCCGAGAAAGGACCATCTGCTTTTATTAAAAGCTCTTGAGATGGTGCCTGATGCACCTTTACTAGTTCTGGTGGGGGGCATTGGCTGGCGCTGCGGTAGAATTTTAAAGGAAATCAGACGTTTTGAGAAGGAGGGTCGGGTGCGTTACCTGGGAAGGGTTGATGATGAACAGTTGCGGCTACTTTACAGCGGTGCCCGGCTTGCGGTTTATCCTTCCCGTTACGAGGGTTTCGGTTTGCCGGTTCTTGAGGCGATGGCGTGCGGCTGTCCGGTACTGGCAAGCGACTCTTCCAGTTTGCCAGAAGTGGGTGGTGAGGCAGCGGTCTATTTCCGCACCGGTGATGCCTTTGAGCTTGCACGGAAACTACGGGATTTACTGCACGATGAAGAGCGGTTGAGGTTAATGGCGCGGCAAGGGGTTCAGCGTGCCCAGCAGTTCAGTTTCAAAAAATCGGCTCGGGAGTTTTTGGAAACAATTAAAAAAGAAGTTACTAAATTTTATTCTTCCTAAACTCAGCGCTTTTCTATTACCGTTTGGAAAAATTGGTGTAGCTTCTTTGCGGTATTTTCCCAGGAAAAGAGATTTGTGCGCGACAATCCCCTAACTTTTAACGAGGCACAAAGGTTGTCGTCCGTGAGTACCTGTTGCAGGGTTCGGGCGATGTCGTCAACCGAATATGGATTAAAGTATAGCGCGGCATCACCAGCGACTTCGGGAAGACTTGATGTGTGGCTACAAACCACGGGAGCACCGTTTGCCATCGCCTCTAACACCGGTAAACCGAACCCTTCATAAAGTGATGGGTAAACAAATAGCCGGCAGCGTTGATAGAGGCGGGACAACTGAACCGGGGTTAAGGTGTTGGGCAGGATGAGTACCCGGTCTTTCAATTGATGGGCGGCGATAGCTTCCCGGGTGCGATTGATAAGCGGCGGTGTTCCCCAGCCGACAAGAATCATTTGCAGTGTTGGAAACCGGTGGGCGATTTGGGCAAATGCGGCGATTAGACGCGGAAGGTTTTTGTGCGGTGCGTGTCCGCCCACATACAGCAGGTAATCAGTTGAAGGTTGCGGCAAATCATCAGGCACAGTTTCTGCTTCGGTTGCCACCGGGTTTACACAGGGTGCTATGGGGATTGCGGCGAGTGCCCGGGAGTTCAATGCCGGGAATTTTGTAACTAAATCCTGTCGCGTCTTCTCTGAGATGGTAACTATTCCGTCCGCGCTGCGCAGGGATTGGATTCCTATCCAGAGGAGTAGTTTTTTCCGGTGATAAATCGTTGCCTTTTTTTCTTCTCGTTCAAAGGACAATAAAGGGATGAGGTCATAAACGGTGGCAACAGCGGGGATTTTTTTGTGTATTGGGGTGGCTGGGATAGAACTGAAAACCAGATCGTAGGGAGATGTGCAGAGTTTGGGAAGTTGGAAAAAAGTCCACAATAGGCTATTTCGTGGCGCCCTCACCCTTTCCGATATTTTAATCGTTTCACCGTAATGGGAAAACAGTTCTGGGTCCGGGGTCAGGATGGTAAGTTCACATAATTTGGCAAGCTGGGGGACAAGCGACTTAATAAACCCGCTGATTCCTGAATTCTCTTTGGTATCGAAGGCGGCGTTAAAAAGAATTTTCACCGAGTTCAGTATATTGATTGACCAGGGATGGTCAAGTGTACAGTACCCCTTTACATTGACTGTAGTTACGAGCCGGTTATAATTCGAGAACTATGCCCAAACTCGCAATCGACGCACGACGACTGGTGCGCCGAATGTCCGGTATTGGCCATTATGTTTTTCAAATCGCCCGATGGGTGGCGCGACTGGCACCAGATTTTGAGGTCAACTTACTCTTGGACCGCGCGCCATCGAAGGAGGCAATTCCTCCGGGCTGTAATGCGGTGGTTTTGGGAAGTTATCTGGGCGACGGGACACCATTGGCTAAGTTGTATTCACCATTCTGGTTAAATCGCTATGTGCCTTTTTATTGCAACCGGGCAAGGGTAGACCTATTTCATGGCGCAAATTTCGTCTTACCCTTTCGGCTAAATTGCAAAAAGGTGGCAACGGTTCATGACATCTCTTTTATCCGAATTCCGTATGCCTACGGGCCAATCTATCGCCGTTATATGGTAATGCAGACCAAAAGGTCTTTGGACACTGCGGATGCGGTGATTGCGATAAGTGAAAAGACGCGGGAGGACCTGATAACAGCGTTCCGGGTAAAACCAGAACAGATTACGGCGATTCCAATTGGCATCGGCGATGCGTTCCGAAACGATTACGACCATAACTATTTAATTAAGGTCCGCGCACAATTGGCGCTTCCGGAAAGGTACATCCTCCATGTTGGTGTTGTCGAGGTAAAAAAGAATATCGGGCTGTTACTTCAGGCGGCGGCACCGCTGATTAAAAATGGTCTGGTTGATGGTGTTGTCCTTGCCGGTCGTGATGGATTGGGTGCCGATGAAATCCGGCGGTTGGCAAAGGAGCTGGGATTAGCCAACCAAGCGCATTTTTTAGGATTTGTTCCCCAGGAGTTGCTTCCCGGTGTTTATATAATGGCAAAGGTGGTGGTTTTCCCTTCTCTTTACGAGGGTTTTGGGCTGCCGGTTCTTGAGGCGATGGCGTGCGGCACACCGGTTATTACCTCCAACATCTCATCATTGCCCGAGGTTGCGGGTGATGCGGCATTGTTGGTTTCACCGAACAACCCGGAAGAGTTAAGACAGGCGCTGGAGCGGGTGTTAAAGGACGAGGGGTTGTGTGCCGCTTTGCGGGTGAAGGGGTTAAAGCGGGTTCGGGAGTTTACCTGGGAGAAGATAGCGGCGAAGCATATAGAAGTCTATCGCCGGGTTCTAAGGGGCGGTGATGTTTGAGCCATTGGCGGTTGTCCTTTTCTGGGTCCCATTAGGGGTTATTTTTTATCACTGGGTGATTTTTCCGGCGCTACTCTGGATATGGGCAAAACTCTTTCCGAGAAAGTATCATTTTGAAAAACGGGATGAGCCGCTGCGGGTGAGCGTGGTGATGGCGGTTTACAACGAAGAGGCGATAATCGCGGAAAAGATGAAAAATATCCTGGCGATGGAATATCCGGCTGATTATCTCGAAATCCTTATCGGGTCGGACAACTCCACCGACCGCACCGACGAAATCATCCGCTCGTTCAACGACCCGCGGGTGCGCTTGATTCATTATGACGAGCAGTCCGGGAAGACGGTGGTGCAGAATCGGCTCTTGGAGATTGCCACAGGCGATGTTGTGCTCTGCACCGATGCCGACTCCCTGCTCACGCCGGAGGCGCTTAAACTGATGGTGGAAAAATTTCTTGACCCGAGAGTGGGTGTGGTCAATCCGAAGTATCGACGCGTCAATGAAGATGGTAGTCCGGCAGAAAGTTTTTACGACCTCTGGGAGAGTAAGGTAAAAGAACTGGAAGGCAAGATTGGAGCGATGGTTGGCTGTAACGCCTATGCCAATATGGTGCGCAGGTCCCTGGCAACCCCGATTCCGGACGACACCATCCTTGACGACTTTATCCTGGGAATCAGGCCTTTCCGGTTCGGATACGATGTGGTGTGTGAACCCCGGGCACTGGTTGTTACCCGGGCGGAGAGCGAAACAGTTGAATACCGGCGCAAATCAAGGATATCAAGCGGCAACCTCCAGGCGCTATTGCGCTGTTATGACCTGCTTTCCCCGAAGTACGGCCGGAAAGCCTGGGTTTACTTTTCCCATAAGGTCATAAGGATGATGGTGCCATTTCTGCTCCTCGCGATGCTAATCGGTGCGGGATTACATTTCAGATATCCATTTTTTGCGGTACTGTTTGGGCTGCAACTGCTCGCTTATGCCACGATTCCGCTTCTGTTTGTAGTTCCCCGACGGTGGCGCAAACTTCTGATAATACAATACTACCTTTATCTCAATATCGGTCTGGTTATCGGTTACTGGCGTTACCTGTTCCGGCGGGAGCGATTCTGGAAGAAGACGCCGCGCACCGCACCACCACCTGAATTAAGTTGACAAAGGGCATAGGGTTTTCTAAAATCGGCTGAATTGAGAACGCTATCTGTTAATATCGACCACATTGCAACGCTGCGGCAGGCACGGCAGGAGCCATTTCCTGACCCGGTTCAGGCGGCAGCGCTGGTTGAATTAGGCGGCGCCGATGGTATTACGGTCCATCTGCGGCAGGACCGGCGGCATATAAACGACCGGGATGTGAAACTTCTGCGTCAGACGATAAAGACGGAACTCACCGTGGAAATGGCGGCAAAGCCGGATTTGATACGGTTTGCCTGCAAAGTGAAACCGGACCAGGTAACTTTGGTCCCGGAGCTGGTGACCGAGGTTACGACAACCAGGGGTCTGGATGTAGTTAAGGAGGCAAAGCGGTTGCGGCAAGTGGTTGTATTACTAAAACGTGCCGGTATCAGGGTCAGTTTATTTGTCGACCCGGAGCCCCGGCAGGTGGTTGCGGCAGCCAAAATCGGGGCGCAGGTTGTAGAGTTGAATACCGACCGTTACAGTAAAGAGCCCGGGCACAGGGAGTTTCGTCTTCAGGAGTTGGAAACTGCCGCCCAGACCGCAATCCAGCACGGGTTAACGGTTCATGTAGGCCATGGGTTGGATTACCAGAATGTTGTGCCAATTCTGCAAGGGAATTGGGCGCAGGGTTTTTCCATCGGTTTTGCAATTGTGAGCCGGGCGGTGTTTGTGGGACTGAAACAGGCGGTTAGAGATATGAAGCATTTACTGGAGGTGTACGCTTGAGAGGCACGAGAATTAAACTTGCAATCTGGCTTGTGGTATTAGTTATCGCCGGAGTGATTCTCTGGCCCAGTTTTCAACTTTATGTACTGTTTCCGAAGCAGGAGAAGGCGTTAAAAGCGCGGTTAAGCAAGGCAGCGACATTTGAGGACAGTCAGGCGGTGCGAATGGAAATCAACGAGTTCAATCAGCGGAAAGGCGCGCTTTATGAGAAACGGATTGTCCATCTCGGACTGGACCTGGTGGGTGGTATGCATGTGGTTCTTGATGTTGACCGTTCCCAGCTTTCCGAAGAGGATGCAAGACGAGCCCCGGATTTGGCGCTGGAGGTTATCCGAAACCGAATCGACCAGTTCGGGGTGTTTGAGCCGACAATTCAAAAGACCGACCGGGGAAGAATTCTTGTGCAACTGCCCGGGGTTGACCGGGAGCGCGCGCTCAACATCATAAAACAACCGGCACACCTGACATTTCACCTGGTTGAAGAGAAGGCAAAGGTTTACGATGCTTTGAAGACGGTGGATGAACGCCTTCAGGCAAAAGCCGGGGTAAAACCGACAGTGGATTCTACCGTTACTCAGCCTTTGGACTCAACCGAAAAAGAGGCGGCGCCGGGAACGCTTTTGAGCTTTTTGCGCAGCGAGGGTGATGAACTGGACCTTTTGATTTACGCCAAGGACACCGCGGCGTTCAGAACGCTGCTTGAACAGGGAAGGGAGTTCTGGCCCCAGGGCTACGAGTTTGCTTTCGGTCCTGTGGAGACGGTGGACAATGACCGGGTGGTGCGCATCTATCTTTTGAAGAGTGAACCGGAACTTATCGGAACGAGGTTGCGCCGGGCTGAACCGGCAATTTATCAGGGCGCAGAACTGGAACGGGCGAACACCTGGGTGGTGAACTTTGAACTCGACCGCGAAGGTGCGGCAAAGTTTGCAACAGTTACTGGCAGAAATGTGGGCAGAAGGCTGGCAATCGTACTGGATGGCGTGGTTCGCTCCGCCCCGCGGATTCAAGAGCGGATTCCCAACGGTCGGGGTCAGATAACAATGTACGACCGCCGGGGTGATAAGGCAAAAGACCTTTCAATTGTTTTGAACTCTGGTGCCCTGCCCGCACCGGTGGTGGTTGTAGAAGAGCGCTCAATCGGCGCTTCCCTGGGCGCGGATGCGATTCGGCGGGGTTTGATTGCCGCCGCGGTTGGTGCGCTGGTGGTGGTGCTTTTTATGCTCCTGTACTACGGTGTTGGTGGATTGTTAGCGGACTTCGCCCTTGTTGTGAACATCTTTCTCCTTCTTGCGGTTCTTGCCGCACTGCGCGCGACTCTTACTTTACCCGGGCTTGCTGGTATCGCTTTGACAATCGGGATGGCGGTTGATGCCAATGTCCTGGTTTTTGAACGTATCCGGGAGGAGTTGCGGGCAGGAAAGACGCCGATGGCAGCGGTTGATACCGGTTATGACCGGGCGCTGGTGACAATCATTGACGCCAACGCCACGACGATTATCACCGCGCTGGCGCTGTACTTTATCGGCTCGGGCCCGGTGCGGGGGTTTGCCATCACGCTCGGGGTTGGGTTGGTGATTAACGTGCTGACCGCGGTTTTCCTGACGAGGTTCATCTTTGACTGGTTCCTTGCGCAGTTTGAAGTCAAAACACTGAGGATATAAGTATGAAACTATTTGGCGATACGAACATTCAATTTGTGCCCAAACGCCGGCTCTTCTTTCTAATTTCGGCGTGCTTGGTGGCAATCAGTATTCTTTTGATTGTGTTTAAAGGGTTTCGGTACGGTGTCGACTTTACCGGTGGTGGGTTGGTGCAGGTACGGTTTTCCGCTCCGGTAAAGATTGATGCGGTTCGGGCGGCACTGGCGGCAATGGGTGAAGCCGGTGCTTCAATCCAGCAGACCGAAACCGGCGACTTTCTTATCCGGGTGAAGCCCAGCGCCAAGTCCGGTGACGAAAGCGGGTTTTCATCGCGGTTGCGCCAGCAGTTTGCGGTCTCATTCCCCAACATCCCGTTTGAAGTTTTACGGGACGAGGCGGTTGGTCCGCGCATCTCTAAAGAGTTGCAGAGCAAGGTTTTGATTGCGGTTCTTATCGGACTCATCGGCATCCTCATCTATGTCAGTTTCCGGTTTGACTTCCGGTTCGGCACCGGTGCGGTACTGGCGCTCATTCACGACACATTGATCACCCTTGGCTTTTGCGCCCTTTTTAACCGGGAAATCACCACGACGCTTATTGCCGCAATCCTGACGGTAATCGGTTATTCGGTTAACGACTCGATTGTTATTTCCGACCGGATTCGAGAGGCGATTAAAAAAATCCGCAAAGAGTCTTTCCCGGAGGTTGTCAATCGGGCGATAAACGATACGCTTTCGCGCACAATTGTCACGGGGCTTACCACCCTATTTGTGACGATTGCTTTACTCGTGCTTGCCTCAGCCGAAATCAGGGATTTCGCCTTTGCGCTCACGGTCGGCATTGTGATTGGTACCTACTCCTCAATCTTTGTGGTTGCGAATCTGGTGGTGGAGTGGGAGCAGAAGTTCCCGACCCGGCGCCGGCGGTAAGCCAGCCGCGGTCCAGGATAAAACTCTTTTTCCAGGCGGCAGTTGCCAGCGGTTTTTTTACCGGGTACTTCCCTTTTGCCCCGGCGACGGTAACGAGTCTCTTTACTTTAGTTCCGGCTTATTTCCTTTCGCGCCAGCCATTCCTGGCGGCAGGGGTGATTGTTGTTGTTTTCTTTCTGGGCGTCTATCTGGCTGATGAACTGGAAAAGGTGTGGGGTAAAGACCCGGCAAGGGTTACGATTGACGAAATTGTTGGCACCTTCATAACATTCCTTTTCAATCCGGTTTCATTTGCCGGGCTTGCGGTTGGTTTTGTCCTCTGGCGGGCATTTGACATCTTGAAACTGCCTTTCATCAATCGGGTGCAGGATGTGCGGGGTGGCTGGGGTGTGATGCTGGACGATGTCCTTGCCGGCATCTGCGCCAATTTAATTTTAAGACTGCTTATCCTTATATTTCCTGTTCTTCACCCCTGACAGCCTTTGCCGGTTTTGACAGATTACGCCTGAATGGTATGATTCGGTGTAATGTGGTCTGATGTGAAATCAATTTTTAACGGGATTCAGGAGGCGGTACGCAAGGGAATTTTTGCCTCGGAGAAAATCGCCGAAATTTTGCACCTGGAAGATGCCTATGTGCAGAATTTCATTTCAATGGTTTTACCCGCAGTTATTGGTGCAACGCCGGGTTTAATAGGAATCTGGCTTGCCTACTCGTATCTCAGTGGTTGCCGAAAAAAACTTACTATTGAACAGTTAACAGAAGAATTCAGAAATTTCTACGAAACCTACACCAGTGTCATACAGAGGTGGGATGGTTATATCACCGCATCGGGAATTAAACCTTTAATAGAAATAATCGGCAATTTAAACCGGGAAAGAGCCGAAACGGATAAAGAGAGGTTTCTTGCTGGCTTAAAGCCCACCTATAATGTAATTATTGATAACCTTGATATCAAAAGGGAGAAATACGATGTAATTAAAAAAGAAATAGCAGACGGGAAAAATGTTTTAATTCTTGGCAACAGCGGTTCAGGCAAGACAGTTCTTATGATGCGGCTGGCTTACGATTTAATGAAAGAAGGTTGGCACTGTTTTATTGCCCAGGATTCTATAGATGTTCAGAAGGCACTAACTTTCTTACAGCAGGAGGAGTTTACCAACAATTCCCGGGTGGTGTTTATTGACAATGCGGCAAGATGTAAAGATTCGGTTTTATCATTTATAAATGAGATTTACCAGCAAAGTTGTGATGTAAAAATCGTTCTGGTTGAACAAACGCCCCGATGGAAAAAGGATGTTAAAGAGAATCTCGCAGTATATAATTTTGTTGTAGAGGAAATTACTTTGACCGACGCCGAGGCTGTGTCTTATAGCAATCGTTACGGCAGAGATAAAAAATTTATTCCCATAGCAAGAGGGGTGCTTCCAGTGCTGATTTTCCTGCAGAGAGGAAAAGAACAAAGTTTGGAAAAGGCGATTGACGATTTCTGGAATCCGCTTACCGAACAAGAGAAAAAACTTATGCTACCGATACTGATAGTTTCTGCTTATTATCTTGATTATCCCCGCGAGGTGTTTGAGAGAATTTATGCCGATGACATCAGCACAATCGCAGAATTAAAAAAATCTAATATCATATCAAAAGATGATACCTGGATTTCTACCTGGCATCCATTTATATCGCAGGCAATCATAAAAAGGATTTCTCTACCAAAACAGACTGTGTTAACGCACATTTGCCAACTCCGGAAGAATATTCCATCAGACAAAAAATATCTCAATTTCTTATTCTCTTTTGGCACTGAAATTCTTGTTCACGAAGAGGATAGCAAAGACGAAAGTTTCATTAATGAAGGCATTCAATTCTTTGACAAGGCGCTTGAACTCAACCCGAACTATGCCGAGGCTTATAACAACCGCGGGAATGCTTATTACAAGAAGGGTGATTATGACCGGGCGATTGGCGACTATAATAGGGCGCGCGAACTCAAACCGAAAGATACCGAGGCTTATAACAACCGCGGGAATGCTTATTACAAGAAGGGTGATTATGACCGGGCGATTGCAGACTATAATAGGGTGCTTGAACTCAACCCGAAAGATGCCGAGGCATATAACAACCGCGGGATTGCTTATGCTGACAAGGGTAATTATGACCAGGCGATTGCAGACTATAATAAGGCGCTTGAACTCAACCCGGACTTTGCCGAGGCATATAACAACCGCGGGAATGCTTATGTCGATAAGAATGAGTATGACAAGGCAATAGCAGACTTTAATAAGGCGCTTGAACTCAACCCGAACCTTACCGAGGCTTATAACAACCGCGGGAATGCTTATGTCGATAAGGATGAGTATGACAAGGCAATAGCAGACTTTAATAAGGCGCTTGAACTCAACCCGGACTTTGCCGAGGCATATTACAACCGCGGGATTGCTTATGCTGCTAAGGGTGAGTATGACCGGGCGATAGACGACTTTAATAAGGCGCTTGAACTCAACCCGGACTTTGCCGAGGCATATTACAACCGCGGGATTGCTTATGCTGCTAAGGGTGAGTATGACCGGGCGATAGACGACTTTAATAAGGCGCTTGAACTCAACCTGGACTTTGCCGAGGCATATAACAACCGCGGGATTGCTTATAGACATAAGGGTGAGTATGACCGGGCGATAGACGACTTTAATAAGGCGCTTGAACTCAACCCGAACTATGCCGAGGCAATGGCAAATCTTGGTATGGCTTATATGGTAAAAGGTGATAGAGATAAAGCGGTGTTCTGGCTGAATAGGGCGCTGGAGAATAAAGAGTTTCTTGAAGACTGGCAGATAAGGCAGGTTGAGGTATGGCTGAGAGAACTTCAGGGGCAGAAATAGTCGTTGTTGGTGACGAGGTTGTTGCGGGCAGGGTTGTGGATACAAATTCGGCGGTTATCGCCCGACAACTGGCGAAGATTGGTATTGAGACGCAAAAGGTGGTGCGGGTAAGAGATGACGAGGAGGCGATTAAGAAGGCGGTTGCGGGCGCACTGGTCTGTTCCCGATTGATTTTTGTGTGCGGCGGGCTTGGTCCGACACCGGATGATAAAACTTTGCCCGCGGTTGCGGAACTGATTGAGCGGCGACTTACAGTTCATCAAGAGAGTCTAGAAAGGATTGACCGATTTCTGAGCCGAAGGGGTATAAAGACTCCAGAACTGGCAAAGCGGCAGGCGTTCATTATTGAGGGGGCAACGGTTTTTGAGAATCCGGCAGGTATGGTGCCGGGAATGGTGGTTGAGCATCAGAATAGCACTCTTGTCCTTTTGCCCGGTGTGCCTGAGGAACTTGTTGGTATCCTTGAAGGTGGTGTTATTTCTTATCTGAAGGAGCGGTTTTTGGGGCAACGGTTGACGGTCGCGCTTATTCGGACCGCGGGTTTGATTGAGTCGCAAATCGCGCCCCGGGTCAATCGGCTTGTTGGGCATTATCAGGGTGTGAAGGTTGGTTATTATCCTTCGGTTCAGGGGCTGGACCTCTTGATTTCGGGTAGGGATAAAAAGGCGGTTGCGGCGTGCGCCGGTAAGTTGAAGGAACTTTTTGGGGCGCGGGTGTATGCTGATGAGGATAAGAACCTGGAAGTTGTGGTGGGTGAGATTTTGAACTCAAGGCGGTTGACTTTAAGCACCGCTGAGTCCTGCACCGGAGGTTTGATTGGCGATTTGTTGACCAATGTGCCGGGCAGTTCAGACTATTATCTGGGCGGTGTGGTTGCCTATGCCAACGCAACAAAGATGCGGGTGTTAGGCGTTAAGGAAAACACTTTGAAAAGTTATGGCGCGGTGAGTTCTCAAACTGTGAAGGAGATGGTAACCGGGGTTTGCCGGGTTATCGGTAGCGACTGCGGGATTGCGGTTTCAGGAATTGCCGGTCCTGGTGGTGGGACAAAAGATAAACCGGTTGGTCTGGTTTATATTGGAGTGGCGTTTAAGGGCAAAATCAAGGTAGAAAGGCACATCTTCTCGGGAAACAGAAGGGTTATTAAAGAGCGTGCAGCATACACCGCGCTTGACCTTTTGCGCCGGGTGCTATTGTAAAGGAGGCAAAGGATGATGAACAGTAACCGGACAGCATCTGGGGGCAAAGGCGAGATGGTGCGCGCGTTTGTTGCGGTGGACACAACACCAGAGGTTAAGGCAGAGGTTTCCCATCTTTTGCGCCAATTAAAGGAACGAACCCGTTTTTCGGTTAAATGGGTCAAGCCGGAGCAGATGCACATCACCCTGGTATTTTTAGGTGAGGTCGGCGCGGAGTTTATTCAAGGGGCAAAGGTTGAGTTGAACTCGGTGGCGAGTAGATGCCAGGGGTTTGGGTGTCGGCTTGAAGGGTTGGGCGCATTTCCTTCACCGGTAAGGGCAAGGGTTTTGTGGGTCGGGCTGAAGAGCGGAGAACAGGAGTTAAAGGAACTACAGAAGGAGGTATCCCGGGCTCTTACCCGAATTGGCTATGTACCGGAGAAAAGACCGTTCAGCCCCCATTTGACACTGGGACGATTGCGGGAACCGGCAGATGTAAACTTTATAAATGAGATGGCGTTTCAAAGTTCGCCTTTTTTTGTCTCGCGGATGATTCTATTCAGTTCCACGCTGAAGCCTGAGGGACCAATCTATTCGGCCCTTGATGAGTTTCGGTTGGGCAACGGATAGTTAAACTTTCTTATCGTGCCAGAGTTTTTGGGCGAGGAAGGCGATGTTCTGACCAAGGTTTTTGAAGTTTTTTATCCCTTCCTCGTCGTTGAGAATCTCGCCCGGTTTCATTCCGAACCCAAAGTTCCAGTAGGTTGAGCCCGGAACAAACATCTCTTTGATAAGAAAGAAGTAGTTGATTTCGGCAAATACGACATTGCCGCCACCGCGGCGCACCGCCACAACCGCAGCACCAATCTTGTGCCGTAAAGGGTTGTTGTTTCTGCCCGCCACATAGCCGGCACGGTCAATCAGCGCTTTTGCCTCAGCGGTCATTGAACTGAAGTAAACCGGTGAACCGATTATGATGATATCTGAGGCAAACATCTTATCAATCAAATGGTTCATATCGTCGTCCCAGCCGTGACAACGGCGGTCCCGGATTTCGGCGCACTTATTACACGCCCGGCAGCCGTGCAGGTTCAAACCACCCACTTGCACCAGTTCGGTTTCAATGCCCGCGGCACGCAGTTCTTCAAGGACGATGTTCAACGCCAGAAAGGTATTGCCCTTTGGTCGGGGACTGCAGTTAAACCCGGTTGCTTTAACCATTGTAACTCCTTTTCAGTTTAAGTTCAAAGAAAACTGTGATGGAAACGGTTTTAAGTCGTTTGATTGCCATTTCTTGTCCTGATTTATATCACTTTTACAGCAAAAATTGCCTGAGGTCAAGGAAAGTTTTTTGCAACGACAGGTGCGATTTTTCCGGAAGGGGTCAATTCAGGGCTCATTTCGCTAATGTCTTGATAAAATGTGATTTGGCTGATTACACCTATCGCCAATTCAGTCCCAGAGGGCACTCTGGATACCGTTCTGGGAACGGTTCTGGGAGCGGTTCGGTGAGTAACTCTGAGAACGCTTTTCGGGTTGGTAATCACCGGGGTTAACGCATCGGTTACTCTTAGGGTTATGTTGATTGATTCTCGGGGTGAAATGGCGACTGTTTTGAAGTTGGACCCAACCGGTAAATCAGGATTCTGTTTTGGTGCTCAACCGGACGCAACCAAGAACAGTTATCCGGTTTACAACTCTCCTTGACTTTTTGAGATAAAAGGGCATTATAGTTTGTGGTGTTATCTGTCAAATGGAGGCGGTTATGGTTGCATTGAAGCCGGTGGTCTGGATTATAATTGGTCTGGTTCTTGTCGCACTGGAGATGGTTGTGCCCGGGCTGGTGATTATCTGGTTTGGAGTCGCCGCAATTCTTACCGGAGTTCTGGCGTTTTTTATCCGGAATCCCTATTTCCAGTATGGGGCGTTTCTGTTTTTTTCCGGTCTGGGCGTTTTTCTGGCACAGTGGATTGGCAGGAAAATCACCCGGCCCGAACCAGAGCCGGTGGGTGCGTTGCGGTTATCGGGCGCCATCGGCGTGGTGTTAGAGAGAATCGAGCCGGCGAAAATGGGTCGGGTAAAGGTGCAGGGTGAAGAGTGGCGGGCAGAGGCAGCAGTGCCGCTGGCAGAAGGGGTCAAGGTCAAGGTGGTAAAAGTTGACGGAACCCATCTGGTAGTTGAACCATTAGAAGAAAGGAGGCAATGATGCCGGTACTGGTAATCATCGTTTTGATTTTTTTGTTTATCTGGGCGCTTTTAGGTTTGAAGATTGTGCGGCCTTATCAGCGGGGTGCAGTGGAAAGGCTGGGAAAGTATCAACGGATGGTCCAGCCCGGTTTGAATTTTATCATCCCGTTTCTGGAGCGGTTGATCAAGGTTGATATGCGCGAGCAGGTGGTTGATGTGCCACCGCAGGAGGTTATCACCAAGGACAATGCCACGGTGACGGTTGATGCGATTGTTTATTACGAGGTGACAGACCCGGTGAAAGTGCTTTACAATGTCGCCAATTTCCGGCTGGCAACGATTAAACTGGCGCAGACCAATTTGCGCAATGTGATTGGTGATTTGACGCTGGATGAGTCTTTGACCTCCCGGGAAAGAATCAATGCGAAGTTGCGTGATGTGCTGGATGAGGCGACCGATAAATGGGGTGCCAAGGTGACCCGGGTGGAGTTGCAGCGCATTGAACCGCCGAGCGATGTGACCGAGGCGATGCACCGCCAGATGAAGGCGGAACGCGACCGGCGGGCGGTTGTTCTGGAGGCAGAAGGTATCAGGCAGGCGGCGATTCTTAAGGCAGAGGGTGAAAAACAGGCAAGGATTCTGGAGGCAGAAGGTCAGGCGGGCGCAATTGAGCGGGTTGCCAATGCCGAGAAGTATAAGTTGCTGACCGTGGCAGAGGGTGAGGCGCAGGCGATTGAGCGGGTTTATGCGGCGATTCACAAGGGAAACCCAACAAAGGATTTAATCGCAATTAAGTATTTAGAGGCGCTGGCGAAGATGGCTGAGGGTAAGGCGACGAAGATGTTTATTCCTTACGAGGCGTCCGCGATTATGAGTGCGGTGGCGGTGATTGCCGAGGCTTTAAAGGATAAGACCGAGGCGGAGAAGAAGTAGGCGCGGGCGCGGTTGGGTGTAAGGTTTCCCGGTTGCAGTTTCCTTTGCTATGAGTGACTGGGACAAAAAAACAGCGGCGGAGGTTGTTTTTGAACTGGGCTCGGACCCGGAAAAGGGGCTAAGCAAAGAAGAGGCGCAAAACCGGCTCCAGCGATTTGGCAAAAATGTGCTGAAGGAACGGGAGATTCGAAGCCCGTTATCAATTCTTTTATCCCAGTTCACTTCGGTGATGGTGATTATGCTCCTGATTGCCGGAGTGGTGTCGGTATTTTTAGGCGAGACGGTTGATGCGGTGGCGATTTTCGCTATCGTGGTGCTCAATTCAATCCTCGGTTTTGTGCAGGAGTTTCGCGCCGAGAAGGCGCTGCAGGCTTTGAAACGGCTGGCGATGCCTAAGGTCAGGGTGTGCCGTAACGGTGTGGTGGCTGATGCGCCGGCGCAGGATTTAGTGCCCGGTGATATCGTGCTGCTTGAAGCGGGGAGCAACATTCCGGCTGACGGCAGGTTGCTTGAGGCGGTGAACTTACGGGTTCAGGAGGCGGCATTGACCGGCGAATCAGAGCCGGTGGATAAAGAGAGCAAACCGCAGGCGATGGCAGCGCACGGTGCGGTGCCGGATGGGGAGCACCGCGCGAAAAATATGGTGTTTATGGGCACGGCGGTGGTTGCGGGTCGGGGTCGGATGGTGGTGACAGAAACGGGGATGAGAACCGAGTTGGGCAAGATTGCGAATATGCTTCAGACAACGAAGCGGGAGCCAACACCGTTACAGAAACGGCTGGAGCGGATGGCAAGAGAACTGGCGATTGCGGTTTTAGTAATAGTTGCCATCGTGTTTATTTTAGGGGTGTTGAGGGGACAGAACTATCGCGAGATGTTTCTCGTGGCGGTGGCGATGGCGGTAGCAGCGGTGCCCGAAGGGTTGCCGGCGGTTGTTACCATCGGTCTGACGCTGGGTGCGCGGCGCATGCTGGGCCGGAATGCGTTGATTAGAAGGTTGAATGCGGTGGAAACGCTGGGTTCGGTTACGGTAATTTGTTCCGACAAGACCGGCACTTTAACTCAGAATCGGATGACGGTGACGGTGCTGGATGTTGCCGGCGAAAAGTGCGACCTGCAGGTGGTACGGGCAAAGGGTGATAAGGTGGAGGGCTGTCACTATCTTTCTCCGACAATGCTACTTCTGGTTGCCGCGGGTGCGTTGTGTAACGATGCTCTGATTGCGGTTGATGCCGGGGAGATGAAGGTTTTGGGCGACCCAACTGAAGGGGCATTGGTTCTGGCAGCAATGGAGTTGGGAATGGAACCCAACCAGTTGCGGCGGCTTTTACCCCGGGTCGGCGAAATCCCCTTTTCTTCTGAACGAAAGCGGATGAGCACCATCCATCAGTTAAAAATTGAAGGTCCGGTTGCGGAAAAGGAGCGGGTGGTTTTTGAGATTTTGAAGGCCAGGGATGATGGAGAGCTGGTTCTCTTCACCAAAGGTGCGGTTGATGTGCTGTTAAAGTTGTGTCGCGGGGTTTATGTCAATGGTGAGGTGGAACCTTTGACCGAAGTCTGGCGGCAACGGATAACTGAAGCCCTGACCAATCTCACCGCCCAGGGAATCCGGGTACTGGGGAGCGCGTTCCGGATGGTTAAAGAGGTTGAGGTTACCGAGACAGGTGGCATAGGCGAGGGGCTGGAAAGCAATTTAATTTTTATCGGGATGAGCGGAATGATTGACCCGGCAAGGCCGGAAGTCAAGGATGCGGTTAAGGTGTGCCGGGAAGCCGGTATTAAACCGGTGATGATTACCGGAGACCATCCTTTGACCGCGCTTTTTATTGCCAGTGACATCGGTATTTTGAATCGGGCGGAGCCGAACTGGCAGGAACGCTGTCTTACAGGCGAACAGTTGCGGGAGCTGCCTTTTGAAAGGTTGAAGTCAATTGTCGAACGGGTCGTGGTTTTTGCCCGGGTTGCGCCCGAGGATAAACTGGCGATTGTCAAGGCGCTGCAGGAGAAGGGCGAAGTTGTGGCGATGACCGGTGATGGGGTGAATGATGCCCCGGCGTTGAAGAAGGCGGATATCGGTGTGGCGATGGGTATTACGGGAACCGATGTGGCGAAGGAGGCGGCGGATATGGTGCTCCTCGACGACAACTTTGCGACGATTGTGGCGGCGGTGCGCGAGGGGCGGGCAATCTATGAAAACATCCGCAAGTTTATCCGCTATACATTTGCCTCTAACACCGGTGAGATTGTGGCGATGGTTTTTGCACCCTTTTTCGGGATGCCGTTTCCATTGGGTCCGCTGCAAATACTCTGGGTTAATCTTGTTACCGATGGTTTGCCCGGTCTGGCTTTAGGGGTTGAGCCGCCGGAGCGGGATGTGATGCAGCGGCCGCCCCGACGGTTGAATGAAAGTATATTTGCCCACGGTATGGGCTTTAACATCATCTGGTCGGGAATTTTTTTAGGACTGGTTTCACTGGGTGTCGGCTACTGGGCATTCATCAAGGGCAGGGAGGATTGGCGGACGATGGTGTTCACAATACTTATTATGGGGCAGTTGCTTCACTCTTTGGCGCTAAGGTCGCAGCGCGACTCTTTCTTTAAGATGAAACTGCTGGGGAATCCAGTGCTGATCGGCACATTTTTGCTCACATTTGGGCTGCAACTTCTGGTGATATACAGTCCAGTTCTGCAACGGGTATTCAGAACTCAGGCGCTGCCCGTTTCCGATTTGATTGTCGCCCTGCTGGCAAGTTCGGTGGTGTTCTTTGCGGTCGAAGTGGAGAAAGCGCTGCGCCGGGTTCTGAACCGAACAGCGGCAAAACAAAGGTCGTGATGCGGTGGTTTTTTTAACGGTTATCGTGATTCTGGGACAGGTGGCACCGGGGATGAAGGTTGACATCGTCCGGTTTGCCGGCAATAAGAGTTTTTCGCACCGGGTGCTGGTCAACATTGTTCAGGTTAAACCCGGTGCATTGGCAATGGAGGCGTTACTGGACGAGGATGCGCGCACCCTTGAGGCGTTTTATCGTAATGAAGGTTTTTTTGATGTCCAGGTTGAGAAGGGTCTTGGCGTGGTCGCCCAGAAGGTGGTTGCAACATTCTATATTCAAGAAGGGGTTAGGGCAAAGGTGGCAGATGTGGTTTTTGAGGGAAACAGGGCGTTTACTGCCGAGAGGTTGAAACGGGTCTTGAAGTTTGGTGCCCGGACACCTTTTTCTCTTGCTTCGGTCAAGGCGGGTACCCAGAGTCTGCGCAATTTGTATCTGAACACCGGATATCCTTTTGTAACGGTTGAGGACAGCTTTGAGCGCCGGGATACATTGGTGTTGGTTAGATATCGTGTTGCGGAGGGACCCCGCTGTTATATAAGGGATGTTCGGGTGCGAGGTAACAGGTCGGTACGCACGGCAACGATTTTGCAGAGCGTGGAGATAAAGAAAGGCGAGATGTTCTCACGGCGCCGGCTCGAGGAGGCACAACGCCGGGTTTATGCGATGAAGGTTTTTTCCCGGGTTCTGTTCTATGTGATTCCGGATTCGCTCGCATCGGATAGCGTTGTGGTGCGGTTTGATGTGGTAGAAGGGGCGCAAAAGGGTATCGCCCTTGGCGTTGGTCTGGAAACGCCGCCCAGTCGGGCGCTCTTTTCGGTTGAATGGGAGCACAACAATGTGATGAATCGCGGGCAGTGGTTGATTGCCGAGGTTGTTTTTAGCCCGGATTTAAGCAAGAATTACCGGAGCAGTTTTGACCTGACCTGGCGGGTGCCTTATCTGTTTTGGACCCGGGTTGATTTTCAGAGCCATCCCTTCTTTTACTACGAGCGGTTTGACTCGGCACGGCAGCGTGAGTACGGAATAGAAAATGGTCTGCAGAAGGATATCGCACCTCAGTTGCGGCTCGGTCTGTTCAATCGGTTGCGGTTAGTTGCCGATACGAGCCGGGGGATAACCAATTCTCTGGCGCTGAGTTTGATATACGACTCGCGGGACAACTTTTTTGACCCGCAACGCGGTGTGTATTTCCAGCCCGGTCTTGAAGGCGCGGGTGGTATTTTGCTCGGGGACAATGACTTTGTCCGCGGGGTGGCGGACATCCGTGTCTATCAGTCACTGGGGCGGGGCTTTGTTTTCGCCGTGCGGGGGTTAGGAGGCAGGGTGATTCCTTATGGCAGGTCAGCCTCGGTGCCTTATTACGAGGAGTTTTCGCTGGGCGGCAAGAACAATCTGCGGGGTTATCCGGACCGGGCTCTGGGACCGGATACGGCGCGCGGTGGCAGGTATGGACCGGTTATTTTGAATGCCAGTGTTGAGGTGCGAAGCCCTTATATCCTGCGCTGGGTTGGGGTTGTTGGTTTTATCGATTGGGGACAGATTGCCGGTCAGAGGGATTTGAAACTACGGGGATTTGAAGTTGGCGCCGGTTTTGGTTTACGGCTGCGGACGCCGGTAGGCCCGATTCGGCTTGACTGGGGGAAACGTTTGAAAGGTGCGCCTGCCGGAGATTGGGGCAGAATTTATTTCGGGGTGTTGCATGCGTTTTAAGCGGCGTTGGTGGCTCCTGGTGTTCGGATTTGTGATTGGTTTGCTGGTAGTGGTGGTTTTATTCCGGCAGGAGGTTGGACGGCTGGTGTTGAAAAGGACACTGGCGGCTTTGAGTAAGGGGATTAACGGCGAGATTACCTACGGTAACATCAGCGGTGATATATTTTCTGCTCCTCAGGTGAGCGATTTAAGGATAGTTTTAAACTCTGATTCAATTCTGATTAAACGGCTCGGGGTACGGTACGACATTCTTTCTTTAATACGGGGTAAAATTGTCCTGCGCGATGTTCAACTGGATAGCGTGCGGGCTTACTGCTCCGGGGTCAGGACAGAAGTCGGTGCCGGGCAACCAATCAAGAGCTGGAGTTTCCCCGATATTACGGTCAGGCAACTGGCAGTGAAGGGCGGTGCGGTTTATATCAAAGACGAGAAACGGATTGATTCGTTGCGGATAAATCTCCGCCTTCGGGCAAGGAAGTCGGTTGCGGTGCTTAGCCTTGACTCGGCGCAATTTTTAATGGTTAAGGAAAGTTTGGCACTCCGGCATATCGGTGCCCGGGTGGAGTTGACCGGGGATTCACTAAAGATGAGCGAAGTTCAAGCGATGAGCCGGGGTTCAAGGTTTCGCGGTAGTGTGGGGATTGATTTGAGGTCAAAAGAGGTCACGGCTGAAGTTACCGAGTTGAGTGTCAATCTAACGGAGATTTTACATATCCCGGGGCGGGTTTGGTTTCAAGGGGAGGCAGAGGTGGGAGAGAAGAGAAAGGTGGCGGCAGGTCGTTGGGTTGCTGATGGGCTGCTCTGGAGGAGAGTGAACCTGCCAAGGCTGACCGGGGGGTTTAATCTTCAGGAGTCAACATTTCAGTTGACGCTTGCCGGTAGCGACCGTGAGATTGGGCGGTTTGCACTTGATGGGTGGGTTGATTTGCGGCGGTTTGATTTTACCGCCTCAATTCAGGTTGACAGTCTGGCGGTGTCCCGTTTGGAGCCTACGCTACCCGATTTTCGGTTATCGGCACAGTTTCAGTCGAGCGGTGTGCTGGGTTCTCTAAGTTCCTTACTGGGCTATAAGCGGGATTCCAGTCTTACCGATTCAATTAACTTGCTGGTGAGGGGAAAAGTGACCGAATTGGGGATTGATACGCTGAATGCGGTTGTTGATTATCGACAGGGCGGTGTGCAGTTACGGAGTTTGACCCTGAGAGGTCCGGTGGGAAACTTTGACTTCGTCGGTGTGGCGCGTGCCGGGTTGTTGAAGGCGCGGTGTGATATGGAAAATTTTGATTTAAATGTTGCGGGGCGGTTGTTCAATGTTGAACTCACCGGACGCGCGGATGGCGAACTGTCGGCTTTCTGGGAAAAAGATTCCTGGGGTTTTTCCGGTGTTGTTTATTTTGAGGGATTCCGCTGGAGTAAAGTGGAGGTTACCAACGGTCTTATCGCGGCGGATGTTAATGGCAGTGGTCCGCTGCGGGGAAATTTTGTTGACCGAATGGCGGGCAGATTGGCGCTGGGCGGCGAAGGCATCGTCGTGGCAAATCAGGAGTGGAATGCCGGACAGCTGGTATGGACCGGACCCGATTTTGAAGTGAGGTTTGAGCGGGAGAACGCACGCTGCGGTGCGCTGGGCGAGCTGCATTTTCAAGGGCGCGCGGTGGTTTGTTCTTTGAATATGCTGGAGTATGCGACCGAAAAGGAGACGCTTGGCCTTCTTGAACCGTGCCGGCTGGTTTTAAGCGATTCGGTTGTTGACCTGACCGGTGTGAAGTTTGCGGTTGCCGATGGTGAATTAAATCTGAACGCCAAAATTGTTAAGCAGCGGTCACCCTGGTTTGAAATTGGGTTGCGCCATATCAACATCAGGAAGGTACAGCGGTTGCTGGGTATCAATACCGAGTTGTGGGGGGTGTGTGACATTGATGTCGTCGGTGGTGATTCGGTGTTTGTCAAGTTTACCGGGGTTGATTTTGGGGTGCCGAGCCTTTCTTTGAATCTGAAACATATTCAGGGGAGTTTGGTTGCCGGGCGCTCAGGTTGCCATTTAGCAGGGCTGGAGTTCGTGTGCCGCCAGGACACCAGTTATATAAAAGGTGATTTTGACTGGAAATTGAGTCCCGGGTTTCGCTTAACAGGTGCCAGGCTGGACTTTGCGCTTGTTGACCCGGGAAACTGGATTTTTGAGGTGACCAAGCCTTATGTTGAGGTTACCCAAGGGGTCGTGTTTGGTGCGTTTCAGGTGAACTGGCAGCCGGCGCATCTGGTGCTTTCCGGAAGGTCAAGGGTGAGCAAGGGTGTTATCAGGGTACCAAGCGTTGCCACCACAGTAGATGGGGTGGAAGCGGAGATTACATTTAATGAGGACCGGCTGGTCATTGAGAAGTTGAGCGGAAAGAGTGCCCGGGGTACGGTTACTGCTGAGGGGATTGTGGATTTGAGCCCGAGTGGCGAAATCGATTCGGTGGCATTTAAGACCCACTTCACCGGCGTATCAGCGGTGCCGATGCCCCAGGTTTATGCCATTGGTAGGGGGGATATCAACATCGTCTGGCATCAGGGCGAAGAACGGGCGTTTATCTCGGGAAACACGGTGGTGGATGAGGCGCTGGTGGCAATCGGATTTGGTGGTCAGCAGGGTGGTGGCAATGGTGCAGCCGGTGTTGATTATGACATTCGGGTCCGCGCGGACCGTGGTGTTTGGCTGCGCAATCGGGAGGCGGACATCGAACTGGCGGTGGATTTAACGGTCCGTCAGGTGGGTGAGGAGGCGGTGTACATCGGTGAACTTGTTACCCGGCAGGGCAATGTGTACTACCTTGACCACATCCTGCGCGTTACTGAGGGAACACTGACCTTTGACAATGTGAGCCGATTTGACCCAAAACTTGATATCACCGCGGAATTGCCTATTACCCACAACGGTAAAAAGGAACAGCCGGATAAGGTCGTGCTCAGTTTAACCGGAACGCTTTCGGAACCATCATTTGTATTTCGTACTGAACCGCCGGTGTGGGACGAAACTCAGATTCTCTCTTATTTGAGTTTGAATGTCACGATGGACGAAATTTCCGCAATGGAACAGAAGGAAATTTTGAATAGGCTTTTGTCAGAACGGCTCCTCGGTTATTTCCAGACTCAGGTTGCGAAAAAGGTCAGAGAGTTTGTCAGTCTTGACTATCTCGAACTGGAGACCGGTATTCTTTCGGGACAGGGCGCCCGGGTTACGGTGGGAAAATATGTTGGGCGTAATCTCTATGTTTCTTACACCCAGAACTTTACCGGTGAATTGAGCCCGGCTTTTTTGATTGAGTACTATCTCAATCGGCGCAACGAACTGATTGCCGAGCGTTCTTCAGATGGCAGGTACTCTTTGCGCTATCGTTTTAAACTACGTTATTGATGTTTTGTGATATCGTCATTCCCCGGACCCCGCTCAACGAGTTGACCTACGAACTTCCCCGGGATATGGAAGTTGCACCGGGTGACTGCGTACGGGTACCGTTGCGCGGTAAGCAGGTGACGGCGGTGGTTTTCGGATTGAGAAAAGAGTTGCCCGAGTGCCAGGTGCCGGGCAAACTACAGCAAATTACCAAGGTTCTGGCCCGGGGGATAATTTCAAGCGAACTGCTTTGTTTGGTACGGTGGGTGGCGGACTATTATGTTGCCAGTATAGGTGAAGTGCTCAGTTTTGTTCTGCCGCGCGGGGTTTTTCCGCAAAAGAGAACCGCTCCGTACCCGCAATCGAGCACCGGGGTTGCTTCGATTTGTTCGGATGGTGGTGCTGATTCAGAAGCCGTTGCGAGACAGAATTTTTCGGTGCTGGTTTGTTCCGAGAGCAAAGAGAAGGAGGCGGTGGCGGATTTTTTAAAGCGGGCACAGCGGTACGGTTCGGTCGTTTTTTTGATGCCCGAGCGGCGGCTGAAGGAGTGGCGCAACTTAGTGCGCGATATATGGGGGGACGGGGTAATTGAGTACCACAACAAACTTTCACCGGCAAATCAGCGCAAGGCGTGGTTAAAAGCGGTAGAGGCAGAACAGGTCGTGGTTGTTGGTGTGCGCGGGGCGGTTTGGGCGCCGGTTAAGAAACTTGCCGGGGTGGTGATACTCGAAGAGCACTTTTCAGGTTACAAGGAGGAACGGCGACCAGGTTGGCATGCCCGGGATGTGGCAATCGCCCGGGCAAAGTTTGCCGACTGTCCGGTTTTGCTTACTGACCGGACACCAACCCTCGAGACTATTGCCAACATTAAGTCGGGTCGCTTTACCATTCTGGCACCGCTGGAGTTACCAATAAACCGGGAACGAATTTTTGTAGTTGATATGCGCTTGCATCGTGGGGAGTTGCTTTCACCGCTCCTGTTAACCGAGTTAAAAAGGGCAGATGAAAAAAATCGGGTTGCGCTGCTTTTTTTAAACAGAAAAGGTGTAAGCCGGTTTGTGGTCTGCCGGCAGTGCGGTAATGTGTTGCGATGTTCGCGGTGCGGTGTGCCCGGGGTACTTACCGCCGATTCCCGGCTTACCTGTCGGTACTGCGGAACTGATTGTCCGGCACCCGACAGATGTCCTTCTTGCCAGGGGGTTGATTTTGAGTACCGGGCGCCCGGTGTTGATATGGTGCAAAGGAAGTTAAAGGAGTATGGGTTTTCTGGTGCCGGAACAAAGATAGTCGTTGGAACCCGGAAACTGCTGAGTCAGGATTTTCCCGAAAACCTTGGGGTCGTCGGCATTGTCAATCTGGACACCGAATTCGCCCTGCCCGACTTTCGTGCCCGGGAGCGGGTCTGGCAACTTTTGTGCGATGTTATCAACCGTGTGCAGCGGCAGCGTGCCCGGCTGGTTATTCAAACCTATTGTCCCGAAGAGTCGGTGCTGGACTGCTGTTTGCGGGGGGATAGCGCACAGTTTTTCAAAGAGGAGTTACGGCTCCGCAAGGAGGCGGGATTTCCGCCCTACCGCCGATTGGTTTTGCTGACAATTAAGGGCGCGGATAGGGAGTTGGTGGGCAAACAGTCCGAACAGTTGCGCCGCATTATTGAGGAGCAGGGCAAAAAGATTCAGCCGCGCCTTGAAATTCTGGGACCGGTAACAACGATGAAGGCGGGAAGGTTTAATGCCCGGCTTCTGGTTAAAGTCCCGACCACAATAATGCCGGGCAAGGTTATCCCCAGAATAAAACTGCAAAACAGCCAGTTACGGATTGAGGTTGACCCGCAGGAAATAGTTTAACAGTTGGTAATTAACGGTGCAGATTTCTTTTCAGCCGTAATGCCGGTGCGGCGTTTAATCCCCGGGATTGGTCAAGAGAAACGGTCGTGTCAATGTACATTGTTGCCCGGATAAACGCCTCCTTTGCACCAATCGAGTCACCGATAAACTCGGCGGCAACGCCGAGGTTGTTCAGGATTGCGCCGGCTAAATCGGCAGGGGATGGTGTTAGAGTAGAAAGTGAGCGTTCTGCCAAGCGGTAATAGAAAAGGGCGCTTTCGGGATAAGAGTAGTACTGGAAGATGTAACCAGTGTTGAATGCCAGCCAGCCGGTGATACAGGATGCGGCGCGCCCGCTAAGGGCGTGTGTCAGTTCAAGACCTTTTTGAAATTCAACGAGCGCCGATTGAGGTTGCGCAAGTTCATTGTAGGAGAAACCGATATATCCATAAACCACCGCCTGACCTATTGAGTCTTTTCTTAACTCTTTTTTCTGCAAGAGTTTTGTTAACCGGGCGATGGCGTCCCGCAACTCACGATTTTCAATCATAGTATCGATTGACACCAGCTGCCGGTTCAGTTCCGGGGAAAGGAAGGTGCGAACGGTGGTGTCAATGTACACCTTGCCCAGCATTCGGGTGTAAGCGCTGAGGTCTACTTTAGTCAATTCGGCTGTTTTTCGTCCGGGCTCACTTTTGGGTGGCTGGGAAAGAATCCGGCTGAGGAACAAAAGGATGACCAGGACAACAACACCGACCGTAACCCAGAGCCACAGATTGCGCAGCGAGAGTCCGGGGTTTGGCTTTTTGGGCTTTTTCGGCACGCCGAATTTTAATCTAACTAACTTTTATGTCAATGTTGTGGCAGATGTCAAAAACGGCAATTCGGATGGCACTCCACAATGCAACCGAATGAAAGAGTAACCGGTAACTATTCAATGGTATTTAATTTTGCCGAAGTGTTGCAAGAGGCTGTTTTCTGGGCATTATAAAGCGGTGCAATCCATCTTCAGGCTCGACTTTTCTGAACCCTGTATGCTGGCCGGTTCAGTTGTGTTCTGGTTCACAGGGGTTAGATGTTGTGATGGGGTATAAGTTTAACTACTGCTGTATTGGTAAGTTGTTAGCATTATAAAATATCGCTCATCATCATACCGGTTAGGGCTCGTTAATTCATTCTGAAAGCGGTTCATCAGTTCAATCCCGGACACACTGGCAGAACCAATCCCTGAGTCGCTCCCCGAGCGGTTTCCTAAGACAGATAAGGACCGAATCAATGATTGAGTTACCCAACCCTTTTCGGTGTTCTTTCCGAAATAGGGTGATGGGTGATTTTAACATAGGTTTAGTATGCTAATTTACTGGTTTTTAACGGGTTAACATCACATTCAGTATCTGTTGCCACCTAATCTTTTACCATTTCAACCGTTTGCTGTTTTTTCCCGGATTGTTGTCGGGGTTTTCTGACAAGAAGGATGGAGGCTGGAAATACCATCGGTATGATATTGTTTTTATAAAGTGCTGACCCCTTGACTTTTGGTATATTTTTCGGTATAATGCCAATCAATTTACTGGTTATTTTAGTGAGAGCGAAAATAAGGAATAGTTTTTTGTTTTATCCCAAAGGAGGAATTTTTGGTTAAGATTTTGAAAAAGCGCCAGTTAGCGCCACAAATTAAGATGTTAGAACTGGATGCACCCGAAATCGCCCGCAAGGCACAGCCCGGGCAGTTTGTTGTCGTTAGGGTCAACGAAGAGGGCGAAAGGATACCTTTGACTGTGGCGGATGCGCTTCCCGAGCAAGGGGTTCTGGTTATTGTTTTCCAGGAGGTTGGTAAATCGACGATGCTTCTGGGCACGCTTGAAGAGGGCGAGGCGATTCTGGATTTGATTGGCCCGCTGGGAAAGCCAAGCGAAATTGAACGGTTCGGGACGGTGGTGTGTGTTGCCGGCGGGGTCGGAACACCGGAGATTTTTCCTGTTGCCCGGGCGTTGAAACAAGCGGGTAATCGGGTGATTTCAATTATCGGATTTAGAAGTCGGGAACTGGTTTTGATGGAGGAAAAGATGCGTGCGGTTTCCGATGAGTTGATTGTGGCAACTGACGACGGTTCTTACGGCGTTAAAGGTTTTGTCACCGATGTATTGCGGGAGGTATTGAGTCGGGGCGAAAAGGTGGATAGATGTTTTGCCGTTGGTCCGGTAATAATGATGAAGATGGTTTCCCTGCTCACCAAAGAGTATGGCGTGCCGACAGTTGTAAGTTTAAATCCGATAATGCTGGATGCGACCGGGATGTGTGGTGTGTGCAGGGTTGAGGTCGGTGGTGAGACAAAGTTTGCCTGTGTGGACGGTCCGGAGTTTGATGGCCATAAGGTAAATTTTGACCAGTTGATGGCACGGTTGAGGACCTATGTTAATGAGGAGAAACAGGCGGTAGAGTTATTCCTTAAATCCCGTAATTGTGGTTGCGAGAAAGGAACTGTCCGTGGCTAAGATAAATCCGAAACGAACACCGATGGCTGAGCAACCGGCAGACAAGCGCCGGCACAACTTTGATGAGGTGCCTTATGGGTATACGCCAGAACAGGCGATGGCTGAGGCGCAGCGCTGTCTCCAGTGTAAAAAGCCCTCCTGTGTTGGCGGTTGTCCGGTTCAGGTGGATATTCCAGGATTCATCCGTGAGGTGGCGCAGGGGAATTTTCTGGAAGCGGTTAAGGTGATGAAGCGGACAAATGTGTTGCCGGCGATATGCGGTCGGGTGTGTCCCCAGGAGGTGCAGTGCGAAGGTGCCTGTATATTAGGTAAGAAAATGGAGCCGGTGGCAATTGGCAATCTGGAACGGTTTGTCGCCGATTGGGAAGCGACGCAACCGGAGTGTGTGATGTGCGAGATACAGCCGGCCACGGGCAAGAAGGTGGCGGTTGTTGGTGCCGGACCAGCCGGGTTAACGCTTGCCGGTGATATGAGGAAACTGGGGCACAGTGTCACGATATTTGAGGCGCTGCATAAGCCAGGCGGGGTGCTGATGTACGGGATTCCTGAGTTCCGGTTACCCAAGGCGGTGGTGGAAAGGGAGGTAAACTTTCTGCTCGCGATGGGTGTGGAGTTGAAACTTGATTACGTGATTGGAAAGATCAAGACGATTGATGAGTTGTTGAACGAGTACGATGCGGTTTTTGTTGGCACCGGTGCCGGTTTACCACTTTTTATGGGAATTCCGGGCGAGAATAGTTTGGGGATTTATTCGGCGAATGAGTATCTTACCCGTTCCAATCTGATGAAGGCTTACCTGTTTCCCAAATATGATACGCCGATTGTGCGGGGGAAGCAGGTGGCGGTGATTGGCGGTGGCAATGTAGCGATGGACGCGGCGCGCACCGCATTAAGATTAGGTGCCGAGCGGGTGGTTTTAATCTATCGCCGCTCCCGCGATGAGATGCCGGCACGGGTAGCAGAGATTCATCATGCAGAAGAAGAGGGTGTGGAGTTCCAGTTGTTGACCAATCCGGTTCGTTACATCGCTGATGAGAGTGGCTGGGTAAAAGAGGTGGAGTGTCTGCGAATGGAATTGGGCGAACCGGATGCATCGGGCCGAAGACGGCCGGTGCCGGTACCAAATAGCGAATTTCGTATTCCGGTGGATACGGTGGTAGTGGCGATTGGCAACAGCCCCAATCCGCTTATTCCCCAGACAACACCGGGTTTGGCGACAACCAAGCGGGGAACACTGGTAGTTGACCCGAATACCGGTAAAACCACGAAAAGAGGGGTTTTTGCCGGCGGGGACATCGTTACCGGAGCGGCAACGGTGATTCTGGCAATGGGCGCAGGTAGAGTTGCTGCTAAGGCAATGGATGAGTTCCTGCGCACCGGGGTGTGGTAATAAAATGATTAAAATGACACCAGTCACCGGTTATTCGACACCAAACGATTTAAAGTTTAATATGATATCTTTTCAGGGTGGCCAGTCAGAGGTGTCAGGAGGTGTAGAAAAATGAGTAGAAGCGACATTGTCCGCCGGTTACGGAAAAGGAAAATCGGCGTTCTGATGGGAGGCTGGTCGAGCGAAAGGGAGGTTTCGCTCCTTTCGGGCCAACGGGTTCTGGAATCTTTGAAAAGGCAGGGTTATCAGGCGGTCGGGATTGATATCAACCGGAGTTTTGTCGACCAGATACGCCAGGCAAAGATTGATATGGCGTTTGTCATACTCCATGGCCGGCCCGGTGAAGATGGAACGATGCAGGGTTTTTTAGAACTCCTGGGAATTCCCTATACCGGTTCCGGGGTTACCGCATCGGCGATTGCGATTGACAAAGTGTTCACGAAGATGCTTTTCCGACAGATTGGTATCCCGACGCCGGATTTTGTAAGTGTTGGTAAGGATGATGATGTTGCTGAAGGGTTAGCCGCGGCGGAGAAACGTTTCGGGTATCCGATGATTGCCAAACCGCGCTGCGAGGGTTCGAGCGTGGGAATTGAACTGCTCGAAGGGAAACGGGGCGCACTGGACCGATGCGAGCGGGTCTGGCGCGGTTTTAGTGAGATGCTCATCGAACCTTTTATCGATGGGATGATTGCCACGGTGGGGATAGTTGGTGACCAGGTGTTACCAATTCTCGAACTGGTTCCCAAACAGCAGAAGTTTTACAGTTATGAGGCAAAGTACATTCGGGGCGAAACCGATTTTATTGTACCGGCGCGGCTGAGCAGCCGGGTTGAGGCGAGAATTAAAGAATTGGCGATAAAGGCGTATCGCGAACTGGGTTGCAAAGGTTTCGCCCGCCTTGACTTAATTGTTAAGGACGGTCGCCAGCCTTACTTTCTTGAGGTGAATACCCTTCCTGGATTAACCGACATTTCCGACCTACCGGTGCAAGCCGAAGCGGCCGGAATTTCTTATGACGACCTGATTTTCCGGATTCTGGCGGATGCCTTAGAGTGATGGTAAACGATGGTGTTGGTATTTCTTGACTGAGAGTAATTTATGAATAAGATTGGTGATTATGATTCGTGACCGAAAGTTAAGAAGGCATTTAAGTATCCGGCATCGGATTTCCGGGACGCCGGAGCGACCCCGGTTGTGTGTTTTTCGGAGTAACCGGCATATGTATGCCCAGTTGATAGACGACACTACCGGTCGGGTGCTAACCGCGGTTTCCAGTTTAACTCCGGAATTAAGAGACAAAAAAGGGAAACCCACTGAGATGGCGCTTGAGGTGGGTAAACTGGTTGCCGCAAAGGCGAAAGAACGGGGAATAACAAAAGTTGTTTTCGACCGCGCCGGTTATCGCTACCATGGCCGGGTGAAGGCGGTGGCTGAAGGAGCGCGCCAAGGAGGTCTGGAGTTTTGATTGAGGTTTTAACTGATAGTGAGGTTGTTCAGCAGGAACCCGAACTTATTGAACGGGTAATCAATATAAAGCGAATTTCCAAGGTGATGAAAGGTGGCAAGCGGATGCGGATTTCGGCCGCGGTGGTTGTGGGCGATGGTAAAGGACAGGTCGGAGTGGGACACGGCAAAGCGGTAGAGGTGGCTGTGGCGGTACGGAAGGCGGCAGCGCGCGCGCGCAAGGAGATGGTGAAAATTTCTTTTCGTGGTCATACGATACCCCATGAGACGACGGGAAAGTTTGGAGCGACAAAGGTATTAATTAAGCCCGCGGCACCGGGTACCGGTCTGATCGCCTGTCCGCAGGTGCGAGCGGTTTTGGAGGCGGTCGGGTTGCGCGATGCCTTGAGCAAAGCGTACGGTTCACGTAACCACTACAACACCGCCAAGGCAACAATAATTGCTCTGTCCCGGTTGCGCACGCTTGACCAGGTAGCAGCGGCGCGCAACAAACCGATAGGGTATTTTGTAGAACGGAAGGGCGATGAAAAAGTTGAAGGTTAAACTGATTAAGAGTCTTATTGACGAGAAAGAGGAGCACAAGCGGACCGCGCGGGCGCTGGGATTGCGAAGGCTTGGGGCGGAAAGGGTGCACAACGATTCGCCGGTTGTTCGGGGAATGATTTTTAAAATCAGGCATCTGGTAAAGGTGGAGGAGTTATGAGAATAAATGAACTGAAACCGGCAACCGGTGCTGTGAAGAAGAAGAAACGGGTTGGTTGCGGACCCGGTTCCGGGCACGGTAAAACATCGTGTCGGGGCCACAAGGGTATGGGACAACATTCGGCACCGGAGTTTGATTCCCGTTTTGAAGGCGGCCAGATGCCCTTCTACCGGCGGATTCCCAAGCGCGGTTTTAAAAACCCGAGCCGGGTTGAGTTTGAAGTGGTAAATCTTGACGACCTGGCGAAAGTGAACGAGGAGCAGATTACGGTTGAGACGCTGATAAAAAATAAACTGGTCCGGCGGGGAAGGTATGTCAAAGTCCTTGGCAAAGGCGAAATAAACCGGCCAATTACGATAACCGCCCATGCATTCTCGGCAACCGCCCGACAGAAGATTGAAGAAGCAGGGGGCAAGGTTACGGTTCTCGCCCTGAAACCGACGGGGGGTTGTTAATTGACGGGCAGTGTTCCCAGTATTTTTAAAATTCCGGACCTGCGGAAAAAGATTTTATTTACCCTTGCGATGGTTGTGGTTTATCGCCTTGGTACCCACATCCCGGTACCGGGCATCAACGCTCAGGCGCTGGGCTGGACCTTAAGGCAACTTCAGGGTACGATATTCGGGCTTTACGACATATTCGTGGGCGGCGCCCTTTCCCGGGCATCGGTTTTTGCCCTGGGGGTTATGCCTTATATCTCGGCGTCAATCGTATTTCAATTGCTGGGTTCGGTTTTCCCGTTTCTTGAGAAACTGCAAAGGGATGAAGAGGGGCGCAAGAAAATCAATCAGTACACCCGCTATGCCACCGTGCTGCTCGCGGTCATTCAGGCGGCAAGTATCTCGGTTTACCTTGAGTCTCAACCGCCGACGCAGTTTGGTTCAATTGTTCTTCAGCCGGGTCTGTTCTTCCGTTTGATGACCATCTTCACCCTTACCGCGGGGACGATTTTTGTGATGTGGCTGGGCGAACAGATTACAGACCGGGGTATTGGCAACGGTATTTCCTTCATAATCCTGATTGGCTGTCTCGACAGTACACCGCAAGATTTGGCGCGTACCTTCCAGCAGGCACGGATTTCTTCCTGGTTCTGGCTCCTGATTGTTGCGGCGATGGTCTTTGTTGTTTACGCCGCAGTGGTGTTGATGACGATGGCGGTGCGTAAAATTCCGGTCCAGTACCCGAAGCGTATTGTTGGCCGGCGGATGTACGGCGGTCAGAGTACGCACATCCCGCTCCGGGTTATCACCGCCGGTGTCATTCCAATTATCTTTGCCCAGAGTTTAATTGTTTTTCCTTCGACCTTTGCTACCTTTCTTAAACTGCCGTTTCTGGAGTGGGTGCAGCGATTTCTTTCCCCCGGGGGCTGGCTCTACAATCTGCTTTACGCGGTGTTGATTGTTTTCTTTACCTACTTTTACACCTCCATTGTGTTTAACCCGAGAGACCTTGCCGAAAATATGCAACGCTACGGCGGGTTCATTCCCGGTATCCGGCCGGGCGAAAAGACCGCCGCTTACATTGACCGCAGCCTTTCGCTGTTAACTTTACCCGGGGCGCTGTTTCTGGTGGTGATTGCCCTTTTGCCCTGGATCCTGATGAGCGCCTTTCGGGTACCGTTCTACTTTGGTGGTACAACCCTGTTGATTATCGTTGGCGTTGCCCTTGACATCCTCCAGCAGATTGAAGCCCACCTGGTGATGCGGCACTACGAGGGTCTGGTCAAGGGTGGCAAGTTCACGGGCCGGCGTTTCGGCTAAAAGACCGGCGCTCCCGGCAGTGGAATTTCTCGAACTTCTCCGGCGCAAAAGAGACCGGGGTCGCCTTACGCCCGAAGAAATCAATTGGCTGGTAAGTAGCTTCACATCCGGGGCAATTCCTGACTATCAGATGGCAGCGTTCTTAATGGCGGTTTATATTCAGGGGATGAACACGCGGGAGACGGTTGCGTTGACCCGGGCGATGATGAGTTCCGGACGGGTACTTGATTTGAGTACACTACCTGGGCCAAAGGTGGATAAACATTCTACCGGTGGTGTCGGTGATAAAGTTTCGCTGATTCTCGCGCCTTTGGTTGCCGCCTGCGACGTAATTGTGCCGATGGTTTCGGGCCGCAGTCTGGGCCATACCGGTGGAACACTCGACAAATTGGAGTCGATTCCCGGTTTTAAGACCGATTTGGCGCTGGATGAGTTCACCCGGATTCTGGAAAGAATCGGGGTCGCAATTATCGGGCAGACCGCCGAGATGTGTCCGGCGGACAAAAAGATGTATGCGCTGCGCGATGTCACGGCGACAGTCGAATCGCTGGCGCTTATCACCGCCAGCATAATGGCGAAAAAACTTGCCGAGGGTATCGATGGGCTGGTGCTTGATGTCAAAACCGGTCGGGGCGCATTTATGCAGCGATTGCGGACAGCGCGGCAATTAGCAAAACTGATGCTCTCAGTCGGTGAAACGATGGGTAAAAGGGTCTGTGCGTTGATAACGGCGATGGACCAGCCGCTGGGAGTTGCGGTTGGCAATGCCCTTGAGGTGCGCGAGGCGATTGGGGCGCTGAAAAACCAATGGCCGCCCGACCTTAAAGAGGTAACGGTCGCCCTTGCCGAAGAGATGCTTCTGCTGGCGGGTCGGGCGCAAAAACGACAGCAGGCGCGGCGGCAAATTCTCCGGGTTTTAGAAAATGGTCGGGCACTAGAGCGGTTTAAACAGATGGTTGAAGCGCAAGGTGGCAACCCGGCAGTTGTTGATGATGAGAAACTGCTACCGGTGGCGCGCTATCAAAGGGCAGTCCGGGCTGAAGGGGAAGGTTATGTTCGGGCGATTGATGCTTATCAAGTTGGTGTGCTGGGGCTGGATATCGGTCTGGGCCGGAGGTCAATTACCGACCGGGTTGCGCCGGGTGCCGGTTTTATGTTCTACAAAAAGGTTGGTGACCCAGTGAAAAAAGGGGATGTCGTGGCAGAGGTTTTTGCCGAGCAGGAAGATAAGGCGGAGTCGGTTGCGGCGCAGCTGGCAAAATGTTTTACCTATTCAGAACGACCGGTGCCAGGGGTAAGGTTGATTCTTGAACGCTTGACAGCATCCGCGGGGTCGAGAAGAGGCCGTAGAGGGCGGCGGGAATAGTTGTGAGTAGCGATAGCATCGGGCGAGACCCAACGGTGCAGAGTCGGGTTAAGGAACTGCTTGAGCCCACCTTTTACGGCGGTGGTGTGAAACGGGTGCGATTGATTCAGACCCACACCTCCTGGGTTTTTATCGCCGGCGATTTTGCCTATAAAATTAAGAAGCCGGTGAACTTTGGATTTCTTGATTACACGACACTTTCGGCCCGAAAATTTTTCTGCTACGAGGAGTTGCGGTTGAATCGCTACCTCTCGCCCGACCTGTATCTTGATGTTGTGCCGATTGTGGAAAGGAAGGGACGATTGTGTCTGGGCGGTTCCGGGCGGGTGATTGACTACAGCGTGAAGATGAGGGCGTTACCGCAGCGGGCGATTATGACCGAGCGGTTGAAAAGAGGAAAGGTGACTTTTCAGGAGATTGATGAAATTGCCCGGCGGGTTAGCGATTTTCACCGGCAAGCGGAGCGGGGTAAACAGGTGGCGCAGTACGGGAGCTCCGAGATAATTAAACTAAACTGGGACGAAAACTTTGCCCAGACGATGGAGTTTAGAGGTAAAACGATTTCCTACCGAATGTTTGACGAGATTAAAGAGGTGGTGGAGCGGTTTATTATTGAAAATCGGGACACATTCCGCGAGCGAAGGCAGCACGGTTTTGTTCGCCGCTGTCACGGTGACCTGCATTCCAAAAACATTTTTCTGACCGACCGGGTTTATATCTTTGACTGTATCGAGTTCAATCCCCGTTTTTCCTGTTGTGATGTTGCTTCAGAGGTGGCGTTTATGGCGATGGACTTAGACTTTTTTGACCGCCATGACCTGGCAAACTTTTTTCTGGAACGGTATCTGGTCTATTCAGAAGATAAAGGTTTTCTTAAACTTTTGGATTTTTACCGCTGTTATCGGGCGTATGTTCGGGGCAAAGTTACCAGTTTCCAGTTGAAAGATCCAACAGTTCCCAAACGGGCAAAACAGGCGGCATTGGTTACGGCGCAACGGTACTTCAAGCTCGCAAGCCGGTATGCCCGGCTGATGCAGAATAATAACTGGCTGATGGTTGTGTTTGGATTGCCGGGCGTGGGCAAGAGTTACCTGGCACAGCGGTTGGCAACACGGCATCTGGCAATGCACCTCCTGTCGGATTCGATTCGCAAACAGATTTTGGGAATTCCGGTCGATGAGCGTCGGTTTGATGGGTACGGGAAGGGAATCTATACTTCAGATATCAGCAAGCGGACTTATGAAGAGTTGCTCAATCGGGCAGAAATTTTTTTGAAAGGCAGGCAGAGCGTGATTCTTGATGCTACCTTTCTTGCACCGGAAAGTCGCAACCGCTGTCGGGAGCTGGCACAGAGATTGGGTGTTAAGGTACTCTTTGTCTGGGCAAAATGCCCGGAGAACACAATTGCCCGGCGGCTGCAAAGGCGAGCAAAAGAAGGTGGTTTTTCGGATGCAAACCTTGAGGTTTACCGGGCGATGAAGGCAAGGTTTCAACCACCGGAACATCGGGCTGATTTGATAACTGTGGACACCAGGGTTCCGATAGTAAAACTGTTTAAGAAAATTGAGCGCGCACTACTTTGTGTCTGATGTTCATCTCGGGATGGGTACTCCTCTTGCCGAGATGCGGTTTGGTGATTTTCTTTTAAGTATCAAGGGCAGGGCGAAAGGGCTTTACGTACTGGGCGATTTGTTTGAGTTCTGGTTTGAATATCGCCGGGTGGTGCCCAAAATCGGTTTTGAGATTTTAGCCCGGATGAGAGATTTAGCCGAGAGCGGTACCAAAATTTTTCTGTTTCGGGGTAATCACGACATCTGGTTTAAAGGCTGGCTGGAACAGGGGTTGAAGGTGGAAGGGGTGTTTGATGAACAGGAGATGGTGATTGATGGTCTGCGGGTTTACCTGGCGCACGGCGATGCGCTGGACCGGGGTTTTGTGCCCCGACTTTTTCGTTCGCTGATGCGGTCTCCAATCAACGGCTTTTTATTTTCCTGTTTGCATCCGGATATCGGTATTAGTTTAGCACGCCGCATCGCAATTCGAAGCCGGCGGGGAATGGAGGAACGGGGCGCGGCACAGAAAGTGCAGGCGGCAATGGTAGAGTTTGCCCGAGAGAAGATTGCGGGTGGTTGCGATGTGGTGATGCTGGGGCACTCCCATATTCCGGAGATGAGCAGAATTGGATCCGGGGTTTATATCAACACCGGCGACTGGATGAAAAGTTTCACCTACGGAATGATTAGAGACGGTAAGGCAACACTCGAGTATTTCTGATGAAGAGTTTCTGGCGTTTTTTCGGTCTCGGGGCGTGGCGTGGTGTGCGGGCATTTGGTAAACTTTTATTGATTGTCGCGCCCGTTTATACGCTGGTTACGGCATTGAAGTATACGCCGGTTCTGGCGGCTTTTGCGCAATTTATGGCGCCGTTTATGCGTTTTTTCCGGTTACCCGGTGAAGCGGCGATGGCGCTGATTTTGGGCAATTTCATCAACATTTACGCCTCGTTAGGAGCGATTACCGCTTTGAAAATCAGTGGTAGTCAGCTGACGGTGTTGAGCCTGATGATACTTATCTCGCACTCCCAGATTCTGGAAACGGCGGTTTTCTTTCAAATTCGAGCAAAATGGTGGCTATTGTGGTTTGTCCGGCTGGTGGTTTCCCTGCTGGCCGGTGCTGGGCTTGCGGTGCTCATCGTGCGGAACAATTCGGGCGGAGGCGGGAATGTTGACTTTTCTCTCCTGCGACAAGAGTTTGTGCCTGGGCCGGCTTTGCAGGGGTGGGCGTTGGGGCTTTTCAACACGGGCGTTAAGATGCTGTTGGTTCTCGTCGGGATATTTATTCTGCTTGAGCTGGCACGAGGTTACGGGGTGCTGGAAAAGGTGCTCGCCGCAGTGAAGCGCATTATTGGATTTATGGGCTACAACGAGGCAGCAGCGATGCCCTGGCTTGCCGGTAATGTGTTTGGAATTGTGTTTGGTGCCGGGCTGATTGTTGAATCGGTTAAGGAGGGAGGTTTGACGCCGAAACAGGTGACGCTCGTTGCCCAGTTTCTGGCGTTGTGCCATGGGCTGTTTGAAGACACGGCAATTTTTATTGTGCTCGGCGCAAACCTTTTCTGGATTGTGGTGCCGAGGATAGTTCTGGCGGTGATTGTCACCTGGATTTTAAACCGCTGTCTGAAGGACAATCAGGGGTTGACAGAAGTAAAGGAGAGCCGATAAAATAAGAAGAGCAAGAAAGGAGCAAAGGTGAAAATCAATTTAATAAGCAGGAGAAAATGGTCGGGCAAAGTCAAGGCACTGCTTGTATTTGAAGGAGAATTTGATACCGAAGGGTTGATTGACCGGCGTTTTCGCGGCCGATTGGGCGAGACGGCGTTAGCGGTGAAGGGTGAGAGCAGGGTGGTGTTGGGTGGTATGGGAAAGCGGTCTGAGTTTGAATTGGAACGGGTTCGGATTGCCGTAGCAAAGGTTTTGCGCCGGGCAGGTGAGCTGGGTGCGGATGAGGTTGGACTTGCCGTTACCGCCGGGCACAAAATTGATGGTAAAAGTTTTGTATCCGCGGCGGTTGAAGGGGCGATACTGAGCAGTTATCGATTCCGCAAGTTCTTAACAGTGAATGAGGATATCGACAGGGTTGAGAGAATGGTAATTTTGACCGAGAGCGAAAGGGAGTCTGCCGAGTTGCAGCCGGTGGTGATGGATGCCGAGCGCCGTGCCTATGCGGTGTGTTATGTCCGGGACTTGGTGAACGAACCGGCTGCCGGTAAAGCGCCAATGGTGTTTGCGGACCGGGCTAAGGAACTGGCGCAAGGGGAACGGGTTACAATTAACGTGCTGGATGTTGCAAAACTGACGCAGTTGGGAATGGGGGGCATAATTGGTGTTGGGAAAGGTTCTCACAATCCACCGTGTATGGTTCATCTAACCTATAAACCAAAAGTCAAGCCCAAGCGGAGAGTGGTGGTAGTCGGCAAGGGCATTACATTTGATTCGGGCGGGCTGTCATTGAAAACCGCCCAACAGATGGAGACGATGAAAGACGATATGTCGGGCGCGGCGACAGTTTTTGGGCTGTTTTACTATCTGCGGCAGATTGATAGTCCGGTTGTGGTCCATGGTTTGGTACCACTGGCAGAGAATTTACCCGGGGGCGGCGCTCAGAAGCCGGGTGATGTGATTCGCCATTTTAACGGCAAGACGGTTGAGGTACTCAATACCGATGCCGAGGGCCGGCTGATTCTTGCCGATGCCCTTGCCTACGGGGCGACACTGAAGCCCGATTTGATGATTGACATTGCGACCCTGACTGGTGCCTGTGTTGTGGCACTGGGTAATGAGATTTCAGGCGTACTGGGCACCGATGAAAAGGCGATTGCCCAACTGATTGCCCTTGGTAAGGAAATGGGCGAGTACTTCTGGCAATTACCATTGTTTGAGCGGTATCGTGCTCATATGAAGAGCCGGGTGGCGGATTTGAAAAATATCGGCAAACCGCAGAATGCCGGAACAATTATCGGCGGGCTGTTTCTTTCTGAGTTTGTCCCGAAAACGGTGCCCTGGTTACATATTGACATCGCTGGTACCGCCTGGACCGGTGAAGAGCGGGATTATTACCCGGCGGGTGCCACCGGTGTGCCATTGCGGACATTAATTGCCTTTTTGTGCCGGAACAATCGATGACCGCGGCGGTTGAGTTTACAGGAGTTACCGTTGTATTTCAGCAGACGGTTGCCCTGCAGGATGTCTCATTCCGTCTTGCAAAAGGTGAGTTTTTAGGCGTCATTGGCCCAAACGGCTCGGGCAAGACGACGCTTTTAAAAACCGTCCTGGGGCTAATTAAACCGATTCAAGGGAAAGTGACCGTGTTAGGTGCAAGCGGTAAGCGTATAAAAGAAGTGAGAACACGGATTGGCTATGTACCCCAGCGTAGACCGATTGATGTCAACTTTCCGGTTCAGGTCCTGGATGCGGTTTTAATGGGTAGTTATGGCGGACTCGGGCTGTTACGCCGTCCCGGTAAAGAAGAAAAGGCAAGGGCACGAGAGGTGTTAAAAGCGGTGGGGTTAGAAGATATGGCTTTTCATACAGCAGGACACCTTTCTGGTGGCCAGCAGCAAAGGCTGTTTCTTGCCCGGGCGCTGGTTGGCGAGCCGGAGGTGCTGCTGCTGGACGAGCCAACTGCCGGGGTCGATGTGGCAACGCGGGGACAGATTGTGGAACTGGTGCACAACATCCACCAGGAACGACAGCTGACGACGATTTATGTAACCCACGATGTCAACGAGGTGTTGCCCTGTTTGAACCGGGTGATGTTTCTCAATCGAACGGTTGAGGCACTGGGTAGTTGTGCTGATGTGCTGAACCCGGATGTTTTAGCGCGGCTTTACGGCACACCGGTTGCGGTTGTGGAAAGTCAGGGGCGAAAATTTTTGCTCGTCGATGACCGCCATATTTGAATTTTTGAGTTACGGTTTTGGACGCAATGCGCTCTTTGGGGCGTTGCTTGTGGGAACGGTATGTTCGCTCATCGGCGTATTTGTTATTTTGCGCGGCCTGGCGTTTGCTGGTGCGGGTATTGCTCATGCCGCCTTCGGTGGTGTGGCGCTGGGATTTTTGCTCGGCGTTGACCCGCTGATAACGGCGATTGTTTTTTGTGTCGGTACGGCGGGCTTGATTCAACTAACAGGTAAAAAGGCAAACTTGGGACAGGATACGGCGATTGGCATCTTTTTCGCCCTGACGATGGCGCTGGGCGTTCTGTTCATCGGGTTTATGCGCCGCTATGACGCCCGGCTTTACGGGTATCTATTCGGCAACATTTTGGGTGTGACTGCGCAAAGTCTCGTGATTATGGCGGCGTTAACGGTGGCCGTCCTGATTTTCACAGGGTTGTTTTACAAGGAGTTTAAGTTTCTGGCGTTCGATGAGGAGATGGCGCAAGCCAGCGGTTTACCAACTGGACTCCTGGGCGCTCTCCAACTGGGGCTTCTGGCGTTAGTCGTGGTGGTCTCAATTAAGGCGGTGGGCGTGATTTTAGTAGAGGCGCTGCTGGTGATACCGGCGGCGACCGCCTATCAACTTACCAACCGTTACGGGATGATGTTTATTTTATCATGGGTATCGGCAATTGGTGCCTGTATTATCGGTTTGATTCTTTCCTATCTGCTGGGCGTGCCGTCCGGCGCAACAATCGTTCTGGTCGCAGGTTTTGGGTTTGGTCTGGCAACAGTACTTTCACCCAAAAGGAGGCGATGTAAGATATGCGGGAAAAAGTTATCCTGATAGCGTTAACCTTAATTTTTGGTTCCGGATGTCCACGGGCAAATAAAGAAAGCCGGTTTATCGGAATTGATTCACGCCCGTTGGTCATTACCACGCTTCCTGACCTGGCGGATTGGGTACGTCAGGTGGGAGGGGAATCGGTTGCGGTTCAGTCGCTCATTGTTGGGACAGAAGAGCCGCACAATTACGAACCACGAGTTGCTGATGTAGATAAGATTAAGAAAGCAGTGATGGTTGTGCGGGTTGGTTTGGGTTTGGATGAGTGGCTAAACGGGTTAATTGAAAACGCCCGCAACGGGAGGCTTAAAATAGTTACGGTTTCTGAGGGGGTAGAGGTTATTCAGGATGAAGATGTTGCCGAGCACAAAGAAAACCATCATCACGTGCACGAATATGGTAATCCCCATATCTGGCTTGACCCGAATGTCGCCCGTTTGACGGTTCAAAGGATTGTTGATATATTGAGTGAGTTCAATCCCGCACGGAAAGTTTTTTACCAGAAAAGGGGCGACGATTACATCAAAAGGATGGACAGCACCGTTGCCGAGTTGAGAAGGCAGGTGGAAAATTTACCCGCGCGGAAGTTTGTTGCAATGCACGAGTCCTGGCCCTATTTCTGCCGGGCGTTTGGATTTGAGATGGTGCGGGCGATTGAGCCGTTGCCCGGACAGGAGCCTTCGGCTAAAGATTTGGCACATCTGGTTCAGATGATACAACAGGAAGGTGTTCGGGCAATAGTTGTTGAGCCGCAACACAATCGGGATGTGGCGGATGCCATCGCCCGCGAAACCGGCGTAAAAGTTGTTGTCCTGGCGTCGATAACCGGTTCGTTACCTTCAGTTACCGACTATCTAACTCTTCTTGAATACGATGTCAAAACGCTAGCCCGCGCGCTGTCCGGTGGCGATTGAACATTTGTTCAGGACAAGGCGTAAACGGTAAGTAACTGGCCCCGGATTCGGTACTGGCGGAGTGGTTTCATCCGTTCCTTTATTTCCAAGGGCAATTTTTCCCAGAGGAGACGGTCAACTTCGTTTTCACCAAGAATGATATGGGTGATGCCAAACCGATTTATCGGGTCGTTGATATTTGCCCAGTCGGTAATGGCGACGGCCCGTTTTCGGGATTCAATCATCAAGGGTGGTGCCCAGGAACCGGCGACGACCGCATCTTCGGGCAAAATCTGGTCAAGGTCACGGGCAGAAGAAATCAAGATGTAGGTGCGATTGGAAAACCAGTTGAAGAACTGCCCGAGATCAAGGCGCAGGGAAAACAAAAGCAGGAGGGCGGCGACAATTGCGTTCAGTGCCGGAATTTTGCCAATTCTGTTTTTGGTTAAAAGACGGTAAAACAAGGCGCCGACTAAAATTGTTGTCAAGGCGATGATGAGGGCGATAACAGTTATGCCCAACTCGTCTCCCGGTGCCGGGTAGTTCCGGAAATTAGAGATGTAAAGTAGTAACTGAAGGGCAAGGGGCCAGAGATAGATGGCGTATAATATAATACGAAAGAAAGGACGCGAACTTTTGGTGGGTGCTTTCTTTTTCTCAGCCCGAGAAGGACCGGGCGCTTTTTCCTTTCCAATCGAAGGCGGGGAAGAATTTGGTTTCGGGATAAGCCATTGGCTCAGGGTACTGGCAGCGGCGGCAATCAGCGGCGGCAGAATGATAATTTCGTAGCGGGGTGGCCGGTAGTTCATATAGCCAAGCATCAGAACGGCAAAGATAAACCAGAAGAGGAGATATTGCCAAGACTGTCGTGTTCTTACATCGCGATGTCGGATGGCATGCCCGGGCAGGGACAAAAATCCTAATAGAGCAATCCATACCAACCGGGGCAAAAGTTTTGAACGGACACCGATGGTGAATGTGTTGAATAGGTAGGCGATCAGGGTTTGAGGATGACCAGCAGGAGATTCACTTGAGTGGCGCAAGACATATTGAAGGTACTGATTGCGATAGGGAAGAAAGACCACTATCAACCACACTATTATTGAACCGATTGCACCAGCGGTAAACCAGCCAATGCTAACGAGAAATCGGCGGCGTTCTTCCTGCTGGGAACGAGTCGAGAGCCAACGGCTGATAAACAGCAGAAGGAGCGCCGGCAGGATAAAGGCGCCCGAGATTTTAATTAGCAAAAATGTGGCAAAGGCGCAAAAGCCAGTCAACAACATCAGAACCGGTTTTTCGAAAGACTTTACCCAGAAAAAACCGGTGAGTAAGAGAAATAGAATCTGGACGGTCTCAACAAGTCCAAGCCGGCTGTACATCACCAGGGGGTAACTCAAAGCAAGAAGCAGACCGGCGAGCAGTGCGGCGATTTCACCGCCGGCGCGGCGAATCAACAGCGCCATTATCAGTACGCCGATGACTCCGCTAATAACCGAAAGAAGTTTTACTTGGACGAAACCGATGCCAACCAGTTTGAATATCAGGGCAACGACGATGTTGACCAGCGGATAGATGCAGAAAGGCAAAAAGTCGTCCTGGTGCCAGTTGCCATAGAGGATGAAGTTACGTGCCGAATAGGTGTTTAAACTTTCATCGGTATAAGGGGCAAAGCTCCAGGAAAGGTCCGGGGGCGGGTCGGCACGCAGGTCAGCGATACGAAAAAGCAGGGCGATTAAAAGGATGGCACTAAGGAGGAGCCAGAAGTGGCGGCGGCTGAAATGTTCAATCTGGTAAGCGAATTTAGGAGGGTTATCCTGAATAGTTTTCTTTGATGAATGCTTTTGGTTCATCCAGTTATTTGCCCCAGCGGTCGAACTCCTGCTTGATGCCGCTCAGGAGTTTTTCGAAAAACTCCCGGCGTCGGGTTAGTTCCTGCTGGGCATGGACCCGGCGGGTTATGTCAAAGCCGATATCTAAGATGCCAATTACTTCGTTGTTGGCGTTACGCCAGGGTTGTTTGGCAATTGCCAGCCAGACGGTTGTTTCCTGTTTGGGGTCACCGAGCGCGAACTCCAGTTGTGCTCCTTTGCCCGTTTCCAGGACCTGGCGGTCATAAGAACCTATGAGCGCGGTGACCGTGGCAGGGAACAGTTCCGCATCGGTTTTGCCGACAATGTCGGTGCCGGCACCGAGCAACCTTTGGGCGGTTTCATTGGCGGTGACATAACGGTGTTCCCGGTCTTTAAAGGCGATTAACACCAGCGGGTTTTCGATAATCGCCTTAAGACGGGATTCGGAATCCTGCCACGCCTGCTCTATCTTTTTCCGGCTGGACAAATTTTTCATGAGAGCCAGCGCACCGTTGTCCAACGGGTAGGTGGTCAAAGAAAACCAGCCAGCAAACCGGTCGCGGCCATCGGTGTAAAAAAACTCCTGGTACTGAGGAGTGCGTTCAAGCAGGGTCCGGCGCAAAGGCACCGCCATTCCGGTTTTTTCCATTTCGGGGTAAAGTTCCCACAGCCGTTTGCCCAGCGCTTCGGCAGCGGTGACCCGTGTCTCCTTTTCGGCACCTTTGCTCCAGGCGGTTACTGTCCATTCCTGGTTAATGGCGAAGAAGCCGTCACTGGGGCTGGTGAGAAGCGAGCCGATGTCGGCGTTTTTTTTGTTTAACAGTTCCTCCAGTTGTTTCTCCCGGGTAATGTCAATCGCAAGGGCTTCAAATGTTCGGCGGCTGGCGAACGTTATTGCCCGACCGGTCATTTTGACCCAGGTCGTTTCGTTCGTGTTTTTTACGACCCGGAACTGGTAATCAGGAGGATAACTGCCGGTCTTTTTTGCTTCTGACTCAATCTGCTTGACCCGGCTGATGTCTTCGGGGTGGATGCGCGCGAAGAGCGCGGAGTTGTCGGTCATAACCGCTTCCCGGGATACGCCAAAGATATTTTCGACCGAAGGGCTGATGGCGATGATGCGTCCTTCTTCGCTGAATCGGATGATACATACATCTTGGGCGGAATCTACCAGACCGCGATACCGTTCTTCGCTCTCGCGCAACGCCTGTTCGATTTTTCTGCGGGCGAACTCAACATCGCGAATGTCAGCCGGCGCCGCTGCCCAGTTTTTCTCAATTTGCTGATTTTCCGCGATTTGTTCCTGAACTTTTTTTAATTCGGTGAGGTCTTCATAAATTATGGCAATTTGCTGAACCACGCCTTCGGCGTTCAGTAAAGGAAAGGCGGTGGTGCGGATACATACCTTTTTCCCGGGCGTGCTGGCGAGCCCGAGTTCAGCGGCATCGTACCAGAAAGGCGGTGTTTCGACCCGGGCACCGGCAAGCAACCGTTTAATCTGAGGCTCAAGCAAGCCGGTGCGTTTTAACCCCTTTTCTTCAAATAAGTTTATGCCGGGCGGTGGCAATTTACCAAGCAACCGTTCGGCGGCTTTATTGCTTTTAACCAGGTTGCCAGCGGTATCGAATATCTCCACGCCTACCGGACAGAAGTCAACAAAACTGTCGAATAGAACCCGGGCCCGGGCTTCGGCTTTTTTTCTTTCTGCTTCTTCAAATGCCGCTTGTTCTTCAAGCAGCCGCTTGGGGTCAGGTCCCTTGGGGAAAAGCATATTTCGATTATTAGCTTTCGTAAGCCGGCGGCCCGGCTCGAACGGGCGACCTGCGGTTTACGAAACCGCTGCTCTGCCTGCTGAGCTACGCCGGCATTTTTCGAACGATTTTAGCGATTAGACTGGCTCTGGTCAAGGAGACGGTATTTCTGGGTGATTACCGTTAAAATATGATTGGTTAATCCCGAAGTAAAAGGTGTTTTACTCCTACAGTTTATATACAAAAAAATGGTGAAAAGTGACAAAATTTCATCCCCTCCACCGTCCGGGGGCAATTCCCAGGATAGCCTCCAGCGCTCCCTGGTTTATTATCCTTTTCACCATATCTATTTTAATTTGGACAACTTCCCCGGGCAAAATTCTACAGTCTATGTTATTGATAATCGGAATGGTTATGTCCTGATTCCAAACAGTTTCTCTATCGAGATATGTTGTACCGTTAAATTGCCATCCGGTCTAATATAGACTTTGCTGTTATGCCCTGATTTCTGCCTCAGGGTTTGTAATCCAATTTATGGTTAGGGTCGCATCCGAGTGAAAATCAAGTTTACTGACCCTTTCGCCCCAAAGTTTTTTCACTTACGACGCGCAAACTTGTAAATCAGGTGCTTTTGGCGAAAAGCCGAAAGGCAGGTTAGCAATTAAGTGAGGAAACTTTTGAAATTATGAGGAAAACTGGAAACGGCTGTTTTTCGACGGAGTGAGAAGTTGATATGTTTTATGGCAGGCGAACCAACCGTTTGATTGTCGGCGGTGTAGTTTGAATGCGGGCGAAGTAGGTTCCGGCAGGAAGATGGCGCAAATTGATGAGCGAGCCAGGCGTAACGGTCTGGGCTAAAACAGGGCTACCAGAGATGTTAAACAGGGTAATGGTTATTGATTGTTCAAGAGAGCGTTCCGAGATTAGTCGGACCGATGAATGTGCCGGGTTGGGGACGAAAGAAATGTCTGATAGAACTTTGCCTGTTTGCTCAGTGATGCCGGCGCCGATGACGATGAAGGTGTCGGGTTGCGTGGTGACAGGAGCCATTCCGTCGGAAAAACGGAAGTAGAATTGATGCGAGCCCGGTGGAAATCCGGAACGCCTGATTGAAAAGACAACGCCATTTGCATAATTATGGCTTGTTGGAATCAGATTGAATGTGTCGTCGTCAACTATGACGGTGCGAATTGGTGGTAAGTTGGTGTCGGTGTCGATATAACGAACGTTGAACCAGAAGGGGGTGGTTTCTTCTCCGGTGTCGGGTATGACCCGGGCGTTGGTGAGTTGGGGTGGCGCATTTTGGTTAACAGTAAATGCTGGTGTTCGATTGGCGTAGAAACGGCAGGGCACAGTCGTATCGCGAACATAACTGCCACCAATGGGATAAACCGCCTGGGTAACAGCCGCCGCATAAAGGTAGCCAGACGAGTTAGGCCAGGGTCCAAATCTACGGTCGGCGGTAAATCGTGATATCGGACAGCGAAGGGAGAGGAGGTTACCGTTGGTCTGGGCTTCGATATCCCCGACCCGTTCGTACGACTGGGTATAACGGTTGATGGCGTAGAGACCGGTGGTGTAGATTGTAAGGATGTTGGCATAACTCATTACGAAGATGAAGGTGTCAGAAGGTGCTTCGGGGTTGACAAAACCCAAAGAGTAGATGTAATAAGGTTGCGGGAATGTGTAGGTGGGCCAGCTGTTATGGTTGTTGCGGAGACGGCCGTAAAAGTAGTCGTTAGAGCGGGAAACCCAGGCGCCGGTAAGGTCTAACCAGGGTCCTTCAGGTTGGATGGCATCACCAACGGTCTCGGCAGCGACCGATGCCAATAGCGCCGAGCCCGGTGGCCAGATGTTGTCAATGTTGAAAGGCGAGTACGTGGCATATCCTGATTCATCGGCAGCGCGGATGTAATAATAAACGTTACCAGATACCGGCGCGACAAGGGACGTTTGCCAGGTGCTTTCGTATCCGGGTGCGGTGAGACGGGTCATAATTGCTTCCTGCCAGGAGTTTTGGCCGTCAAGAGAGTAAAAAAGCGTTACCGTTGAGTTCCGGTTTTCTGTTTGGGGGGCAAAATGGCAGTCGACATTGATAAATACCGTTTGTGCGGGAGCAGGCGCTGAGTTGCAAACGGCGGATAATGTCGGTTGTGCCGCGGCGATTTTCAAAAAGATGAGGGTTGACAGTCCAACGGCTCGGGTTATGAGCATAGAAAATTTTATCCCAAAACGACAATAGTGGTCAAGTATTTTCTGTATTTTGAGTTGATTTATGGGCGGGCGATGGATTTTCCGGTTTAGTTTACATCGCACCGAAATTTGTTATTATTAGTATTAGTAGGAGACAACCAAAAGGAGGAGCAGATGGAAAACAACACCGAAAGAAGAAGTATGCCCCTTTTAGGGGACGATTTTCCCGAAATCAAGGTGCCGACAACGCACGGGCTGATAGAACTGCCGAAGTTCTTTGCCGGCAAGTGGTTTGTGTTATTCAGCCACCCCGCCGATTTTACGCCGGTGTGTACGACGGAATTTGTTGCCTTTCAAAAGCGCTACGATAAATTTCGGCGTCTGAACTGTGAACTAATCGGTTTGAGTGTTGACCAGGTGTTCTCTCATATCAAGTGGGAGGAGTGGATTAAAGAGAAACTGGGCGTTGAGATTGAATTTCCGATTATCGCCGATACGGGTCGGGTTGCCAGTATGTTAGGGTTAATTCATCCTAATAAGGGGACGAATACGGTTCGGGCGGTTTTTGTGGTTGATGACCGGGGTAAGATTCGGATTATTCTTTACTATCCCCAGGAGCTGGGACGAAATATGGACGAAATTTTGCGGGCGGTTGAGGCGATGCAGATTGCCGATAAGTACAAGGTGGCAATGCCCGCAAACTGGCCCAACAATGAACTCATTCAGGACCGGGTGATTGTGCCGCCGGCGAGCGATGTTAAGACCGCAAAAGAGCGGTTAGAAAAGGCAAAGGCGGGCGAATTTGAGTGTTTTGATTGGTGGCTCTGCCACAAGAAGTTAAACCGATAGGGGAGGCGAAGATGCTTTCGCGAATCCCGATAGATATTGACGAAGTTAAAAAAGAGCGGCTTGATTTAGAAATTTTGCGGGCGGCGATGATTGCTGAACTGGATGCGATAAATCTCTATGAGCAGATGGCAGCAATGGTTGAAGATGAAACAATAAGAAGGGTGTTAATGGATGTGGCTCGGGAGGAAAAGACCCACTTAGGAGAGTTTGAGGCTTTGCTTTTGAAGTTCGATAAAGAGCAGCAGGAGGAGTTGAAGGCGGGTGAGGAAGAGGTTGAGGAGTTGATGGAGGATTAGTTTAAAGGCGTTTCGGGAAATATTTGTCCGCGTGATATTTTCAGTATAATTTGTCCTCTATGACAATTCCGGAAGAAGAGAAACAGAAACAGACAGGCGAAGATTCGAGCCGGACTGGACCCGCTTTCTGGCAAAAACCGGCATTTTTTATTCCGGTGGTGGCGTTTTTGCTTCTGGTGCTGACCCTAGCGGTGATTGTGGTTGTGAAGAATGCCGGGCGGGTACAGATTGGGCCCGCGCCGGTCCCTCAGGCGCCAATTTTGCCTGACACGACGATGGGTCGGGTGCGGCGACAACTGGCGCGGGGTATTAAGAGACTGGAGCGGCGGTTACAAGAGTATCGGGGAAAAATTGAGACCCTATCTTTCTATCAGGATTCACTTTACAAAAGTTGCAGTCTGGGGTTGAAGCAACTGGCGATTGAGTTCGCTGCGGTGGAGAGTGCTCGTTCCTATGCAGAGCGTAAACCCCTTTTTACTAGGGCAAGAAAGATGTATGTGGAGTTGCGTAATAGTGTCAACGACTTTGCCCTTTCGGTTGATTCGGCAATTACCGGTCGAGTTCTCGACTCTTTGGACCAGGAGTTCCGTAAGTTGATCAGCGAATAGGAAGCAATGGCGCTCTGGCGAATCGATATCAATAAAAAGGGTTTTGACCCTGAGGCACGGGCGTTCGAGGCTGACGCGCGCGATATGGGATTAAAATCGATATCACCGGTCAGGATTACCCGGGTGTGGTTTCTCGAAGGAAAGTTAACCAAGAGCGATGTGGAGAAAATTGCCTGGGAGTTGTTGTGCGACCCGGTTGTTGAGGAATGGCGGGTTGAGGTGCTGGAAGATGGCGTGCTGAAGGGAGGCGAGGAGACTTTAGTCCTTTACAATCCGGGAGTGATGGACCCGACTGTAGCAACGGCGTTACGGGCGTTGGATGATATGGGATATAAAGAAGTACAGGTGCGTACCGGTCGGGGGTATCGTCTGGGAAGAGAAGTGACTGCCGAAGAACGAGCCGTTCTCAGCCGGGGTTTGCTTTTTAATCCGTTGATTCAGCATCTCGCATCTTCAGGGGAAAAAGTTTTTGCCCAACCCAAACCCTACCGTTTCAAACCGGTGATTGTCAATTTGCGCGGCAAGAGCGACCGGGAACTGGCGGAGATTTCTCGGAGCCGGCTCCTCGCACTATCGGTTGAGGAGATGAAGATTCTGCGGCGGTTTTATGAAAAGATGGGACGAGACCCGAGCGATGTGGAGCTCGAGACCTTCGCTCAAACCTGGTCTGAACACTGTCAGCACAAGACATTTCGCGGGGAGATTCTTTTTGGCCGGAGGCGGATTAAAAATTTGTTGAAGTCGACAGTAATGCGGGTTACGGAAGAGCTTGCCCTGCCCTGGGTGCTCTCGGCGTTTGAAGACAACTCCGGGGTAATTGAGTTTGATGAGAATTACGGCATCAGTTTTAAGGTTGAGACGCACAATCATCCTTCGGCACTTGAGCCCTATGGCGGAGCGGCGACCGGTATCGGCGGTGTAATCCGGGACTGCCTGGGAACGGGTCTTGGGGCGAAGCCGATTTTGAATACCGATGTGTTCTGCTTTGGATATCCGGGCACGAGTTTTAACGAATTGCCCAAAGGGGTGTTGCATCCCCGACGCGTGATGAAAGGAGTGGTGGCGGGTGTACGGGATTATGGAAATCGGATGGGAATTCCAACCGCAAACGGTGCGGTCTATTTCGACCCGGGCTACTTAGGCAATCCGCTGGTATTCTGCGGCACGGTTGGGCTTATTCCGCGGCAGAAGTTGCGCAAAAAGGTTGATGCCGGTCAGATGATTGTGCTCCTTGGTGGCCGCACCGGCAGAGACGGAATTCATGGGGTTACCTTTGCCTCGTTAGAACTTGATGAGCGTTCGGGTGAATTTTCTTCGGGTGCGGTTCAGATTGGCAACCCGATTGAGGAGAAAAAACTTCTCGATTTAGTTCTCACCGCCCGGGATAAGGGGCTCTTTGCTGCGATTACCGATTGTGGTGGTGGTGGTCTTTCGAGCGCCGTGGGCGAGATGGCAGCGCAGACTGGTTGTGAGGTGTGGCTGGATAAGGTGCCGTTGAAGTACCCGGGGTTAAGTCCGGCTGAAATCTGGGTTTCTGAGGCGCAGGAGCGAATGGTGGTTTTTGTTGAGCCGGGAAAGGTTTTGGAACTTTTGCAACTGGCAAAAGAGAACGATGTTGAGGCGACAATAATCGGAAAGGTTACCAAAACAAAGAGGCTGGTTTTGAAGTATCGGGAGCGAATTGTTGCCGATTTACCGATGCGTTTTCTTCATCATGGCTGGCGTCAGGTCAAGCGGGTGGCGCGATGGGAAAGGCAGGACATTCCAGAGCCGTTTGTGCCGCATCGCCGGGAATTGACCGAGATATTGCTCAAATTGCTGGCAACACCAAACATTGCGAGTAAGGAATGGGTAACAAGGCAGTACGACCATGAGGTTCAGGCGGGCACTGTTTTAAAACCGTTCTCCGGGCAAGAAAGTAACGGTCCGACAGATGCCTGCGTCATTGTGCCGGTAAAGGGTTCTAATCGGGCGTGTGTGGTTTCTTGTGGACTGTGTCCAAGGTTTGGATTGGTTGACCCTTACTGGATGGCGGCTTCGGCAATTGACGAGGCTTTGCGGAATTGCGTTGCTGCCGGTGGCGATATCACCCGCACCGCCATCTTAGACAATTTTTGCTGGGGAAGCCCGGAAAAAGAGGAGCAGTTAGGTGGGCTGGTGCGAGCGGCAGAGGGTTGTTACGATACCGCACGCGGTTTCCGGGTACCGTTTATCTCCGGTAAAGACTCTCTTTACAATGAGTTCAAAACCGAGCAAGGAGAAACATTGCCGATACCCGGGACGCTGTTGATTTCGGCGATTAGTGTAATCCCGGATGTTCGCAAGACGACAACTCCGGACTTTAAAAAATCCGGTTCGTATGTGTATCTCGTGGGTGATACTTTTCCCGAATTGGGCGGCAGTGAGTTTATGCGGTTGCATGGTGGCATCGGCCGCGATGTCCCAAAGGTTGAGCCCTATCGGGCAAGGCGATTGATGCAGAAGATGTTTCAGGCAATCCAGCGGGGGTTGGTGCTCGCCTGTCACGACCTCTCTGAGGGCGGGCTTGGTGTCGCACTTAGCGAGATGAGCTTCAGTGGGGGCGTGGGCGTTGAGGTGCATTTGCGCGCGGTGCCGGGCGCACATCGGTTTGAACGGGACGACTTCCTGCTTTTCAGCGAGTCCAACAGTCGGTTCATCTGCGAGGTAGCGCCGCAGAAACGGGATGTTTTTGAACGACTTTTTGCCGGGTTACCCTGCGCGCAAATCGGCCGCACGGTAGCAGGCCAGTTAATAACGATTTTCGGTCTGGATGGCAGTGCGGTGGTCCGGCTCAGCCTGATTGAGGCGTGCAAGGTGTGGCGAACAGCACTGACGAAAAGAATCGCCGAGTAGTAACGAAATAGTATCAAGTGCGATAACCAGACCCGCTAAATTGTCATCTTACAAACTTCGGGGTCCTATTCCTGGTCTTCAGTTATATACGGGTCAATGGGTGATTTACTCATCACCCGCATCAGTTCATCGTTAAACCGTCGTGCCGGGTAATAACCAAACACTTTAAGGATGTGGTTTTTAGCGATAACTTCATGCACAAGGGCAAGGTTCTTACCCGGAACAACGGGAATTGTTACCAGGGGGATTTTGACCCCGAGGATTTCGGAAAACTGTTCTTCTAGACCCGCTCTTTCACACTCGACACCACTTTGCCACGGAACGAGCCGGACTTCAACCTCCACCCTTTTCTGGATGCGAATTGCCCGTACCCCATAGAGGGAGTAGACATCAACAATACCAACACCGCGGACCTCAATATGATGGGCGAGTGCCGGCGATTTTGCCGCGGGATAACCCATAAGAATGCCAGTACCCCGACGCAGTACCCGGACAAGGTCATCGGCAACCAGACGGTGACCACGGTCAACCAGGTCAAGGGCACACTCACTTTTCCCGATGCCGGATTCGCCGGTGATGAGGAGTCCAACGCCGAACACATCAACCAAATCGCCATGGATGTAAGTTTCCGGTGCCAGTCGGTAGTCGAGAAAGACGCTCAAGAGGTGAATAAAAGGTGTGGTATCAAGCGGGGTACGGATTATCGGGACATTAGTTTTGTTCCCTTCCTGAATCCAGACATCAGCCACCGGCAAATTTTTGGTTATGATGACCGCAACCGGTTTCAGTCCGAGAAGGGTTTTAACCGATCGGGCATACTGTTCTGAAGATAAGTTTTCCAGATAGGAAAGTTCCGTGCTACCCACAATTTGAATCCGTTCCCGCAAAAACACGCCGGTGTAGCCGGCGAGTGCCATTCCCGGGCGGTTGATATCTGAGGTGGTGACAAAGCTGGTTTCCAGTCCATTACTGCCGGCGAGCAATTCCAGTTGCCAATCGGCCTTTTTTTCTTCAAGCAGGGTGCCGACCGTTATTTGCTTGGAAGAAATTTCCATTTAACCCTGCGGCTTTGACCCTTCGGAGCGGGACGGACGGTTTGGAGCCCGACGCCGCCGGGTGCGAATCTTTCCCAGACGACGCTCCAGCTGAATTATCAACTTGTCGGTGAGGTCATTAACCGCCTGATAGGAGTCACTGCCGTGACCTTTGGCGGTTACAACAAAATGTCCGGTATGTACTTTACCTTCGGCGACATCGTATGCCCGGTCCTGGAACAGCACGACTTCACTTTTTAATATTTGATGGTCAAATTTTCCCAATTTTTCTAACTTTTTGGTGACATATTCTCGGAGATGGGGGGTAATTTCCAGATGACGAGCGGTGAGTGTGATTTGCATTTTTCCTCCTTTACCTATAATGATAGCCTTATATTTTCAACAGTCAAGAACGGCTGGGACAGGAGGGGAAACTTTTACCGCAATGGTTAAATATTGGGCACTTGTTCAAATAGGGCAAGGTAGTGAAAGGTGTTGAGTTGCTGGTAATGGCACAGGCCGAAGCCGGCGGCGCGGGTCAGTTTTCTAAGTTGCGCCGGGGAGATTCTTTCGCTTAGGGGTGGGCCAGGAGGCGGTTTAATTTTTTCCCATTCCAGTACCGCAAGTAAACCGGTAGGCTTTAGCAGGCGGTGCGCTTCCCGGAGTGCGGCAGTTTTGTTATCGACTTCGTGGAGAACGAGCGCCATCAACGCCCGGTCGGCGATTGCATCGGGCAGGGGGATTTTTTCCGCCGGTGCTTGCAGGAGTCTGACATTACCGGTTTTTGCCGGGATTTTGTGTTCAAGGTCTTTTAGCATTTTTGGTTCGATATCCACGGCGATAACTGTGCCATTTTTACCCACTTTTTTCAGTGCCGGTAAGGTGAAGTAGCCGTTACCGGCGCCAATATCGATCAGGGTGATACCGGGTTTTAACCTGAGCGCCTGAAGTACCAAGCGGGGCGGTAGTCGTTGCTGCCGTTCGAGACTGAAGAGAGCGGCACGGTTTTTCGGGTCAAACCGATGGGGCATAGTGGAATCAGTGTTAAGGAACCAAGCGCGGGGGCAATAGTGGCTTGTCGTTGTCGCCGGGCCGGGAAAAGAGTGCGTCGGTGTTTAACATCAGTCGATGCCGGCGGCAGTGCGGGCGGCGCGGACAATCAATTCAACCGGAACCGTTTCGTAGGTGTGATTATCAACTTCAATTGTGCGGCATTCAACCGGGCCACACACATCACAGCAAGGAGTTTGCCCCGTATCGGCAGAAAGGTACTCCTCAATAGGGCGGTCGTTAATCAAGATGCGGTTTGATTTTAGGGGTGCTTTATCAAATTCTTCTCTGGCGAGCGGTTTCTTTTCGACAACGACTTCCCAGCCGAGCGGTGCCAGTTGCTCTGCTAATATTGCCACCGCCTTATCAAGCTCCGCCTCGGTGTTTTTACACCGCGGGCAGGTGCGGTCTTCAATCAAGAGCCTTTGCCAGGTGATTTTCAAAACCTTTTTCATATCGAAATTGATTTTAGGACCGGGGAGAGTAAAATCAAGGCCTGATTCTAAATTCTTGATTATCACCGTGGGCGGTGTAAGATTAGTAATATGTCAATAACGGTGGTTGCGATTGGCGGTAATTCCCTTATCAGGGATAAGGAGCGAAGTTCATTTGCCGACCAGCTGGCGACATTGAAGAGCAGTTGTCAACCGATTGCGGAGATGGTTCGGCGGGGTGAGCGGGTTTTGATTACCCATGGCAATGGGCCGCAGGTCGGGTTTGTGCTGTTGCGCTCCCATCTGGCAAGGATGCGGGTGCCCGAAATTCCGCTTGATGCGGCGAACGCCCAGACCCAGGCGGAGATTGGGTATATGATTCAACAGGTTCTGGACAATGAGTTCCGGCAGATGGGGATTGAAAGGCGGGTGGTGACGGTGGTGACACAGGTGGTGGTTGACAACCAGGACCCGGCATTTTCTTTTCCCGCCAAGCCCGTAGGGCCATTTTACACCCGAGAGGAGGCGGTGCGCTTGCAGCGGGAATTGGGCTGGGTTTTGAAGGAGGATGCCGGGCGGGGTTTTCGGCGGTTTGTGCCCTCACCAATGCCACGGGCGATTGTTGAGATTGAGGAGATAAAACGGCTGGTTGAGGCGGGTGCGGTTGTTGTTGCCTGTGGTGGTGGCGGAATACCGGTTGTGGAAGAAAACGGTAGTTTGCACGGGGTTGCTGCGGTTATTGACAAAGACTTGGCATCGGCCCTTCTTGGTAATTTGGTCGGGGCAGAGCGGCTGGTAATCTCTACGGCGGTGGCGCAGGTTTATCTGCATTACGGGATGCCTGATGCCCAGCCATTGACAAAGGTGACGGCGGCGGAGATGGCAGGTTATTTAGCCGCCGGCCATTTTCCTGAGGGTAGTATGGGACCCAAGGTCAGTGCCGGGCTTAACTTTCTTAAGAACGGCGGCAAAGAGGTTTTCATAACCGACCCGGAACATATCCTCGCCGCAGTTGAAGGAAAAGCCGGGACAACGATTGTGCCATAGGATGAGCGGGTTCGCAGTTCTTGTTTCCCTTTTGTTTTCCCAGACGATGATGCTGATTCCGATGGATTTAGCCCAGACCGACCATCTAAAGGCTTACGGCATTGCGTACCGTGCGCTGGTGCGCGGGGTGCGGGTTGAATGGCTCTTGAACTACCGAGGTGGTTCCTTTTTGTTTCCGGAAGATGGCACGGCAATAAAGGAGTGCCGGCTTAACGGGGTTGTGTTTGAGGAGGTGGCGCCATCGCAACTGGTGGCAATTCGCTCGACAATCGAAGCGAACAACATGGCTTCGGTTGTGCTGGAAAGGCCGACGCGGATCGCGGTTTATGCGCCACCAACCGCCGACCCTTGGGATGATGCGGTGCGGCTGGCGCTGGACTACGCCGGGATTCCTTACGATGTTATCTGGGATAGGGAGGTGCTGGGCGGGAAATTGTCCCAGTACGATTGGCTGCATTTGCACCACGAGGATTTCACCGGTCAGTTTGGTAAGTTTTACGCTTCCTACCGGCAGGAGAAGTGGTACCAGGAAGAGGTGGCGCTCAACATAAAGACCGCACGCGAGCTGGGGTTCAAGAAGGTGAGCCAGTTGAAACTGGCGGTGATTGAGGCGATAAGAAGGTATATCGCTGAAGGCGGTATGCTGTTTGCGATGTGTTCCGCGACCGATACGCCGGATATCGCCTGGGCGGCGCGCAACACCGATATCTGCGATGCGGTGTTTGATGGAGACCCACCGGACCCCAACTGCAATCAGAAACTGGACTATGAGGGGTGCTTAGCGTTTGAGAATTTTAGGGTGATTACCGACCCCTGGGTTTATGAGCATTCGGATATCGACACTTATCAGGAGGCAACAGCCCGGGGCCCGGATGTTTACTTTTCCCTTTTTGATTTCTCTGCCAAGTACGACCCGGTGCCGACGATGCTCGTCCAGAACCATGTCGGACTGGTCAAGGAGTTTTTAGGACAGAACTGTGGTTTCCGGCGCACTTTGCTGAAGAAGAATGTCGTAGTTATGGGTGAAGTGAGCAACACCGAAGAGGTGAAGTATATTCATGGACAGTTTGGTAAAGGTACCTTTACTTTTCTGGGTGGACACGACCCAGAGGATTATGCACATCGCATTGGCGACCCACCCACCGACCTTTCTTTGCATAAAAATTCCCCGGGCTACCGGTTGATTCTCAACAATGTGCTCTTCCCGGCGGCGGAGAAGAAGCCGCTCAAAACATAAAAAAAAGATGAACTCAACACCCGACTGCTTTGATTGCGGTCTTAAACAGTGTGAACGGATTGCCCGTTTGTGCGGGAAGGAAGAAAAAATTCCGGCGTTACGGCAACGACTGGAGGAGATGAGAGGTCAGCTTGACTTAAGAGAGCCACCCGGCACCTTCACATCTAAGATGTTGATTGCGACGATGGAGTTTTTGAATGAAAGGGACCCGTTCCGCCTGATACGGGCGGAGCAAAACCAGAAGGGCTTGGAGTTGGCGGAGCGCTACGATGCTGAACTCGGGGACGGCGAAGAGGCGCTCCTTGCCGCTATCGTGGGTGCCGCAGCGGGTAATGTGATGGATGTCGGTCCCAGACACCGGTTTGACTTTGCGGCAACTCTGGCGCGAGGGCGTCTGGCACACGATGACACCAATCTGCTGCTTCGGCGGCTCCAGGAGGCAAGGCGGTTGGTTTACATCCTTGACAATGCCGGTGAGGCGTTGTTTGACCGGCTGGTGCTCAAGCGGTTGGGAGTGCCCGAGGTGACGATTGTTGCCCGTTCCACGCCGATTCTCAACGATGTGACCGTAGATGAGGCGCGGGCGCTGGGTTTCGAACAGCTGGGTCGGGTGATTGGGACCGGTTCGCCTTATCTCGGCTTTGACCTCAATACCATTTCTGCGGCGGCGCGTCAGGTTTACTACGATGCCGATGTGGTGATCGCTAAGGGGCATGCGAACTTTGAGTCTCTGGTGGACGATGGTCGGGATGGTTTCTACCTCCTGACGGCAAAGTGTGAACTGGTTGCCCGCCGGCTGGGGGTGAATTTGGGTAATTCTGTTTTGTTCTATTCCAAAGGTAAGGGTTGATATGTGTCTCGCGATACCGACGAGAATCGTGGCGATTGAGGGTGAACGGGCGATTGGTGAGGTCGGCGGGGTGCAACGGGAGATTTCGATTGTGATGACACCGGGCGTGAAGGTGGGGGATTATGTGATTGTTCACGCCGGGTTTGCGATTCAGGTTTTAAACAAAACTGCGGCTGAGGAAACAAGGGAGATTTTTGAACAGATGGCGCAACGGGTTAGCGAGTTGCAGAATAAAGCGCAGCGCCGGCGCTAACAGACCGGTTCAATCAAAGGCTCGCCACCCTCTTCCTGCTGTTGGGCACTCTGGGCAATCAATCGGGCGGCGTCGGCTGCGGTCGGTGCGGTCAGTGCCAGCTGGCGTACCGGTGCAAGGTGTAATGCCCGGGCAAGAGTGGCAAGGACCTGAAGATAAAGCGAGTACATGGAAGGCGGTGAGACGAGCGCAACGACAAGATTCACCGGTTCATTGTCCCGGGCGTGCCAGTCGATTGGGTTGTTGAGACGAACCACCACCACCACAATTCGGTCAAGGGAAGGTGTGGCGGAATGGGGAATGGCAACCCCATGGCCAACACCAGTTGAACACAGTTCTTCTCTTTTTCTGAACCCTTCAATCACTTCGTTATGGTCACGGGTGATGCCGGCTTCAAGAAGGCGGTCGGCAATGAGGTCAAACAGTTGTTCCTGGGAGCCGATTGGCGGCGCGTCGAATGCCAGTTCGGGAATGACAAACTCGAAAAGGTTCATCATAAGCGCGCAAAGAATTCTTGTATCTTATTGATAATGACATCCTGTTCGGCATCTGTCAAGTTATGTCTGATGGGCAGGCAGACGATTTCGCGGCTTGCCTTTTCGGCGACAGGAAAGGACTGGTCGGTGAATAGCGAGGCGAACTCCGGTTGGCGGTGAATCGGGTGGGGGTAGTAAACCATCGTCTGGATACCGGCGGCAAGCAGAAAGTTGCGGAGTTTGTCGCGGTGCGGGGTGAGCAGAGCGAACTGGTGATAGTTGACGGTGCTGGCTGGTGCCGAACCGACGATGCGCACATAGCGTCCGAGTGCTGCCCGGTAGCGGGCGCCAAGATACCGGCGCCGGGCAAGCCAGCGGTCCAGATGGTTTAACTTTACAAGTAAAAAAGCGGCCTGCAGTTCGTCGAGCCGTGATGAAGTAGGACAGGCAATCGGTAGATGGGAACTGGCGATTGCACCGCCGTTGCCCAGTGCGCCAAGGTTTTTGGTGGGGTAGAAACTGAAGGTGGCGATGGTGCCGAAAGAGCCCAGTTTTTTTGTTCCGAAAGTTGCGCCTATTGCCTGAGCAGCGTCCTCAATTAAAAAGATGTTGTTGCGCTGGCAGAGGGCGGTAAACCGGTCGAGGTCGGCACAGTTACCGAAAAGGTGGACTAGGACAATTGCTCTGGTCCGGGAGGAGATTTTCTCTTCGACCGCTGAGGGTGAAAGACAGAGTGTTTCCGGTTCGATGTCCGCCAGGACCGGCTGGGCACCGGTTCTTAAGATCGCCTCCACGGTGGCGGGAAAGGTGAACGGGGTGGTGATGACTTCGTCTTTTGGTCCGATGCCCAGCGCCTTCAGCCCGTAAAACAGGGCATCGGTGCCGCTTTTGACCCCGACAACCTGCGGGACACCAAGGTAAAGGGCAAGGGCCTGTTCGAATCTGGTTAGTTCCGCGCCCAGGACGAATCTGCCCGATTCGAGGATACTGGTAAGCGCCTTTTCAAACTCCGGTCCAAACTCAAGGTTTTCTGATTTCAGGTCGTAAAACGGAATGCGGAGAAAATCCATTCTTTAGATTGTAGCCCGGAAAACAGTTGAGGCAAATTAGGGGTAAATGTGAACCCGCAGGGCGCAGTGCTTACGTTAAGATTGCTTTACCGGCAAAGTGCAGGGATAATGCCTTCAGGCCGGACTAACTTTTTACTCTATGGCGTTTTATTTTCCGGGTTTTCAACCGGCTTTTGTGCTGCCTGGAGATAGGCGAGGCGCAGCTGGTAGAGTAAGTCGTTGATAAGTTCGGTTTCATCCTGGGAACGGTTACCTTCGGTTTTGGCTTTGAGCATTTCAAGGGTGTCAATGGCGTGGCGGGCTAACGGCAGGTTGACCTCGGTTTTGGTGCTGGCGCCGGGCAAGGGGCGGCCGAGATGGTGCAGCGCGGTGGCGGCGATGCTCAAGATGAGCGATGAGAGTGTTGCCGGAATTTCTTCTGAGGGTTGATGCTGGGGCTTTTCGTCACTCATTGTGGAGCAGGGTTTTGATATGGGTGACTTTACCGTCGCTGAAATAAATTCGGGGCACGCGCGGGCTGACTCGGCAGATGATTTCGTAGGGGATGGTACCGGCAAGGAGGGCGAGTTCATTGGCACAGATTTTCTTGCCATCAGCGGCGCCGAGCAGGGTTACGGTATCGCCCAATTTTGCCTCGGGGATGTCGGTGACATCGAGCATCGTCAGGTCCATTGACACATTGCCGACGACCGGCGCTTTTTTGCCGTGTATCAGGCAGTAGCCGCGGTTGGTCAAGGAGTGCGGGTAGCCATCACCATAGCCGACCGAGATAACGGCAATCCGGGAAGGTCGGGTGGTGAAGTAGGTCCGTTCATAACTGACCGAGGTGCCCGCCGGGAAATGACGCAGGTTGACGATGCGCGAGCGCAGGCTCATTACCGGTTTCAGATTGAGGGATGAGCGGCGGTGGCCAAAATGGTAACTCAACGGCATTATCCCGTACAGGACAAGACCGGGCCGCACCATATCGAGGTGTGCTTCCGGGATGTTCAGGCAGCCGGCAGAGTTTGCCGCATGGCGCAGAAACCCCTGGACGCCTTTCTCCGCCAGTTGTGCAAGGAGTCGGTTGTACGATTTGACCTGGTATTGGGTGAACAGGATGTCGGTGTCCGCTGCCGGGAAATGGGTGAAGATGCCGGTGAGTTTGATGCCTGGTAACTGGACGACCTGGGTGATGAAGTCAAGCGCTTCGGTGACGCTCACGCCGGTTCTGCCCATACCGGTGTCCACTTCGATGTGGAACGGAATGACGGTGTTGTGGGCGATTGCCTGCTCTGATAGTGCCCGGGCAAAGGTCAGTTCGGTTACCGTTGGTGTGAGGCGGTGTTCAATCAGTTCCGGAATTCCTTCCTCGGGCACCGGGGAAAGTATCAGGATGGGTGTTTCTTTTACACCGGCGAGCCGGCAGGAAACCCCTTCCTCAATGCTGGCGACACCGTAGGCGTCAACCAGCCGGTAACTGGCGCGGGCGATTTCGCGCAAGCCATGGCCATAGGCGTCGGCTTTGATGGCGAACAGAAGCTGGCGGTTGCCGATTTCCCGCCGTACTTCACTGATGTTGTGTTTTAAGGCGTCAAGGTCAATTTCTGCCCAGACCCTGCCAAAGTGATTCTCCATCGGTAAAGATATTAAGGAAAAATGGTTAATGGTCAAGTGTGCGGCGCAGCGCAAGGGGTGAGCATAACTGTATACTTTAAAGTATAAGGCGCTGGTTCGGGTATTTTTGCATAACATCTTATTGTTCAAATGGTTAGCCTTTTGGGTCTAAATTTTCCCTACCCAACCCCGGGGTAGTTTCGGGGATGGTATGGGAAATTGGGTTTTTCCCGGTTCGGTTTATGCGGGCCGTTTTGGTCGGCGGTCTTTTCGGGAAGTTTACAACCGGGTTGGTAATCGAGCGGGTTTTAGGTTTTGGTTATTCGGATGATGAAGCGGTTTTGGCTCCGGTTTTTGGGAAAAACGATTGGGCGTCGATGCGGTCAGGAAAGTAGTTTTGATGCGGGTGTTCTTGACTAATAGCGATAAGGAGACTACACTATACAAAAATTATGGAGTTGGCAACATATGGTACAGAGAGATTCAGTTGATAGTATGCGTTTGGTTTTGCTGGGTCCGCCGGGTTCTGGTAAGGGAACGCAGGCGGAGTTGCTGGCAAGCCGGCTGGGTTTTGTTCACTACTCAACCGGGGAGGTGTTTCGCGACCACATCAGCCGCCGAACGCCGTTGGGTTTAAAGGTCGAGAGTTATGTGGTTTCGGGCGGACTGGTGCCGGACGAGATTGTGCTTGAAGTGGTGGAACAGTTTGTCCGGGACAATACAGGGAAGCCAATTGTGTTTGACGGTTTTCCCCGAACGATTCCGCAGGCACAGGGGCTTGACGCCCTTTTAGGCAAAATGGCGCTCGGGTTGACGCTTGTCGTGCTGGTGGATTTGAGCGATGATGAGGTGGTGCGCCGGCTTTCGAGCCGCCGGCAGTGCAAGGTGTGTGGCAAGATTTACAACCTGACCTTCAGCCCACCGAAAAAGGACGGGGTTTGCGACGAGTGTGGCGGTGAACTTTATCAACGGGATGACGACCGGGAGGAGACAATCCGGGCGCGGTTGCGAGTTTACAAAGAGCAGACAAGTCCGTTGATTGACTATTATGAGAACCAGAAAAAACTGGTCCGGCTTGACGGCGCTCTGGGCCGGGACCGGGTTTTTGAGCGTTTGAGTGCCCTGGTTACCGCAACGAGATGAGGGATGGCGCTTTACATAAAAAGCCCGGCCGAGGTCGAGGGAATCAGGCAGGCAGGGCAGGTGGCAGGGGCGCTTTTGAAAATGTTAAAGGGTCAGGTGGCACCCGGGGTCAGTTTGAAGGAACTGGAGGATTTTTGTGCCCGGTTTATCAGGGAGGCGGGCGCAGTGCCGACATTTCTCGGTTATCGCGGGTTTCCGGCAGCGGTGTGTATCAGTGTGAATGAGGAGGTTGTGCACGGAATTCCCGACCACCGGGTGCTGAATGAGGGTGATATTGTGAAGGTGGATGTTGGGGTTACCAAAAAGGGGTTTATTGCCGATGCGGCACGCACCTATCAGGTAGGAAAGGTTGCGGCTGATGTGGTGCGGCTGGTGGATAAGACCGAACAGGCGTTTTACGAGGGGTTGAAGTTTGCCCGCGCGGGCTACCGGGTGGGTGACATCAGCGCGGCGATTCAGAGGTTTGTTGAGGAACAGGGGTTTTCGGTCGTGCGGGAGTTGCATGGCCATGGTGTCGGGATTGAACTGCACGAGGAGCCCACGGTGCCCAATTTCGGGGTGCCGGGAAAGGGACGGGAACTGGTTAAGGGGATGACGATTGCTATTGAGCCGATGGTAAATATGGGTTCGGCAAAGGTAAAGACATTGTCCAATGGCTGGACCGTGGTTGCGGCTGATGGCAAACCATCAGCCCATTACGAGAATACGGTGCTCATCACCGATGGTGAGCCCGAGATATTGACCGTCTGAAAGAAGCAAAACCGGAGGTGTATGGCTAAAAAGGATGTGATTCAGTTAGAAGGGGTGGTGACCGAATCGTTGCCCAATGCAACCTTTCGGGTGCAGCTGGACAATGGTCATCTGGTCCTCGCCCATATTTCGGGTAAGATGCGGATGAACTGGATCAGAATCCTGCCGGGTGACCGGGTTACGGTGGAACTTTCACCTTACGACCTCACCCGGGGGCGGATTGTTTACCGGTTTAAGTAGCGGCGAGAGACTACTCGCTGAATTTGAGCAGGAAAGGAGTTTTAATGAAGGTGCGTTCTTCGGTTAAGAAGCGGTGTGCCCACTGTGTGATTGTGCGGCGCCGGGGCAAGGTACGGGTGATTTGTAAGCGCGAGCCCAAGCACAATCAGCGGCAGGGTTAGATGCTAAACCGCAGGTAGCCGGTGGCAAAGTACATTTTTATCTCCGGTGGAGTGGTGTCTTCGCTGGGTAAAGGGATTGCCACCGCATCGATCGGTTTGCTCCTGAAGAGTCGCGGGTTGCGGGTCGTGCCCTTGAAGTTTGACCCTTACATCAATGTTGACCCGGGAACAATGAGCCCATTTCAACACGGTGAGGTTTTTGTCACCGATGATGGGGCGGAGACCGACCTGGATTTAGGCCATTATGAACGGTTTATTGGCCGGGCGCTTTCCCGGGACAACAATCTGACCGCGGGTCAGATTTATTCCGCGGTGATTGAGAAGGAGCGGCGGGGTGGTTATCTGGGCAGGACGATTCAAGTTGTGCCCCACATTACGCAAGAGATTAAGGACCGGATTCGGAAGGTTGCCCGGGGTCAGGATGTGGTGCTGGTGGAAATTGGCGGCACGGTGGGTGATATTGAAGGGCTTCCGTTCCTTGAGGCGGCACGGCAGTTTGCACTTGAGGAGGGCAGGGAAAATGTCGTTTACATTCACCTAACACTGGTTCCTTTTATTAGGACATCGGGTGAATACAAGACGAAACCAACCCAGCACTCGGTAAACAAACTCAGGGAGATAGGTATTCAACCGGACATTCTGCTCTGCCGTGCCGAAACCCCTCTGCCACCTGATGCCAAGGAGAAGATTGCGCTTTTCTGTAATGTGAGACGGGAAGCGGTGATTGAGGCGATTGATGTGCCCAACATTTATGAAATACCGCTGGTGTTTCAACGCCAGGGTCTGGATGGGTTGATTGTCCGGCTTCTCGGTATAAAGCGGAAAAGAGTAAAGTTTCGGCAGGACGGGATTTTAAAGCGGTGGCGGGAGTTTGTTAAGAGGCAGCATGAGGCAAAGACCGAGCTGCGTATCGGACTGTGCGGGAAGTATGTTGGGTTGCACGACTCTTACAAGTCGGTAATTGAAGCGATTCACCATGCAGGAGCAGCGGTGGGAGTTAAGCCGGTGATTGATTTCATTGAAGCGGAAGAGTTGAATGAGAAAAATGTTGCGGCGCGGCTCAAAGGGCTTGCCGGTGTAGTTGTACCGGGTGGATTTGGTGTGCGGGGGATGACAGGTAAGATGGAGGCGGTTACCTACTGCCGAAAAAACAGGTTGCCTTTTCTGGGTTTGTGTGTGGGCTTGCAGGTGGCGGTTATTGAGTTTGCCCGTCAGGTGTGCGGACTCAAGGGCGCAAACTCCACCGAATTCGACCCGAAAAGCCGGTATCCGGTGATTTATTTGATGCCCGGACAGCGCGGGCGAAAAAATAAGGGTGGCACGATGCGCCTTGGCGCCTATCCGTGTGTGATTCAACCCGGCACTGTTGCCTACCGTTGTTATCGGCGGCGTTTGATATCTGAGCGCCACCGGCACCGATACGAAGTTAACAATCGGTTTCTCCCCTTGCTTGCCCGTTATGGGCTGGTTGCTTCCGGAAAGTCTCCAGATGGAAAACTGGTTGAAATAATTGAGCTTAAATCACATCCCTTTTTCCTCGCCACCCAGTTCCATCCGGAGTTTAAATCCCGTCCTTTAGCACCCCACCCTTTGTTCGTCTCTTTTCTCAAAGCCGGCTATGACTACCAAACCCAGAGCCGGGATGATGTTGCTACACGGGATTCTGATAACAATCCGAATTCTGCCTTTTGAGTTAGCAGTTCTCCTTGTCCGACTGATTCTCTTAATTTATTTGGCGGTGCGGTCTGATTATCGCCAGGAGATAAGAACGAATTATAAATTGATATTTGGCGCGAACCGTCCCTGGTTCTGGGTGCGTAATGCATGGCGGGTGGGCAGAAATCTAACTTTGATGGCAAAAATTGGCACGAAATTTGCTAATGAACTTGTTGACAGAGGGGTAGTTTGCGGGGAAAATTATATAAAGAGGCAGAGTTTGGAACAGGATGTGCATACGTTAATGGCTTCATTTCATTTTGGGGTCTGGGAGTATTTGCCGCAATTTTTTGTTCGTCAGGGTGCGGATGTGGCGGTTGTTGTCTCAAAACAGCGGGACCCGGTGCTGGACTCCGGACTAAGAAGGCTGCGTAACAGTAACGGAGTCAAACTGATAGTTCAGATTAGCGGAATTTTCCGAAGGTTGTCAAATTACGGTGTCACGGGGTTTATGCTTGACAACACCGCACGGGGTCGTTCTTTAACAGTTCATCTTGCTCGATTAAATGATGGTAATAGGTTGTTGTTTCGGGTTCCGGCTTTGCCATTTGAAATCGTCAACCGTCAAAGAGACCGGGGAAAAAACGGCGTGGCAGGGGTTGTACCGATATTCGGCTATTTGAAGGAGGGCAGATTGGTAATCCAAATTTTCCCGGCGGGTGATGCGGCGAGTGCGGTTCGGGCGCTTTTAACAATGGTTAAAGCGATGCCGGAAGAGTGGATATTCTGGGGCAAGGCAGGCGCAATCAAGTTAATTGAGGCGCAATAGTGGACTGGAAAAGAGTTCTCGCCGCAGCTTATTTCATTCTTGTTATCAGCCAGTGTAAGGATGCTTCGATACCAAGTCCGGGTGAGAATCTGCCCGACCAGGTCGTTTACGGATTTGTCCTGCACGAGTCAGCAAGCGGTAAAAGGCTTTACACGCTGAACGCAGCGGAGGCGGTGGTGCGGGAACCGGAGGGCCGGATTGATGTCAAGAGCCCAATCGTTACTTTTTATGACGAAGGCAGCGGAGTCTATTCCACACTGAGAGCCGAGCTGGGTGTGATATTAACTCGCAACGAGGATTTGATTGCCCGCGGCAATGTGGTCGTGCAAACTGCGGAGAGCACCCGTCTCTACACCGACTCCCTGGTCTGGAACAACACCCGGAAGGTTGTGCTGACCGATGCCGGTGTAACGATTGAGTCGCCCAAAGGCAGGATTGTGGGTCAGGGTTTGATTGCCGATGCGGCGCTGAATAAGATTGAGATTGTTAGCGAGGTGCGCGGGAGTTCCAGTTATGAGTTTGCGCCTTAGGCTTATAACCGGGTGCGGGTTGTTCATTTTAAGCGGGTTCACCTTTGGGGCTGAGATTTACGCCCGGAAGATGGAGATTGTCAAGACGCCGGCCGGTCAGGTAACAATTTTTCGGGATAGCGTGGCGCTGAGTCAGGATGGGACTTTTCTGACCAGCCGGCGGGCGGTGATGCAGGAGCAGGCAGGCTGGGCGGTGCTTACCGAATCGGTTTATATCCGGACACCGGAGGCGCAGGTCTGGGCTGATTCGGTGGTCTACGACTTTAAGACGCGAAAGGCGACGATTCTGGCACCGGTACGAAACAATGTTGTTGTCAGGCAGGATTCGGTTGTCATCCGGGCGCGCGCAGTGGAATACTTTATTAGCGAACGGGTGCTCAAAGCCGGACAGGGATTGGAAATCAGCACCGAGGATGGGGGGTATTTGTTAACCGGGGCACACGGTTTTTACAATTTAGATGAAAGGACGGGTGTTGTTGATTCCGCGCCGCTACTCACAATCAAGCGGGGACAGGAGCCGGTGCAGGTAACGGCACGGCAGATGCGCTATCAGGAGTCGGGTGCGGTGGCAAGGGCAGAGGGTCAGGTCCGGATTCAGTCCGGGGCGAGTTCGCTCGCTTGTGATACGGCGATTTTTTACCCGAATCGCGATTCGGGATTTGCCTGGGGTGACCCGGTGCTCGAAGACAGTGCCGGTCGTGCCGCAGGAGATACGGTGGTGTTTATCGTATCCAACGGCGCGCTGCGTGAGGTTGCGCTCTTAGGAAGGAGTAACGGCAGGTATCGGACCGAAGGCGGCGATACGGTGCTGGTGCAGGGCAAGGAGATTTCGGTTTTGATTACCGATGGCAAGATTGAACGGATTGAGGTGGCAGAATTGAGTTCCGGGCAGCTGGTAAGGAAGGCGGCGGCAAGATGAAACTGATTGCCGAAGGTCTGGTTAAGTCCTACGGGGGCAGGAAGGTTGTTGATCAGGTTTCGCTCGAGTTAAGTCGGGGCGAAGTTGTTGGGCTGCTCGGTCCTAACGGTGCCGGGAAAACTACAACATTCCATATGATTACCGGTTTCATCAAACCGGAGGAGGGGAAAATATTTCTCGACGGCACAGAGATTACCCATATGCCGGTTTACAAAAGGGCACGGCAGGGTATCGGGTATCTTTCTCAGGAGCCGTCGGTGTTCCGGAAGTTGACCGTGGAGGAGAATATCAGGGCGATTCTTGAGATGCTGGATGTGCCCAAAGCCGAACAGCGCCGTCGGGTTGACGAGCTTTTAGAAAAATTGAATATCACCAATCTGGCGCAGCAGCGGGCAGGAACACTTTCGGGCGGCGAGCGCCGGCGCGTTGAACTTGCCCGGGCACTGGCGCCCAAGCCGGCGTTTCTTTTGTTAGATGAGCCTTTTACCGGTGTTGACCCGATTGTGCGCGCGGAGATACAGAAGATTGTCCGGATGCTGTGCAGCGAGGGGCTGGGAATCTTAATCACCGACCATAATGTGCGGGAGACGCTGGAGATTACCGAGAGGGCATATCTGATGTATGATGCCAAGGTTTTGATTTCGGGCACCGCAAGGGAGTTGATTGAAAACCAGCGGGCGCGGGAGGTTTATCTCGGGGAGAAGTTTCAGATATGAGTGACGACAAGATGAAATTGGGACAGAGTATTGAACAGCGGCTGGAGCAGCGGCTGACCCCGCAGTTGATAATGAATATGAAACTGCTTGAGTTACCGCTAATGGAACTCGAGCAGTTGATTCGGAATGAACTGGAGCAGAATCCGGCACTGGAGCAGTTTGAGGGAGACGGTGACAGTGAAGTGGAGGAGTACGGTCCGGATGGAGAACAACTCAATGAGGCGGGCAATGTTGAGGAAGGATTGATTGAGCAGCCGTCAGAGGGTGATTCGGTAAGTAAGACGGACAACCTGGAACAGGGAACGAAGAGCGATAATGAGGAGTATACCTTTGATGAGTTGTTGCCGTCTGAAGGGTGGGATGCGCCGGTTGTTCTTCCTGCGCAAAACGATGATGAGGAGATGGTGCGAGGAGAGGTTATCGCAGACCCGCGAACTACATTGCGCGAGACGATTTTACCTCATTTACAGGCGCTGTTACCAACCGAAGATGCGGCACTTGCTGAAGAGGTGGTTGAATGGCTGGATGAGAACGGATTTTTGTCGGTTACCGTGGAAGAGTTGGGTGAGAAGTTGGCGGTGGATGAGGTACGGTTACGGCGGATTGTTTACCAGTTACAGCGAATACCACCCGGAGGCATTGGTTGCCGCAATGCCCGGGAGGCGCTTTTGGTTCAACTTGAGGTTAAAGGGTGTGCGCCCGATGCGCTCGAATGTCGATTGATAGCCGAAGGGTGGGAGTTGCTGGAGCGGAGAGATACCAACCGGCTGGCAAAGAAGTTTGGTTGCAGTGAGGATGAAATTAAACAGGCGATTGCCCGGTTGTGGGGGCTGGAACCGAAGCCGGCGCGGCGGTTTGTGAACAATGCGGTACAGTATGTCTCGCCCGACTTTTCGGTTGTCTGGCAGGGGAATAGACTGGTTGCGGTGATGAATGACGAGGCGGTGCCCAGACTCCGTATTTCGCGGTATTTTATTGAGGTACTCCGTAATCCGCGCCAGTACACACGGGAGCAGGTGGAGTATGCCAAAAAACGGGTTGAGGCGGCACGCCAGCTTCTCAAGGCGCTGGAATCCCGACGCCGGATGCTGCGGCGGCTTGTGGAGTTGATTATCCAGATGCAGCGAGACTTTTTTGTCCTCGGACCGGAACATCTGAAACCGGCAACACTGCGCGCGGCGGCGGAGGTTATTGGTGTGCATCCGGCAACGGTATCGCGGGCAATAAACGGTAAGTATATTGAGACACCGAACGGTATTTTCCCGCTGAAATTCTTTTTCCAAGCCGGGACCGAAGACATTTCCCGAGCGTCGATTAAAGAAAAAATCAAAGCGATGATTGAGTCTGAAGACAAACGGTCACCGTTGAGTGATGATGAGATTGTCAGTAGGCTAAAAGCGGCCGGGATTGAAATTTCGCGGCGCACCGTTGCGAAATATCGGAATGAGATGGGGATTCCGGGCTCAAGCGAAAGAAAGGGTTTTTAAAGATGCATTTTGTTGTCGGTACTGCCGGACATATTGACCACGGGAAAAGTGCGCTGGTAAAGGCGTTGACCGGGACCGACCCGGACCGGTTGAAAGAGGAGCAGGAACGGGGGATGACAACCGATTTAGGATTCGCCTTCTTAGGTGACGATATTACGATTATTGATGTCCCGGGGCACGAGAAGTTTGTGCGGCATATGTTAGCCGGTGCGAGTACAATCGATTTGGTAATGCTGGTGGTGGCGGCTGATGATGGTGTTATGCCGCAAACCCGGGAGCATTTTGAGATTTGCCGGCTTTTGGGGATTAAAAAAGGTCTGGTGGTTTTAAACAAGATTGACCTTGTGGATAAAGATTGGCTGGAGATGGTGCGGCTGGATGTTCAGGAACTGGTGCGGGGTTCTTTTCTGGAAGGGGCACCGGTGGTTGCGGTTTCGGCGCGAACCGGTGCAGGAATTGAGGAGTTAAAAAGGGTTCTTTATCAGGTAACCCAGACGGTTGAACCGAAACCGGACCGTGGTGTGTTTCGCTTGCCGATTGACCGTTGTTTTACAATAAAAGGGTTTGGCACAGTGGTGGCAGGCACGGTACTTTCAGGAAGTTGTCGGGTTGGAGACCGTCTGGAACTTTTGCCCCAGGGAATAGAGGTGCGGGTGCGAGGCATCCAGCGCCACAATAAACCGGTTGAAACTGCCGTGGTGGGCGAACGTGCAGCCTTGAATCTTCAAGGGGTGGAAGTTGATGCGATTGAGCGGGGTGATATTCTATCAACCCCGGGTTATTATCGTCCGACAACGGTGTTTAACGGTTCGCTTTACCTGTTGAAGGATGCGGGTAAGCCGTTGCGCAATATGACGCGGGTGCATCTTCACATCGGGACTGCGGAGGTGATGTGCCGGGTTTGTCTCCTTGACCGGAAGGAACTTTTGCCCGGTGAAGAGTGCCTAGTACAAATCCGGACCGAAGGTCCGGTGGTGTGCGATTGGAACGACCACTATGTGATTCGGCACTACTCACCCCAGCAGACAATCGGGGGTGGTGTTGTACTCGAGGCGCAGGGTGAGAAGGTGCGCCGGTTTGATGATGAAACATTGACCCGGTTGCAGGAGTTAAAATCTGGTAAACGGGGTGCGGTCCTGGAGCAGTTTTTGCTCAAGTCCGGGTTTGATGTCAAAACAGTGGCAACAATCTGCCGGGAGCTGGCATTAACCGAAGCGGACGCCCGGTTGATGGCGGATTTTCTTGTACAACAGGGGAAGGCACGCTGGGTTGAATGGGAAGGAAAGGAGTATTTGATTCTGGAGCGTGTGATTAACGATGGGTTAGAAAGAGTTAAAGCGGTGTTAGCAGAGTTTCATCAGACGAATCCGCTTCGGGTCGGCATGAAACGGGCTGAGGCACGGGCGAAGTTGGCTCAGCCGCCAGTTTTGTTTGAGACCCTGGTCAAAATGTTAAAGGAACAAGGGGTGGTTTATGAGGAAGGGGACCGGTTGCGCCTTGCCAGCCATCAGGTAAAATTGAACCCACAAGAGCAGGCGATTTTCGAGAAGGTGACGCGGGAGATTAAACAGGCAAAATGGCAACCGCCTGATGTTGATGAACTTTTTGCCGGAGTGGAAAAGAAACTTGCGGAACGGGTGAAGATGGCACTGCTGGAAACCGGGGAGATTGTGGATGTTGGCGAAGGCGTGCTGCTGCATTCCGAAATTGTTGCGGAAGCGGAAAAGGTATTGAAGGATTTTTTTACAAGGAAGCCAGAACTGACCGCCTCCGAGTTCAGGCAGGCACTGGGTACCACCCGAAAGGTGGCGATTCCGCTTTTGAACTATTTTGACCGAATTGGTTTGACCCAGCGCCGGGGTGATGTGCGGGTGCTAAGGCAAAGCAAAGAGCCAAAATAAAGAAGTGTATGGCAAAACGCGGAATACTTGCAACCGTGACCTGTGCCGGTTGAGCGTCGAAACTGAGTAAGGCGCAGTTGGCGCAGGCATTAGCCGGGCTGGAACAGCCCGAGGACCCAAGACTGCTGGTTGGCATCAATACGGCAGACGATGCCGGGGTGTTTCTGCTTTCGGACGGCGTAGCACTGGTGCAAACGGTTGACATGCTCACGCCGATGGCGGAAGACCCCTACATTTATGGCAGAATTGCAGCCGCAAACTCGCTTTCCGATGTTTATGCAATGGGCGGTGAGCCGTTGACCGTGCTCAACATCGTGGGATTCCCGGCAGCGATGGATAAGACCATTCTGCGGGAGATTTTACGCGGCGGGCAGGATACGGTGAAACAGGCGGGTGCGGTTGTTGTTGGCGGGCACACCTTTAATGAAAAGGAGATTAAATACGGGCTGGCGGTAACCGGACGCATTGACCCGGGGCGGATTGTCACCAATGCCGGGGCAAAGTTAGGCGATGTTCTTGTGTTGACCAAACCGCTGGGCATTGGTGTTTATACCCAGGCGTTGATGACCCTGGACCAGGTAGACCCGGTTTTTGAGCAGGCGGCGCTGGATTCAATGATGCGGCTGAACCGGGACGCCGCAGCGATAATGGTTGCCTGTGAAGCCGATGCCGCAACCGACATCACCGGTTATGGACTCCTTGGCCACACCCAGGAGATGGCAGAGGCTTCGGGCGTGAGGATAAGGATTTATGCCGAGCGAGTGCCGGTTTTGCCCCGGGCAAAAGAACTGGCGAAAACTTTTATTGACCCCGGTGTTTTGATGAACGAAAACTCGTTTGGCAAACAGGTGGAATGGAAAGGTTCCTTGCCCGATGAGATTAGAAATCTGCTCTGGGAGTCGGAAAGTTCGGGCGGGCTTCTCGTGGTGTTAAAGCCGGAAAAGGTGGCGATGTTTCAGAGTCGGGCTAAAGCGGCGGGGATTGTTGCACCAATTATCGGTGAAGTTGTTGAGGGT